>Ga0209417_1000041_pt1 | contig 346043 bp, 317 predicted proteins | sample RifGroF2_FD_184002 | JGI IMG/M metagenome (GOLD analysis project Ga0209417, IMG submission 184002) | Groundwater microbial communities from Rifle, Colorado, USA - Groundwater F2 (SPAdes) (version 2) | ecosystem: Environmental > Aquatic > Deep subsurface > Groundwater | place: Rifle, Colorado...
TGTTTGTAACTTTTTTGTTAATATTTTTGCATCGCTAAATGCTTACGCTTTTTTAAAACATAAACCATCAATTATGTGTACAAAGACTCATTTAATTGATGGTTTTTAATTATCGAGTTCGCGTTAAATTAGGTGTTATTCCCTTATAAAAAGAGCATATAAACTTTAGTTAATGAAGCAAAATGGTAAGCCTAAAAAATAGAGAAAAAAGGCTTTTTATGAGAAATTTGTATGGAATTTAATATTAAAAGGGGGCTGAAATTTTTCAGCCCCCTTTTTGCTTAGTTTTTGAAAATATCTTAAAGTTTAACTATTTTTGAATATTTCTTTGATTCCAGCGAGAGATCCCATAATGCCACTTATTTCATAAGGCAATACAACTAATTTGTCATTTTTACCTTTTGTAAGTTCTGGAAGAGCTTTGATGTAGTTCATAGCAATCATGTAGGGTAGCGGATCTGCTTTTGGAACAGCTTGTTGAATCATTAAAATAGCTTTGCTTTCTGCATCGGCTAACATTTTTCTTGCTTCAGCGTCACCTTCTGCATTTAATTTGGTTGCATCTGCATTTGCTTTTGCAAGACGTATTTTTGCTTCAGCTTCACCTGTTGCGTGAGCAATTGTTGACTCTTTAAAACCTTCTGCTTCCAAAATTGTAGAGCGTTTTTTACCTTCTGCTTCTAGGATAACCGCGCGTCTTTCTCGTTCTGCTTTCATCTGTTTTTCCATAGCGACACGAATATCAGCAGGAGGATTTACTTCTTGAAGCTCAACGCGATTTACTTTTACGCCCCATTTATCGGTTGCTTCGTCCAAAATAATTCTTAGCTTTTCGTTTATTTCATCTCTTGAAACTAAAGTTTGGTCTAAATCCATAGAACCAATAATGTTTCGCAATGTTGTTTGTGCTAATTTTTCTATAGCTTGTGGCAGGTTGGAAACTTCGTAAACGGCATTTTTAGGGTCTGTTATTTGGAAGTAAAGAAGTGCATTGATTTCCATTGTTACGTTATCTTTTGTTATTACATTTTGTTTTGCAAAATCGTATACAGCTTCTCGTAAGTCTATTCTTTCTAGAAATTCAGAATAACGATAAAGCTTGTTTGACCCTGCTGATTCTTTGACAAACGTCCAAAGTACTTTTCTAGGTTGATCGATGAATGGTATCACGAAGTGTAGTCCGGATTGAAGTATTGTGTGATATCTTCCAAAACGTTCTATTACGATAACTTCTGCTTGTTTGACTAAGTATGTTGCGTTAAAAATTAGCACTATTAAAAATAATGCAACGACTGCTAAAAATATGAAAAATCCCAAAATCATTTCCATCTTTTATTCCTTTACTGTTTTTCGATTTCTACTATTAAATGGTTTCCTTCAATTCTGATTACTTTTATTTTTTCGCCCTTTTCGATTGGTTCTTTTGTGATTGATTTTGCAGACCAGATTTCACCTTTGACTTTTACTTGTCCAGGCTTGATTGGAATAATTTCTTTTATTACAATTCCTTGGCTGTGAATAATTCGTTCTATGTTTGTTTTTTCGTGATTTGCGCTTTTTAAACTTTGTGTAAACAATTTTTTTAAAACGAAAATTGCAATGATGGATGTGACTATAGCCGCTGATGCTTGAACTGCGATGTTAAAATATAAAAATGCAAGTATGCCCGCGACTAAGCATCCAACTGAAAATGAAATGAAAAAGAATAAACCAGGAGTTCCCATCTCTAGCAATAGGAAAAGAACTGCTAAAATTAACCAGACAAAACCGGAATTTGAGAGAACTTCAAATGACATCATAAAACCTCTTTTTTAAAATTGGTAAACATAGAGACACTATAAATTAAAATTAAACTTATCAAGAAACCAACTACCATCGAAGGAATCTCAAATCCAAATAATTTTTCTTTGAAAATTATTGTCCAAAGCGCGGAAGATATTCCTCCTCCTAGAACTCCTGCAATCGCACCATATTTATTTATTTTTGTAGAGTAGAGAGATGTAATAACAAGAGGCCCGAAAGAGCAACCAATTCCAGCCCAGGCAAACCATACTAAGCCCATGACCGTTTTTATTTCATTTTTTGCTACCGCAAATGCGAAAATCATGATTAATAAAATTCCAGCTCTAAAAACCCATGAAAGTTCTTTTCGTGTTGCTTTTTTATTGATTATATTTTTGTACAAATCATCAGTTAAAACGGATGTTAAAACTAAAATTTGAGATGCGGTTGTTGAAACTATTGCTGCTAGAATTGCGCATAAGATTAAACCTGCCCAAAATGGAGAAGTTAGATTTAAAACCATTTGGATAAAAATTTGTTCAGGATTTGTAATCCCGCCTTTAAAGAATGCTATTCCGATAAGTCCGACAGCGGTAGCTGCAAGTAGTGTAATTATTTGCCACGATATCCCAATATATTTGGATTTGTGCATCTCTTTTACATTTTGGATTCCCATAAACTTTGTCAAAATTTGTGGCATGCCAAAATATCCAAGTCCCCATCCGCAAGCAAGTAATATTCCGGAAAAGATTGTTTTGAAATCAAAACTTGGTAAAAGAGAAAGTGAAATATTTTTTTGCATCGCGATTTGCGAAATTTCGTTCCAACCTTCAATTTTTGAAAATGCAAGAATAGGTACTAAAACTATCATGAGGAGTAAAAACATACCTTGAAATAGGTCAACCCAGGCGACAGCGATATAACCACCCAATAATGGATAAATTGCCACGATAAATGCCCCAATTAAAATTCCTATGGAATATGGGATGTTAAAAGTTGATTGAAGCAAAATTCCAAAACCTTTTAATCCGGCAGAGATATAAATCGAAAAAAAGATGATTGCCATTATTGCTGTAATGATTCGAATGATCCCTGCTTTGTCATTAAATTTTTGCTCAAAGTATCCAGAAATTGTAGAGCAATTATATTCTTCTGTTGCGACGCGAATTTTGGGAGCTATAAAATGCCAATTTAAGAACATAAAAAACAGTAAACCGATTGCGATCCAAAAATTGAAAAGTCCGCCAACAAATATTGCAGCGGGAAATGCCATAAAAAGCCAATTACTCATATCGCTTGCATGTGCAGCAAGAGCTGTTAAAAAATAATTTAATGAGCGATTACCTAAGACTAGATCTGTTTTTTGTTTATTTTTCATAGAAGAAAGAGTGATGTTGTAACCGATTAATGTGATTACAAAAAGCGTTGCGAAATAGATTACAAATGCATTTAGCATCAAAAGATTCATGAAATTCCTTTAAATTAATCTTTTAAAAATTGTAGGCTTTCAACAATTGGTTGTATGATGCGTGGTAAATCATTTTCGTCGCTTATTCCAGCTTCAATTAAGACCGAAGACGATTGTATTCCCAAAAGAGGAACAAGCGGTAAGCCATACGGTCCATAAACATCAAGTAGTTTATTAAATTGAGATGAGCGAAGAGTGTTTTCCATTTTAGTGGCTAGAGCGATTGAATTTCTAATATTTGCAAAATGTGCCTGATAAATAGAAATAAATTCAAAGTTGTTAAATTTATGTGTAGCAAGATCGACCATAGGGTTATAAAGCTGATAATAAATGTAAATGGATGGTTTTGGATTTTCTTGTGGAAAAATGTGCAAACTTATAAAGAAATTTGTATTAAATCGATTAGCAAAAGAGGCAATTTGTAGAGGGTAAACAACTTCTCTTGGTTCTCGAGTTAGAACAGATTTAACTTTATAATTTGATGATATAGAATTTTTTATTTTATCTGCTAGTTGAAAAGATATATTTCGCTCATTACTAAATCCGATTTTTCTTCCTGGATTATTTGCATCACCTGCGGGATTTATCATTACAAGTTTTTCAGAATCACTATTTTGTGCAGAATTATTTACTGGTAAAAATGAAATAATAAGGAGAAATAATAACAATTTAAATTTCATAAAAACATCCTTTAAAAAGTAGTTTTTGGAAGCAACAAAGGCAATTATAACATATTAAAAGATTTGCAAGAATAAGTTTTATTAAAAATGGTGTAAAATACAACTAGAAATATATTAAGAGCAAAGGAGCAATTTGGGTTGAAAAATTGGTGACTTTTGTTTTGAAACTTTTATAAAGTTGCCTACATTTTCTTGATTTATAAAGAAGTAATATTTTTTTAAGAAATTTAATTGGAATTTTATATATTCATGATTTAGTTTGTTTTTTCTTTGATTTTTACCAAAGCCGTACCAAAAACATAAACAAGGAATATTTCTTTTTTTTGCTTCGTTTTCTACATTTATGCAGTTTGATTCTTTATCGTCAAAAAATATTATTTTTTTGTAGCGCGAATTTAATATATCTAAATATTCGCCTAAAACTTTGCCTTTGTTTTGCCCTGCAGACATTAATAAACCTTTATAAAACGTAGGTTGTCCATAAATCCATTTGGATTTAAATTTTGTGAAAACAATTTTTTCGGAAGAGAATTGCTCACTAAAGTTTATTTCGCAATCGCATAATTTTTTGTATCTCCATTCTCCCATATCAGGTATGCATCCAAATGATTTTGCTGGCTGATCGGTTAAAGCAATTGTAGTTATTTTTCGAGTTTGTAAGTCTTTAATAATTTTTATGATTTCTTCTTCCATGGGAATATATTTAGTATTTATTAAAACCTTGCTTCCCATAAAAGTTAACTGCGCATAAATACTATTTAATTGATAAATATTGTTTGAATAAATGCTATGCATACTCATCTTGGTTAATTCAAAAAGCATGAACAAAATGTCGTTAAGAGCAAAAGATAAAGGATGATGGAAAAAATTAACTGTAGGCTCTGATGTGATTATTGTTTCATCGCAATCAAAAGCAACAATCGTTTGAGATGTTGCTTTTTGCAAAGCATCTGTTGCTTCTAAAAATGATGAAATTTTTTTAATTTCAGAATTTAAGAAGACAGAAATAAAAAATGTATAAAAAACTACTGCAATTTTTTTCATAAAAACCCCTAAAAATGTTGATTTTAAACAGTTTTGCAAGTTTTTTTATGGAAGTAAAATGCCCTCTTGAATTTCTTCGCAATTTAAGAAAATACCTGATTTTAAAAGGTATTTTAATTGGATTTTGACGATTTCGCGGTCAATTTTTTCACGATGTTTAGTAACATATCGGTACCAGAAACATTCGCATGGGATTTTTCTTTTTTCTGCTTCACTTCCAACTTCTTTGTTTTTTGTTTTTAAATCATCGAAAAATAGTATTTTGGAAGGTTTAAATTTAATATGATCTAAAAATGCTCCAAGAACTTTTCCTTTTGAATGTCCTGCAGACATCAAAATCCCTTTATAAAATCCCGGATATCCGTAAATAGGTTTTGGTTCAAACTCTTTAAAAAAGATTTCAGCTATATCAAAGCTAGAGCTAAAATCTATTCCGCATTCGCATAGCTTTTTGTATCGCCAGATTCGCATATCAGGTATTATTTCAAAATCGCGCGTTGATTGATTTGTTAAAGTTATAAATTTGACACCTTTTTGTTGTAATTTGCGAATGATATCGACTATATAATTTTCGGTTGGATGATAATGAGTCTTCTCCCAGATTTTACTTTGTAAGATATTTTTGTAGGTTGAGAAGTTGCGTCTTATCACTAAGCTTAGAGTTGGTGTTATTAAATTATAAAACATAAAAAATTTGTCATAAAAAGAGTAGCATTGTAGATGATTAAAAAAATTTAGAAGTGGCTCATGCGAAACTATCAAAGTATCATCGCAATCAAAAGCTACCAAAGTAGAGGAATCTGCACTTTCAAGAGCTTCATGTGCTTCTTGAAAGGAATATATTTCTTTGATTTGTGGAAGTGCAGAATTTAGAGACAAAAGAGTGAGGAATATTAAGAAGAGTTTTTTCACACAAATCCTTTAAAATTTTATTTCTCTAATTTAAATTGGGCTTTATTAAAGTTTTAACTGTTTTTAAAAAAAGTTAAAGGAAAATAAATGGAAAAAAGAGATAAGTGGGATGCTGAAAATTATCGTAAAAACTCAAGTTCGCAATTTGAAGGAGCTATGAGTTTTGTGAATAAATATAAATTTAAGGGAAATGAAGCAATTTTAGATGTTGGATGTGGTGATGGTAGAATCTCTGCAGAAATTGCAAAAAAAGTTCCACAAGGTTTTGTTGTGGGCGTTGATGTTTCTACCTCAATGATAAATTTAGCCAAAAAAAGTTTTTCAAACGTAAAAAACTTAGAATTTATTCAAGAAGATATTTCCAAATTTTGTAGTGATAAAAAGTTGGATTTAGTTTGCAGCTTTTCAACATTTCACTGGGTGAAAGACAAATTAAATGCACTAAAAAATATTTATAAAATGTTAAAGCCCCAAGGAGAGCTATTTATTTTTACAACTGTAAAAAATGATAAAAGTGAAATTGCAAGGGTTTCTAGTTCTCCAAAATGGAAAAGCCAAATAAAAGAAAGTTATTTTCATGCAATCTCAGCTGAAGATGCTAAAAAATTATTAGAAACGGTTGGTTTTAAAAATTTTGAAGTTAAAACGGAGATTCGAGAAGTAATCTACAATTCTAAAGAAGATCTTTTTGATTGGATGAAAGTATGGATTCCTCATTCGGTTGATTTGCATTCAGAAAAAATTGAAGAATATATGAACGACATAGTGGAAGAATATTGCAAAGGAAAAGATTTATCTAAAGGTAAGATTAATCGAAGAAATTTTGTAATGAAGATTTATGCTAAAAAAGATTAATTTTTAGTACCTATAATTAGCGTTTGCTTACAAAAATGTTAAGATTATCAAAATTTGTTTAATCATAGTTTTTCCAAAGGAATAACAGATGAATTATCTAGAAATCAGAGAAAAATTTTTAAATTATTTTCAAAAAAATGGTCATACAATTGTTCCATCCTCACCGGTTATTCCAGCCGAAGATCCTACGCTTTTGTTTACAAACGCAGGCATGAACCAGTTCAAAGATATTTTTTTAGGTAAAGAAAAAAGATCTTACACTCGTGCAACTTCTATCCAAAAATGTGTTCGTGCTGGTGGTAAACATAATGATCTTGATGAAGTTGGATATACCGAGCGACATTTAACATTCTTTGAGATGATGGGAAATTTTTCTTTTGGTGATTATTTCAAAAAAGAAGCTATTGCTTTCGCTTGGGATCTGCTGACAAAAGAAATGGGCTTGCCTGCAGAAAAACTTTATCCAACAGTGTTTCGCGAAGATGATGAGGCTTTTGAAATTTGGAACAAAATTATCGGAGTGCCTGTAGAAAGAATCACACGTCTTGGTGAAAAAGATAATTTTTGGCAAATGGGTGATACCGGTCCATGTGGTCCGTGTACAGAAATTTTAATTGACCGTGGTGCTGATAAAGGTTGTTTGTGCAAAGATTGTAAACCTGGATGCAGCTGCGCAAGATATACAGAAATTTGGAATTTAGTTTTTATGCAGTTTAATCGTCAAGCAGATGGCAAGCTTATCCCTCTTACACAAACGGGTGTCGACACGGGAATGGGTTTTGAGCGACTTTGTATGGTCAAACAAAATAAAAATACAGTTTTTGAAATTGATCTTTTTCAAGCAATTCACAGAAAAACAGAAAGTTTAACAGGTTTAAAATATGATAGTTGCACCAAAGAGCAAAGAGTTGCTTTCAATGTTTTAAGTGATCACGTTCGCGCTTCATCTTTGATAATCGCAGATGGCGGAACTCCTTCTAACGATGGTCGTGGTTATGTTCTTCGCAAAATAATTCGCCGCGCATCGCTTTTTGCACAAAAACTTTCTGATAATCAAAATTTATTTCCAGAAGTTGCAAAAGAATTTATCAAAATAATGTCTCCAATTTATCCAGAATTAAAATCAAGTGAGAAATTAATTATTAACCTTGTTACAAATGAGATTGAGAAGTTTTCAACCAATCTTGTAAGTGGCCAAAATATTTTGGATCAATTTATTGCTGACAATCTAAAAAGCGGTGAAAAGATTTTAACAGGTATTCAAGTTTTCAAGCTTTATGACACATATGGTTTCCCTCCTGAGCTTACACGAATAATAGCAGGCGAGAAAAATGTGCAGATAGATATGGATGGTTTTGAAAAAGAAATGCAAAAACAAAAAGATCAATCTGGCAAAAAATGTGAAGATGCAAGCGAAGAGCAGATTGAAATTCCTGCAAGCATTACAACTAAATTTGTAGGTTATGACCAGCTTGAAGTAAAAAGTAAAATCGTTTTTGAAAAAGTTTGTGGAAATAAAATTTGGATTGTTACAGCAGAATCTCCTTTTTATGTAGAAAGTGGTGGACAGGCTGGAGATTGTGGTTTTGTATCTATTAATAATCAAATTTATCCAGTTGTTGGCTCACAAAAAAATGGTTCTGCAATTGCTTTGAAAATTTCGACAGAAAAAGTGCAAGATCCTGGAACTATAAATGTAAAAGTAGGTGACATTGCACATTTAGTTGTTGATAGTTTTGTGCGAGATAATTCTGCAAAAAATCATACGGCTACACATTTACTTCAAACAGCTTTGAGACAAATCGTAGGTAAAGAAGTTAAACAGGCAGGATCTCTTGTTAGTGACAAATTATTACGATTTGATTTTAATTATCATCAAGGTTTGAGCGATGAGCAAATTGAGCAAATTGAAACTTTGGTAAATCAGAAAATTCAAGAAAATTTAAAAGTACATATTTCTAATACAACTCTTACAAAAGCAAAAGAGTCAGGGGTTACAGCTTTCTTTGGTGAAAAATATAATCCTGAAAATGTTAGAGTTGTTGATGTTAGCGGTTTTTCTGCAGAACTTTGCGGCGGAACGCATGTGGATGAAATTGGCAAAATTGGGTGCTTTAAGATTTTGAGCGAAGCATCGCTTTCTGCGGGAGTACGAAGAATTATTGGTGTAACTGGAAGTGAAGCAATAAAGCTATTTCAACAGATTCATAACATCACAAAAAATTTAAATGTTAAGTTCAAAGTACAAAATGAACAAATTTTGCAAGCTGTTGAGCGTCAATCTGGTGAACTTGAAGAAACACATAAAACAATAAAAAGTTTGCGCAAAGAGTTTGTGACTTACCAAATTCCACAGTGGCAAAATCAAATGAAAAATGTTGGTAATATTCCGTTTTTATTTTTAGAACTAGAAGATCAAAATAACAATGATTTAAAACAGATTTGCGCAAAACTCGAAACAAAAACTCCAGGTTTATTATTTTTGATTTCAAGCAATAAAACAGAACTTTCAAAAATCAATTTTTTCTGTTCTTTGAGTAAGGCATTTGCAAAAAATATTGATCTCAAAAAATTGGCACTATTTTTGAAGTCAGATTTAAATCTTCAAGGTGGAGGGTCTGGTGAAGTTATACAGGGTGGCGGTGAAAATCAATCAAAAATAAAATCTGAGGTAGAAAAATGGATATTAGAAAATCAAGTTTAATGACCGGAATAACTTTTTTAGTGAGTTGTATGCATATATCCGCAATGTTTCCTTCTAGAAGTAATGATGCTGTTAAGCAGCATGCAATTTCTTTAAGTAAGCAGCAATATGAATGGTTGAATATTTATTCAAGTTTAGGAGTTGAACGTTTAGTTTCTGAAATGATAGAAAAAATAACCTGTTCATACGAAAAAAGAAATGAAAAAGAATTGATTATGCTAAAAAAATCTATTATAGATTTTTTTAGCATGCTTTGTCCTGATATTAAGCAAGAGTTGCGCGTATTGATAATTAAAAAATTTCAGGAAATGCAAAATATTAGAAACATTGATGTTAGTGAATTTCTTTATAGTTGTGTAATAAAGATTTTTTAATAAAGAAAACAATGATTTTTAGAAAAACAAATTTAGTTGTAGGAATAATTTTTTTAGTGAATATTACTTCTCTTTTTTCAATGTTTAATTTTAGAAGAGAAAAAGGGTCTATTGATGTATTGACGGAAAGAATGCGTAGCTTGTCTACGGGGCATGTCGAACCTGCTTTTGTTCCGATTCAAGGGTCTTTATTACAAAGTGGTGATTTGAATGATGCTGGAGTTTCATCGCCTATGGAAATGGAAGGTGATGTGAAAGTTTTACCACAGGGATTGGTTCCTTATGCGGACAATACGCCTTCAGAGCATACTATTTTTCGTGACGAAAAGTATGAATGGGAATGTTTTTATTTGAGATCAGGTGCGGATGGATTCGTTTCTGAAATTTTAAGCAGATTTATGATGTTGGATGATTTTAGAAATTTAGAAGGATTAAAACAATTTAAGCTGTTTTTAGGATATTTTTTTAGAAATTGTTCTTCTGAAATTAAACAAGAATTAAAACCTCTAATAACTCGGCAAATTTCAGAAATGCAACGTTTGAATAGGTTTGATATCATTGCATTTCTTTATAGTTTGATTAGTTTTTTAAATGTTTAATTCTTAAATATAGCTTTTATACCCTATATCTTTTGTAAACTAATACAGAAATGTTTTTCTGTTTAACTAATAACAGAAGGAGGGGGTATGTGTATTAGTCAAAAATTATTTCTTATTTTGATGCAATTTTATAGTTCAATTTTGTTTGCTAATTTTGATTTAGAAAGTTTTAAATCAGAGATTCGTTGTCTTTTAAACCCTGAAAAAGTACAAAATTTAGTTTCTTTTCCGCAATTATCGCCAAAATTTAGGCGAGATATTGCTTCTAGAAAAAATTTTCTAGATAAAGGACCTCAGTTATTTATTAAAATTTTTGAAATCATGGAAGAAAAAAGTTTTAAGGAAGATATTTCAAAAATGATTGAAATATTAGATAAGTTTTTTATTCCTGCGGCTTGGTTAATTTGCTTGACTGATAAGGTGCTAGTAGAAAATTATTCAAGAGAGATTGCAAATAGGGTTCAGCATTTTTGTTTTACTATGAGAATTCATTTATTTAATTTTCATTCTGAATTATTTGATTTTATCCAATTTAAATTGAATTTTGCATTAGAAGTACAAAATTCGATTCAAGAAGAATTTATTCCTCCGAATACTTCTGAAGGTGGATTACAAGGGTATTGTGTAAAATTTAAAAACCCTATGGTTTGCGAGGCTTGTTTAAGAACGTTAAATGGTGGATTCCTGCCTTTGAATAAAGTTATATCAAGAGAGAGGATTGCGCAAAATATTTTACAAAAGATACAAGAATTGGATATGCAGCAATCTTCTTATTCTTTTTCCCAAGATATAGTGCATTTATTGTGTGAAGTTTTAGTAGAAGAGATGCATATTTATCCCGGCAGTTTAGAGCGTATTTGTAAGCAAATGGATTTTCTTTGTGAGCAGAATCCATTTAATGAAAATATAAGACTATTGATTGATGAGTTTAAGATTGAAACTTCTCGAATTTTACTTAGTAAGCAATTAAAAATTGCTTGAATAAAGTATAAATGTTAAAAAAAATTAATTATTTCTATTTTTATTTACTTAGTTGTTAATATAAAAATTGGTTTTCTTAGCGGCTTAAAAGTCGTTTTTTTAAAAAGGAGTTTGTTTATGAAATTAATAAAATATTTTTTACTTCCATGCCTACTAATTTGTACTCTAGTCGGTGTTTTGATGGCTACTGGATATATACAAAAACCGGGATTAATCGGTCCAGGTGGAATAGCTCCTATATATCGATTTCCTGATTTTAAACAAATTCAAGATCAAATAGATGCTTTAGTTAAACAAAAACAAATGCATGAAGAAGAAATAGCAAAAATACAACAACAAATAGAAGCTTTAAAACCTATTCCTGGAAAAGTTGGCTTAAGTTTACCTAAAGCACAGCAAATTTCCGCCTTAGAAAATGATAAAAAACCTCATGAAGCTGAAGTTTCTAGAATAGATGGTGAAATAGAAAATTTAACAAAGCAACTTAAAAAAAATTAAATTTACAATTTAAGTTTATTAAAAAAGGGAGAGTTTAAGAACTCTCCCTTTTTGTTTTAACTAATAGATATTTTGTCTGATTTAAGATCGATTTCGAATTCCTTTTTATCAGGATTTTTCAAAATTGCAGACGCGAGCGGTGTTGCAATGTAGTGTTGCACAGCTCTTTTGACAGGTCTTGCGCCAAACTCTTTTGAAAAACCTTCTTCAGCAACAAAATCTTTTGCTTTTTGGCTTACGTTGATTTCTATTTTTTTATCGATAAGTCTTTCTTGAAGTGCTTGCAGCTGAATATCTACTATTTTGATTATTTCTTTTTCTGAAAGTGGTTTGAAGTAAATAATATCGTCGATTCGATTTAAAAATTCAGGCCTGAAGTTTTTGTGTAAAAGATTTTCAATTTTTTCTTTTACAGCTTTAGTTAAACCACCTTCTTCCAAAATAATATTGGAACCTAAATTTGAGGTCATAATGACAATACAATTTTTGAAAGAAACAGTTCTTCCTTGTGAATCTGTTAAATGTCCTTCATCTAAAATTTGTAGGAAAATATTGAAAACATCAGGGTGTGCTTTTTCGATTTCGTCAAAAAGAATTACGCTGTACGGATGTGCTCGTACTTGCTCTGTAAGTTGTCCACCTTCTTCGTATCCAACATATCCTGGAGGTGCGCCTATAAGTCTTGCGACAGAATGTTTTTCCATATATTCCGACATGTCGATTCGAATAATTTTGTTTTCATCGCTAAAAAGATAGTCAGCTAATGTTTTTGCAACTTCTGTTTTACCGACACCGGTTGGTCCCAGAAATAGAAAAGATCCGATTGGTTTATTTGGATCTGCAAGTCCTGCTCTGTGCATGCGAATAGTATCTGCGATTTTGGTTATTGCTTCATCTTGCCCAATGACCCTTTTGTGTAGTTCTTTTTCCATCGAAATAAGTTTTTCGCCCTCATCTTCTTTGAGCTTTTCGACAGGTATTTTTAGCCAACGGGATAACACGGTTGCAATATCATTTTCATCAACTTCTTCTTTGAGAAAGTGCGTTTTTAGATTTTTAAGTTTTTCTTGTTCAACGCTAAGTTTTTTCTCAAGATCTGCAATTTTGCCATATTTGATCATAGATGCGCGTGAATAATCGCCCATTCTCTCCGCCTGTGCAAATGCTATTTTTTGCTCTTCGAGTTGCTCTTTTAATTTTTGGATTTTTTCAAGAGGTTGTCTTTCAGCTTGCCATTTTGCCAAAACTTCTTTGTTTTGTTCTTTTAAATCTGCAAGTTCTTTTTCAAGTGTTTCAAGTCTTGATTTTGAAGCTTCATCTTTTTCTTTTGCAAGTGCTACTTTTTCGATTTCAAGTTGAGCGATTGTCCTGTCAAGTTTATCAATTTCTTCAGGTCGTGAATCAATTGCCATTCTTACCATTGTTGCTGCTTCGTCAACTAAATCAATCGCTTTGTCTGGCAAAAATCGATCCTCGATCATTCTTGATGCCAAATTCACAGCTTTTACAAGAGCTTGATCTTTGATATGGATTCCATGGTGAAGTTCATATTTTTCTTTTAAACCTCGCAAGATCGATAATGCATCTTCAACGCTTGGTTCCTCGACTAAAACTTTTTGAAATCTTCGCTCAAGCGCTGCATCTTTTTCTATAAATTTTTTGTATTCTGTGAGTGTTGTTGCTCCTATGCAATGGAGCAATCCTCGAGCAAGCGCGGGTTTGAGTAAGTTGGAAGCATCCATCGAGCCGCCGCCACCAGATCCAGCACCGACGATCATATGTAGCTCGTCGATAAATAAAATAATTTTACCTTCTTCTTTTTCGATCGCTTGCAAAATTGATTTGATTCTTGATTCAAACTCTCCCTGATATTTTGTTCCGGCCACAAGTGATCCGAGATCTAGCGAAAGTATTTTTTTCCCCTTTAAACTTTCAGGAACATCGTCATTTACTATTCTCTGTGCAACACCTTCAACGATTGCTGTTTTACCAACTCCAGGTTCTCCAACTAATACCGGATTATTTTTTGTTCTTCGAGATAATATCTGCATTACTCTGCGAATTTCATCATGACGTCCGATAACAGGATCAAGTTTTCCTGATGATGCCATTTTGGTTAAATCTTGGCAGAATTTTTCGAGAACTTGGTACTCGTTTTCTGCATTTTTATTATTCACTTTTTCCCCTCCGCGAAGTTTTTTAATTAAAACTAAAATGTTTTTGTATATGAATCCGCCATTTTCTAAAAATTTTGAAATCTCTTCTGGCAAGCTTTTAGTTTTTGACATAACCAGTAACGCGATATCAAGACTTATATATTCATCGCCTAAATTTTTAGTCTCTTTATCGCATTCTTCAAGAAAATTTTGGAGAGTGTAATCTATCGAAATCTGACCGCCTTGTGCTTTTGGAAATTTATTCAGATAGTTACGAATTAAACTACTTAATTGTGTTAAATCAATTGAAAATTGATTTAATATTGATGAGCAAAAGTTGTTTTCTAAACTAGCTGCTAGCAGATGTAATGTTTGAATAGCAGGATTTTGTTCTTTTTGTGCGATAGTTGCAGCACTTTGTAGTAGCTCTGCAAAAGCATTAGTAAATTTTTCTATGTTCATAAAACCTCCAGAAAATATTAAAATTACTCTTTTTTAAATTTAGCAGAAACATTGGTAAGTAAAGAATAGTTAAGGAAAGTTTTAAGCGATCTTTTGTTCTTCTCGAGGTAAAACGACTAAAATATCTGAAACTGCACGCTCGGTTGCATTTGTTTTTTTGAAAAGATGCCACTCGCCAAAATCACCGCAAGGATTATTACGGATTTTGCCTTTATAATAAAACGTACTGGATCCGCCGCCGTCTAGATTTATAGCCTTGCTGCAACCTAATGATTTCATAAATAGCGCAAGCTCTTTGATGGACATTCCAACGCTGAACATTGTTTGACGACCATCTACTACGACAAAAATCCAATTTCCATTTGGTTTTACGCCGATTGCTGTTCGAGGGTGACGCTGAAGTAAAAAAGGATCTTGAAATTTATCATCTTCTTGAAAGTCGTAGGAAATTTCCCCATTTGAAATGAGAATTGGTGTGCCCCCCAAGATAAACTCTTTATTTTCCCATTGTTCAAAAAGATTAGAGTTTGTTTGAGTATTATCTGCGGTTGATGTTAAAAATTCATGAGAAAATGATGCACGATCCCCAATTTTTATTTTAGATAAATCTGTTTTTACCCATTCACCTACAGAGTAAACAAAACCGTTTTTTGGTATTTTACTATTTCCTATTTTTTGCTCAATATCTATTACTTTATTATTGTCTACAATGATCTCGGTTCCGTTTTTGCTGGACAGGGTATTTTCACCCATTGTTGGTAAATATAAAACGATTCGATTCTTGCCGCGTGGTTTATTTATGCGATTTACTGGATAAATTTTGTTTCCGATTTTAACTTCCCATTTCATGAGTAAGTTAATTAAATCGACTTCCGATCCTTCTTTATTCCACCCTATGATGGCAATATCGCCGATGGGGTCCGAATACCATTTATTTCCTATTTTTAGGATTTGTAGAGGGATACCTTCAAATTTTGGATCGAAACATTTGTACCAGAAAAATCCACCATTTACGGCTGCAATAGCATTTACTTTTTGTGCAATAGAGGAAACTTTTTCACATCCGACTTTTTCATTCCCGCCACTTACTATTTCGATTTTATACTTTCGAGGATCAATTTCTAGGATGTGAATCGATAGAGGAATTGGTAAAAATTGAGAAATCGTTTTGTATTGTAATCCAGGATAATTTAAATTATTTTCAAAATCTATAAGCGTTTCTTTTTTTAAAGAAATCTTTTGTAGAGCAAGTAAAACTATTATTGCTAAAAAAGCAGTAGATAAAACGATTAAATTTACTTTTTTCATAATATTTATAGCTTATCTTTTATTAATTAAAACAGCATCTGCGACTTTTCTTTCTTTTGGGATTCTATTTTTCCAAAAACTCCAGGAATGATCATTGGGGTTGTTGAGTATTTTATTTGAAAAAACTAAAGTGCTGGACCCGCCTCCATCAAGATTTATGGCATCGACGCAACCTAACTCTACCAATAGGTCTGCAAGCGCATTTAGTGTCATTCCTATGCTAAATAACAGTTGTCTTCCTTCGACAATCACAATGACCCAATGCCCATTTTGTTTAATGCCAATAGCTGTTCGAGGGTGAACAAAATCTTTGAAATAACTGACTATATTGTCGGAAGAAAAGTCGGTGACTTTTTGTCCATTGTATATTAAAACAGGAATACCGCCTAAAATGTAATCGAAATTGTTCCAATCGGAAGCGTTTTCTTTTTTTAGTAGTGATGAGACTTCATAGAAATAACTACAAGCGGTTCCTATTTTGAAATCTTGCAGATTTATTGAAGCGTCTTTCCCTATCGAAAAAACAAAACCATTTTGTGGAATTTTTGAATCACCAATGTTTTTATTGATAGCGGTTATTTTGTTGTCTTCAACTACGATTTCTGTCCCACTAGCATCCGTATGTGTTGATTCGCCAAGTGTGGAAAAATATATAACAGTTTCGTTATCTTTTCTAACCCTATTTATATGAGAAGCGAGAATTTTTTTATTTTCTATTTTCAGCCACCATTTCATATCTATTTTATCAATAGCTACTTTTTTACCTCCTTTAGACCATCCGATACAACCTTTGTATTTTTCTATAGCCGTAAACCAAAGGTTATTTACTTTTAAAATGCTAGATGGAATTCCGTCGAAAAATAGTATTTGAGAAAATAAATGGTTTTTGTCTTTTTCTGTTTCTTCTACAATTTCAAAAAAATTACCATTGACAGCAAGCAAAGCATTTTCTCTTTTTGCGATATTAGAGACAGTATCTCGTCCGATTTTGTTTTTTTGTGCAGCTTCGATTCGCATACTGTATTTTGCGGGATCTATGTCGATAATATGTATAGACATAGGCTCTGGAAAAGATTCACAAATATTTTTGTACTCTAATCCATCTTCGTAATAATAATTTGCAAGGTGAATATTAGAATTTAAGATCGAAAAACCGTCTAATTTAATAAAGCAAAATGATATAACAATAAGAATGTAAATTTTTTTGAATTTTGAATGAAGAGTCATTATTTAACTTTCAAATATTCTTCCAAACTCATTTGTTTCATAAAAATCATGCCGCTAATATTTTGTAGCTTGTTATCAAAAAGATTTATTAGATTTTCTTCCCCAAGTAAATCTTTTAATAGATTAAACTGTTCGTGCTGAATTTTGCAGGAAAGTTCTGAAAATGGTCCGTCATGAAATTGTGATGGAAATTCTGCAGAAGTTTGAGTTGAAAAAGATTTTTTGAATGTGTAGTCCATAAGTTTTAATTGATTTGCTGTTGCTGGGATAATTGCTAAATCGTTATCGAAAAGGTTGAATTTATACCAAACATTTCGATAGCACCAAACAAATTTGGGAAAACCTTTTTGCTCTGTTTGTTTTATTTCCAGCGCTTTGTTTATTATTTGTAAAACTTTGAAATGGGTATCAGGGCCAGTTCCTTGTGGGTCGAATGCAAAACTGATAATGTCTGGTTTTATTTTATTTATCAAATCAAGTATTGGCTTGATGTCATCATCAAGTGGTTTTGCAGAATAATCTGGGGTATAAAATTTGGATTTAAGATGGAATATGTGGCTTAAAGGAACATTTAAATTAAACCACATTCTATCAACTTCTGATTGTCTAATTTTACCTTTTAATATTTGTATTTCAGGGGTGTCGGCATATCCAGGTTTTGCCGATTTTAGATAATCATTTTTGAGCCAAACTATTTTTTCAATTAATTTATTAGCGCAATTAATCTCAAAAGTTTCTGCCAAAAATCGTGAAAGTATCAATTTATCGAAATCTAAGTTTTGCGTGTTTTTTAAGAAAGAATTTTTGAATATTTCTAATGTTTTTTCGTAAGGTAGATCGAAAATTAAAGATTTATTTGTTTCGATGAAATTTAAATCAATGTCGTTTGCAAGTGTTTCAAGATAGCTGTTTGCAATAGCCCTATACCCATTTGTGAAATATGCAAAATAATTTTCATTATCTTTTAATAAATCTAAAATGTGCGGAAAATATCCAAGCATCTCATCGTCAGGATGTGGCGATGTATGTAATATTTTTAGGCCTTTTAGTTGTTTTTGTCCGAGTTTTATTTTTTCGATTAATCTATTTTTTGAATCTTGCAAAATATCGGGTAACTTGCTATCGAATTTTGAAATTAAAAATTTACCTTTTTCTGTTGTTTCAAAATCAGTTTTTGTTAATTCATCAACGTTTTTGTGGCAATTTTTTGATTGCTCAAAAATTATTTCGTCTATTATTTGAGGATGATTTTCTAAATTTGGAATATTTTTTATATATTCAGCTCTTCTAAAATATAAGTTTGATGCAGCGTCTTTGTTTAAATAAAATTTGGCATTTGGGTTGTTTTGGAAAATCGATGCAGGACTTTCGATGCTTTGTTTTTCTTCAATAGCTTTTTTAACAATCGGTGCTTTGAGTTTTCCTGATGCAAAAATTATTATGGTCGCGTTTTTATTTGCTGTTATAGTGTTTAAGCCTATTGTAATAGCTTGTTTATTTCGACAGTGGCTCATGCCTCCAAAATCTCCTGCAGCAACGGCAGCGCTTTCATAATTTAAAGTTATTAATCTTGTTTTACTGTCAAACGAGGAATTTTTCATGTTGAAAGCGATATGTCCATCAGGCCCTATGCCACCCAAAAAGAAATTGATCCCGCCAAAATTTTTGATCTTTTCTTCATAATCTGTGCAAAACTTTTCAATAGAATCGGAAGTTGGATTTTCTAACATTTCTTTTGGGAAGATCATTTTCAAACAGTTTTCTGGTTTTATTTGCAAAATAGAAATGTAATTTTTTTCGACATAAGATGAAAAGCTATTTTTGTCATTAGTTTCTATAGGAAAATATTCATCCATCTGGACAAATTTTAGGCTTGAAGTATCGGGGAAAGTTTTATTTGAGATACCAAAATATTTTAGTTCTGCGGAAACTGTAGAATCATTCCAATTTTTTTTGTAATGATCTAATTGCTTTATGAATGTAAGTGGAGTTTTACCGGTCGGAAGAGAAATAACTCCGTTAGGATTTTGTAATACCCACTCAATAAATCTAAGGGCTACGAGTTTTCCTAATTCTAAGCTATTTTCAACTTCGATTACTGGAATTTTTTCGTTTGGATAATTTAATTTTCGACCACTTTTTTCTAAAAAAATATTTTCTACATTGCTAAGCATTTTATCCTTTGGAAGTAAGACATTTTAGATTAAAGTTATATAAAAAATGTTTTTATTCAAGAGGTTTTATCTAGCTTCGAGATCTGTTGTCAAAAATTCTTTCAAAAATGTATTTCTAATTACGCTTTTATTATTTTTGATACCCATAGCGATAGCTCTTGGTTGTCCAATGAAAATACATAAATTTTTGGCTCGCGTGATTGCTGTGTAAATCAAATTGCGCTGAAGCATAACAAAATGTTGCATAAATATTGGAATAATTACCGCTTTGAATTCGGAGCCTTGGCTTTTATGTATCGAAACAGCATAAGAAAGAACAATCTCATCAAGTTCGGTAAAATCATAGTCTAAAACACGTTCACCAAATTTTATTTTTAATATCTGGTCGGTTCTATTAATATCTGTTATTTCTCCAATATCCCCGTTAAAAACAAATTTGTCGTAATTATTTTTGATCTGCATAACTCGATCATTAATTTTATAAACTTGCCCAAAACGCGCCACCTGTTTTTCTTCATTATTTTGCGGATTTAAAATCATTTGTAGCTCTTGATTTAATCTTTGCGTTCCAACAACGCCACGATTCATTGGACAAAGTACAATGGAATCTTGAGGCGATATTTTATATTTGTTTTCTAAATTCGCATAAATTTGACGAAGCAGAGGAAAGATATTTTCTGGTAAATCTTCTTTGATAAATTTGAAATCGTTTTTGGATCCTACTCTTGTAGATGTTGGAAACTCACCGTGATTAATTCTGTGTGCGTTTACGATGATCATACTATCTTCTGCTTGGCGGAAAATTTGCGTTAATCTCAAAACTTCGACTTGATTTGATGCAATTAAATCGTTTAAAATATTTCCCGCGCCAACCGATGGAAGTTGGTCGACATCTCCTATCAAAACTAAATTGGCTTGAAGGGGCATTGCTCGTAGGATAGAATTCATCAAAAATACATCGATCATTGAGGCTTCATCGACTATTAAAAAATCTAGCAAAAGAGCATTTTCTTCATTTCGATTAAAATTCATGGTTGTTGGGTTAAATTCTAAAAGACGGTGCAGAGTTTCAGCAGATTTTCCAGTTCCTTCGAACATTCTTTTTGCAGCTCTTCCTGTTGGTGCAGCAAGTCTATAATTAATTTTATAGTTGTCTAAAACTTCTAGTAATTTTTTGATCAAAGTTGTTTTACCCGTTCCTGGACCACCTGTGATGATTGTAATTTTTGATTGTAGACAACTTAAAATTCCTTTTTGTTGGTCTTCATTTAGTTGTTTTCCGTAAGAATCTGTAGCAGAAACTGTTTTGTAAATTTCGTTAAAATCTAAATAAAAATTTTTAGCATTATAATCTTTTAATTTTTTGATTTTGTTAGCGATGCCTTTTTCTGAATAATAATATTTTGGAAGTGACAAATAATGTTTTTCATTATTAGTTAGAAGCTTAATTTTTTCTTCGAGATAAAGATTATTGAGTGCAGCTTTAACTAAAGATTTAGATTCGTCACTTTCTTCTAGTTCTAGCATCTTAAAAAGTTGATTTTTCAGTTCATCAATTTCCAAGTAAAGGTGGCCATCATTTGTTGCTTGTGATAGACAAAATAAAATTCCGCTTTTTATGCGCATTGATGAATTTTTTTCAAATCCAAGCTTGAGGGCAACTTGATCTGATATTTTAAAACCAACACCCCAAATATCTTCTGCTAATCGATAAGGATTTTCTAAAATCTTTTCAACCGATTCTTTACCATAAGTTTTATAAATTTTGGTGGCAAACGATGTAGAAATATCTTTTTCTTTCAAAAAGACCATGACTCGAGAAATTTCTTTTTGAGATTGCCAAGCTTCGATGATTATTGAAACTCTTTTTTCACCGATGCCATCAACTCTGAAAAGTTCATCTGGCGTTTCATCAATCACCTCAAGAGTTCTTTCACCAAAAGTCGCTACCAATTTTTCTGCATACTTTGGACCAATTCCTTTGATGAGCCCACTGCTTAAATATTTTTTTATGCCTTCGACGTTTGATGGTAGTTTTGCTATGCATTCTTTGACTTCGAATTGTCTGCCGAATTTTGGATGAAAGCCCCAAATTCCACGCAGCGTAACAGATTCTCCCTGGTGGATCGCAGGCAAAATTCCCTTTGCGGTGATATTTTCTTTGGAATTTACTTTGACAATAAAAATTGAAAATCCACTTTCTGGACTTTTAAAAAGTTCTTTTTCTATTGTGCCGTGAATTTCTACAATTTCATTCATAATTTTTTTCAAAAATTAAGGGTAAAAGAAAGCTCTTTTACCCTTTTTATGTAATTTTGTTTAAATGTTTAAATTATTTTGATTGTTCAAAAGTTCCTGCGAAGTAAGGTCCTTTTTTTAAAGCTTCAATTTCTTGTTCGGTTCTTAATTTTTTATCTTTAATCCAATCAATTGATTTTTCTTTTGTATAAGGATTTAACAACATCCAAAGAGGGTTTGTAAAAATATAGAATTCTGTGCAAAGACTTTTAGCTTTTTTTATAGTTGTAACTTCATCAAGAAAAAAGGATTCAATTTGTTCTTTGGTTTTTAAATCACTTTTTAAAAATTTAAGAAGGATAGAATCATTTAAATCGATTTTTACTTTAGAGACATTGGTAAAGGACCATTTTACAAGTTCTTCCATCATTTCTTTATATTCATATATATAATTCAAAAATACAGTTCGAGGTTTGATCAAATCCTCTTTTATATGTTGAATAACTTTATCGTTAGACTCTTTTTTTTGTTCTTCAGAGAAAGACTTTGTTTTTATATATTCTGCTTTTAACACCTCTAAAGATTTTAGTGCGTCTTCCATTGTTAATAAAATTTCTGCTGAAAATTCGCCGCATCTAGAATTATTTTTCAATTTTGAATCAATGATAGATACATATGCGTGTTTATAAAAACCTTTGTGTTCATTAGAAGGTGTTTCGGTTGTCGGATTAGTTGCTTTTATTGTTAAAGACATGCTTGAAATTACTGTTATTGCTGCTAGCAAATGTTTTTTGTTAAACATATTAAATCTCCTTAGATTTTTAATAAATTCGTTATTACTACAATGCTTCATTAATACTTCCTAAACTTTTAACAGTTTATATGCGAAATAAAATAAAAAAGCAAAATTAAATAATTTTAAAAATAAAAATTTAGTTTTGAATATAAGGTCCAATCTCGTCCCATTCTTCTGCTAACAAAAGTTGCATCGCCTCCGATACCAAGATTGATTTTAGAACCTTTTTTTAATTTTATATCGTAAGATATTTCACCTGCTAATTTGTGCTGAAGCGCTCTATCAATGAAAGCTTCATCGACTTTTAAAGAATTCATATTGATATCTTCAATTTTATGTAATTTTTCAAAAATCTCTCTTTCCTGTAGATAAAAATCATAAGCAGCTCCAAAGGTCCATTTTTTGTGTTTCCAATCAGAGCCAAATGTGAAGTTGAGAATTCCCCCGGGTCTTACGGTAACATCATATTCTTGAGGCGCAATATATTGATGCTTAAATTCTTCTAAAAGTTTATTTTTTTCTGATTCAGCAGCATTGTTTATATATTCAGGATCTTCTATAGTCCTTTTTTTTAAAATTAATCTTTTTTCTCTAGCTGGCAAAAGAGAATCGAATGATACCTTTCCCCATAGATTCATTTTGTTATTTACTAGGCCTAAGTTTACTTCTAAAAAAGGTCCGATGCTAAAGTGTCCATCATTACCGAGTTCCGGATATATAAGTAAATCTCTAGAATTTTCTAAAAGAGACTCGAGAAAGTCATAATCATTAAAATATGTTCTTTGTGGTTTTTTGAATTTACCATCTAATAATATTCCTGTAGCCGTAGGTAAAATACTAGCTAATCCTAAATGTATTTTTAGATTATCGTTATTGACGGCTTTGACTCCAAATTTTAATTTGGTGTCTCCGATTCCTATTTTTATTCGAGCCAATTCTCTTTTTTTATCAAAAGTGCCGGTGTTGCCAAAATTTTTATTAACTAAATCATTGATTTGTTTTTGATCTTCGTCTGATGCCATTAAATTTCGTTCTACTAGGATTACAGGTAAGGTTGCTTGGAGGCAAAATGAACCTTTAAAAAAATCTGATTTTAAAATAAATCCAGCTTTTCGTTCTTGAATCCAAAGTTTTTTTAACATTGTATATAAGGTTTGAATATCATCTCTATTTGCATCTACACCCTTTGCTGTTTTTATTGCCTGTACTAACAAGGCATAAAATTGACTTTCTGCTGTGGGATTTACGAATACTAAATTTATAAAATTATCAGTAGTTACGCCCGTTTTGTTAGTAGAGTTATAAAATATATTTGTTTGAAAATTACGATTATCAATTCTTAGTGAATTTGAAGTTGCATATATGGTGTTTCTTGTTGGATCTGGTCTTGTCATAGTCCATAGGGGATCTTTAACATTTTGTGACATAAATAATAGTAAATCTTTTTCTTCATTGCTTAATGAAAATGATTCACCGATAGCACTTTTTGTTGCCAAACATTCTGTTGGAATTGAAATTTGTTGAAGTTGTAAAAGATCTTCAAAATCATCTTCATCTGCTTTTATTGTAGTTACGGTTGTAAGTGTAAAAAATAAGATAGCTAAAAGAATGTTTTTTTTCCAAAATTGATTCATTAAAAACCTTAAAATATAAGTTAGATAGCAAAAATAAAATTATTTTTAATTAATCTTTTAGATGACTATTAAATACAGAAACTGGATAAAATGTCAATTTTACTCATTCTTTGAAGTTTTTGCTTATTACTTTAAATATAAAAAGTTTTAGATGAAAATAGGCAAAAAAATAACCTTGTGAAAAACACAAGGTTATTTTTAGAAAATTTAAAAAGTTAACTTAAGCTGTTTAGATATTTTGCAAAATTAGAAGCCAATGAAAAAGCTCCTGTTGTGTTTAAAACAGCTTCGAATTTATTTATGTTTGAAAGATTAGCATTGTGTTTTAAAGATTCGAAAGCTTTTTTAACTTCGTCAAAGTTGCATCCAGGACACTTTAATAAAACAATTCCTGTAATGTTACTGGTTTGGATGGATCCAGATTTAGTCGTTAATAAATTTCTGATTTCTTCACAAAGCTTTTTTTCTTTTTCGGGCAATTTAGTAGCTAATTCTTCAAGTAGTTCTCTTACACCGATTTTGGTTGCTAAGTCAAAATGTTTTTTTGCTTCTATTGAAGGCTGTTCAATTGTTATTGAATTTGCAGCTTTTAAAAAGCCAACTAAGCCTAATGTACCGGCTAAAATAGTGATTTTTACATATTTATTGTTAATCATTATGTGATCCCTTCCCAAATTAAGGTTAAAAAGTTTCTAAGGTGCAAAATATGGCGTTTAATTAGTAGTTTTAGAGTTTTGCATTTTAGTACTTCTACCTTAAATGAAAGAAATCTAAAGTCAAACCGCCCCCTCTGGTTTTTAAAAAAGTGGGGTTTTTGCTTAAAAATTAAAGTTTTTTACGCCTTGATATCAAAATGTTTTTAAATATCTCTATAAAAATTAGTTTTAGTGATGCCAAAGTAAGTATTAATCCCCATTCTATTAGGTTTAATGGTTCAGTTAAAAATATTTTTTGTAAGGCTGGAGCGTAAATAACTACAATCTGCATCAAAACCCCAACAATTACGGTAAGATTTAACCATTTGTTTTGTAGAATTTTTGTTTTAAAAATTGATTGGTTCATGCTGCGAACTGAAAAAACATAAAAAAGAGAGGTAAGTGAAAAGGCGGAAAAGATTATTGTTCTTAAATGATTAAAATCGAAAGTGTTAAATTTTCTTAAAAAATAATAAATGGAAAATAAGCCTATATCAGTTGTAATTCCTATGACAAAAATTAATATTTTCATATCTTTTGTAAAAATGGGATTATTTCGTGGAAGTGGTTTTCTGTCCATTATTCCATCTTCTGCAGGTTCAACCGTTAATGCTAGGTGCGAGAAGCCATGAGAAATTAGATTGATCCACAAAATTTGTCCAATTGTTATTGGCATTGGAAGATTAAACAATATGGCAAGTCCAATCAAAATTATCTCACCAAAGCCGTGGGCCAAAAGATAAGTCAAAACCTTTTTTATGTTATCGATTATTAGTCGTCCTTCATAAACAGCATCGGTAACAGTTGCAAGATTATTATCAAGTAAAACCATATCTGCAACTTCACAAGCAAGGTCAGATCCACTGCTGAGAGCTATTCCGATATCGGCTGCAAGGATTGCCGGAGCATCATTTACTCCATCTCCGATCATTGCTACAGAGTTGCCCATACTTTTTAAAATTTTTACGATTCTAATTTTGTGGATTGGGTCGATGCGCGCGAATATTTTGGTATCAATTATCTTTGTAGCAAGTTCTTTGTCAGACATTTTTTCAAGTTCTGCGCCTGTGATTATTCCATTTTGCTCCACGATAAGACCTATTTCTTTTGCTATAATTCTTGCTGTTTCGGCATTATCACCTGTCAAAATGATTGTTCTAATTCCCGCATTTTTTAATATTTGTATACTGTTTGCCGCTGTGGGGCGGAGTTTATCTTGGAGATATATTAAACCTGCAAAGGTTAGATTATTTAGATCTTTTTTTAGGTCTATTGTTTTTTGGTCTTTGTAAGTAAATGCCAAAACGCGAAAACCGCTGGAAATTATTTTTAAATTTTCTTCTTCAAAATGTTTTCTTTCTTCAATTGTTAAATTACATAAAGGTAAAATAACCTCAGGTGCGCCTTTGAGTACTAATTTTTGCCCAGTATCAGACTTGTGCAATGTTGCCATATATTTTAAATCTGAAGAAAAAGGAATTTCGTCGATCAATGGAAATTGGTTTTGCATTTCTGATGGTTTGATTCCTATTTTTTCTGCTGCTTCTACTAATGCTTTTTCTGTTGCGCTTCCTATCCAGGTTTTAGACTCGTTATTATAAAAGACATTGTTATTTAACGCCGCAAGCTGGAGAATGTTTTCTATTTCTTTTAGTTTTGTTAAATCGATTGCGCCCTGGTAGTTTTGAGTAATGATTTTTGAAACGGACATTTTTCCTTCTGTGAGCGTTCCTGTCTTGTCTGTACAAATGACAGAAATATTTCCTAAAGTTTCGGCCGCAATTAATTTTTTGATAAGTGCATGCTTTTTGAAAATTCGCTGCATTCCTATTGCGAGTGTGATGGTTACGGCTATTATCAAACCTTCGGGAATCGCTGCGACGGTTAGAGCTGTTGCAACTCCTATTAAATCTACAAGTGGGATTTGTCTTATTAATCCTATTGATAAAATGATTAACGATATAAAAGTCATTAATCCGCCAATGAACCAACTGAATTTTTTTAATTGATCTTGGATGGGAGTTAGCGAAGTTTCTGGTGTTAAAATCAAATTTGCGATTTTTCCAAATTCTGTTTCTTTCCCTGTTTTTACCACTATTCCTTCAGCGCGACCGTTTATAACAAATGTCCCCATAAAAGCCATATTTTTTTGATCTGCAAGTGTTACTTTTTCTTTTAATATAAAAGTATTTTTTTGCGACGCTTGTGACTCTCCGGTCAAAATTGATTCTTGAATTTCAAAGTTAAAACTGTTTGTTAATCGAATGTCTGCAGGGACTTTGCTACCTGCTGTGAGCAAGACGATATCGCCAACAACTAGATTTTTAGTATCGGTCAAAAATGTTTTGCCATTACGTTTTACAATGCATTTTGAAATTTCAAAAGTGCGTAATTTTTCTGCTGCCTTATTTGCTTTGTATTCTTGAAAAAACCCTACAATGGTATTTATCATAGTTGTGACAGCGATGATGATCGCATCTTTTAGATCGCCTATTAGCAAACTTAGTATGGTTGCGATTACCAAAATAAATATTAAAGGATTTAAAAATTGAGAAATAAAAATAGAAAAAACGGTATCGCTTGACTTTGATGGTACAGAATTGGGGCCAAATTTTTTTAAGCGTTCATTTGCCTCGTTGCTTGATAATCCTATTTTCACATCTGTTTTTAAATTTTTTGCGATTTCTTCTACTGGTATTTGATAAACTTCCATGTACTAGCTCCAAAATTTTTATAACTTATTAAAAAATTGACTAATTAAATTGAATATTAATAAATATAGATCGAATGTTTCAAGTAAACTTTGAAAGTTAACGAAGAGGTAAATAAATGAAAAATAATAAATTTAGTATTCCTTTGACTGTTCCTACCAAATCAAAGGCTATTTATGAAAAAAATTATGATTCGATGACAAGGGGAAGTGGAAAATTATTTTTGTTTGCGGCTGATCAAAAAATAGAACATTTAAATCAAGATTTTTATGGTCCAAATTTACCGGCTTTGTGTAATGATCCAAAGTCGCTTTTTGAAATAGCTAGCAAATCTAAAATAGGCGCTTTTGCAACTCACTTGGGTTTAATTGCAAGATATGGTGAAGAATATTCAAGTGTTAACTATGTTATAAAGCTAAATGGCAAATCAAGCATTGTTTCTACAGCCCAAGAAGATCCGTTGAGTTTGTTTTTGGTCACTCCGCAAGAAGTAGTAGATTTTAAAAATCAATCGCAATTAAATATTGTAGCAATGGGATATACAATTTATTTAGGAAGCAAATATGAAGCGCAAATGATGCGTCAGGCTAGCGAAATGATTTTGCATGCGCATCAAAACGGAATGATTGCAATTTTATGGATTTATCCTCGCGGTCAGGCCATTAAAAATGAAAGAGAAGCGAATTTGCTAGCAGGAGCTGCTGGTGTAGGTGCTGCTCTCGGTGCAGATTTTATCAAAATAAATCCTCCGATCAGTGAGAGTTTAAAGAAAAATGGAGAATTGCTCATGCAGGCTACTCAAGCTGCAGGTAAGAGCAGAGTGATTTGTGCTGGCGGTTCTTTGAAAGACGAAAAGGCATTTTTGCAAGAATTGTATGATCAAATTTATATAGGTGGAACATCTGGGTGTGCTGTAGGCAGAAATATTTTTCAAAAAGATGTTTCGGCGGCTATTAAATTTTGTGACTCGATAGCTTCTGTGGTTTTTGATGGCAAAATTCGCTAGTTTAGGGCAGTTGCGAAAAAATATATGGTTGGTAAGCTTCTTTTTAATAAAACTGTATTTTATAGCGAATATTGAAGGAATTTTAGCATTTTTTATTGAAAAATTGCTGTTTTTTTAAAGAGGGGCTTTATTTTATGTTTAAAAAAATCAATTTATTACTCTTTTTATCATTTTCTTTGCCTAACCTTTTAGCAGAGAAAGATTGGTATGGTAATTCTGCTGAATCTAAAAATTCTAAAGATTTTACATATGTAGTCTCTTCTTTTAATGAAACCGGTTTTGAAATATCGGAAGCTATAAAAGAAGCTGCTAAAAAAAAGAATGGTTATTTGAATGAATCGAAACTTTTTGATGCACAAATAATAAAAGATACAAAAGCTGTTAAGAAAATTTTGAAAGAAAATGTTAAAGCTGAAGAATGTTATACAAAAACAATTGATGGCGTTGATATTTCTTATTCTTACATTGCTCGTGGTGGTGATAACGTGATTATTGTTGCTCCTGGATTTACCAATGCGAAAGAAACGATGGCCCCATTTGTTGAAATGTTTTGGAACAATCGAGATTGTGACATTGTTTTGATGAACTTTAGAGGCCATGGCGATTTGATGAATAAGAGTAAAGACCAAGGACGTTTAAACAACTTTTTTAAGAAATTCTTAGAAGTAGATTTATCTGTATCAAGATTTGGTTTTAAAGAAGAAGAAGATATTTTTGCTGTTGTCAAAGCAGTGAAAGAAAAAAAATTAGAAAAAGATAAAAAGCAATATAAAAAGGTTATAGGTCTTGGTGTGTGTTATGGTGCAATGCTTATGGCCAAAGCTCAAGGCTTGAAAAATAAGGAAGGCGAAAAATTGTTTTCCGACCTTATTTTGGATGGTTGCTGGTTATCGCTCAAATCTATTATTGATAATGGAAAGAATAACATGGCTTTATTTTTTGATCCACAACATGGCGGTTCAAAATGGGGAATAACAAGTGCTGAATATTGCATAACTGCTGTTTTACAACGTTGGCCGGTACAAATGTTCTTGATGTGGCAAGTTAGCAAGCTTTCGGATAATAAATTGAATGATGATATACGAGTTACTACTTATTTACCTAATATAAAAGATACAAATGTTTTGATGTTTTATAGCCGAAATGATCTTGTAATTTCAAGGGATTATTTTGAGACTATTTGGGAAACTATAAATGTTCCAAAGGCTGTGGTTATTACATCAAATCCACATGTTAGAAACCATTTGAAACAAAAAGAACTTTATAAATTTGCGTGTGATAATTTTATAGCGCATGGCCCACAATTTTTTGTGGAATCTCAATTTAAAGTGAATTAAAAATTTAAATTAAACATTCTAAATATTAAGAGATAAATCTTTATAAAGATTTATCTCAATCATATCCCTTTAAGAAGTTTTTAGTGTATTCCGTGTAAAATTGTATCAGCGTCACGCAATCTTTCGAGATATTTGTCATTATAAATGTCATAAGGCTCTTCTGCCTCCAACTTTCCATCACGGTGAATAATCAATCTAAATCTGTCGTTATGAAAATGTCCTATGCTATTTTTATTATTTTCAATTATACTACCGCTTCCATTAGCATATATCATTGTTGTACAAATTTGATCTAAGACCATTCGTGAAACTGTCATATAATGCGGTCGAGAACTATTGAAGTCGTTATCCATATACATATCATCACCCAAAAGCATTTCCTCGAAAGCCGGAACTACTTTTTCTATGGAACCATCATATATTGAACGTGAGATATGAACAGGAGCAGCTGTTTTATTAATTACGCTTACTATTTTTGTTATTTTACCCTCAACATTAATTGTAATAACTGCAAATCCTAAAATAGTAATAAATATAAGCAGCATTTTTTTAAGCTTATTCATATAAGACCTTTCTTTAAATATTTTTTGGCTTTAGACCATCAGACGATTAAATTTTAATACAATTTTCCATAATTCGAGATTAAGTTTATCAGAAGTTTTATTCCAACGCCATTCACATTCTTTAAGATGTAATTTAACGTGAGTTCGACGTTAAATTAAATTTAAAAAACCGCAAAACAACTTTTCCTGTCATCCTTGCGTAAGCGAGGATCCAGTTTTAATTTCAATTAATTTCTTTCCATTTTTGGATTTGAGGCTTCGATTAATTGTAACTTCTACTCACGGCACCAATGTTTAACTTGTTTTTGTGCTCATAAATTCGTCTTGCAATATTATTTGTCACACCAATATATAAAGTTCCATTTGTTTTAGAGCATAGAATATATACGTAATAATTTTTCATTTTGATACTACTTTTGATAAATGCATGAAAACTGGATCCTCGCTTACGCAAGGACGACAGGAGGTGATGTATATTTAACATACATAAAAATGTTTATTTTCATATAAAATCATAAAAGTTTAGATTAGTAAAAGATGTGGGTAATGATAAGTGCCGTGGAGGTGGTATTTTAGAGAGCCGAAGTTTTTATATTTAATTAGCATTTATGAACTTACAAAAAGGGGTATGAATTCCAAAAAATTCATACCCCTTTTAATCTTTATTTGACTGTAACCTTCTTAAGAAGGTTATACGTTGTCATTTTATGTTTACATACTCAAATGTGATGATAATTCCTACTACATAGGGCATACTGATAATCTTGAAAAAAGAATTTCGGAACATAAATTTAGAAAGTATAGTGGGTATACAAGTTCAAGACTTCCAATTCAGATAGTCTTTACACAAGCCTTTGCTACTAGATATGAAGCGCTTATGGCAGAAAGACAAATGAAAAAATGGACTCGAGTAAAAAAGGAATTACTTATTTCAGGGGGATGGCAAGCATTAGCAAACAGGGATAAAAAGTAGGTTTAAGCATGAATCAATTCAAAATTATAAATCCCTGATATTAAAATAAAGAAGTTCGCACCCATTCGACTACGCCATAGAATGGCTTCGCTCAGGGCGAACGGAAGTAAAAATTCAAGAGTCTGACTAAGATAGCTAAAGGTTTCAAAAGAGGTCTATTCTAAGTATTAGGCGGTAAAGATTTTAAAATCTTTACCGCCTTTTTATTTTTAGAGAAATTTCAATCTATTCCGTGTAAAATTGTCTGAGCTTGGGATAGTCCTTCAAGATCTTTTTGATCATCAAGTACTGCATATTCCTTTATATGTAAACTTCCATCACAATCAATAATCAAGATGGCAGCTTTTGATATATATAAACATTCGTTCCAATCAGTAAGCAATTTGCCTCTTCCTTCATCAAGCGCTATGATCTTTCGAGTTTCTTTAATTAAATTTTCTTCAATTGTTTCACCATTTTTATCAAGAGATAAATACGAATATATGGAGCGGTTTGATACTGGTACCCATCGTGAAACACCAATAATCTGAAATATAGGCATGTCGAACTTCATAGATATATCATATCTACCATACACAGACATTTCACTTTGTGGTAAAACTACTTTTTCTACAGAACCATCTCCACATAGACATGAGATGTGAGCTTCATATTGTGTCTTATTTATTACTTTTACTATAGTTGTTATTTGTCTTTGAGCGCTGATTGGATAACTTGAAAACATTAGCGTTGCAACCATTGTAAACAGTATTTTATTTAACTTATTCATACTAAGACCTTTCTTTAAATATTTTTTAATAATTGACGCTTTGTAAGTATATTACTTTGATATTGTGATTTTTTTAAGAAGATCTTTTAATGTTTTTTTATTTTTCTCATCGAATTCAAAAAGTTTATCTATTATTTTTTCGAAAGTTTCGACAGTTCCCTTTTTTAGTTCTTTGAAGCTTAAAATTACAAATTTCATTTTTTCAAGTAGTGTCCATGCAGGAATCTCTTTGTAATTTCGCATCAAAAATGGAAGAAGTTCTTTGAGCGTATTTAATGTTTCTTCATCTGTAGCTGTATCAAGAAATTTTAAATATGACTGCAATAATTTATCGCAATCTCTTCCACTCAAAACAACACTTTTTACTAATGCGGTTTTAAATACTTTTGCCAAATCTTGTTTATTTTCTTGTAAGAATAGAGCGCTATTTTTTAGAAGCTTTTCTTCTAGTGGACTAAAGTAGTGACCAACTTCTGCCTGCATTGCCGAAACTCTAGCTAAATAAAGTTCTTTCTCTTCGCCTTCGAGTTTTCTTACAACTTTATCTTCATTTATCTCAAAAACATCGTCAGTAGGATTTTGTCCGAGTGAAAAAATAACAGCAGCTTTTTCTTCTAATCCTCTTTTGAGATAAACGTTGTACAAAGTCTGAGCTTTTTGTGATGCGATTTCTTGTGGGACATCAATATCTTCAAAAATATCTTCATTTGCAAAAGTGAGTTTTTTCATTAAATAAGTTTCGCGATGGCCCATTTCTTCCGCAAAAGGATTTTTGTAAAAACTGTTGTATGCAAAATTAAAGAAATCCATTTGTGGTATGTCTACAAATATTTCACTGAATGTTCTGAAATATTCATTAGTTCCCATGGCGAGTATTACCGGTACTTTTTCTTCGATTATTACTTTGTTTTCGACATGATCTATGTATGTTACCAAAACATTTTTGTTTGCAACGACAATATCTTTTGGCTTATTGACTTTAACTACTTTTCTATCTCCTTCTTGCACTATTATGAAGCGATCTTGCATACTGTTTACTCTATTGATTATTTGTAAGTCTCCATGGATATCTGCAAGGTAAAATGATGTTTGATTGCCAGGGATTCTAATTTGTGGATAATTGACTATATCTCTTAAAACTCCGACGGTTCTAAACATTCTTGTAATCCAGGCAAATAAATTGGTCGTCATATCTTTTGCTGCGTCAGATTTTAATAAATTGAAAAACGTATCGACAGCTGGGAAAAATAAATTGGTATCTACCATTCCACTTGTTGATATATCTGCAGTTGATGCAACAGATAAAAACATTTTATTGTGAGTTTCGGGAGTAGCACTTTTTGTTTTTTGGTGAGCATTCAGCATCTTAGCAAGTTCAGTATTATAAAAATCATTGATCATAACCCTTTCCAAAGCGGATAAATTATCGCCTCCCATGTAGCAAGTTAGAACATATGTGAACAGTGTGCCTTTTTCTTCTAGATCTCTAATCAAATCTAAAAAGTAAGGTAGAGAAAGATTTACAGCGATAGCATTTGTAGGGTTTTTTCTTTGCCTTAAATAACTCCAGCCATGACCTTCTAATTGAACAATCCGTCCACGCTCTTTGACGTTGGTCAAAACATTTTTTATCGATTCGACAGTTTGTTTGCCAAATTCATCAGCAGAGATATCGCTTTTTGTCTTTAAATCTATTTTTGAAAATTTTTTGTGAGTTAAGCTTTGCGGGTTAAACCCTAGCCATCTAAGAATAGCAATATCTGATAATTTTATTGTAGAAGGGATAAAACTTTTTATATATTCTTTTGGGATGATAAGCACAGCGGATTGATTATTATTAACAATGAAAAAATGAAAACTGTTTTCTAAATCCAAATCGATTTTATCTGCTTTTCTTATAAAGTCAGCATTAAATAATAAATGTTTACCGAAGATAAGACAAGGCTCTTTTTTATTTTGAAGAATTCTTACAAGATTCAAACTTACTGCTCTTGGTCCATGTGATTCGCCATCTTGGTCAATGAAAATAGCTAAATGATGCAAAGGAACTTGAGGAATATTCTTTTTAGCATCGTTAATAGTTTTTTCAAAAAAATCATTAACTCTTTTGGGTTCAAATTCTCTGAATAATTCGCGAGTCTTTTTCAGTAGCTGTGCATCTTTCATTATAAGAGGTAGACAGGCTTGGTGTTGAAATAAAATTGAAGGTAGTAGAATTTCACCCAAAATACGCTGCTGAGATTCTTCGTCCATGCTACTTTTCTTTTGCATCGCTTCGGTTAATGCTTTAACTAAAATAGCAGGATTATTTGTAGCATATGGAAAGACTAGTTGACCTTCATTATTAGTTCCAAACAGTGGTGCGTTTTGTTTTTCAAGTGCGGCTGCAAATTTTGGTGCATTTTTTTTAACAGGTTCATCTTCTTCTAGTGCGGTATAAAGCGGTGTTCTTGAGTATTCATCTATGAACGATAAGATATTGGCTATTTGCGCGCTTTGTGTAACTTTTGTCCAAAATTCAATTTGATTTGGATTGTCATTAGCAAAATGCAGGATTGTTTGACCATTGTTGTTTCTTGTATCAATACTTGCTCCATTTTCTAATAAATATATTAAAAGATCAGAATTTTGTTTCCTTGCAACAGTATTGATAAATGGAGTATCTCCATTGAGATTTTTTGCATTTAAATATTCAGCAGGGTTTAAACCATTTTTTTTCAACCAATTGATTAAAATTTCTGCAATGTTTTTATTTCCAATGTGAAAAAATACAGTGTTGTCGTAACCATCTTTCGCATTAATATCTGCGCCATTATCGAGTAAAAAAGAAAGTAAATTGCTATTTCCATAACTTACTGTAAATCCTAAAGCTGTTTGTCCTTCTTCGTCTTTTGCGTTAATATCAACAGAACCATCCCAAACAGATTTGAAAAAGTCATTAGTTTGATTTTTAGGATCTATCTCTTTCAAAATTTCAAACGCTCCTTCAAAGTTGTGCTTTTTTATTTCTGTTCTAAATGGATTTTGTTTTTCTTCTTTTTCTTTTTCTAGTTTTTTTGCTTCTTCTTTGAGTCTAGCTTCTTCTCGGAGTTTTCTTTCTTCTTCAAGTTTTGCTTGTTCTTTTCTTATTGCTTCTATTCGAGCGGCATCTTCTGCTTGTTCTCTTAATCTAAATTCTTCGAATTGTATTCCGCGAGCATGTCTTTCAATATCTTCTTTTAATTCTTTTTCGGCGGATTTTTTATGAGCTTTTGCTTGTTGTAATAGTAGTTCTTTTGTTTTTATGCGATCAGTCTTTGTATCTTCGAGATGTTTTTCAGCGTAAATTAATTGCGATTTATATTCTTCGCCCCAAAGAGATCCAAATTCTGATTTAACTTTTTCAAGTTTGATTTTTATTTGTTTTATTTCATTTTCATATCGTTTTATTGGTTCATCATAGCGTTTTAAATATTCTTCATTGTGTTTTAGAGCAGCTTCGTAATCTTTTTGAATTTGTTCAACCCTTTGATTTATTTGCTTTTCAATATCACCATTCGCACTTTGTATATTTCCCAAAATACATCCGATAAACAAAGCTAAAACTATAATTTTTGCAAGTTTCATTTATGTTTTTCCTTTTTAAAAAATTAAAAGTTAACTACCTTATCTTTTCTAGAAAAAATGGGATGAAAAAATCAAGAAAATAATAATAATAATAATAATAGTTTAGGAGCTTTTTTGAGTTTTAAAGGTAAAGCTTTAAAAGAAAGTTTTACCGATTTTTTATTTTTATCCTTTACTTTCAACTTTTTAATTTCTTAAAATCAACTGCGCAATTTCATAATAAAAATTTAGTGGGACATTTTGTGGCGACAATTTTTAGAGAAAATAAGTTAATCTTTTTAGCACGCGATTTATCGTTGAAATCAAAAATGTGGTATTTTAGAGAGCAGAAGTTTTTATATTTAATTAGTATTTATGAACTTATAAAAAGTGGTATGAATTTAAAAAAATTCATACCACTTTAATCTTTATTTAACTGTAATTTTCTTTAGTAGATCTTTTAATGCTTTTTTATTTTTCTCATCGAATTCAAAAAGTTTATCTATTATTTTTTCGAAAGTTTCGACTGTTTCCTTTTTTAGTTCTTTGAAACTTAAAATTACAAATTTCATTTTTTCAAGCAGTGTCCATGATGGAATTTCTTTGTAATTTTGCATCAAAAAAGGAAGAAGTTCTTTGAGCGAAGTTAATATTTCTTCATCTGTAGTTGTATCAAGAAGTTTTAAATATGATAACAATAATTTATCGCAATCTCTTCCACTCAAAACAACACTTTTTACTAATGCGGTTTTAAATACTTTTGCCAAATCTTGTTTATTTTCTTGTAAGAATAGAGCGCTATTTTTTAGAAGCTTTTCTTCTAGTGGACTAAAGTAGTGACCAACTTCTGCCTGCATTGCCGAAACTCTAGCTAAATAAAGTTCTTTCTCTTCGCCTTCGAGTTTTCTTACAACTTTATCTTCATTTATCTCAAAAACATCGTCAGTAGGATTTTGTCCGAGTGAAAAAATAACAGCAGCTTTTTCTTCTAATCCTCTTTTGAGATAAACGTTGTATAAAGTCTGTGGTTTTTGTGAAGCAATTTCTTGTGGAACATCAATATCTTCAAAAATATCTTCATTTGCAAAAGTGAGTTTTTTCATTAAATAAGTTTCGCGATGACCCATTTCTTCGCCAAAATCTGCAGGGTAGAAACTGTTGTAAGCAAAATTAAAAAAATCCATTTCAGGTATGTCTACAAATATTTCACTGAATGTTCTGAAATATTCATTAGTTCCCATGGCAAGTATTACAGGTACCTTATCTTCGATTATTACTTTGTTTTCGACATGGTCGATGTACGTTACCAAAACATTTTTGTTTGTAACGACAATATCTTTTGGTTTATTGATTTTAACTACTTTTTTATCCCCTTTTTGTGCGATTGTGAAGCGATCTTGCATGGTGTTCATTCTATTGATTATTTGTAAGTCTCCATGGATATCTGCAAGATAAAATGATGTTTGATTACCAGGTATTCTGATTTGTGGATAATTCACAATATCTCTACGAACGCCAACGGTTCTAAACATTCTTGTAAGCCAAGTAAATAGATTTGGCATCATATCTTTTACTGCGTCAGATCGTAATAAGTTGAAAAACGTATCGACAGCTGGGAAGAATAAATTTGTATCAACGTCTCCGCTTGTTGAGACATCTGCTGTTGATGCAACAGATAAAAACATTTTATTATGAGTTTCGGAAGTAGTGCTTTTTGTTTTTTGATGGGTATCCAGCATAGTTGCAAGCGTTGTATTGTAAAAATCATTTATCATAACTTTTTCCAAAGCTGATAAATTGTCACCCCCCATGTAACATGTTAAAACGTGTGTGAACAATGTGCCTTTTTCTTCTAACTCTCTAATTAAATCAAAAAATGCGTTTAAAGGTAAGTTTACCGCACGCTCATAAATAGTATCTATTTTTTGTCGAATATAACTATATCCATGTCCGCTTACATATACAATTCGTCCACGTTCTTTAACATTAGTCAAAACATTTTTAACCAGATTAATAGTTTTTTCCCCAAATTCTTTAGTTGGAATTATTTGCTCTTTACTGAAGTCGATATTGGCAAATTTTTTATGAACCAAATTTTTAGGGTTAAAACCTAAAGATCTTAGCCAAGATAAATTTGACAAATTTATTAGAGATTTATCGCTTACATTTCTTGCGGCATAATTTTTAGGAATAACAAGAACAGGAAAAAATTTATCATCATTGATTGTAAAAAAATAAAAGTTTTTTTCAAAATCGAATTTTTCTTTATGCAGGTTTGTGGCCGCATGTTTTAGTACATGGCCACCTATAACGAGACATGGTGTGCCTGCTTGTTTAAGCATTGATGTAAGTTTTACGCTCATAGCTTTATTAGTGACATCCCATTCATCATCTTTATCTATAAATATAGCTAAATGATGCAAAGGAACTTGAGGAATATTCTTTTTAGCATCGTTAATAGTTTTTTCAAAAAAATCATCAACTCTTTTAGGTGCAAATTCTTTAAATAGTTTTTTAGTATTTTGCAGTAATTTTGGATCTTTTATTATAAGGGGTAGACAGACTTGGTGTTGAAATAAAATTGAAGGTAGTAGAATTTCACCCAAAATACGCTGCTGAGATTCCTCGTCCATGCTACTTTGTTTTTGCACAGCTTCGGTTAATGCTTTAACCAAAATAGCAGGATTATTTGTAGCATATGGGAAGACCGGTTGACCTTCGCTATTGGTGCCAAACAGTGGAGCATTTTGTTTTTCTAATTCTTTTGTGAATTGTGTTACATCTTCTCCTTCTTCTAAAGCGCAGTATAGAGGGGTTCGATAGTATTCATCAATTGTTGGTAATGTTGGTGTTAGCTCAGTAGTCTTGGCTATTTCGATCCAATAACTAATACCTTTTGGATTTGCATAAATAAAATGAAGAAAAGAGCGGCCAGCGTTATTCCTTGCGTTAATATTTGCGCCATTATCTAGTAAAATTTTTAGTGACTCAGTTGCACTATGCATTGCTGCAACCATTAAAGGCGTATTTCCATCGAGGTCTCGGTCATTCAAATATTCAGCAGGATTTAAACCATTTTTTTTCAACCAATCAATCAAAATGATTGCAATATTTTTAGTGTTAAGGTAGAAGAAGACCGTTCTCTCATATTCTCCTTTTACATTTGCATCAGCACCATTTTCGAGTAAAAATGTAACGAATTTATCAAGGCCATGCATCGCAGCAACAATTAATATTGTGTTTTCATCTTTATCTTTTGAGTTGATGTCAAAAGAAGGGTCCCAAATAGATTTAAAAAAATCATTAGTTTGGTTTTTACTTTCTATTTCCGAAAGTATTTCACAAGCGATTTTAAAATAATGAAGGCGTATATTATCTCTAAATATATTTTTTTGTTTTCCCAAGGTAGTTTCATCTTCTTTTTGTTTAGCTTCAGCTTCAATTTTAGCTTTTTCTTTTGCGAGTTCATCTTCTTTTTGTTTTTTTTCGATTGCAATTTTAATTTCTTCTTTAAGGCGTTTAGCTTCTTCTTGTATGAGTCTAATCTCTTCCTCAAGTTGAGCTCTTTTTTTACTTATTGTTTCTGTGATTTGATCTGTTTCTAATTTTAGTTTTAGGTCTAATTCTTTGCGTAGTGTAAGGTTAGCTATTCTTTGGATATGATATGCTATTTCGTCTAGTATTAGATTTTTTCTACTTTCTGCGTTTTTTAAAAAAATTTCTATGGTATCGAGGTATATTTTTATTGCGTTTTCAAGACGTTTTTCATGATCAACCAGTTGTGATTTATGATATTCAATTGAATCTTGTGATTGTGATTTTTCAAGATTGCTTTTAGTTTGTTTAATATTGCCTTCTATTTCTTTAATCGCTTTAAGATTAACTTCTAAATTGTGTTCATATGGTTTTAATATTTCGTCGTCGTAGTTTTTTTGTATATTTGCAATTGCACGGGATATTGCTTCTTCTTCTTCCCCGCATTTAATTCGTATATTTCCCAAAATGCTTCCGATAAACAAAGCTAAAACTATAATTTTTGAAACTTTCATTTATGTCTTTCCTTTTTTAAAAATTAAAAGTTAACTACCTTATCTTTTCTAGAAAAAATGGGATGAAAAAATCAAGAAAATAATAATAATAATAATAGTTTAGGAGCTTTTTTGAGTTTTTGAGATAAAGCTTTTAAATAAAGTTTTACCGATTTTTTATTTTTATCCTTTACTTTCAACTTTTTGATTTCTTAAAATCAACTGCGCAATTTCATAATAAAAATTTAGCGGGATTTTTTGTGGCGATAATTTTTAGGGAAAATAAATTAATTTTTTTAGCACGCGATTTATCGTTGAAATCAAAAATTTTTATGCCAATTTTTGTCATTGTTATTTTATTTCTAATTTTTAAAATTTTCTTTTTCAATTCTATAAATTCAAATATTTCAAATCTAAATAACTCTTTGCAGCAGGGTGAAGCTTTACGCAATCAGTTACAATCAAAACTTGATGAGCTGCAAAAGCTGGATAAAGAGAATGAATTTTTAATTTCGAATGTAAACCAAAAGTGGAAAGTCGAAAAACATATAAAAGTAATTTTGGAAAATTTGGAAAAGAAAAATTTAAGATTTTTAGACTTAGAAGAAATAAATCTGCCAACAAAAGCTAAAGATAAAATTTATTCAAAAAAATTATTCTCATTAAAAGCGGAAGGTTCATTTGATAGTTTGTTTTCCTTTTTTGATTATCTAGCGAGTAAAAGTTCTTTTTTGAAAGTTAAACAAGTGGTGATCAAACGCATGGATAGTGGTTTTTTAAAGGTGGAAATACTATTTAGGGTTATTGATTTTATAGATTTTGCAAAATTATGAAAAATTTTAAATTTTTATTTATAACATTTTTATTATCTGGTGTGGCTGTAAATGCACGTGATCCATTTTTCGTAAACAGTCCAAAATCGCAGAAAGATATTCAAGAACATTTTCGATTGTCGGCTGTTTGTAAGTCGGATGAGAAAATGGGTGCGGTTATCGTTTGTGGCAAAAAAAGTTATATAGTTTTTGCAACTGATCCTGTGGAAAATTATAAAGTAACATCAATAAGGTTTGAGGATGTGATTTTAGAAGATGATGATAAAAAAATTACTCTGCATCTTAGCTAGAAGGGTGAGCTTATAATGAGCAAAATTTTAAAAATAATTTTAATTTCATTTTTAAGTTATGGTTTTGTTTGTTGTGATGAAACTATTATACCTAAAGAGCTTTTTGATTTATCACAAGTTCCTCCACTGCTTACTGATTTGGTAGAAAACGAGCAGCAAATTAAGGAAAAAGAAGATCGCGCAATGGTGCAAGATGTTGTTAGCAAAATTGTTAAATCTTCGGACAAAGAACTTGAAGCTGAAGCCAAAATACTTGCAAAAGATAAAAATAAATTTCAAAAATTTTTGACCCATTTGCCACAGGCTTTAGCCATAGAGCATTCTAAAAAAGAAGAATTGCTTTTTGATGGAGAGATTAGGAAAAATTTAGAAAAACAATTTGATGAAAAAGAGTTAGCTGTAAAGCTTTCAATATCTTTGAAAAATACAAAAATATCAGATTTGATAATGCTTGCTAGCAAATTAACAAAATTAAATTTTGTTGTGGATCCTGATATTGATGTGATGGTACCAAGTTTAGATTTAAAAGATGTTTCGCTTGCATCATTTTTGAAAATTTTGTTTTCATTTAGCAAAGAAGAGCTAGTTTTAACTAAAGAGATGAATGTTTATCGCGTCGCAAAACTTTCAAATATTTATGAATCTTTGAAAAGAAAAATTTTGGGCGCAAAGTCTGAAGAGTTTGAAAGATATTTTATTACTTTAAACAATGTTAAATTTACCGATGAGGTGAAGATTTATATTGAAAACGTTTGGAAATCTCTCTTGGGTGAAGATTTTGGGAAAACAGGATTTTATTTGATTTGTGATAAATTGAGTAAAAAAATACTTTTTAGAGGTCGAGTGCACCAAGTGGGCGAAATGAAAAGTTTTTTGAAAGGTATAGATGTTTTTTTGCCACAAGTAAAAATCGAAGTTCGTATGGTCATTGCAAATAAAGATTTTGAAGAAAGTCTCGGCGTTCGATGGTCTGGAATTTACAACAGAAGAGCAAGTATGGGAAGTGGATGGGGGTTTATAGGAGGAGGTAATCCTTCTGAAGGTATTAAAAACGCTCCAGCTGCACAGTCTGCGGCCGATGTGGTTGATTGGGCGTTAAATTTTTTCCCTGCGGCTGGTGATGCTGGAAGAATGATTAAATTACCGTTTGTTTTTGGTGGTAAAGATTTAAATACAAAAAGATTGAATTTAGAGCTTGATGCTGCTGAGACAAAAGGAGATGTAAAAACAATTTTAAAGCCTTCGATTTTAACAAATCATGGAGAAGATGCAGAAATTTTGGTGGGAAGTAGTATTCCAATAGAAGCTGTTGTAAAAGATACAATTGCGGATAGTTTGCGAGATATTACAACCGCTACCTATAAAGATGTGGGGACAAAGTTAAAAGTAAAACCGCTGGTTTCTGCAGATAAAAAGTCGATTTTTTTAGATATTTATGTTGAAAATTCTAGCGCATCCCAGGCAGCGGGTGCAAAATATCCGACAATTGCTACAACAAGATCGAGCAGTAGGGTTGCCCTCAAAAGCGGGCAAACTACAATGATCGGCGGATTAATAGAAGATACAAAAAATGATTATAAGGCTGGAATACCGCTTATAAGTAATATTCCTCTTTTTGGATACCTCTTTAAAGGAACTAGAAAAAACATTAAAGATCATCAACTTTTAATTTTTATTACCCCTTCAGTTTCTTAAAAATGTAAATTTTTGATAAAAAAACATCTTTTTAAGTTCCTCTTTTATTCAAATATTATTGTTTAGCATTAAAACAAATTGATTATTTGTAAATATTGACTTATTTATCTCTGATTAACGATACTTTATTAAAAGGGGATAAAGTTATAAATGTATTTTAATTAAGTGGGGGATAGTATGAACAAAACTAAATTATCTATTTTAAAATTTTTGATAATTACATTTTTTGTATTTTGTCAGCTAAATGCACACGCTCTCAAAGATGTAAAGGTAGCAGAGTGGTCATTTTTTGTTTATGCACAGACAAAAAATGATTTAAACAATTTTTTTGCCAAAAATTTAAGAGATATGGCAAAGGTCGGTTCTAGCGATAAATTGAATGTTGTTGTGCAGTGGGAACAACCTAAAAAAATAGGAACATGGCGATACAAAGTTCAAAAAGGCTCGATAGATTTGGATTATCATACTTCCGCGCTTACAGGTAAAAATATTGCAAAAGATGTGATTGATTTTTTTAAATGGGGTGTTGCAAAATATCCTGCAAAACATTATGCATTGATTTTGTCTGGTCATGGAAGCGGTCCTATAGATCCATCTTATTTTGCTAATCGAGGAATTCTTTTTGATTGGGAAAATAGAACATATTTAAATAATCAGCAATTAGTTGAAATGTTAGATGGTATTAAAAGAGATGTTTTGGGTGGTAAAAAATTAGAACTTTTGGGTCTTGATGCATGTTTGATGGCATCGCTAGAAACCGATTATCAAATAAAAGATAGAGTTGAATATTTGGTTGCATCTCAAGAGCAAGAGCATGCAGATGGTTGGTTTTTCTCAGAAATATTTAAAGATTTAAATTCAAAAAGTTTAAACGCTTCGCAGCTTGGGTACCTAATTGTTGATGCTTATAAAAGATTTTATGAAAAGCGATTTGATTGGTACACACAATCAGCTGTAAATATTAGTGAAATTGAAATTTTGAAAAATAATTTGAATCAAATTTTGATAGGTATTCAAAATTGTAAAAAACTTTATGGTAACTCTTTTACTAATGTTATTAGATCTGCTAGAAATAATTGCGCACAATTTAATGTTCCTATTTATGTTGATTTACATTCTTTTTATTCTGAACTTTATAATCAATTAAAAGCTGGTAAAAAGTCTCCAAGTGAAATAAATGATGGATTTGTTAATTATGTTATATCAAATGAATTTTTAAATAATTCTAAAGATGTAGAAAATAGAGAAAATTTGGTTTTTAAAGATCTTACGGAAACTCCAACAAATTGTTTGGATTTAACATCGACTACATCATCAGATAAAGTTGAATTGCAAGTTCAAGATAATACAATGTCACTACTTGACGAGATTTCATCTTCTATTGTATCAAGTGAGGATGAGTTAACGCTTCTTGCAGAGTCGAGTGATATTAATTTCAAATCTGGTGAGATTGAAAATTTAAAAAATGATTTATGGGTTGGAATGAAGGCAATTGAAAAAATTGTTATAGCTAATACTGTTGGGAAAAATATTGCTAGAGCAAAAGGTATTTCAATATATTTTCCAAAAAGTTCTAATGTTGATAATTCTTACATGAAAACAGAATTTGCCAAAAACACCTTGTGGGTGCAGTTTTTGGTAGATAATATGCGATAAAATTCCATAAAATAAAACAAAAGCTCAATCTAAAAATTAAAATTATGTTTTAGATTGAGCTTTTTTAGTTTATTATCTTTAGAATTAATTTCTTTTTTAGCTTTGGTAAAGCTTAAAAATCTTTTTATTAAGTAGGAGTCTTTTATGCAGTCCTGCAAAATTCAAAAAAGTAAAAATCCCAAAATAATATTAAATTCTGTTGAAGAGGAGATTCTAGTCGTAAGACGTGAATTTTTATTTCCGTATGGAGTAATTGACGGTTTACAATTTGTTGATGTAGCGGAATATGAAAAATTGATATTGTCTAAAGGAATTTTTTTAAAAAGAAGTTTAGTAGAAGAAGATACCAATTATAAGCAAATTATCCCTTATTTAGTTTTTTCTTATAAAGATAAATTTTTTCTTATGCAGCGGAAATCATCTGCTTCTGAATCAAGATTGAAAAATAAATATTCTTTGGGAATAGGTGGCCATATTCGAAAAGAAGATCTTGTAAATGGAGATATAACATCTTGGGCTACAAGAGAATTTTCAGAAGAGATTTATTATGGTGGTTCTTTTAATATCAAACCTATTGGATTATTAAATGACGAAAGTGATGCTGTAGGATCCGTTCACACGGGATTTATTTTTTTGCTTGAAGGCGATAGTAGCAGAATTGATGTTCGTTCGGAATTAAAACAAGGAAATTTGTATTCAATTCCTGAACTCTTGCGATTTTATACGAAGATGGAATCTTGGAGCAAAATTGTTTTTGATTATTTAAAAAAGATTTAAATTAATTTAGACCAAGCTTCTAAAAAATCATGTATTGAAAGTTGCTGAGCGCGAGAATTTAAAAATTTTTCTGAAAAAGTTTCAAGACTGTAATGATTTGATACCAAGTTATTTCTTAGGGTTCTTCGTGGTTGATGGAAACAAAGTTTTAGAAATTTCCAAAAATTCTCTTCTTGTGGTATTTGCAGAGTTTCGCTTTTTGGTTTGAAATAAATCAGACGTGAAAAAACTTTTGGCGGTGGGCTAAATGCTCCCGGTTCTACTTTTTCTAGCAATTTGAATTCGAAATGATTTTGTAAAAATAAACTTGTTGCGCTGTAACTTTTTCCAGTTTTGGAAACTATTTTTTGTGCAACTTCTTCTTGAATCATTACAACACCTTCATTGAAAAGATGTTTATGTTTCAAAAATAAGAAAAATATTGGAAATGTTATTTGATATGGAAGGTTTGCGAGTATAACGAGTGGTTGTTTTTCTTTTAAACTTTCAAACTCAACTTCTAAGATATTTTTTTCTATAATTTCGAGTCTTGGATCTGATATTTTATTTCTTACAACTTCTGCCCATTCTGGATCAATTTCGTAGCAAATTAAGTTTTTACAGTTTGTTTGAGATAAAATTGACTCAGTTAAAAATCCGTCACCACACCCGATTTCCATAATTGTTGTGTTTTCATCAATTTTTACTTCAGCAATCATATGGTCAACGACTGATTGTTTCCTCAAAAAATGCTGACCGTAGGCTTTCTTTTTTCTTGGAAATCCATCATTTTCGTCGCGATTGTGATAAGAAAAATATGGTTTTTTATCGAATTTTTGGTGTTTTTTCATAATCTAATATAATATTGTAAAATTAATAAAAATAAAGCTTATATTTAATTGACACAAAAACTTGAGATTGTTACAATTAAAATTGACAAGTAGAAATATCAATTCTTTGAAATTACCCCAAAAAATTTGAAAACTTGGGGGCGTCACGGTTTCGACGGGATAACGTGTCGACTTGAGAGCATGTCGAGTTTTGTTTTGGGAACTCGTTAAAGAACTAAAGCAAAAACAATAAGTGCAGGACAATATTCTGCAGCTCAAGCTTAATTAACTCAGTTATTTAGCTTGACTCCTGTTAGTGCGGCGTGGCTATCAGCTAATCTAACTTGTATTAATCAGATAGAATTTTCTAGCAAGATTTTTTGGTTTAGTAGCTAGATCATATCACTAAACTGGCTGTGATTTAATTTTTTGCCTTTGAGATGAATCAGTAGTATATTCGAAGGCTAAACATGTAGTGCTTAGTTTACATATTGTTTCGGACATGGGTTCAATTCCCATCGCCTCCACCAATTTTTTGGAGCTGCAAATTTTGCAGCTCCTTTTTTTTTTGTAAAAATTGAGATATCTTTTCACAATGTGTGAAATAAATTTTTAAAAAATTTTTGCTTCAAATTTAGGGAGCTTTCTAATGATCACAAAAATCAAATCAATCACGACAAATAGTTTGGGTAAGGATCTTCTTGTCAAAGGATGGATCAAAAGTTCTAGAAATCTTAAAGATTTTTCGTTTGTCGAAATTAATGATGGTTCTTGTTTTTCCAACTTGCAAGTTGTTGTTGATGCTAAAATTGAAAATTATGAAGAGATAATGAAAAAAGCTACAACTGGAGCTTCTATCTCTGTTTTTGGAGATTTAGTAAAAAGTCCAGGGAAAGAACAATCGTTTGAACTTCATGCAAAAAAAGTAGAAATAATTGGTGAATGTGATCCTGAAATTTATCCATTGCAAAAAAAACATCATACATTTGAATTCTTAAGAACTATCGCACATATTCGTCCTCGCACAAATACTTTGGGTGCTGTGACTCGCGTTCGAAGTGCACTTTCTTTTGCTACGCACAAATTTTTTCAAGAAAATGGATTTTTATATATTCAAACTCCGATTATTACTGCATCCGACTGTGAAGGTGCAGGACAGATGTTTAAAGTTTCAACTTTGGATTTTGAAAAGTTGCCAAAAGATAAAATCGGTAAAATTGATTATGAACAAGATTTTTTTGCAAAGCCTGCTTTTTTAACAGTCTCAGGGCAGCTTGAAGGCGAATGTTATGCATGTTCCTTAGGAAATATTTACACATTTGGCCCGACGTTTAGAGCTGAAAATTCAAACACTGCACGGCATTTGGCAGAGTTTTGGATGATCGAACCTGAGATGGCATTTGCAGAACTTGTTGATGATATGAATTGTGCAGAAAATTATTTAAAATTTTGCGTTAAGTATGCATTAGATAATTGCATGGAAGATTTACAATTTTTTGACAAGATGATTTCCAAAGGTTTGATTGACCGTTTAAATCATATAGTTGAGCAACCATTTGAAAGGTTACCTTATACCAAAGCGATAGAAATTTTAAAAAATGCTGACAAAAAATTTGAATTTCCAATTGAGTGGGGATCTGATTTGCAGTCCGAGCATGAAAGATATTTGGTTGAAGAATATTTCAAAAAACCTGTCATTTTGATCAACTATCCAAAAGAGATTAAATCTTTTTACATGAAACAAAACGAGGACGGTAAAACTGTAGCAGCTATGGATGTTTTAGTTGGTGGAATTGGAGAAATTATTGGCGGTAGTCAGCGTGAAGACAATTTACAATTGCTTGAAAAACGCATGGATGAGCTTGGACTTGATAAACAAAATTATTGGTGGTATTTGGAATTGCGCAAATTCGGATCTGTTCCTCATGCAGGTTTTGGATTGGGATTTGAAAGACTTATTAGACTTGTGACAGGCATGGAAAATATTCGTGATGTTATAGCATTCCCTCGTTATCCTGGTCATGCAGAATTTTAAATAAATAAAAATAAGAGTTATAAATTTAAAAAATAAAAAAGGAAAAATATGAAAAAAGTAGTAATGATAGTTTTTTTAGCTTTGATTAGTTTACAAATTTCTCCCTTTAAAATTATATTCAATGATGGGGGTAAAATTGGTGTAGATGATATGTTTGCAAATAGCGTGTTTCCTCATGTTTCGCTTGCATATAACGTATACAATGCCGATTGTTCTAGCTCTGATTACGAAATAGCAATGCCTATTTTAAATTGTGTATTCGGTTTAGAAAATGGAGCTGCGCTTTTGACAAAGGAGTTTGCTCGCTCTTATTACTATGATTCTTTGGTGTATCAACAGGTTTTTTCAATCTTGCAACAAAATGCATTTTATCAAAACAAAGAAAAACTATTTGCAGTTTTAAGAGTTTTGGAAACATTTAAGCTTTTTAATTATGAGCAAATTGTAAAAGCGTATTACATAGAAAAGCTTGAAGGTAAACAGCATTTAGAAGCATATAAAGTTTTTAATATTCGTAATGTTAAACTTTCTGATTTTGAAATTTTTATAGAATGGATTAATAAGATTATTTGTTCAGAAGAACAGAAATTATCACTTTTTAGAAAAAAGCCATTACGTAAGAATATACTGTTTATGGCGGAATACCTTTTTGATGAATATTGTTCTCCTAATTCTGGAGAAATAATTCCAGAAAAATTGGCTGAATTTGTAGCGTTAGAAAATGTTATGAGAAGCTGCAGAGAAGGTTTCGGATGGAGCATGGTATTGGATGAATTTAAGGTTTTCCAAAGAGAAAAAGGTGCTTTCGGCCCTAGCCCATCTGAGGAATGATTGATCAAATTAAAAACTTTCAATAATTTTAGTTGGTCCATCTGAAGATATTTTGCATGCGACCAACTGATTTTTTTTACAACGATTTTTTATAGAATTTTTTGTCCACATTAATGATTGGAAAATTTTTAGGAAGATCTTGCTCTGTTATTTCGGTAAAACCATTTTTTTCGTAAAATCTGTGTGCGGCGAGAAATGCAGGAGTCGTTCCAAGAAATATTGTTTTAATATTGTGCTCTTTTGCCCAATCTAAAAGATTATCAAGAAGTTGTTTTGCGATTCCTATTTCTTTACCTCTATAATCTTTATCTACAAACATTTTTCTTAAAGCTGCTTTATTATTTTCAATATCAAGTAGAGCAATTGTACCAATGACTTTATCACCGCAAGTTGCAATCCAAAAGTTTCCATTATTTTTTTGATAAAACTCTGAAATATTTTTTAGATCCGGTTGCTCTGCTGGTGTGATTTTTATAAAGAATTCATTTTGCTGAATGTTTGAAATTAGGTCTATTACTTGATTTTGATATTTGGTTTGAAATGACTCTATAACAAAGTTTAATTTTTCCATTTTTATTCCACAACGCTTTTTATAGCACCGATTCCGATTGTAACAGCTTCAACTGCTTTTAAAATCGTAGGTGTTAATGTTATAAAATCAAAATTTAAATCTCTAAATGTTTTTAATTCTTCTTCGTTATAACCACCTTCAGGACCAACAGTTACCAAAATGTTCGAATGTTTTTTGCTATTTAAATCACTTAGCAAATCAAGTAGAGGATTTGTAGAGTCTTCAAAAATTATTTTTTTATGATTTGTATATTCGGTTTTTATTTTTGCTACAAAGTTCTCAAATGAGGTAGGGTTTAAAATTTGTGGGATTGCAAAGTTTTTGGACTGTTCACATGCAGCAACAGATATTTTTTGTAGTCGCTCTAGCTCTTTATCGCCATACCATTTACGCTGAACTTTTTGTGAAATAATTGGTTGGATAATATTTGCTCCTATTGCCGATACATTGCAAACCGATGTTTCAAAATCTTCTTTTTTGAGAATTGGCAGAGCTAAGACAATATTTGTTTTTAATTTTTTGTTTTCATTTATAGATATTATTTCTGCGTAAGTTGTGTCTTTGCTTGCGAATGTTTCAGCTGATAGCGAAAATAATCCATTTGATTTGTTATCAAACAGGATAAAGTTTTCGTCAGTTCGAAGCCGTAATATTTTGGTGATTCTTTGTAGTAACTCTTTATTTTGTAGGACAATTTTTTTTGAAGAATTAATTTTGGAGCTTAGATCTTTAAAGAATAATGCAAAAATATGTTTATTACTCATGGGTTTTACTTAAGTTTTGATAATTCAAACAAATCTGATTTAAAGTAGATTAACGCTAAAGCTAAAATCGATGTGCCCGCCCCTGTTAAATATTTCCCCTTATTGTTTGTAACGTGCTGAGATGCTGCGGAAGCCAAAGGGCTTACTTGTTCGTTTGTCTCATGAGAAATTAATTGTAGCATTTTGAATGCGATTTTTGCTTTTTCTGTTACTGTTAATTCTTTAGAAGGGTCGATATTTAGTTCGCTTTTAGATAATTTCCATAAAATTTTTGCATAAGTTGGCGAAGCTTTTATTTGATCATATATTTTGGCTAAAAATGATTTTTCTTGTAAATTTTCTGATTTAAAATTTGGTGTCAAATCTTCGAAGCTGATATCTTCTATATTATTTTCTTGATTATCTTGTGCTTTTATTGTTGATTTGTTGAGAAAAAATAGTGTAAAAATTATGGATAAAAGTAAAATAAGTTTTTTCATTATTTTATATCCTTTCATTTATGAAAAATTTAACTTTTGAAGTTTAGCATATTTTATTTAAATAAGAAGGTTGTGATGGAAAATTTGAAAAAAGCGCCTGTTTTTTTAGTCATTTTGGATGGTTTTGGTTTTAATTCTTTGCAAGATGGAAATGCTATAGCTGCTGCGAAAATGCCTACTTGGAACTCTTGGCTCAAAAAATATCCTAATACATTACTTAATGCTTCAGGAGGCGCTGTTGGATTACCGGAAGGTTTTATGGGGAACTCAGAGGTTGGACATTTAACCATAGGGTCCGGACGAGTTGTTAAAAGCGTTCTTGCAAAAGTTGATGATGCTATAAAAGATGGATCTTTTGTTAAAAATGAAAAGATCTTAAATCTTTTTAAAAAATTAAAAGATGAAAATAAATCGCTTCATTTGATGGGTTTACTTTCTGATGCCGGAGTGCATAGCCATATCGATCATTTATTTGCATTTTTAGAAATGGCCAAAAATGTAGGACTAAAAAATGTTTATGTACATCCATTTTTGGACGGACGTGATACTTCTCCAAAATCTGCAACTAAATATTTAAATCAATTAGAATCATTTTTACAAAAAATTGGAATAGGCAAAATAGCTTCTCTTCATGGTCGTTTTTATGCGATGGACCGCGACAGAAATTGGGATAGGGTAGAAAAAAGTTGCAATATATTGACTCAGCCAGAAATCGTTTCAACTGAAATGAATTGGCAAGAAGCTTTGAAAAAATCTTATGAAAATGGTGATAGTGATGAATTTGTAAAACCTATCTTGCTTGATGAAAAAGGAAGAGTACAGAGTGGAGACGGTGTTGTTTTTTTTAATTTTAGACCTGATAGAGCAAGAGAGCTTACTGAATGTTTAACGAATCCTAATTTTAAATTGTTTAAAGTAAATAAGGATTTGAAATTATCATTTTTTGTTTGTATGTCTTGTTATGCATCAAATCTAAATGCGTTTGTTTTGTTCGATGAAGATGAAGTTAAAATACAAAATACTTTTTTGAATGTTTTAGTGAAAAATAATAAAAAAATATTTGCTATAGCAGAAACGGAGAAGTATGCGCATGTTACGTATTTTTTCAATGGAATGAATGAAGAAAATTTGCCAAACGAAATTCGAATTTTAATTCCTTCTGTAAAAACCAAAAATTATATTCAATGTCCGCAAATGTCAGCAAATGAGATAACACAAAAAATAGTAGAATCGTTAAACGATGATGTTTGTGATTTTTATTTAGTAAATTATGCTAATGCTGATATGGTTGGCCATAGCGCAGATTTTGAGGCTACGATAAAAGCATGCGAAGTTTTGGATCAACAACTTACAATTTTGTATAAAGAAGTTGTTTTAAATAAAAATGGAATTTTGTTTGTAACTGCAGATCATGGAAATGCAGAATGTGTTCTTGATGAACAAGGTAATCCAAAAAGTTGTCACACGACCAATCCTGTTCCTTTTATGGCCGTATCAAAAGAACCTTTAAATATTAAAATTGCAGCCCCAATAAAGCTTGGAATTTCGTCCATAGCGCCAACAATTTTGAAATTTATGAAACTTGATATTCCAAAAGAAATGACAGACAAAACAATTTTTTAAAGTTGAATTAATTTTTTAATATTTTCATCAATATTTACAAGATCATCCATAGGCATATTTGTTTGTTGTTGGATGATGAATAAATTAGGATGTTTTTTTACCATCTCTTTGGCGTTAAATATTTGATGATCTGTTTGTTTGGTTTGAAGCGGAATGATTAATGCTTTTTTATTAAAAAATTCAAGTTCGAATATTGTTCCTGCTCCAGCGCGACAAATCACAAGATCAGAAAGCAAAAAGTAATCTTTTAGTTTGTCTTTGTAGTTAAAAACTATTGCGGGAATTTCATTTGAACGATAAAACGATGCAACCAATTTATCATGGCCTTGACCTGTTTGATGAATTATTTGGATTTTATTTTGAATTTCTTTGTTTTTTTCTAACCATTTAATAAATAAGTCGTTGAGATAAGAAGAACCTTGTGAACCGCCTAAAACAAAAAGAGTCTTTCTTTTTAAATCAAAGGGGTAAAAAGGATCAACTTCGAGATTGCCGCAGCCTAATTTCAAATGAGCTTTGGTGCTTAATACATCTTCTTTGCTTTGGAATCTTTTGTTTATTAATGTAATAAATTCATTTTTATCAAAACTTTTATCATTTTCGTTAAAGCGAATTGGGTATGGAGCTAAGAATATTTTGTTTTCTAGTTTTTGATTTTTGATAGTTAACAATTCTTTGCATTTTTCAAATACTACAAAAATTTTGCTTGCAAAAGGTGCTATAAAATTTGTTGCTCTGCCTGGAACTACATTTAACTCATAAGCTTCGATTGGAGTTTTTAGGTATTTGGCAGCGATGCAAACTGGAATTGAGAGGTATCCGCCAGTGCTGATAATTTTTGTAGGTTTATACGTTTTTAAAATTTTACGACTTTTGAGAATTGTTTTTAAAAATTGAAAACAAAATTTAGGATAAAGCCAAACTTTTTTGCCTGGAAAATTGATTAAATTTAGATCAATTTTGATGAATTGGATTTTAAATTCTTCTGTTACTTTTTTATCTATTTTTTTTGCGCTGCCAAAAAAGATTATTTCGCCGGATGAATTTTCTAGCATCCAGTTTTTAGCCAAAGTAAAAGCTGGAAGAATGTGCCCACCAGAGCCACCAGCGGCTATGGCTAGATATTTTTTATTTTCAATGTGTGTAAGCATAACTTAATAAGTGTTCTTTTATAATTTTGTTTTGAGGATCAATTTTTAACGCTTCGCTAAATATTTCAACTGCTTCTTTGATTTTTCCCTGTTTTGCAAGAATAAAACCTTTTGTGTCTAAGAATGCTAAGTTTTTAGGTTCATATTTTAGCGCGCCGGTAACTAATTCATAAGCATAGTCGAAATTTTGATTATTTGAAGCATAAAAATAAGCTAAAAGATTATAAGCTTGCGGATAGATTTTTTTTAGCGCAATTATCTCTTTTAGTGGCTTTTCAACTTCAGAATTTTTTTCAAGAACAAAATTTAAATATGCAATTGGATATAAAATTTTAGGCCTTAATGTTTCATCGTTATTTAACTCCAAAGCTTTTTGATAATAATAAAGGCTTTTTTCTAAGTTTTTATCAGCTAAATATAAATCGGCTAAAAAAATGAAAATTTGTTTACTTTGTTTATTTTGCGCAATTACATGATGCAAGATTTTAAAAATAGTTTCGTTTGTTAGCCCTATTTTTTTTAATGCAAGAAGTGACTCTAAGGGCGTAAGATTATCAGGTTCATCCATTATCCAGTCTTTTAGATAATTTAGAAGCACAATTAAATGTTCTTTTACTAATTGTTTATTTGGTTCTTGTAGCGTTATGCCGAATAAAATTTCAGTTTTTAAAGCTTTTGCATTAGCTAGGTGCGAATTTTTTTCTAAAGCGATAGATATGTAATTTTTGGCTTTGTCCCAATGTTTCCCTTTCCAACAAATTAAAGCCAAATCAAAAAAATGTTCCGCTGAATCATCTGTGACTTTTTCTAGTTCTGCGATAGCTTCGGCAAACATTTCTTGTTCAAATAAAAGTAGAATTAGCTTTTTTTGTACCACTGGGTTTGGAGTACCTTTTTTATCTCGAATTTTTAAATAAGAGAGATAATATTTGATAGCTTCTTTATTTTGTTTTTTAAATTCGGCAATTACCGCTTTAAGTAGCCAGCCATTTTCATTTTCTTTGTCTATGCGAAGAAGTGTATCGATAGTAGTTTCCGCCTCGGCAACTTTTTCCTGTTGGAGTAATATTTTTGCTTTCAAAAAGTAAATATCACTAAATTCTTTGGATTGTTTTGGGTTGCTTGCCAAAAATTGGTCGATTGCTTTTAGCGCTTGGTCAAAATTTTCTTCGTCGATGAGTAGGAAAATGTGAAATGCTACTATTTTTAGATTAGTAGGATTTTTTTCAAGCAATTCCGCCAAAAGCTTTGTGCCTTCATTTTTTTTGCCTGTTGCAAGATAAGATTGTACAACGGCTAGTTGTGCTTCTGCATCATTTGCAAATTTGTCTTTAAGCTCGATTATCAAATCATAACGCCCGAAGCCTTCAAGAGTTCGGAGTAATTCTTTTTGTGGTTCTTTCGAATTGCTAGGAGTTATTTTATTGAAAGCATCTAGAGACTTTTTTAAATCTCCTTGAACGGAGTGATATTCTGCAAGAGAAAAATTATAATAATTATTAGGGTCACTTGCTTTTAGATTGATTAAGAAAAAATTAAATAGAAATAATGGTAAAAACAGCTTTTTCATTACTTATTCCTCAAAATTTTAGACTTATCTAGCGATTCTATTTTTATAGTACTCGACTAACACATTTTTTAATTCAATGTCTTTTATCTTATCTAAAGATTTTTGTTCTTTGACAGAAAATGAAATTTCAGTGTTATTTGAACTGTTTTTTCTGTTTTTTATGAATTGAACATTTTGAGTTTTTGCTATTTTTTTCTTACCGGTTACTTTGAATCGTATTATTTCGATTTGATTTGTTTCTAGTACATCATTTATTCTTTTTTTGAACAAATTTGAAAGAGAGTTGAGTTCTTGTGCCCAAGCTGGATGGTCTACGCCAAGCGTGATTGTATTGGAGTCTATTCTTTCTATTCTTATTTTGTCTTTTAAATTTTCTCCAATAATATCATTCCAGTTTTGAAAAAGTTTTACTTTCCACAGAGTTTCCTTAGGAAGATTTTCTAAAATGATTTTATTTATATGTTCGATAGAATATTTTTTCATTTATGTCTCGATTCAAATTTAGGATTTTGTATTAATCTAATTTAAAAATTTATTTTTTAAAGCTAAAATTTTGCAGGGTATAAATTTCAAGATAATTTTAATTTCTAAGATTTTATCCTTAAGTTTATAATACTTTTTGTGCGAAATATTTTGTTAGAGAAAAATTAGAAGGTTTTTTATGAAAAATGAAATTAAAAAATTTATACAAAGCAGAGCTGCTTTACTTAGAATTGATTCAATAAAAGCTACAACAGCTTCAAAATCTGGCCATCCTACTACTTGCATGTCTGCTGCAGATATTATGGCAGTTTTATTTTTTTATGTTATGAAATTTGATCCTAAAAATCATCAAAACCCAAACAATGATCGTTTTATTTTGTCCAAAGGTCACGCAGCTCCTATTTTGTATGCTGTATGGAAAGAGCTTGGTGTAATTTCTGAAAGCGATTTACTTTCTCTGCGCAAAATTGATTCGGTTTTTGAGGGACATCCAACTCCTCGCTTTGAATATAATGAAGCTGCAACAGGTTCCTTAGGACAGGGACTTTCGATTGGTTTGGGAATGGCATTGAATGCAACAATATCCAAATTAGATTACAAAACGTATGTTCTTTTGGGCGATGGAGAAACTGCGGAAGGTTCTGTTTGGGAAGCAGCAGAACTTGCAAGCCATTACAATTTAAATAATTTGGTTGCGATTGTTGACTGTAACCGTTTGGGGCAATCTGGCGAATCGATAGATGATCATCATACTGAAATATATGCAAGAAAATTTGAAGCTTTTGGATGGAGTTCATTTGCTATTGATGGACATAATATTGATCAAATTTTGGAAACATTTGAAAAAATAAAATCGATCAAAGATAAACCGGTTGCGATTATTGCAAAAACATTCAAAGGTTATGGTCTTGAAAATATTCAAAATAAAAATGGATTTCATGGTAAACCATTTAATGACGAAGAGGCAAAAGCTGCGATCCAAGAAATAAAAAATAAATTTTTAAAAGAAGAATCGAACTTTAAATTTGCTCCAAATTTGCCAAATAAATCTGAAAATATTTTGAAAAAAGAAAATATCAAAATTGATTTAACTATTTCACAGTACAAAGATCTTTTTGAAAAAGGCAAAGAGCTTGCAAGCCGTGAAGCGTTTGGTTATGCGCTTTCAGATTTAGGTAACGTTTCTCAAAATGTTGTTACCCTTGATGCGGATGTGAATAATTCAACGTATACAAATTTTTTCAAAAAAAATCATGAAAGCAGATTTATCCAATGTTTTATTGCCGAGCAAAATATGGTAAGTATTGCAACCGGACTTCAAGGCAGAGGTAAAATACCTTTTGCTGCAACTTTTGGTGCATTTTTTAGTCGTGCATTTGATCAGATTCGCATGGCTGGAATTGGTCGAAATGCGTTAAGATTATGCGGTTCACACTGTGGGGTTTCGATAGGGGAAGATGGTCCATCGCAAATGGCGCTTGAAGATATTGCCATGTTTAGAACCATTCCAAATTCTATTGTTTTTTACCCTAGCGATGGCGTTTCAACCTATAAACTTACAGAGCTGATGGCAAATTATAATGATGGTGTTTCATACATTCGAACCACTCGTGGCAAAACTCCGGTAATTTATGGTAAAGATGAAAAGTTCGAAATAGGTGGATGCAAAGTTTTGCGCCAGAGCAAAAATGATAAAGCTTGTATCATTGCTGCAGGTATTACTTTATTCGAAGCTCTTAAAGCTTATGAAGAATTGAAAAATAAAGGAATTTTTGTTTCTGTGATAGATCTTTACTCAGTTAAACCTCTTGATATTGCAACAATCATAAAAGTTGCAAAAGAGTCGGGAAGCAAAATTGTAACCGTTGAAGATCATTACTTAGCAGGCGGAATTGGTGAAGCTGTTTCTACTTCTGTTGCAAATGAGAAATTTGAAATTACAAATCTTTATGTTGATAAACTTCCAAGATCTGGAAAACCCGAAGAGCTTTTACAGTTTGAAGGAATTGATAGCAAATCGATTGTTAAATTATTTGAGTAGCAAATGTAAAAGCCCACGAAAAATTCGTGGGCTTTTTGTTTAAAAAATGAGGTATCCAAAATGATATCCAAAAAAATTTCTAAACTACTTTTTATATTTTTACTTTTAATTGCAACAACTTTTATTAAATTAGTTCCATCTTATTTGGATAGCTATGGAGCTGCGCCTATAGCTGAGTATAACACACAATTTTCTATGGGGAATTATTCACAGCCTAAATCACAGCAAAATGATACTCAGGCTTTCATGGACCAAGCTCGATGTGAATACGAAGCTTCTCGTAGAACCCAGAATTTAAATGCATTGTACAATACCACACCAAAAGAACATCCGGTAAAAAATCCAGAGATTCAAAGTTTTGATCAAAATGAAATAAAAACAAAATTTTCCGATCAGTTAAATAGATCTCCACAAAATAATCAAAATCTTTTTGGTAATTTCGATTATTATTCAAATCCAAATTATAAAGGGATGATTTGTGACGCCCTAGGCTATGAAGAATATATTTTGGATAAAGACAAATATTTCGAAAAATATGATCATCGTTGTAAGTATAAACATTCCGGAAGAGATGCGGGTCTCGCAGATAAGGAATGGGTAAGATATGTTCAAACCGAAGCTAGTCGAATAAAATCCGAAAGATCTGAGTTTTATCAGAATTATTCGAGTGCGATTATCAAGGGAAATCAAGAAAGTAAATTGTGGCAGAAGCAACTTATTGAATCTGAAAAGCAAAGAAAAGATAAAAATAATTCACTTAAAGGAGGGCAAGAAACATATAAGATTCTTTTGAATGTTGTAGAAAAACAACAAAAAGAATTAATACTTTCACAGCGGCAACAGCAATTGATAGAAGCATCAGTGGAATCTATTGGTAGAATGAACAGTGCATTAAAAAATAATGATTTGAATAATTTTGAAAAATACAAAATTCGTATAAGCGCCTTAAATGATGATTTTTCAGATTTTACCGCCAAAGAGTGTAAAACATATAATTTGTCACAAGATGCAGAAAATGATTTGAAATCTTTTGGGATAAATTGTGAGAAATTCAAAAAGTGTGATGGATGCAAAGTACAGCAACTGGTAAATCAAGAGATTGAAGCGGTTTTAAATAGAACCTGTGTTTTGAGAAAATATTTTAATGCGGATGATCGTATAAAATCGCTTACAGAAATGATTTATAGGACTGCAAATTTGGCTGCAGATAAATCGGCAAATAATAACATTAAAGAATCGTTTGCTTTATGTGATTTTTGCGAAAAGATGATCGTTGCTAGCGAAAAATATTCGTTATTAATTACTCAGGGTTCAGGAGATTTAAAGTGGGATCCGAACCTTTTGAATTATCGAAGACCTTCTATAACCCTTATCAAAGAAAATTTCTCCTATAAATCTGACCAAGATCAAAAGAACAAAATTTTTCTTGTATCAAGTTATTGTGATGCTTGTAAAGATGCAGCTTTGGCTTATAGCAATTTGGTATTAGATTTACAAAAAAATTCTCAAGTTTTGAATTCGATTAAAGGTTTATACCGCATAGAAAATTTAAGTGAAGATAATTTATCAATAATAAAAAATAATATTTCAGCAATTTTTAATCCGCTTGGTAGTAGTGATGGAAATTTAAATCAGTTGCTTACGAATGTTATCGCGTCCGAGCTTGAAACTTCAAATTATTATCTTGCTGATGATGCATCGATGAAAAAGTTGAACGCTACGCTTTCAGATATTTTTCTACAATCGGCTTTTGATATTGAAGAGATGAATCGTCAAATTTTGAAGCAGCAAAAAGAAGAGGAATCTTTAAAATCAGCAAATGAGCAAGAATATTTGTCAAAGCACAATGAGTGGGAACAAGAACAGCAAAATGCTTTGAATGAAATGTTATTGCAAAAAGAGGAAGAAGAAAATAAAGAAAAATTAGAAAAGCAAAATCAATCGCTTCTTACAAAGGCGTCTAATTTTGTAACTGATTCTTTGTTTGGTGATCCTGGTAGCAACGAGTTGCAAGCTATTCGATACAAAAAGCAGTTCTTTAATAATGTTTCAAACTCTTCTAACTCTTCAGAGTATGATAAAGAAGTTGCGCGTGTTGGGCTTGAAAGTTTGCCTACAGAAGGCGAAGAAGCAACTGTGCATAGTGATGAAAATGCTTTTTTGAAAAAACGATCAGACGCAATTTATAGCTATTTGCAAGAAGGTCCAAATAAAGAAATTAGAACTGAATATTATAGTCTAAACAACCAAGCATGCGAATATTTGCCGCGATTAAATTTTGACCCGAATGAGTACAGATCTTTTACGGGTAATAAAGTACAGAGATCGTTTTTGGGAGAAACAGTTGACATAATCAATCAAACTTCTCAAATGTTAGATTCTTTTGTAGATGTTAAGCAACTACATGGTCCTTCATATGCCATTTATTCTGCATTGCGACATGCTAAAAACTTTGCGCTTAAAAATGAGATGATAAAATGTGCCGCTGCTAATAATTTTGCGCATTCGATGCTTCGGTATAGCAAAGAAATAGCAAAAGTTTATGTGAAATTCGAAGATGTTTATCTTCATACAGGTTTATCTTTAGCAAAAGGTGTAGGTTTATCCGCTTTTGATGCTTTAGCTTATGCTGTAGATACCATTGATAGACCGCTTGAAACAATTGATGAAAGTTATACTGCGATTAAAAATCTTGCTTGTGCTGCCGGATCAGGATTGAAAAAATATTCAACTATGGCTGCGTTAAACGCATGGGAGTTAGGTAAATATGTTGCAGAAAATCCCGACGGTGCTTGTGATGACTTCTTTGATGGTTCTATAAAATTTTTAAAACATATAAGAGATCATTCAGATTTATCTTTTGATAAAGTGCTCAAATCGATAAATGACAAGCTAGATTATTTGGATAGTGATGAAGTGTTGGGAGCAGAAAAAACAGTTGGGCGAGTAGCGGGAAGTTTTGTCATTGGTAGTAAAATTCCGACAGCACATAGCGTAGCTTTTGGTCAAATATCAAAGTTCGTACAAATTTTGAAAAACGAAGAGAGAATTGCTCGAACTATTAAAAATCCAGATTTACAAGCTGTGGTGGCTCCGATTAATAATCTTGTTTGCGATTTAAATCATGTCTACGATTTAGAAAAAAAGTTTGGAGCAGAAAAAGTTGCTTATGCCAAAAAATGTTTAACCGATCATCCCGCTATTCATGATGTCGGTGTTCATACAAATCAATGGTTAGATTTGCTTCTACGACATGAAGAATGGAACGGAAAATCGATAGAACATGTATTTTGCGGGGAGTTTTTAGCTGCTAATGAGACACAGCAAATTCGTTCTGGATTAACAGTTGGGATGCATACATTGGAGGCTTTTGAAAATTTTAAAAAGAAATTTAATTTCGCGGATGATTTATTTAAAGTTGAAAAATTAGAAAATGGCGTTACTCGAGTTATTTCTCCAAAACATGTATTTGCAAAAGATAAATTTTATAACAAAGCAAAAGTTATTACACAATCAGGTGAAGAAATCAAAGGTATAAAAACACTGTGGCCTACAAATTATACTTCTAAAGATATTTTCGAAGCTGCGAAAGAAATAGTTTCAAATAAAGCAAATAATATTGAGGGTAATAAATTTGTAGGTATTACTTCTAGAGGCATTAGAGTTGAAGCTCGAGTTAGTTCAGAAGGGAAAATATTAACCGTATACCCTACATGGAATCAATAAAGGAAATTTATGAAAAAAAGCAAATTAAGAGATATCTATGAATCAATAAGATATGAATGTCAAGACTATGATATTTATGAAGATTGCATAAATAGAATGAAAAATGCTGCAGAAAGTGATCCTGTAGAGTTCGAAGATTTAATTAATCTTTTAAGCGAAGAAAAATATGAGGGTAATAAATTAACATTAGCAGAAGTTTTAGTTTTATTGAAATGGATGCCTATAAAAAATATCTTACATGAGTTAATAGAAAAAAGTTGCGATTTAGGAAATAAAATTGAAGCTATAGAATATCTGGTAGACATGCGAGATGAAAGAGCAATTGATTATATTATCAATACAACACAAGAAGCATATGAAAAAAAGGATAATCATTATCTAATTTCTGCTGCAATAACACTGCTTAGGCTAGAAAATAAAAAAGGAACACAAGCTTTTCTTAAATTAGTAAATAAATATGAAGAATTAAAAAAATATTGCGAAGGAAAAGAGTTTTTTAAGGAAGTTAAAAAATTAGCAAATGAATAATTTATGAAAACAAACGTTCGAAGTTTTTATAATGCTTTTAGAGATGGTGTACAAGATTATAATGTAATTGAATTTTATATGGATGAAATGAAAAAGGCTGCAGAAAAAGATCCTATAGAGTTTGAGTACCTAATTAATCTTTTTAACGAAGAAGAAAAGGATGAAGAAAATAAATTAATATTGGCAGAGGTTTTAATCTCTTTAAAATGGCCACCTATAAAAGAAAAATTACATGAATTTATAGATAAGAGTGATTATTTAAGCGGTAAAATCGAAGCTGCAGAGTGTTTGATAGACATAGGTGATGAAAGTGCTGCTGACTATCTTATTAAACTTGCCGAAGAAGCTTATAAAAAAAATGATGATGATAGTTTAGTTTCTGCTGTTTATACATTGCTTAAATTAAATAATAAAAAAGGGACACAGTTATTTCTTTCTTTAGTTGATAAATACCCCATTTTAATAAAATATTTCGAAGAAAGAAGAATGCAAGGAGTCATTGAAAGAGTAAGGGCACGAGCAAATGAATAAGCGTTTTTGATTTGCTAAAGTACCTGCTTAATATGTTGCAAATTAAAGGAGCAATTATTTTGCTAAAAGTGAAATTCTTGGTTAGCATTATCACTTAGTTATAGTTTATTTGGACCTCAAATTAAAATAGAAAATTTAGCGAGGCCGTTATGAAAGTTTTATTAGTTCTTATCTAAACTAGCCGAAAAACGTGATGTTTTTCATCTGTTTTTGGTATTCGTGTTTATATTTTCCATATAATTTTAATATTTTATGCTGACTGCATAAAAGTTGATCTGTTTATGCATTTTTATGTGCATGTACATGATTAATAATTGTTTAACAAAAAATATCGAAAGAACTGAAGAAAAATGAGTAATAAAGACACAAGGCAGCTAAATTTTTATCAAGAACCAAAACCTCCTTTCCCTTATTCAATAGAAGAAGTGAGTTATCAAAATGAGAAGGCAAAAGTAAACCTTTCAGGTAGTTTAACTATGCCGAATCAAACCGGACATTTCCCCGCTGTGATATTGGTTGCTGGTTTAGGTCCGCATGACCGTGATAATAATATGATGGGGCACAAGCGTTTTCTAGTGCTTGCAGATTATCTGACGCGTAATGGTATTGCCGTTTTACGTTTTGATAAGCGTGGAGTTGGAAAATCTACGGGAGATTATGCGGTGGCAACGAGCAGAGATTTTGCGGATGATGTTATTGCCGGAATTAAATATCTAAAAACGCGAAAAGAGATTGATCCAAATAAAATTGGGTTAATTGGACATAGTGAAGGCGGGATGATTGCCTGTATGTTAGCTGCAGAATCCAAAGATGTTGCTTTTTTAGTATCGATGGCAGGAGTTGTCCAAACAGATGTTGATGATTTAGTTATGCAAACTGCAAAGCAGTTAAAGGCTGATGGTGCAAGTGAAGAACTTCTTGCTCAAGATCATAAATTGCGAATGCAGATATTGACCATTGTAAAACAAGAATTAAATATAGAAGTTGCCAAAGTTAAACTGCAAAAACTAATGAATGATTATTGCGCGCAATTGCCTGAGAATTTAAAAAAAGAATCGGATAATATTCCTTTTGCAATAACCAAATCAAAAATAGATTCAATGGTTGAGGCATTTAATTCATCTTGGTATCGTTATTTTCTTAATTGTAATACCGCTGAAATGCTTAAAAAGATTGTTGTCCCCGTTCTTGCTCTTAATGGTGATCGAGATTGGATTGTTTCATCTAATCCATCGCTAGAAATAACTTCTGACTCACTAAAAGCTGCAGGCAATTTGGATTATAAAACAGTTGAATTGCATAATTTGAATCATACATTTCAAACATGTAAAACGGGTTCTTTAGCAGAGTATGGAACAATTGAAGAAACAATAGCGCCAGAGGCATTGAAAATAATATTGGATTGGATTTTAGCAAAAACAAATAAGGAATTTTTGATATAATTTAGTTTGTTAAACAAAGAGGTAACGTTGTGATTTTAAGCAGCGTTGCCTCTTTTATCTGAAGTTAGAAATAGAAAATATTAAAATAGCGAATAAGGTTTGATGGAGAAGAAATGAGTATTCAAGGTTCATCCGAGTGGTTAACATTTATCAAAAATTCAAAAAAATCAAAAAAGACGGGAAAGTTTTTAGCAAAAGATAAATATGGAGTTCCTGTTGTGCTTGAATGGACGATGACCGGAATTCGATCTTCCGATTATCCACAGCTAATGAAAAGTGTAAGTGAATTAGCTGTTTCTTCTTATGTACCAGTTGAAATGGAATTTCTGAAAAAATATCCAAATGCTGTAACAGAGCAAGATTTATATTTAAAAAGTTTTTATCCTTTTTTTAAAAATGGAATTGCTGCAGTTGATTGGAATGCTGTTGAAGAAAAATTAAAATCAATGTTAAAAACTTTTTATTTCGGAGTTGCCGATTTATCCATTTTTGCCGAAGAAATTATTAAAGTTTGGGAGCAAGATATTTATTTTTTTGCGACAGTTAAAGATCAAGCAACTCAAAAATTATTAGGTTTTAGAATTCTTTCAATTTCTTCAGGGTGTGCTTTTGGCGACACTTTGGGTCATAGTTTGGCTATTCTTTCGCAAGAGCAGAATCGAGGTTTGGGAAAGTTGCTTATGAGTTCAATTTTTAAAATTGTTCCACAAGTCAAACGAATATTTCTTATAACTCGTATAACTAACAATACTGCTTATAATGCTTTTCAAAAATGGGGTTTTACAAAAACATTAAAACCAATAGATGTTTTCCATTTTAAATTTGATGAAAATCATTGGACTAGTTTGGAATATAAAACAGACAATTCAAATATTTTACAAAAGGTAGCGGAAAAATTTGTTAACTTGGATTAAATAATAAAAGGAAGGAGATTTTATGGATCAACAAAAAATTATTCAGCAAACTGCAGATTTTGTGAAAAGCAAACTTTATGGTCAAGGTACAGGGCATGACTGGTGGCATGCAAGTCGCGTTTGGAAAACTGCACTAGAAATTGGGAAAAAAGAAGGAGCGGATCTTTTTGTTGTGCAACTTGCTGCTTTGTTAGAGGATATTTCTGACTGGAAGTTTAATGGTGGTGATACGAAGGCAAGTTCAAAAATTGCACGAGAGTTTTTAACTTCGATTGATGTTGAAAGCAGTATCATAGATCATGTTTGCGAAATTATAGAAACACTTACATTTAAGGGTGCCGGAGTAGAAACTGCAATGCGTACTCTTGAAGGAAAAATTGTCCAAGATGCGGATAGACTTGATGCAGTGGGCGCGATTGCTATAGCGCGAACATTTGCATACGGCGGTTATAAGCAACAAGAAATTTATAATCCCCAAATAAAACCGGTTTTGCATCAGTCGTTTGAACAATATAAGCAAAGCAGCAAAACATCACTTAACCATTTTTATGAAAAATTATTGCTTTTAAAAGATCGAATGAATACAAACACGGGCAAAAAGCTTGCGCAAGAACGGCATGAGTTTATGGAAAAATATCTAGAGCAATTTTTTAAAGAGATTGGCGAAGATAAACTTGTATTTGAGTCAAAAGTTAGAGAGAATGAAAATTCTTAAAACCGGTTTTTAAATAGAAAAGGAATTAAATGATAAACGGAATACTTTTATTACTTTGTTTGATATTTGTTGTTGGATTTATTGGCAATTGTGGCAATTGTTGTAAGCGATGTGATAGTTGCAAAGTAGAGCAATCAGATAATAGTAAATGTTCGAAATTTTTTGGTGCGGCCGATTTAAAAGACCAGTCGTTTGAAAAATTGAACGTTTATGGCGCTGCTAATTTAGAAGATGTAAAAGTTGCAGGCGATACAGAAATCAAAGGCGTACTTAATGCTAAAAAATGTCAGTTCAAAGAGCTAGAGGTTTTGGGTGCTGCAAATATTACTGATGTTAGAGCTGATGAAGTTGAAATTATGGGTGCTACAAATGCAAAAGAGTTGATAGCCCATGATGTTGAGATCAAAGGTGCGACAAATATATCAAATTCAACAATAGAAAATTTAAAAATTTTTGGCGCTTTAAATGTTGAAAATTCAAATATCAAAGATGTTAAAGCAACTGCAGAAAAAGTTGTTTTCAAAAATAGTCATGTAGTTTCTTTAGATATTTTAAAAGTGACATTTTTTAAGAAACAAAAATTGGAATTAATCGATTCGACAATTGATGGAAATGTTAAATTTGAAAAAGATGGCGGCGAAATCATTTTATACGGAAAATCTGTAATTTCGGGCAAAGTTGAAGGCGCAACAATTATTAAAAAATAGTTATTTTACCGGATAAAAGTCGATTTTTGATGCCTTTTGAAACTTTTTAGCCTTAGGCATTTGAAATTTTTACTTAAATAGAAAATAATATTAGCTAAATTAAGCGTTTTTGGGGAGATACCTTAATTTAGCTATTTTTATTGGAGGATTATTAATTTTTAGGGACAATTTATGAAAAAATTATATTTATTTTTTATATTTTCATTTTTTTATGCAACTACAGTTTTATCTCAAGAACCATTGTATTCTTTTCGCCAATTAGCACATGTTTTTGATCATTTAGATCAAAATTCTTTGGTTGTTTTAGATTATGATTTCACTTTATGTGTGCAAAAGGACCAGGTTTTAAGGTATATGCTTGGTGGGTACGAGTTTGACCATGCTTATTCACCCAAAGATAAGGATTTTTTGCAAATTGCACAAAATGATTTTTTACAATTAATAGGAGAGCAGAGGATAACAAATTTAGCGTTTGATGGAGAAGAAATTTTTATAGAAGATTGTATAAAACAAATGGTTAATAAGCTACTTAGTAGAGGTATTAAAGTTTTGATTCTTACTAGTATAGATACTAGAAGATTAGATTTGGATCCTATGCATTTTGATGGATGGTGTGAAAATTCTGTCCAGAAAAGATATTTATCCCTTAAGAATTTAGGTTTAGATTTACAAAATTCTTTTTCACAGTTTGAGGAACACCTTTTTAATAATACTTCTTTATTTAATACAGAACGAGGTTTCCCATATTTTTATAGAGGAATTTTAGGAGTTGGAAATAACTCCAAAGGTGAAGTTTTAAAAACTTTTATTAAAATGGCTCATTCTAAGTTTAATTTGGATTTTTCTAATGTTGTTTTTGTAGATGATAAACCAGAAAATTGTGATAGTGTTTATACTTCTATGAGGCAATTAAGCCTCAAAGCTAGAACCTTTTGGTATCAATTTCGAAATCCACAAGCTGTTGATAAAGATATTGTTCGTTTGCAGATTCAGAAATTGCAAAAAGATGGGACTTATTGGACTGAAAATCAAATTTCAAGAGACGATGCTTTTGTGCAGATGAAGTTTAATGAGTGGTGTTCAACAAAAATGCAGGGAATAAAAATATTTTGTAGAAATCTTTTTTGTTGTGGAAAAAGCGAATAGTTTATAAAACTATTTTTAATTAATTATTTTTTGGGGACAATTTATGAAAAAAATATATTTATTTTTTATATTTTCATTTTTTTATACAGCTATGATTTTTGGAGTTGAACCAATTCATTCTTTAGAAGAAATTAAACCTGTTTTAGATTCTCTTGATAGAAATTCGTTATTAGTTCTTGATTATGATTATACTTTGTGCGTTATGAAAGATCAGATTTTGAGATTTATTACAGGGGGTAGTATTTTTTCTGATGCATATTCATCAGAAGATAGATTGTTTTTACATAATTCTGCAAAAGATTTTGCAAAGTTAATGTCTCATGATGATTTTAAAAAATTAGTTTTTTATTCTTTAGATAGTTTTATAGAAGGTTGTGCTTTGCAAATGATAAGAGATCTTTTGAGTCGTGGAGTTAGAGTTTTAATTCTTACAAGCATAGATACTAGACCAATAGATCGTGTATTTTTTCCGAACGCACAATTTAATAATTTTGTTGAGAAACGTTATTTTGAACTTAATAGGTTAGGCTTGGATTTGAGCGTCAGTTTTCCAGATATAAAAAGGGGGATGCTTTTTAATAAGAAATCTTTATTTGATGGTAAAAGAACAGGTTTCCCTTACCTTTTTGGGGGTGTTTTAGGTACGGGTGGAAATGCTAAAGGTGTTGTCTTAAAAGAATTTATTGGGTGGTTTCAATCTACATTTAATTCAGCCATTTCAAGGATTGTTTTTGTTGATGATAAGTTAGAAAATTGTGATGAATTCGAAAAAACTTTTAAAGATTCAGGCAGAGAGGTTAAAACCTTTTTTTATCATTTTTGTAATAGATCCAAAGTTAATCGAGAAAAAATAGAATATCAGTTGTTCATGATCCAAGCCCAAAGAATTTATTTAAGAGAAGATGATATAAATTTAGAAGAAATTTTAAAAAATGAGGCTTTTAAAACGTGGCAATCGGTACAAAGAGTTTGTGAAAATATGGAAAATGTTAGTTTATTAGGTATTTTATAAAAGAAAATAATATATGGAAAATTTATATCAAAGAATTGCTGCGTCAGGTGTCATTATAAAAGATGATAAAGTTTTGCTTGTAAGATATAAAAGCAAAAATGATGGATGGCTTGTTGGTCCCGGTGGTGGGGTAGAAATGGAAGAAGATATTAAAGCAGCGTTAATTAGGGAAGTACAAGAAGAAACCGGTGTTAATGTTACTCCTTCAAAAATACTTTTTATCGAAGATTTACTTTCTAAAAAATATCGTGTGATCAAAATTTGGTTTCTTTGCGAATTTATTAGTGGAGAATTGGTAGATACCAAAGAAGCACTGATTGAAGGAATAACTGAAGTGAGCTGGTTTAGTAAAGAAGATATTGAAAATGAAATTGTATTTCCTAAAATTTTGAAAGAAATTGATTGGGAAATGTTTTTTAAAGATAGTTGGGAATGTAAATATTTAGATTTAGTAAAGGCGGATTTTTAAATTCCGCCTTATTGTTTTACTTATTTTTAAATTTTTTTTGTTTTAAACAAAGGATCCAATATTCTTTTGATTGCAAAAGGTATGAACAATTTTGCAATTCCTGGTAGATGAATCAAATACTTTACCGAAATTGATAGAGTCGTCACTATTGCAGCTTCGCATATGACAAAAATAATACTTTTTAATCGGTTTTCATGAATGCAAAGTAAAATATCTTGCATTGTAATTATCAAAATTATAGGAAGTGTTGCGGATAAAATAGGATGGCCTGCAAAATGTAGCGACATGCCTAGAGATATTGCAGAAGTTATGAGTAAAATTGTAGAAAAAACAATTACTTTTGATTTATTTTTATCTTCGATACCGACAAATCCTTTGGCTGAAAAAATTGTCTGAAAAAATCCAAAAATTACAATCCACATAAAAAAAGATGCTTCATGAAAGTTGGAGTAAATATTTTGTAGCCATGGAATATCAAAAAGAAACATAGCTGCTCCGCCGATCAAAAATAAATTTGCAGGCATTGCGATGATTCCAGTCTCTCTTCCTGTTTTAATAGTTTTTAATAAAATTCCAAGGGCAACAAGTCCAGAAATCATAAAAGCAAGTTTCCAGTCTTTTGTTGATTCTGCAAGAATTAAGAAAAGAAATAATGAAGAATATTGAAGCATTGAAAACGACTTTTTCATTAAATTTTAATCCTTTATAAAGTTTTGTTTTTAATTTGGATGATTATAAATCAATTGCTAGAATTTTCTAGTGGAATTATAAGCCAGCCTATTAGGTATGCGAATATTCCTGTTCCCCCCATGAATACAAAGAGAAGCCAGATGAGCCGCACTAAAACTGGATCAATATCAAAATAATTTCCAATTCCACCACATATTCCTGCAATTTTACGATTTGTATTTGATCTATAAAGTTGTTGGGCCATAATTTTCTCCACTTTTAAATTTTAGAAATAATTTATTTTTACATTCTTAATAATATATAAATTTAAAACCTAAGATCTATAAATGATATTTTTAAAAAATATAAATCATTTTTTAATGTTACGATGTTTGAATTTGTGGGCAAAAACAAAAAAGAAGAGCGAAAAATTTTCGCTCTTCTTTTTTGCTAAATTACTTAAAAATTTAGTTTTTAGTCCGTAAGTTCTTCGGTTACTTGTGCTGCTTGAGGATTATAAAAAAGGCCACCAAACGAGCCTGATTTAGGTTCTTCGATAGATGGCATTGTCGCTGCTTGAGGTTTTTGAGTTGTTTGATGTTTAAGAAATCCTGCAATAGTACTTACTGTTTTGTCGAATACATTAGTTTGTCTTAGATAAAAGTTATTAGTTTTTCTAACAATTTTGTAAGATCCATTTTCAATAATAGAATTTAAACCCATTTCTTTAAGCCTGATTTCAGCGTGTTGCATAGCATCTTGACGAGAAGCCCAGCCATACATAACTCTTGCGTTATGAAAATTAGTGTTTTCTGTTCCTGTGGCGCCTTTAAACTTTGCATCTAAGATAGAGGCGTTGCTGAAATCTGCACCATCTAGATTTGCACCTTCAAAGTTTGCGCGATCCAATGAGCAGTTATGAAAACATGAATGTGACAGATTTAGATTTTTAAAATCATTTCCGTTCATATAAGATGCTGAGTTCTCTTTGAAATTCATAAGAGGATAATCCCAGGTCATTGCTCCTGCCCTATCAAAAAGAAATCCTACGCCGCCTAATTTATGACATTCTTGATTTAATTGATCAATTTTAGAAATCCTAGACAATCCATTTTTGCAAAGATTAGCAAAGCCTGTAAAGTAAATTGTTCCTGCTGCTTCTTTAGTTAGATTAATAATTTTAGCTACAACAGAAGGATCCATTTGTTTTTCTGCATTAACATTACCTTGAACAGCCAATGTTAAGCCGAGTCCAAGTACTGCAAGATATTTAAACTTTTTATTCATAAAAATTATCCTTTATTTTTATTCTCAGATTATAAAAACGTCCTTTATATTAGCCTAATTTAGCATTGTTGAAAATAAACTTCAAATGGGTTGAGTCTCGAGGAAGTTTTTCTAGAGAAAAAACAGTTTTTAATGTAAAAAGTCATATTTTATACGGAATCCAATCGTTTTTTAAGTCTAGAAATCCCGACAAATCCAAAGATAATTATCCAAAACCAAATCAAAAGTAAACAGATCCAAAATGGTAAGAAGTTTTGGTTTGCAAATGTGGCTGCATGTATGCCTTCCATCAAATATGTAAAAGGATTAAGGAGCATTAAATATGCAACTTTTATATTGAACGTATGAAGCGCATACCAGGGAAACTGTGAAGAGCCCAAAAACCACATTGGAAATAATGTTCTAAGCCAAACAGAGCGCATTGTTTCCATATTTTTGACAATGCTTGTCATAAAAACTGCAAAGAAGCTGGTAAAAAGTGAAATGCTTACATAGATCAAAATAAATTTCCAAAAAACAAAATTATCAAGTGGAAGTCTTGATCCCAAAATTATTTTGCTTAATGGAAGTATGATTAAAGCATTGATCATAGATTTTATAGCAGCGCTTATTGCATATTTTATCCAGATTATAGCTGTTGGAGTTGGAAGTGTTAGTGCATATGAAATAGTTTGTTCTCCTGTGATGTCAGAAATTAATGTTGCAGTTGTTGGCCAAACTTCAAACACTCCACAGCTTCCAATGAGAGAAATTGCCATGAATGCCCCATAGGATTGGTTCATGCCGAGATGTGGAAAAACATATGCAGTTGCGACTAATGTAATTGTGACCCAAATGCTTGTGTCGATTGCATTTCCAATGATATTTTTTTTGAAAATTATCATGTCTGTTTTTAACAGTTGATAAAGTACTTTTGAATAAGAAATAAAATTTTTAAACATAATTGATTCCTTTATTTTTCGTCGCTTTGTTGCATTAAATCTAAGAAAATATCTTCAAGGCGACTTTTTTGAAATGTAGTTTTAAGTTCTTGAGGTTTTCCGATCAGCTTTATTTGTCCCTTATCCAAAATACAAATTCGATCTGATAAAATTTCTGCTTCGTCCAAATAATGTGTTGTTAGTATTACCGAAACGCCTTCAGCTTTTAGTAGTCTAATTTCTTCCCACAGATGATGCCTGATATGTGGATCGAGTCCAACTGTAGGTTCGTCTAAAATTACAAGTTTTGGATTATGTACAAGTGCGCGCGCGATCATAACTCTTTGTTTGTATCCGCCGGAAAGTGTATCTGGGATTGAATTTAAATATTCTTCGAGGGCATATCTTTTTGTGAGAGTTGCAACTCGATTTTTTATCTCATCTTCTTTCAACCCATAGTATCTGCCGGAAAACATTAAATTTTGCTCGACTGTTAGATCGTTTGAAAGATTTGGTTTTTGAGGACAAAATCCGATCAATTTTCTATATTCGCACAGGTTTGAATATATCGATTTCCCTTCGAACATAATGTCACCGCTTGTTGCTGGGTGGAGTGTTGCTATGATCGATGATAAAGTTGTTTTACCCGCGCCGTTTATCCCAAGCAGGCTGAAAACTTCACCTTTGTGAATATCTAGAGTTACTCCTTTGAGAGCCTCTTTTTGATTCGATTTATTTAAGTTGTATATTTTTGTTAAATCTTTGATTTCGATAAAATTATTAGATGGTTTATTCATAATTGAAACCTCATAATTGTGGCTTAAATAACTAATAAATTAATTAGTTTTATAAAATGAAAATAAATATTTTTAACAAACGATTTTGTGAAAACTTTTCTATAATTCAGAAAATATCGATAGTGAATCTTTAAAAAAGTTAGAAAGTAATTATTACCATTGCCGGCCCCTAAGACCTAAATTTGAATTTTTAAAATACGAAATTCAAGTATCAATGATTTGGGGGTAGGTTGTCAAGTGGGGGATTCATTTCGGTAAAAGTCTTTAAAAGCTTAAAATTTGAGTTTTTTGCCCACTTTTGTTTTGAATCTGTTAAAAAACATCGAAAATTGACATTTTTAATAAAAACAATAAACACCATTTGCAATCATTATCAAATTCGATAGGATTTAATTCATATATTTTTATAATTTAAATTTGATAATTAAAACATGGAGAAAATATGAATTTTGTTAAAAAAATAACATTTATTACATTATCGTTAATTGTTTTTGATGGAATGTTATTAAATGCTGGTGATGGTGACTTAAAATATAGCATATCGCAGTTTTACTTCGATTTGGAAAAAGCAGCAGCGCTTAGTGATGAAAGATTATCTCAGATTAGAGCTCAAGCTGGATTTGAGATAGTGGAAGCAATAAGATTAGGAAATTCTACAAGATTAGAATTGTTATTAAGGTTCATAAATCCAAATTTTAATATTGATGCCGACGGGTGGACACCGCTACATTTAGCAGTTTTAAGAGGTCACGTTGTTTGTATTCATGCTTTAATTAACGCAGGGGCAAATATTGAAGCAAAAGATAATGAAGGATTTACACCTTTACATGTAGCAGCTATGGAGGGTCGCGCAGAATGTGTGAAGGTCTTGGCCGATGCTGGGTCGAATATTGATGTTCAAGATGATACTTTGGGAACAGCTTTACATTATGCTGCGATTGAAGGACATGCGGATTGTGTTAGTGCGTTGATTAAAGCAGGGGCAAATATCGAAGCTCAAGGTCATACCCCTTCACATAAAACTACTGGAATCACGCCCTTAAATATGGCTGCAACGTTTGGATATGTTGATTGTGTGAAGATATTGATTGAATCTGGCGCAAATGTCTATGCTGTATGTAAAGGTAAAACTATTTTGGATTTTGCTTCAGATTCGCAAACAAAAAAACTTTTAGAAGATTATCTAACAAAAGATACAGAAAAAACCTTACGCAAACTTCACGTTTAATTGTAAATTATTCAAATAAATAAACGGGTTATATTTAAAGATATTTTTTACGCCTTTAAAATATAACCCTTGTTTTGTTTTCAATTTGAAATTACAAATAAATTTACATTATAAAATTCGCATTTTCTATAAATATCATAAAATTTATTTTGACTTAATAAAGCCCTTAGGGCAGCATTATTTTAATTGAATCATTTTAGTTGTTAAATTTAATTTAAGTGGGGTTTTATGAATAAGGCAATTAAGTCACTTGTTTTAGTTTTAGGGATAAGTGCATTCTTTGTAAATTCTAATATAAAAAGTGTCGATTGCTTACAAAATATAAGTGAACGTGCAAAAACGCTAGCTATCATTCCTTCTGCGTGGCTAAGGCAAATCGTAAAAAATTATCCAAGAGAAATGGCTATTGTTGGAGGGGTGCAAGTTATTATTATTTCGGCTTGGTTGATACATAAAATTCAAGCATGTCAACATCTTAAAGCACGAAAAAGATCCGCGTTTCAATGGAGCCTTGATAGTAAAATTTCTGTTTATGAAGCTATTTATGCAGCTGCTATTGGTAAGGATAGGAATTTAAAGCCATTTGATGAAATTGTTACCGCTTTGGCAAAAATTAAAGACTTTAAGTCTTTAAAAGATTCTTTAGATTTATCTGTTTTTGATGATTTGCAAAAAGAGTTAACAGAGTTAAGTTTTAGTTCTGAGCGTAAAGCAGAATTATTGAACGAATTTACAACTTTAAAAGGGAAAGTCAATTTATTGCTATCTAAATTAAACGCGATAAACGAAGATGATTTACAAAAAGCATTAGCTGCTAAAAGAAGAGACATGCAGATCGAAGAAACCAAAAAATTGATTGAACAAAACAGGAATTCATTAAAGCAAGTTGAGCAAGATTTTTCAAAAAAAGTTGTAATGGATTTGAATTTTTATCTCAAAGATTCTCAATTTAATTATGATGATTTTCCTTTGCTTAACGCATTACAATTTTTGGGAGGAGATAGAAATTATAGATCTACTTTACGAATAAACCTTGAAGATATAAAAGCTATTGCAAATCAATTAGCAGACCAACAGACTTCTTTGAAAGCAGAGCGGTATCTGCAGCAGCTTCAAAAATGCATTCAATTGATTAGATCGTCTAACGAATATAAAAAAGAAAGAGAATTGCAAGAGATAATAAAATTGCGAGATTGTATTGCGTCACAAAAAAAGACTTCTAATATTACACAAGTTAATGTGTTATCTGTACCTAAAAAAGAGAATTATTCAGTTTTTGTACATGAAAAAATATGTAAGGATAATCATGTAGGTTCAAAGCCTAAAAACACAGAGAAAATGGTGAATAAATCACAAAATCCTGATCAAAAAAAATCAGAGAACAAAGACGATAAAAAACAAGAACAATCTGTGAATAAAGAACATAAAATTCAAGAGTATCAAGAAGATGCGCAATTTGATTGGACTTTGGCGGCATGTCAAGGAGTTCATCTTCCAGGGTCAACTTATATTCCAGGAAGAGAATAAAAATTTTGGTTGATATTTCATAACTACATAAAAATTTAGAGGGAATGTAAAAATTCCCTCTTTTTTATTTCAAAGATTTCAAGAAATATTTTTCAAAAATTTCCATCCTAAAATTTTAATTCCCTGATGTTTAACTTTTTCATCACCGCCATAAATTAAAACTCCATTTTGAGATTTTTCGCCTGCTAATTCATTCCAATAGTGTAAACCGTCAAAGAAACTAGGATTTATTGTTTTGCCGATTTTGATTTCAAGCGGAATTAGTTCTTGTCCTTTTTCAATTATGCAATCAACTTCATGTCCTAGGCTGTCGCGCCAAAAGTAGACGTTAGGTCTTTTATCCTGGTTATACTGTTTTTTGATTAATTCTGAAATTACAAAAGATTCGAATAGATTTCCGCGCAAGTAATGCGTGGCTAATTGTTTTTCATTTTCTATTTCAAGTAGAGAACAAGCAAGTCCTGCATCGTAGAAATAAAGCTTTGGAGCTTTGATTAATCTTTTACTGAAGTTTTTATAATGTGGACGTAAAAGGTGGATTATATAACTACTTTCTAAAAGAGAAATCCATGAGCGTGCTGTATTTGCTGTAATTCCACAATCATTTCCTAGTGATGCAAGGTTTAAAACTTGTCCAATTCTACCCGCGCATAGTTTTATGAATTGTTGGAACAAACTTAAATTTTCAACATTTCTTAAATTTCTTACATCGCGTTCGATGTATGTTTGAATATAGTTTTTGTACCATTTTTGTGGTGGGATTTTTTCGTTCCAAATTCTTGGATAAAACCCGAAATAAAGAGTTTTATCAATTTTATTGCTTAGAAGCTTTGCTTTTTCTAGTTCAGTGTATGACAGAGGTAAGAGTGTTAAAATTGCAACTCTTCCTGCAAGTGATTGCGAGATTTTTTCGTTTAATAAAAAATTTTGTGATCCGGTTAGTATAAATTGCCCAGCTCCTTTGTGTGAATCAACATATGTTTTGATATACGAAAAAAGATTTGGGGTAAGCTGTACTTCGTCCAAGGTTAGACCGTGCTCATTTTTATTTGATTCCAAAAAAGAGCGCGGATCTGTTTCCGCCATTTGTTTTTTATCTAAATCTTCAAGCGTTACATAGTTGTATTTTTTGAATGTGTTTTTTACAAGCGTTGTTTTACCCGATTGTCTTGGGCCTAAAACGGCAACGACGGGAAACTGTTTTGCGGTTGCTTTTAATTCTGTAGTTAATTCTCTTGATATCATAAAATCTCCTAAATTTTATAGTTTTACTTACTTTAGTGTGAGTTAAATTTAATTATTTTTAGCTTTAATTTTTGAATAAAGCATGTTACAAATTTCTATCTATGATTGATACGGTATTGTCGCCCATGCGAGGGTGACAATGGCACTGCGTACAAACAAATATCCAAATATTAAAGCCTGTATTATTAATTAAATTTAACTTTATTTATGCTTACAAATCGGAAATCCAAATTCCGATCCGTAAAGCGATATTTAGAAATGTTATCAGATCGAGTTTGAAAAGTATGCAGAGTTTTGATTTTTGATTAAAAATAGTTGGAATTTACAAGTTTTTTACTCTTCTGGAAATAGATTCATTAATTCATAAATGTGTTTGAACGATATGACATTGCAGCTTGTTTTTGGTTTTTGTAGTGCGGACAAAAATAAGGTTTCAATTCCAAATTTTTTAATTCATCGAAATTTGAGTTTTTTGTATGTTTTTGATTTGAATTTTATAAAAAACTATGAAAATCAATGTTTTCACACTGCCGACATTACCCCATTTGTAATTATTTTCAAGATTTGATAGGGTTTAATTTGTATATTTTTAAACTTAATAATTAGATATTGGAGAAATTATGAATTTTATTAAGAAAATGTTGTTTATTACATTATCGTTAATTGCTTTTGAGGGAATGACGCTAAATGCGGGAGATGGATCTTTGGGGGTTAGAGAAGATCGAATCATTGATCTTGAGTTGCAAGCAGCAGCTCATAGTGAGGAAAGATTGGCCGAGCTTAGAGAAATTGTAAAGTTTTCGATTGAAAAAGCAATAAAATTGGATGATACGAGAAGATTAAATTTTTTACTACAAGCTAGGATTGTAAATCCTAACTTTTTGTTGCAGGGGCATCTTGCAAATCAGAACCTTGTTATGGCTGATTTAACGCCCTTGCATCTCGCTGTTTCTCTTGGTTATGCAGATTGTGCTCAGGCATTAATTAATGCAGGGGCAAATATTGAAGCAAAAACAGATAAAGGCATGACACCGCTTCAACTTGCTGCTGTTCTAGGTCACACAGGTTGTATTAAGGCATTAATTAAAGCGAGGGCAAATATTGAAGCAAAAACTGAGACCGGCGCGACATTGCTTCATGTCGCTGTTTGTCTAGGTCGTGCAGATTGGGTTTCGGCATTAATTAGTGCAGGGGCAAATATTGAAGCAAAAACAGATAAAGGCGCAACGCCTCTTCATGCTGCAGTTACAACTGGTCAGGCAGGTTGTGTTGAGTCGTTAATTAATGCAGGGGCAAATATTGAAGCAAAAGATCTAGATGGTTCGACACCGCTTCATTATGCTGTGGGATATGCAGATTGTGTTAGGGTTTTAATAAATGCTGGAGCAAATATTGATGCAAAAAATGAGACCGGCGCAACGCCGCTTCTTATTGCGGTTTGTTTTGGTAAAGTAGGTGGTGCTGAAGCATTAATTAACGCAGGGGCAAATATCGAAGTAAAAGCTAATAATGGCATGACGCCTCTTCATGTTGCCGTTGGAAGTGGGCATGCAGATTGCGCTCAGACTTTAATTAATGTAGGGGCAAATATCGAAGTAAAAGATGATGACGGCATGATGCCTCTTTATATTGCGGTTGCTGAGGGACATGAAGATTGCGCTCAGTTGCTAAGGGAAGAAATTATAAGAAGAAAAGTTTTAAATAAACTTCACGTTTGATCGTAAATCATCCATAAGCGAATTCACAATTTAGAGGGAATGTAAAAATTCCCTCTTTTTTATTTCAAAATTTTAGATAGAATTTCATTCTTCTGGAAACAAATTCAACAGTTCATAAATGTGTTTGAACGATACAACATTGCAACTTGTTTTTGGTTTTTGTAGTGCGGACAAAAATAAGGTTTCAATTCCAAATTTTTCTGCTTCTTTTACGCGGTGCTCAAGCTGTGTACATGGTTTTATTTGTCCGGTTAAACTAATTTCGCCGATAGAGATTGATTTTTGCGGCAATGGTTTTTGGAAATAACTGGAGAGCAGAGCAAGAGCTATTCCAAGATCGCTTCCTTCTTCCTTGATTTTAAAGGAGCTACTAACTTTGAAAAATATGTCATAACCACTAAGTCTGATTTTCAAATATTTTTCGAGTATTGCCGCAATAAGTACGATCTGTTTGGGATCAACTCCGCTAACAACTCGCTGTGGAATTCCAAATTTGGATGCAACGCAAAGTGATTGTAATTCCAAAATCAATGGACGTGTCCCTTCGATGCATGTGATTAAAGCACTTCCTGCTGCGGGTGTAGAATTATTTAAAAGATATTTATTTATGTCTGTGATTTCTGAAAGTCCATGTTCCTGCATTTCAAAAAAACCAATTTCATTTATAGCGCCGAAACGATTTTTCATCGCGCGCAAAACTCTTGTTTGCCAGCGATCTTCACCTTGCAGATAAAATAATCCATCTACCATGTGTTCGAGCAATTTTGGACCGGCCATATATCCATCTTTTGTGATGTGCCCTGTGACGAGTACAGCGATATTATTTTCTTTTGCAAGTTTCATGAGGTGAAAGCTAGATTCGCGAAGTTGTCCGATGGTACCTGGAATTGTTTCTGATTTTTCGAAATAACAGTTTTGGATAGAATCGAGAATCAAAAGATCTGGTTTTTCGTCAACCGCTGTTGTGAGGATTTTTTCCATTGATGCTTGATCTGAAAAAAGTAAATGTTCATTGTGACATTTTAATCGCATTGCGCGGTTTTTGACCTGCTCAAGAGATTCTTCAGAAGAAAAATATAGTACTTTGTGCGTTGCGGCTATTTTGTTTGCGATTTGCAAAAGCAGAGTAGATTTTCCTATTCCAGGGTCGCCGGTTAAAATCAAAAATGATCCAGGAAATATTCCGCCACCGAGGACGCGGTCCCACTCTTTTATTCCAGCTACGATTCGCTCTTGCCTAACTGTTTGAATGGTGTTTAGGGTATATAGATTTGCTTTTGATGTGGTGTGTATTTTGCTTTTAAAACCTTCTTGCTTTTGCTCTATTGTTTTTTCTACAAAGCTATTCCATTCATTGCATCCGGGACAGCAACCGGCCCATTTTATACTTACATAGCCGCAATTTGTGCAGTTGAACTGTGATTTGCTAGATTTCATTTTCTGTTATTTTTGTTTTGCTTGATGGGAAAATATTTATTGAGGAATCTTTAGCAGGTTTTTCGATTTCAAAGCAGTCGCGGCATCGAGCTTCGTAACATTCTTCAGCGCCAACTAAAATTATAGGATCATCATATTTTGCAGGATTACCATTGATTATTCGTTGATTGTGTTTTGCATCTTTTCCGCATTTGACGCAAATTGCTTTTAGTTTTGTTACTTCGTCTGCGATTGCAAGGAGTGTAGCTGTTATTGCAAATGGTTCTCCACGGAAGTCGATGTCTAATCCAGCGATAATGACCCTTTTCCCGTTGTCGACTAATGCTTTGATGGTTTCTATTATCTGTGGGATGAAAAAGTGTATTTCGTCCAGTCCAACCACTTCATGACCTTCTGAAAGCTTTAATATTTTTTCAAGACATTGCACTGTACCGTCGAAAGCAAAAGCTTCTCTTTTGGCTCCGTTATGAGAAACTATGCATTCGTAACTTTTTCGTACATCAATCTTATGTTTTATAGTTAAAATGTTTTGTTTTGCAAATTCTGCTCGTCTAAGCCTGCGCATCAACTCTTCTGTTTTTCCAGAAAACATTGATCCGCAAATTACTTCTAATGATCCTTTTTTCATATTTTATTCTCCTTTTAATTTAATCACGTTTTTCGGTCTTTGGTTTTTCTTCAATAGAATCTGGTGTTGGCATTAAAACATCTGCTACACGGCCTCCTAGCCGACTAAGAAAACTTCCACGAGGTTCTGCGTCAGAGTGACTTCCCACTGATGAAGAGCCGTCACTTGAACTTGAACATGCTCTTGCGGTAGGACTTGGTGATGTGGGTGGAATTGGTTGAGCAGGTTTTGGGGCTAAGCTTGATGCTCCATCAGGATTTTGGCTACCCCTTCTCCTTACATCTTGCGCCCAATAAGGTCTTGCGGCTCTCGCTGCGCCTTGATCTGCAAAATCAGCAACACTTCCTAAGGTATCTGCAAGTGTTCCTCTTCCTTGTCCTTGTGGATGTCCAATAACATCTTGTACCTGTCGCATAGTTTCACGGCAAGCTTGAAGATTTTGTGCCAGAGTTTGATCTGGAGCTTCGGATTGACCTAAAGTTCTTTGAACTGTATCTAAAGTTGCATCTAATTTTTCAAGAGAAAGTGCGAGTGTATTGCGAGTAGGGCGTTCTGGGTCTCCAAGTGATCTATCAACATTGTGTAGTGATTGTGAAAAATCGAAAATTGCTTGAGCAAGTGTGTTTCTTGCTGGATGTTCACTGTCTCCTAAAGATTTGTTTAGTTTTTCTAAAGAACTACTAAAATCGCTAGAAGCTTTTGCCAAAGTTCCTGAGGTTGGATGTTCTGGATCTCCAAGTGACCTATCAACATTGCGCAGTGATTGTGAAAAATCTGCAATTGCTTGCGCAAGCGTGTTTCTTGCTGGATGTTCACTGTCGCCTAATGCTTTATTAAATTTTTCTAGAGAAAGACTAAAGTCGCTCGAAACTTTTGCTAATGTTCCCGATGTAGGATTTTCTGGATTACCAAGAGATCTATCAATATTTTTTAAAGAATGGCTAAAATTATTGGAAGCAATATCTACTTTATTTAAGGTTCTTACTATAAAAACTGTTAAAACAATTGTACAAACAGCAGCAACACCACAAGCTACATAATTCCAGTTCCAATTTGTTGGATTGAGAAGAGAAGGTGAATTATCTGTTGGTAATTGTTCATAAATTATATTAATAAGGTGATAAATATCATTAAGTGTAATTGGGGGATGATTTGCATGTAGTTTTTTTTTGTTTCGATAGTAAGCATTTTTAAAAAAAATAGAAATTTTATTTTTTAATAAATTTATTTGTTCATAAGATTCTGGATTTTCTAAAGTTATTTTTGTTAAAGCAAGTAGGGAATAAATTAGTGGAAATCTAAAAGGTTTTTTAATTTCTCCAGTTTCTTCGATTGTACATTCTGTATTAAATAGTTTTTCGATTAAATCTATATTCTTTTGGTACTCATCATTAAACATTGTGGTGCGAGCTAAATTTGCTAAATATGGATGTAACGAGGAATAAATTTCTTGCTGAAATTGTGAAGCATCGGAAGATTGTTGAGACTTTTCGAGTAAGCGCAATGTGAATTCTACTTTTTCAAGTGCATTTTGGGTTGGTTGTCCATCTAATTTTAGTTGGCCGGCTAGTCGAGTGATAGATGTTTCTATTTTGCTGTTGTTTAAATCGACTAAACCACCATTAGTACATTCTACGTTTATAAAAAAAATTGATATAAATAATGATAAAAATGTAATTTTTAAAAGCTGTTTCATAAAAATTTTCCCGAAAATTTGTAAGTTATTTTTGTATTAAATTATTTGCGAACTCTTCAGCCTTTAACTTATGTTCTGGTAAATCTATTCCAAAAACGTTTTGGTCCGTTGTATGTGCTTTAATCTTAAGTCCATAGTACAGAAATTTTAGTTGTTCCAACTTTTCTGCCTCTTCGATTGCGCACTGTTTGTTTTTTAATTTTTCTATTTTTCGAAGAGCTTCTGTCGAGTAAGCATAAATACCAACATGTTTGAAATATAGATTTTTCATAAAATCTTCATTTTTATCTTTTTCATCGCGGATTTGTGGGATTCTGCTTCTTGAAAAATAAAGAGCATAATTTTCACTATCGCAAACTAATTTTGCTATCTGGAGTGAATCGATTTCTTCAAACTTTTCGATCTGTTTTTTTAAAGTCCAGACATCAGCATCTTTTAAATGAGCAGTTTGCAGTAATTGTTCTATCATCTTTTTGGTAATGAAAGGTTCATCACATTGCCAGTTTACCCATACATCTGCTGTGACTTTGCCTGAATTTAACACTTCAATGATTCTTTCTGTTCCGTTTGCACATGTCTCGGAGGTCATAATATATTTTCCGCCAAACCCTTCAATTATTTCTATAGCTTCATGCGAGTCAATAGCAAATGTGACACTATCAAAAAGTTTTGTAGAGTTTGCAGCTTCCCAAACCCATTGCATCATTGGTTTATCTAAAATATCGATCAATATTTTGCGTGGGAAACGGGAGGATTGTAGTCTGGCAGGAATGACGCATGCGATTTTGGGGTTTGAGCTCATCAGAAACCTTTCAATTTGAAATTTCTAAAAATATGCCAAAAAGCTCTACTTTTAAAAATTTGTTTTACGAAAAATTATTCCAACAATATACTAACTCTGGTTTTAAAGTCAAAATTTAAAGGTTGAAATAGGTGTTTTTTCATAAAGCAAAGATGTTTAGAAAGTCATTATGATTAACGGTTATTTGTTAGTAGAAAAATCTGAAAAGTTACAAGGTGAAGCTTCTGTGTACGGTGCGAAAAACGCCGTTCTTGTTATCATGGCTTCACTTATTCTCACTCGTGGTAAATCAGTTTTGAAAAATGTTCCGAACTCTGCGGACGTTTCACAAATGATTTTACTTCTTAAAAATTTAGGTGCAAAAGTCGAATTTGATTCCATTTCTCATCAGCTCGAAGTTGATACGACGGAAATAACTTCTTTTGAAGTTGGCGGCGATATCATGGGCAAAATGCGAGCCTCGATTTTGGTTATGGGCTCACTTCTTGCAAGAGAGGGCAGGGCAAAAGTAGCTCTTCCTGGTGGATGTTTGATTGGCGCACGTCCTGTAGATTTTCACATAAAAGGTTTCCGCAAAATGGGTGTGGTTGTCGAAGAGTTTACAGAACATTTGGAAGCAACTTTTGAAAATGATCAAGCAACTGAGAGCAGAATCGTGCTTGATTATCCATCAGTTGGTGCAACAGAAAATTTTGCAATGCTTGCAGCTTCTATTCCTTGTAAAACAACAATTATAAATGCGGCGCTTGAGCCAGAAGTTTTTGACTTCTTAGATGTTTTGAAAAAAATGGGTGCAGAGGTTTGGTGCGAAGCACCAGCAACTCTTTGCGTCCGCGGTAAAAAAGTTTTAAATCCTGTTGTTCATGAAATAGTTGCCGACCGTCTTGAAGCAGGGGCATTTTTGCTCGCAGCTGCAGTGACAAAAGGTGATATTTACGTATCCAATATGAAAACAGAATATCTTGATATTTTCTTAAGCAAACTTGAAGAGATGGGACACAAAGTTTTTGTAGATCCTAGTGGAGTTGGAGTTAGAGTAATTGGATGTAACAATCCAAAAGCTGTAAGCTTCAAAACCGGAACTTATCCTGGATTTCCAACCGATTTACAAGCTCCGATGATGGCTGCACAATCTCTTGCAACCGGTACAAGTTTGGTCGAAGAAACGGTGTTCGAAAATAGATTGATGCATGTTTCTGAGTTGAACAAAATGGGAGCACAAATTACCGCTACCTCTACAAGCAAAGCAACGGTTCGCGGCGTTGACCTTTTATATGGATCTGCGGTCATTGCAAGCGATATTCGTGCATCGTGTGCACTAGTTTTGGCTGGGCTTGCTGCTGAAGGTAAAACAGAAATTTATGGTATTCACCACTGGCTTCGCGGTTATGACGGACTTGAGAAAAAATTATCAAAATTAGGCGCAAAAATATCTTTGATCGAAATGACACCACAAGAAGAAGCTGAAAAAATTATGCGATACAAAGAGGTTAAAAAAGCAACTAGTGTATCGGTTTAAAAATAAAAATTTATAATTTTAAGGCAGGTTTTAAGCCTGCCTTTTTTATTATTCGAAAATAAAAAGTTTAAACTATAAAAAACCCCTTGACCTTGACACAATGTCATACCTTAAAGTTAACCAAGAAGGGAAAAACGATGGCACAGTGGCTAATAAAAGAAATCAGTGATTTGACGAAAGTATCGGTGCGGATGTTGCACCATTACGATAAGCTTGGTTTATTAAAGCCTTCCGTGCGCGCATCTAATAACTATCGCTATTACTCAGAGCAGGATTTGGCAAAATTGCAGCAAATCATAGCTCTTAAGTTTTTTGGTTTTGGCTTGGGACAAATTAAAAACATTTTGCAAAAAAACTGAACATCCAAGAGCATTTGATAGTGCAACAGAAAATGCTTAATCAGCAATTTGAGAATATGAAGCAAGTACAAGATTCTCTTGCGGATATTCTCCAGCGCTGCGCCGTATCGAAATCCCTTAATTGGAATGATTCAATAGCATTAATTGAAAGGTATCATATGACTAATGAGCTAAAAAAAACGTGGGTCGGCAAACTCAATGAAAGCCAACAAGACGAACTTATAGCACTTAAGCAAGAGTTTCCTAAAGAAATTGCAGCTTGGGAAAAAATTATAAAGTTGATTAACAGCATGGAGCTTGGCGATCCTGAGGGGCCAGATGGCGAGCGTGTACTTAAATTTTTCTTTGATCTCGATAAAAAAATGAGGGCGTCTGCGAGTCGACAACGAAAGTTGAATTACGATATTTTACGAAGTATTAAAGAAGGTAAGCTTGGTGATGATGCACTTCCTTTGAGCCCGGAAGGTAGCGTGTGGATTGCTAAAGCTTCACTTGCTTACTCTTTAAAACGTTGGGAACAACTTTATCAAGATATTATAACAAATCTGACCTCTGATCCCAAAGGTGCTACTGGCAAAAAAATTGCCAAAGACTGGCGTGAGCATATAGAAAAACATTTTGCTGGAACGCCACCTGATCTCGCCATTGGGACAATGCTTTGGCAAGAAGTTGGCCGGCAAAGGACAGCTCTACAAAAACAACAAACGCCGGTTCCTGTTCAAGAACAAGTTAAAGGAATTTATGTAAGTTTAGCTTTTAATCCAGAGGCTATGAGTTGGATTGAGGAAGCGCTTAAGGCTCATTAAAATAGTAAACAAGTTGTTTTTAGTTAAACGATGTTGATGTTGAGCAATAAAAAAGACAGGTTTAAAACCTGTCTTTTTTATTGTTTAAAGGTTTGTGATAGCTTTAGCGTTGAGCGGCGGCTTTAATAGCGGGCTCGATTTGTGATTTTACGTCATTAAAGTTATTTATATGTGATGCATCCAGCCATTCGCCAAAATTAAACCGACTTGTATCAATTTGCAGCTCTTGTAGAAATTTACTGTTTTCTGCAATCTCTTGAGCAAATAGGATTAGAGTTTCTTTTTTAGGTGATGGAAATTCTATGACATCAAATCTTTTTTTGAGAGCAGGATCTTTAATTTGTTCGTTGCTTGCAAGAATAATGAGCATTGGAGGCATTTTAAGATTTATTCCAGAGCCTTCAAGCCCACGGCCAAAATAACTCGTTGATAATCTTGATTGATCGCCGTTAAATACTCTCTTGGCTGGACTTATCATGTTATCGTTGTTGAGCCATGTTGCTTCATCCATAATAACAACGGATCCTAATTTGTTTTCCTTCAATTGGTTCCGTAGGATTCGAAGAAACGCGCCGGGAGTATCTGCGCATCCTTCTAGTTCTTCTCCTGGAGTTATTACCATGTTTTCAAAATGGATTCCGCCTTGAATAAATTCTTCTATCCATTTACGTAACTGGTTTGCAAAATGAGTTTTGCCTATTCCCCCCGTACCATAAAGATACAGATATCGAGGAGTTTGTGATTTATTGTCCAAAAGTAAGTGAATAAATTTATAAACATTGTTTTTAAGCATTAAAATATTTTCAGCAGATGGTCTTTCATAACCATCGAAAAACTGATCGATTTTGGTGAATAACTCTGTAAATTTTTCGTGAAAGCTGTCTCTAGGGAGGGTAAGTGTTGGCTTTGGTCTGAATGTTGCAAGGTCTAGTGCAAATTCAATAAATGCCGCACTATCTCGTCGTTCAAATAGGTTTGTTCTAGCAGCCATGAATTTTTCAATAATTATTGGCCATAATACCTTTGGAATGAAACATTGAGTTTTTGCAAATCGGTCTTCGAGAGCGTTTAATTGGTTAATCGGAGGATTTGCGAGATCGAGAGCTGATCCTGTTATTGGGTGAAGCAAACGAATTCCATCGAATACTGCTGCAAATACACCAAAACTACCGCCAAGCGATGTAGGCGGCAATAAGCAACTTAATAAACCTACAGCTCCGCCAAGTAGAGCCAATGATGTGAATGCTTCTCGTGCTCTTCTGGTCATGGCCATAAACCTAGCGTGATTAAGTTGTTTAAGGCAAGCTTGTTCATACATTTCAATAGCTTGTTTACCTGAAACTCTTATCGTTGTTGCAGTAAAATCTGCAGGCATTTCACACCCGGCAGCCGATCCTATCATTACTGGCTTAGCTCCTGGAATATCGATTGAAATTGAGTCAAGGTCGACGGAGTGTGCTTCAAGATTTTCTTGGTCAAAAACATTCCCTGCACATCCTAGCTGTTCTATGAGCGAGCGAAATTTTTCATGTATTTCATTTTGATCAAATGCGTTGCTGTAATTTATGAGAACTAATGGATCTTGCGGAGCGCTACCTTCTCCTTCCATCGCAAAGATGTTTGGTGGAAAAAAGAATAGTAATGTTAAGGCTAAAATTGTTTTTTTAAACATGATTAATTCCCCCGGATTTTTAAATTATAAATTCAATTAATAAACAAAATCAGTTTGGTTGTTAAATAAAATTACAATAAGTATTTCTTTTTGTAAATAGCCCCTCTTTCCATTTGATTTTTTATGCAAAAAGTGGGGTTTTTAGTTTAAAAGTGAGGAAAATTATAAGGAATTGATCATCTTTTATGCTAAGTACGGTTTCCTTGCATTTTTAAATACCTCAGTTGATTTTCAAATTATTTTTGATATCTTATTGATATCAAGAAATAACAACATTTATAAAAGGATGAGTGTGAGTAAGGCAGAGAAATTAATTCAAAAAATTTTTGCACGACAACAAATATCATATAAAGATGCTGAAAAAATATTATTCGAATTAGGATATGAGCTTAAAGTTAGTGGCTCACACCACGTGTTCAGAAAAGCTGGTTATAAACATGTAACACTCAAACGAAGACCGCAATTATTGCCATATCAGATAACCGATTTACAAGAGGTATTAAGAGATCATGGAATCGAAGAAAAAATATAAAAGTTTAAATTATTATTTAAGTTTGCCCTGGACTTACACTGTTGAACAGGTAAGCGATAAGGACAAAAATAAAATATATGTTGTTCGCGTCAATGAATTGCCTGGAATTTGTACAGATGCGACATCGCTTGATGAAGCAATTAAATTAATCAAAGAACCAATGAAAGCAGCCTTCGAATTTTATATGGAAAATGGCGAGGATATTCCGCAACCGGTCAAAGAAGAAGATTTTAAGGGAAATATTGCCTATCGAACAACAAGTAGGCGGCATTATTTAATAAGTAAAGAAGCGAAGGAAAAGGAACAATCTCTTAGCCAGGTAATTGATAATTTGATTGATTCTGCGCTTGTACATAAACACAGAAGTTCATAAATATCAGGGCAATGCTTTACGAAGATTTTGAAATGGCTTTGGGCAATAAAAAAGGCAGGTTTTTAAACCTGCCTTTTTTATTGTTTGAAAACAAAATATAAAAGATTTGAATTATTTAACTGCATATTTTAATATGGTCGAGTTTTTAAATGAAAAAATAAGTTTAGGTAATTTAGTTTATAGAGGGTAGTTGTTTATGAACGTATTGAAAAAAATATTAACAGTAAGTTTGTTGAGTTTAAATTTAAATGCGGTTTTAAGTGCACATACAATGACAGAATATCTTGTAGATTTAAATCTCAATGAGGTTAAAGACATATCTAAAGATCAGTTAGCTGCTAACATGTTTCATCCAGGCGCTCAATGTGCACAAATATTGTTACATGGTATGAGTATTATTAAAAGTGAAAAATATCGTATTTTAGAGCGATCAGAAAACCATCTACTTCCAGTTGTGCTTGTTTTTCATGATTGCGGAAAAGATAAAGGTGTCGCGGGACATGAACTTAGAGGTTTCGCACACTTTATGTCAGATTTGATTGTTTTAGATAGATCTTTTTGGAGTTGCGAAAAACAAGATGTTTTTGAATATTTAAAAGAATATTTTTTAAGAGATATAACGGATAAAACTCCAGAGCAACAAGAAGCAAAAGCAAAATTAAAAAGGGAGCTGAAAATAGAAAGTTATCAGTTTAAAAGTGGTGAATATTTAAATATCGTTCAGCTGCTTAGAAATTTAGGTTTGTCGATTGAAGAGATAAAAGAAGTAGCGGTACTTGTCGCGGCTCATAAAATGTTTACAGAAATTTATGCTGTAGATCTTAACCTCAAAAAGGCTCTTGGAAATCTAGAACCTATAACAATTGATCAATTTAAAGATATTTTAAATAAACTTTGTTTTTTAGCTGGAATAGATAACTCGATAATTAACAAAGACTTTTTAAATATGTTATTTGTATTAACATATGCAAGCGTGCGAGGGGTATTTTTTGCAGGGCCTCAGTATATATCTTTTGTAGGATGTTTTGCAGAGCTTAATCATTTACCGCAAATACTTTTACAGCCAAGACGCAATTTCGATGGCGTTGCTGAAAAATATGATTTTGGAACAGGACCATGTTCTGAAGAAGATAGAAGGTATTGGTATGGCTCTACAATTATGTCTATTGCGCCTGCTTATGAAGATCAAATTTTTGCAGCATATGGAATAACCAGATAAAAATATTGAAATCATTTTGAAGTTAAAAGGCAGATTTTAAAATCTGCCTTTTTTATTGTTTTGGAACGAATTTTTTTTATGATTTATATTTTTCGATAGCAGCAAAAGCTTCAGCCATTTTTAGAAAAAATGCAGGATCGAGTCTATTTTCAAGTGACCAACAAGCTCCCAAAACAACTTGAACAAATGCCCAATCAAAAATTCGCTGACGGTCAAATTCAAGAAATTCTGCAAGCAAATCAATACGGCCTTCAATTATTTTTTGAACAGCATCATTTTTTATTGTTTTTGGAACTGGATTTCGAACAGGTGCTCCAACTTCATAAACCGGATCGCCAATGCCGCCTTTGGGGTCAATTGATATCCACTGGTTATCACCGCACGATAGAATATTATCGTTATGAAGGTCGCCATGAAGGAGTGCTTTGTGAGTTGTGGTTGCAAGTAAGAATTTTTTTAATTCTCGAGCTTTTTCAAGATATTGCTTTGGGATATTCCAGTTTTTATCAAGCGTTGCTAACCAATCTTCAACACCTGGAAGATCGTCAAGTTTATGAGGTTTAATATTTTGAAGATCTTTGATGATCTGGCTTGCGATGAGAGTTGCTTCTCTATCTTGTTTTGGAAATAATGTTTTTAAAGATGTTCCAGGAACCGCTCTTTGTAATAATATTGCACCTTGCTCAAAATCATGTTCAATTATTGCAACGCATCCATGGCCAGCGAAAAGTTTTAATGCTTGAATTTCATATTGCAGTTCGGGGTTATAAAAACCAAGTTTTAAAACGGTAGGAATATTTCCCTGCGTGCAGCTAAGAGCATAATTGTATGTGAGGTTTGGTAAAACCTTTAAATTGGATAATCCCCAAATTTTAGCAAACTGTTTAACTAAGTTAGGAAGATTATATAGCCAATCTTCTCCTTGTTTGCCATACAAACTAATAATGTTTTTCTTAAAATGCATAAGATTTTCTCTAATCTAAAATAATTAATATGATTCTAGTTTTATAATGACAGAGATAGGTTTTTTTAGCGATTTTATGAAAATAATAAAGGATTTATTTGAAATATCAGATCTAATTTTTAAATTTTTTTATTTTATATACGCTGCATTGTACCAAGCCTTTAAAAACGCCATCTTTCCAATAGGTTAAACCAACTTTTTCAGCTACTCGTAATGAACGGTTATTGTCAGGAGTTATACAAGAAACAATTTCAGATAGTTTTAAAATATTAAAGGCATAATCGCATACCGATTTTGCTGCTTCTGTTGCAAAACCTTTGCCCCATAATTTTTTATAAATTCGGTATGCAAGCTCAGGTTTTTCTTCTACCTTCGCCGACACTTCGATTTTAACTTTGTGTATTCCGCAATATCCAATAAGATCACCTGTACTTTTTTCTATAACAGCCCATAAACCAAAACCATTATTTTTATAACTTTCAATCATTCTATTAATAAAGCCGCGAGCGTAATCAATATCTAATGGTCCAAATTGCGGCAATGGAGGCATTCCACCATCTGCAAATATTTCAAGAAGTACTTTATCATCTTCCATAACAAAGTTACGCAAAATTAAGCGGTTGGTTTCAAGTATTTTTTTCATTTTTTATTCTTTTGTAAGTTTATGGCGTAATTTGAATAGGCAATGCTTGTGTTTTATGATCGCCTTTCTGTTGTTGCAAAATTTCTTTTGCTTCAAAGTAGTCTACATAATCATTATCATCACGTTGCTTCATCAATTCAACTTGGAATCTTGCAACTTCAAGATCCAGATCATTATCTGATCTATTTGCAAATGCTGCTCTGTAAACAAAAGTCTGACATTTAATTCCCATTTTTTCCATTTCTTGAGACACAGAGTCAGCGTTTTCAGGCTTATCATCAAAGAAATAAATTTGAGTAGGTTTCCAGCTAAGTTTTTCAAGAAATATTTTTAAAACAACTCCTTTTGAGAAGCTACCAGTAAATGCAACTCCTTTATAAAAAATTGCAGGATTGGTATCGATTTCTTTTGCGGTTTTATATTTAGTGGCATATTCAGTTTTTTGTAATTCATCGAAGCTGAAATTTTGCTCAAAACTATGACTAAAATCAAGACCAAGGCTTAGTAGTTGTTGGTACCGTTCTTCTCCGCCGATGTTTCGCATTGTTAACGCAATGATCTTAATTTTTTTCTTTTGAAGGGCCAAAATGTTTTCAATCAAAGCTTTTTCGACTGGCTGAATCTTGTTTTTTAGCTCTCGATTTTTTAAAAATAAAGTTAAGCTTTCAGTTGAATTGTACTTTTTTTTCATAAATTCGCGAAAAGAATCTTTGATTTTTTGTAATTCTGTATTATTGGTAAATCTCAATTGCCTAATAGGCTCTGATGATTCCAAAATTGTATCGTCGATATCAAAAACAAAAAGATCATTTTGAGAGGCTTGCTCAAAAATTGTCTTAATTTCCTGAATAGAGTTGATTTCTTTGAAGTCTGGTTTAGAGGATGAGCAGGCTGGAAGAAATATAAAGAATGATGCAAAAACATAACTATATTTAAAATGTTTAATTAGGTTCATTTTTATTATTTCGTTACTTTGTAAAACTTAAAATTTCATTCATTATTTCATCGATTGTTTGATTATTTGTGTTAATTACAATTCCATAATCAAACTTTGAAACCAACTTAAAAACGTCCTTAATAGCTTGTTCATCGAGAGGATTGGTTCGTTGTTTATTTCGAGCAACACAGATCTCTAAATCAGCTTTTAAGGTATATACAAAATAAGGAAATTTAAGTTGGGAGATTAAATCTTCTATCGGTGATTTGTGATAAAAGCTTTCATCAAATATAACAATTTGTCCTGCTGCTAATTTTTCTTTGGCTATAGGGATAACGATCTTGTTAGCTGCAAGCATTTTATTTTCCGATATACAAGTTTCGCTAGCAATATAATCAAGGCCATGTTTCGCAAGAATTTCATCAAGCGAAATGTGGTAACCATTTAATGATTTTGCTAAGGCTTTTGCTATTGTTGTTTTACCAACTCCAGCTGGGCCGCGAATTATAATAAAGTAGCTCATGAGAGTTTTTTCTTCATAAAATATTCTTTGTGACCTGGAGGACAGTCATCTAGAACACCAAAAACTTCATAACCATGTTTTAGATAAAAATCTTTTGCTTGAAAATCAAATGTGTCTAAATGCGCGAGTGAGCATCCTAATTTTTTTGCTTCAGTTTCAACTTTATCTAAAAGGTGGGAACCATAACCTTGCTTTTGGAATGGTTCATCAATCCATAAAACATTAATATAAAGAACTTTCCAGCAGTATAATGTGGTTGTTATGCCGCCAATTATGCTTCCATCATTATCTTTAAGCACATAATTAATATTAATCAATGGTTTGACTTGCGTGAAAGGAACTGTGCGAGCATTAAATTCGACAATTTTATTATCTATATAGTTAGCATCTTCTTTAGTAGCAATGTTAAGTTTTACTTTGATAGTTTCTAATTTTGTCATTTATTTTCCTCGTTAAAAGTCCAAATTGCTGTTTTGTGTTCAAGTTCAATTGTAGAATTTCCAAGTTTATAGATTTGTAAATTATTGATTTCGTAATTTAAACTCATTTGTAATTTTAAAAGCTTACATGATTCATCTTGGGATGGTTTAATTTTAAATATAATTCCTGGTCCTCGACAAATCGTATAATCTTTTTCTTCTTCGCAGGTGTGTTCAAGTAATGTTTGTTGCTCAATAAACTTTCTTTTATTTGCAGCATTTAATGATAATGTTACTTCTTCTACATCCTTGAATAATTTGGTTTTATCAAATGGAATTGCGTTATATTTTTCGTTATATTCTTTTCGCGTGATAGCATCTTGGTTGGAAATTTTTTTATCTTTAAATGTTAAATAATCCTGATGATAAGCTAGAATCATTGAATCCACCTCTGGCAACAACGATAAGTTTTCTATGTAATAAAACCAGGGGATTAAAGTGTTATCGATATTTTTTTCAAAAATTCCATGGGTTATCTTGTGTGTAAGTTTTTGTTTGAATAATTTAGTTATCTCTTCAATTTCTTCTTTTCTATCAACCATAAATTCAATTCCAATATTGCCAACGCCCATTTCTTGCAAGTTTTTTATGTCTTTATGACTGAAAAGTTGAATGTAAATGTTTTCCCCCGTCAAATAAAAACCTGTCCAAGATGTGTTTGTACTAGAGTGAGTTTTTTCTTCGCCATTACAAAATTCATTTTTTAAAAAATCTGATTTTTTAATTGCATCATAAGCATCTTCATCGAGAATGGCGTGAATGAAATGTAAATACACATTATTTATTTTTGTTTCAGATTTGAACTCTTTATTCATTATTTCCTTTTGTAGAGCAGCAGTTTCACAATTGGTAAAAATAAGTAGGCTGCTCAATAAAAACTTGTTTAATATTTTTTTTCATACTTTCCAGCAATCTGGGACATAATTTAATATTCTGATCAAGAAGGAATAAAACCAAGATGGTTCAATTTGTTTTTTGCCTTTGAAAATTTGTTTAATTATATATAGCGCTTCAGCTTCGGGTTGATGTGTAAACGGTAAAGGTTTCGGCGTTTTAAGCATATCGGTTGCTATCGGACCGGGCATAACAATTACAAATCCAATTTTGTCATAATAGTACTGCAAGCGTAAGGCTTTAAAGCATGCATTAATCGCAGCTTTGCTGGCGCAATAGCTTGCGCCATATCCAAAGATTGCATTAACTGAAGATGTGACAACAAATGTTCCACCTCCGTATGTTTTTACATTATTTATCCATTCATCAATCCATGTGATGACGCCAAAATAATTGGTATCGAAAGTTTGTTTGTGGCGGGTTAGCATTGGCTGAAATTTAATTTCAACATCGCCTGTTCCGGAATTTAAGAAGAACAATGTTGGCTTGAGTTGTTGCTTTTTTATTTCAGCAGTAACTTTGTGAATTTGCTCTGGAATACTTACATCACATTTATAAGGAATAAATGCTGCTCCGAGCTCACGTTCAAGTTCTTTGAGCTTTTCTTCTCGTCGTGCAATTCCAATTACCTTCCATCCGCGTTTCACCATTTCAACTGAAATGGCACGACCAATCCCAGATGAAGCGCCTGTTACTAAACAGGTTTTGGTTGTTTCATTAATAGTAATTTGTCGATCGATAAATGAAAAAATAAGAAAAGTAGTAAGACTCAATGCGGCAATTGTGGAGAAAATGTAAAGAAACCATTTTAAAAGACGAAATATAAACATTTAGATCCTTTAGATCCTTAAATTAATTTTTTTATAGATACGGCACGGTGTTATTCCCTTAAAAAGTCCATCTTTCCAATAAGTTAAACCCACTTTTTCTGCTACTCGTAATGAACGGTTATTGTCATGAGCTATACAGGAAATAATTTCAGGTAAATTTAAAACATTGAATGCATAATCGCATACCGATTTTGCTGCTTCTGTTGCAAAACCTTTGCCCCATAATTTTTTATAAATTCGGTAGGCAAGCTCTGGCATTTCTTCCTCCTTCGCCAAGGCTTTGGCGGACAGGTCTGCTTTGTTTATTTTAACTTTATGTATACCACAATACCCGATAAGGTTGCCTGTACTTTTTTCTATAACGGCCCATAAACCAAAACCATTATCTTTATAATTTTCAATCATTCGATTAATAAAACCGCGTGCATAATCAATATCTAATGGTCCGAATTGAGGTAAGTGAGGCATTCCACCATCTGCAAATATTTCAAGAAGTGCTTTGTCATCTTTCATAACAAAGTTACGTAAAATTAAACGGTCGGTTTCAAGAATCATTTTTCATTCCTTAAAGTAATCTATATGATTATCGAGTTAGTGTTATTCTAAAATCAAATTTTTAGGATACCTTATTTTATCTTTTATGATGGCTAACGCTTTTTCTTGGGTATTGAAACCATTTGTATACCGGCCAAAAGGAAAATTATCTTCTACAAAATTGAATCCCGCTTGTAAGTAAATTCCAATAGCTTTATAACTCCATGTTTGAGTATGTAAGAAGAGATCCTTGTCCCCTTCCAGTTCTAAAAATTTTTGCAGTCCTGCAAAAACAATTGCTTTTCCTAGCCCTAATCCTTGGTATTTAGGCTTAACAGCTACATAATCTACTTTTGGAATTCTTAATTCTCCAGAATAAGTCCACCAATTGGTGTAGGTTGCAACGTTTTCTCCATCTTTTGTTTGGATGAAAATTAAGCGACGCTCAAGTTCTTTTAAGGAGGGAAGATATTTTTCTTTAAATTTGAGTAGTGCTTGTTCTGTGTTAAAGTCAAATTCGCCTACAGATGATACAATTTCTGCCCATGCAAGCTCGTCTTCTAAAGTGAAATTTACAATTGAAAAATTTGCAGGCTTAGAAAATTCTGGTACAGGTGTACCTGCAGGTCTACGCATGAGGATGTGATAATAAGGCAAACTTTTATCAAGCATTCTTTTTCCTCAGGTTTTTAATTAATATCCAGAGAAACTGGATGAAAGCTCAAGAAGCTCTTTGGTGATTGTAGCCTGGCGAGATTTATTATAATTTCTTGTTAATTTTTCTAAAATTTTATCTGCGTTTGTTGTGGCTGCATCCATAGCAACAAATCTTGAAGCTTGTTCGGCGAGGAGTGATTGAAACAAAAAGTGTAAAATTTGTGTTCTTAAATATTTGATTGCTAAATGGTCGAGAATTTGATTTTGGTCGCCTTCCCAAATCATTTCATCGATCGCATTGCCTTTTGTGGGGTCTTCTTTTTGCGATACTAAATTTTTCAAATTGATAGGCGTTAGTGCTATTTTATGTGGCTTTTGAATAAAGAAATTTACAAATGAATTGCTATAAACATTGATAGAAGAGTATGGCGTTTGCGTGCTTGTGATTATTTTCAAAATCTCATCACAGATTGATACATAATTGTTTGGATTTAAGTTTTCAAAAGATAGAATCATTTTGCCGAATGGTTTGTCTTTTATGTAATTGGTCGCTTTTTTGCCAACCGTTACAAAATGAATTGATTGATGTTCTTCTTTGAAGAAATTAATTTTAAAATGCTGAATTAAGTTGTTGTTAAAACTACCGCAAAAACCCTTGGTTGAAGCTATAAAAATATAGAGAGGATTTGAATCGAGAAGGTCATTTTGCATAATAATAGGATTTTGCCAGGAAGGGTTTGCTTTTAGCGCATTTACGAAAATAGTTTCGATTTGATTTTTATATTTGATTGTTGCTAAATTTTTCTTTTCTAATTTTGCATAAAGCGACATAGAAATGAGCCGCATTGCATTTGTGATTTTGCGGTTTGTGTTGATAGATTTTATTTGTCTTCTGAGCTTGATAAGTTCTGCCATTTTTGAAAACCCCAAAAAAATGTTTTTACTTATTTTTAGGCCACTTTTAATGTTAATATTTAGTAATCGTAAGCTTTAAATTTAAAAAAATCTAGCAAAAAGCTATTTTGTTAAAATTGAATTTAAAACTATGCAAATTTTGCTTTAAGGATTTAAAAGGAATTGAAGAATGAAAATAATTATAGATGGCTACAACCTTTTACGAAATATTTATCACAAGGAAAAGGGAAAGTTGGAAAAGCAACGAGATCTTTTTATAAGGCAGCTTGGGATATACAGACATAAAAAAGGAAATGATTTGATAGTTGTTTTTGACGGAGGATTGTTCGGGCATGCGACACGAGAAATTCGAAATGGAGTAGTAATAATTTTTTCCGGGCAAAAGTTGTCTGCAGATGATTGGATTTTTAATTATGTTCAAAACAATCCAAATGAAGAGTTACTTCTGATAACTTATGATCGTCAGCTCAAAGATAGGTGCAAAAGGTTTGGGGTAGATTCTCTCGGTGTTAATGAATTTTATTCAATTTTGCAAGATTGTTTGCTTGGTGAAGTGGAAAGCGATTTAAAAAAAGATGTTTCAACTGGCGAAAATATTGAAAAATATGAAATGGATGAGCATGAAAATTTTCCTCGCTTTAATAAATTAATAGATAGTGAAGCTTTGGATTTGCTCATGTCGCAAACAGATTTGAGTCATTATCGAAAAGATGAGACTGAAAATGACAATAAAAAATTTAAGAAATCACATTCGCTCTCTAAAAAAGAAAAAAAGGTTTATAAAAAATTAAAAAAACTTTAAAATTGCTTTTTAATTCAGGGAAAATGATGAATAAAAAAATAGGTTTGAATGAGCTTGATAGCTTTATAAAAAATGATTTTTTAAGTTTATTAAAAAAATATAAAATTTTTATTTTTATTGGGAATTTGGGCGCGGGAAAAACTACTTTTATAAGTAGGCTAATCGATAAATGTGGAATTAAAGAAATTGTTTCTAGCCCAACTTTTAATTATGTAAATATTTATCAAAATTCAAGCGGAGATGTTTTTTATCATTTTGACCTTTATCGATTGGACTCATTAAATTCTTTTTTGGACATGGGTTTTGATGAGTATTTATTACAAGAAAATAGTTACTGCTTTATTGAGTGGCCAGAGGTGATTTTTGCTTTGTTAAAAGAGAAAGCATTGATTGAAAATATTTGCACAGTTAAGTTTGATTACGATTTAAAAAATTTAGAAAAAAGAATTATTTCGGTTAATCCATTAACAGCGCTTGATCAAAATTTTGAATAAATGTAAGATGGAGCCTGCAAATAGCGATGAAAAATTAAAACAAAATTTGACATATTCGCAATATTAATGGATTTTATTTAATAAAAATCTTGCAATCTTTGCCAAAATATTTATGATAAAGTCATTGTTTTTTTATTTTGATATTTTTTAATTGAAATTTTAGGGGAGATTCCCGAGTGGCCAAAGGGGACGGACTGTAAATCCGTTGGTGTATGCCTTCATAGGTTCGAATCCTATTCTCCCCACCATTTATGGAATTGTGCGGGAATAGCTCAATTGGCTAGAGCGACAGCCTTCCAAGCTGTAGGTTGCGGGTTCGACCCCCGTTTCCCGCTCCAATAAAAAAAGATGCTGGCGTAGCTCAGTTGGTAGAGCAGCTGATTTGTAATCAGCAGGTCGCAGGTTCAAATCCCGTCGCCAGCTCCAGTTTTAATGAAAATAATGTAGAGTTTTATAGTTAGGGGTTGAATTTAGGACGGATTAATTCTTTGATATTTAGACATTAAAAATGGATTTTATAAAAAAGAGTTAAGTTGCCCTCGTAGCTCAGTTGGTAGAGCACTTCCTTGGTAAGGGAGAGGTCACCGGTTCAATCCCGGTCGCGGGCTCCAAAATTTGGTTACATAGAGAGTTAATTATGGCAAAAGCAAGAATAATCGTTCATTTAGAGTGTGAAAGTTGCAAACAAAGAAACTATAGTCTTAGAGTTTCTAAAAAAAGAGCATATGAAAAACTAAACCTTAAAAAGTTTTGTGAATTTTGTAGGCAACATAAAGCGCACAAAGAAATAAAATAATAGGCCAGTAGCTCATAATTGGTAGAGCGGCAGACTCCAAATCTGCGGGTTGGGGGTTCGAGTCCCTCCTGGCCTGCCAAATTTTTGGCAGTTAATTTGAGTATGTGGTTTTATTAAAAGTAGGATTGGCAATGAGTAGTGTATTAACATTTCTGAAAGAAGTTAGGGTAGAACTTAGTAAAATAACCTGGCCTACCAGAGAAGAATTAATTGGTTCAACAATTATTGTTTTGATTCTCGTCGCTTTTTTTGCTACCTTTTTAGGTGTGTCAGATTTAGGTTTTTCCTTGCTTATTAAAAAGCTTTTTAATGTTTGGTAATATTTAATTTTATTTAACTAAAGATGTGTGTGGCTAAATTATGAAACGTTGGTATGTTGTTCAAGTATATACTGGCTACGAAGATGTTGTTCGCGAAGAATTAAAAAAAAGAATTGTCGCTGATAAATTAACAGATTTATTCGGCGATATTTTAGTTCCAACAGGAGAGGCTGCACAGTTTTGGACAGGCGAAGAAGTCAAAAAAGAAAAAATCTTTCCAGGTTATGTTTTAATACAAATGGAAATGAGTCGGGAGGCTTACCGTTTGGTAATGTCAACCACGAGGGTGTATAAATTTCTGGGTGGGGAAAATCCTATTCCTTTAATGGAAGCGGAAGTAGAAAGAATTCATTCTCAAGTTAGTGGCAAGTTAAGCGTTACGCCTAAAAAATTACCATTTGCAGTTGGAAGCGAAATTAGCATTTCTAGTGGACCTTTTGCTGGTTTTGTGGGTACAATTGATAAAATTGACGAAGAACATGAAAAATTAACAGTAGGGGTTAGTATTTTTGGACGGCTTACTCCGGTTGAGTTGGGTTTTGATCAGGTTAAGTAAAAGATTTAATGTTTTTTTATTTTATTTTGTAGATGTTTTAAGGAATAATTAACAGGTGCAGATATGGCAAAAGTTGTAAAAGCTCAGGTCAAATTGCAATTAGGAGGGGGAGCTGCTACTCCAGCGCCACCAGTGGGTTCGGCCCTTGGTCAGCATGGTGTAAATATAATGGATTTTTGTAAGCAGTTTAATGCAATGACTGCAAGTCGTAAGGGTGAAACGGTTCCAGTTGTAATAACTATTTATGTAGATAGAACCTTCACTTTTATTACAAAAACTCCTCCAGTTTCGGAGTTGATTAGAAAAAAAATCAATCTTCTAAAAGGTTCCAAAAATCCAGGAAAAGATGTTGCAGGATCTATTTCTTGGAAAGAAATTGAGGAAGTTGCTAAATCTAAAATGGTAGATTTGAATGCCATTGATATAGAAGCGGCAAAAAAGATTGTAGCAGGAAGCGCTAGAAGTATGGGATTGAAAGTTACAGATTAACGATGGTTTATTGAGATTGGTTGAAATTATGAGTATTAGTGGGAAAAAACATCAAAAAGCTCTCGAGGTTGTTAAAGCAAAAAAACCTAATAACTTAAAAGAGGTTTTTGATTTAGTTGTTAAAACAGCTCATACTAAATTCGATGAATCAGTTGATGTAGATGTTGTTTTGGGTGTAGATGCCTCAAAAGGTGAACAGGGCGTAAGAGGTTCTGTTCTTTTGCCTCATGGCACAGGTAAAACAAAAAAAGTTTTAGTTTTTGCAAAAGGTGAATATGAGGAACAGGCTAAAGCAGCAGGAGCTGATTTTGTCGGTTTAGACGACATGGTTGAGAAAATTTTGGGCGGCTGGATGGATTTTGATGTTGCAATAGCAACTCCAGATGTTATGGGGGTTGTGGGAAAAGTTGCAAAACTATTGGGTCCTCGGGGTTTGCTACCAAATAAAAAAGATGGTACAGTATCTTTTGAGCTTGAATCTTTAATAAAAGATTTAAAGAATGGGCGGGTTTCTTATAGAAATGATAAGGGTGGAATTCTTCACGCTAATTTTGGGAAAGTTTCTTTTGGTGGTGAAAAACTAGAAGAAAATTTTTTATCTCTTATCAAATCTGTTGCTTCTAATAAACCAGTTACTTCAAAAGGTAAATTTATTAAAAAAATTACTGTATCGTCAACAATGGGAGTTGGAGTTTCAGTAGATCCAACTTGGCTTGGTTATTAAATTTGATTTTAATACTGCAATTGGCAGGGAGAAAGCAAAATGAATCGTCAACAAAAACAGGCAGCAGTTGGAGATTTTAAAGAAAAATTGCAGCACTCTAAAGCTGTTTTTATAGTTGATTATAAAGGATTAACGGTTTCTCAGTTGCAAGATTTGAGAAAAAAATTGAGAGCGACTAATAGTTCTTTTAAAATTACAAAAGCTCGCTTAATGAAAATTGCTTCTGAAGGCTGTGTAAATTCTGATGATTTTCGCAGTGATTTGAAGGGGCAAATAGGTTTAGTTTTTGCGCAGGAAGATGTTCCGCCGGTTGCGGGAAGCATTGTTAATTTTGCAAAAGACAATGAATCGTTAAGGGTAATAGCTGGAATTTTTGAAGATAAGTTTATTTCTAAACAAGAAATAAACTTTTTAGCAGCATTACCTGCAAAAGATGTTTTATATGCAAGATTAGCTGGTGTTTTAATTTCTCCAATGGCAAAACTTGCTTATGTTCTGAAAGCTGTTGCTGAGAAAAATGAAGCTAAAGAAAGCTGATTGAAATTTAGTTAAAACTAATGTTTTTGAGTTTATTAAATTTGTTTGATATTCAATTAATTCGTGCAGGAGGATTCGATGTCATCTAAGGTTAATCAAATATTTGATGATATTTGCAAACTATCTATGGTAGAAGTTTTTGATCTTGTAAAAAAGATCGAAGAAGAATTTAATGTATCCGCAGCGGCTCCGGCTGCAGCTGCTCAATCAGCAGCTCCAGTTGCAGCATCCGCAGATGCAGAAAAAGTAGAATTTAAAGTTATTTTAAAAGATGCCGGAGCTGAAAAAATTAAAGTAATTAAAGCTTTAAGAAGCGTTCTTTCAGCTTTAGGTCTTAAAGAGGCTAAAGATTTAGCAGAAGGCGCACCTTGCATTGTCAAGGAAGCTTCTCCTAAAGAAGAAGCTCATAAGCTTAAAGAAGCTTTAGAAGCTGCCGGTGCAAAAGTAGAATTATCTTAAAATTCAAAAATACCCAAAGTAACATAAAAAGGACTTTGGGTATTTGTTTTGTTTAGTTTTCAGAGTTGTGGTAGGGGTTTTCTTGTTGGATTAGGAGCTTTTGAATGTCTCATTTTCGAAGAGGTAAAGGCGTTCTTAGAAGGTCTTTTGGAAAAATAAAAGATGTTGTTTCTTTGCCGAACTTAATAGAAGTTCAATCAAAATCATTTAATGATTTTGTGCAGTTAGATTTTTTGCCATCAGAAAGGAAGTCTGTTGGGCTTGAAAAGATATTAAAAGATATTTTTCCAATAGAACACGAGGATTCTATTTCTTTAGAATATGTAAGTTATGAACTAGGTGATTGGGCCTGTTCTTGTGGTCAATTGACTGGGCTTGCAAATCGATATCATTGGAGTTGCTCGAATTGTAAAAAAAGTGGTTATGATAGATTAAACTCTTTAAATGAGTGTCCTAATTGTAAAGAAAAAACAGCAAATTATGTTCCTTGTAAAAAATGTTTATCAAGAGTTTCTGTTGCTTTATCTACAACTGCTGATGAATGTCGATATAGCGGTAAAACTTATTCATTGCCTTTAAAAATAAAAGTACAGCTTGTTTCTTGGGATAAAGATCCTAAAACAGAAAAGAAAATTGTTAAAGATATTAAAGAGCAAGAAGTTTTCTTTGGCGATTTGCCAATGATGGTTGATATTTACGAAGGTGATCACAAAAGGCTTTATTTGGGAAGTTGCGGAACCTTTTTAATAAATGGTGTTGATAGAGTAATAGTTAGCCAAATTCATAGATCTCCCGGAGTTGTTTTTGTTTTAAGCAAAAAATCAAAAGATTTCCGAGGCAATCCTTATCATATGGCAAGAATTATTCCCGCAAGAGGTTCTTGGCTTGATTTCGAATTTGATCACAATGATATTCTTTACGTAAAAATCGATAAAAAAAGAAAAATATTAGTTACAACATTTTTACAGGCTTTGGGAGTTGAAAGAAACGACATTCTTCCTTTATTCTATTCTTTTGAAAACCTATACGTTGAAAATGGCGAGTTTTTGAAAAAGGTTGATAGCACCATTGTTGGACAAAGATTAGAAGCGGGAGTTTTACCAAAAAATGTTGAAAAAGACTTTATTATTGGTAAAAGAATTTCTACTGAAGATTTGAAAAAACTTCAAAAACATAAAATTCAATCATTCTCTATTCGTAAATCAAGTTTGCTAAATCGTGTTGTTGGAGAAGATATAGTTAATCCTAACACCGGTGAAGTAATAGTTGAACAGGGGAGAGCTTTAACGGAGGAATTGTTAACGGAATTGGCTTTTCATGATGGTTTAAGCATAAAAGTTATTCAATCTTCTGGTTACGTTTTCCAACCAACGATAGCTACAACACTTGCGGAAGACGATATTTTTAGTAAAGAAGATTCCGTCAAAGAAATTTACTACAAGCTTCGTCCTGGCGATTCTGCCGAACCTGCTGTCATGGAAGAATATATAAAGAATTTATTTTTCAATGCAAGATTTTATGATTTAAGTAAGCTTGGACGAATTAGAACTAATCGAAAATTAGGTCTTTCTGTAGACGAAAATATTTCAACTTTGACAATGGAAGATGTCATTGCCACTCTTAGATATCTTGTTAATTTGAAAGAGCGTGGCGAGGGCGACCTGGATGATATTGATCATCTTGGTAATCGTTGTGTCAGACTTGTTGGTGAATTGCTTCAAAGTCAGATGTATATTGGTTATGCTCGAATTGAAAAAATTGTTAAGGAAAGATTTAGATTACAAGAACATAATGCAGTATTAATGCCTTATGATTTTTTAAATGTAAAGCCTTTAGCAGCTGTTTTAAAAGAGTTCTTTGGTACAGGTCAGCTTTCACAGTTTATGGATCAAACAAATCCTCTTTCTGAGATTGCTCATAAGCGACGATTGTCTGCTTTCGGTCCTGGTGGTATTACAAGAGAGCGTGCAACATTTGAAGTTCGAGACGTTCATACTTCTCACTATGGTAGAATTTGTCCTATAGAAACTCCAGAAGGTCAAAATATTGGTCTTATTTCTTCTCTTGCTACTTATGCTCGAGTCAATGAGTTAGGTTTCATCGAAACAACTTATAGACCTGTTGAAAATAAAGAGGTAAAAGAAGAAGTCATTTATATGGATGCATTTAATGAGCAAGATGAAATTATTGCTCAAGCAACCGTAAAAACTGATAAAAAAGGCCATATGCTGGAAGACAAAGTTCTTGCTAGAAAAAATGGTAATATTATCGAAGTTGACTCTTCACAAGTAAGTTATGTTGACGCATCTCCAAAACAGCTAGTTTCTGTACCTACATCACTTATTCCATTTTTGGAACACGATGATGCTAACCGAGCTCTTATGGGTTCTAATATGCAACGTCAAGCTGTTCCTTTGATTAAATGCCAGCCTCCTATTGTTGGAACTGGAATGGAACGCGAGTTGGGAGCTCTTGAAGGTGCTGTTATAACAACTAGACATCCTGGAATTGTAAAATATGTAACAGCGGATACGATAATAATTACTCGAGATAAAGAGTCTTATAATCCAGATGAATGGTTCTCGAATCCTCTAGATGTTTATTCCTTAAAAAAATATGCAAGATCTAATCACTGTACTTGGATACATCAAACTCCTATAGTAAAAGTTGGTGACATTGTTAAAAAAGGCGATGTTTTAACTAATGGTGCAGCTGTAGCTAACGGTGAACTTGCTTTAGGTTCAAATGTTTTAGTTGCGTTTATGCCATGGCAAGGTTACAACTTTGAAGATGCTATTGTTTTGAGTAAAAGATTAGTTTCTGAGGATGTTTTTTCATCTGTTCACGTAGAAGAATTTACAGTTGAAGCTAGAGATACCAAGCTTGGACCTGAAGAAATTACTTGCGATATTCCAAATGTTAGCGAAAAAGCTCTTGAATCACTTGATGAAGATGGAATCGTAAAAATAGGTACAAGAGTAAAGCCAGGAGGAATTTTAGTTGGAAAAGTTACTTTAAAAGGTGATATTCAATATTCCCCAGAAGAAAAGCTTCTTAGAGCAATATTTGGTGAAAAATCTAGAGAGGTAAGAGATACTTCTCTAAGAGTTCCACCTGGAATAGAAGGTACAGTTATAAATGTAAAAGTATTTTCTAGAAGTGGTGCCAGAAAAGATAAAAGATATAAAAGAATTGTTGAACTAGAAACTGAAAAAGTAGAGAAAATATTCGCACAACATATTTCAGTTTTGAGCGAAGAAGCTAAAAACAAGATTATATCGATGCTTGATGGTAAAAAATCTAATAAAAAACTTGAAAAATATGCAACAAGTGGTTCTTTCGATAAGAAAAAATTGTCGTCATTAACATTAGACGAATTGTTTGCTTTAGAAATTTCTGATGAAAAAGTTTTGTCAGTAATTAAAGATCTAAAAGAGATTATAAAAAACCAAACATTAGTTTTGATGTCTCAAAAAGAATTGCAAATTAGCAGATTAAAAAAGGGAGACGATCTTCCTTCCGGTGTTATTAAGATGATTCGTGTTTATATTGCTATGAGACGTCCTGTTTCTGTTGGCGATAAAATGGCAGGAAGACACGGAAACAAGGGAGTTGTTTCTCGAATCGTTGATATTGAAGATATGCCTTACATGGAAGATGGTACCCCTGTTGATATAGTTTTAAATCCATTGGGTGTTCCTAGTCGTATGAATATTGGTCAGATATTAGAAACTATTCTAGGTATGGCAGGAAAAGTTTTAGGAAAAAAATTATCTTCAATGATCGAAGAAAAATCATACGAAGAAGTAAAATCATATGTTGCTAATTGGTATGGAGAAAATCTGATCAAAGATATTGAAAAAAAATATGGTAAAGAGTCCATATATGATATAGCAAGAGAATCAGCTCAGCTTGGAATGGCGGTAACAACGCCTATTTTTGATGGAGCTGATTTCAACAAAGATATTCAACCTTTGCTTAAAGAGGCAAATCTTTCAGATCAAGGTATTTGTACATTGTATGATGGAAGAACGGGAGATGCTTTTGATCAGCCAGTAACAGTTGGTTTTATTTATATGATGAAACTTAATCACTTAGCTGATGACAAATTGCATGCACGATCCGTTGGACCTTATTCCTTGATTACTCAGCAGCCTTTAGGAGGTAAAGCTCAATTCGGAGGTCAAAGGCTCGGAGAAATGGAAGTTTGGGCATTGTTTGGTTATGGTGCAGCTTATACATTGCAAGAAATGTTGACTGTAAAATCTGATGATGTAAATGGACGTGTTAAAGTTTATGAATCTATTGTTCGTGGTGAAGATATTCCTGAACCAGGAATTCCAGAGTCATTTAATGTTCTTGTAAAAGAACTACAGAGTTTGGCATTGCAGGTAGATTTATTTAAGGCAAGCAAGGAGCAAATAGGTGAATAATAAAATACTTGAAAGGTTTAAAGAGTATATTAATGTTTCACAGTTTAATGCTGTAAAAATCAGTTTGGCTTCTCCTGAAAAAGTACGTTCATTATCTTATGGAGAAGTTAAAAAGATTGAAACTATTAACTATAGAACATTAAAACCAGAAAAAGACGGTTTATTTTGTGCTCGAATTTTTGGACCAGTAAAAGATTGGGAATGTAACTGCGGTAAATACAAGAGAATGAAGCATCGCGGAATCACATGTGAAAAGTGTGGTGTAGAGGTTATTCAAGCTAAGGTTCGAAGAGAAAGAATGGGGCATATTAATTTAGTGTCTCCTGTTTGTCATATTTGGTATTTAAAAGGTATTCCTAGCTATTTAAGCTTGATCACTGGAATGACTGTTAAAGATCTTGAAAGAGTTATCTATTTTGATAGTTTTCTTGTTATTCATCAGGGAACATCTCCTTATAATCGTGCATCTGTAATTTCGGTTACAGAATATGAAGATTATATAAAAGCTCATTCAGAAGATATTATTTTCAAAGCTGAAATGGGTGGAGAAGCTCTTAGACTCCTTCTTTCAATGATGGATTTGAATTTTGAAATCAGAAAAATTGAAGAAGATTTTACCACAACAACTTCTGCAGCTATAAAAAGTAGACTTTCAAGAAGACTTAAAGTTTTATTAGGTTTAAAACAATCAAATTTGAGACCAGAATGGATGGTTCTTGAGGTTTTACCTGTAATTCCACCAGATTTAAGACCATTGGTTCCTCTTGAAGGAGGTCGATTTGCTAGTTCGGATTTAAATGATTTGTATAGAAGAGTTTTAAATCGAAACATTCGTTTAAAAAGATTAATTGAGCTTGAAGCTCCAGATATTATTATCAAAAATGAAAAAAGAATGCTTCAAGAATCCGTTGATGCATTAATTGATAATGGAAGAAGAGGTCAACCTGTTAGAGGTTCAAACCGTCGTCCATTAAAATCTTTGAGTGAGATGCTTAGAGGTAAACAAGGACGCTTCCGTCAAAACTTGCTCGGTAAACGTGTTGACTATTCAGGTCGATCTGTAATTGTTGTTGACCCTGAGCTTGAAATGCATATGTGCGGACTTCCTAAGATTATGGCTTTGGAGCTTTTCAAACCTTATGTTTATGTAGAACTTCAAAGAAGAGAAGTTGCAGCAAATTTAAGAGTTGCAAAAAAGATGGTAGAAGAATTAGCTCCAGGCGTTTGGGATGCTTTAGAAACTGTTGTTGAAGGTAGACCGGTATTATTAAACCGTGCTCCAACTTTGCACCGTCTTGGTATTCAAGCTTTTTATCCAATTCTTGTTGAAGGAAAAGCTATAAGAATACATCCTCTTGTCTGTCCAGCATTTAACGCTGACTTTGACGGAGATCAGATGGCTGTTCACGTTCTTTTGAGTAAGAAAGCTCAAAAGGAAGCGGAAGTATTGATGCTTTCTACTAAAAATATTGTTTCCCCAGCGCACGGTCGTCCACTTGCAGTTCCTAGTCAGGATATGGTTCTTGGTTTGTATTATATGACTAAGGGTCGTAAAAATATGCAAGGAGAGGGAACGGTTTTCTCCGATATTAAAGAAGTTGTTAATGCTTATCAGAATGGTGTAATTTCCGTACAAACTTTTATAAAATTACGCTTAAAAACTGGAAAAATTGTTAATACCACGGTAGGAAGAGTATTGCTTTTCGAAGCGCTTCCCGATGTGTGTGAATTTGAGTGGATTAACAAAGTTATGAAAAAAAGAGACTTGGTTAAACTTGTTGGAAAAATTCATAAATTGGTTGGTCCTGATATCACAGCTAAAGTATTAGATAAAATAAAAAATATGGGATTTTCTTACGCTACAAAAGCAGGAATATCTCTTAAGATTGATGACTTGTTTGTTCCTGAGAGCAAAGCTAAAATTGTTAAAGCTGGACGAACAGAAGTTGATAAAATTGAAAAATTATATCGAGATGGAGCCATCACAAATGGTGAGCGATATAATAAAATTGTTCAGGTTTGGGCTAAGTCAACAGAAGAAATTTCAAACGACATGATCATTGGGCTTGAAAATCAAGATAAAATTGCCGTAGAAAATAAAAATAAAGAAAATGTGCCGTTTAATCCTGTGTTTTTGATGGTAGATTCTGGCGCGAGAGGTTCGAGACAACAAATTCGACAGCTTGCAGGAATGAGAGGATTGATGGCGAAACCTTCTGGCGAAATTATGGAAACGCCAGTTCTTGCAAACTTTAAAGAAGGTTTGAATGTTTTTGAATATTTCATTTCTACTCACGGAGCAAGAAAAGGTTTGGCTGATACAGCTCTTAAAACTGCCGATTCTGGATACTTGTCTAGAAGACTTGTCGACGTTTCTCAAGAAGTTATTGTTACAACTTTGGATTGCGGAACTTTGGGAAATATTAAAGTTACAGATTTGAAAGTTGGAGGCGAAGTAATTGCTCCTCTTGCAGATAGAGTTTATGGAAGAGTTGCTGCAGAAGATATTCGCGATGCATTCTCTGGAAAATTGATTTTACCGCAAGGAGAATTGATTACAGATGAAGTCGTTGCAAGAATAAAAGATGCAGAAGTTATAGAAATAGCAGTTAGATCTGTTTTAACTTGTCAGTCTAAACGTGGTATTTGTGCAAAGTGTTATGGAGTTGATCTTTCAAAATACAAATTGGTTGATATAGGAATGGCTGTTGGAGTTATAGCGGCGCAATCAATAGGAGAACCAGGAACACAGCTTACGATGAGAACTTTCCACATCGGAGGAGTTGCTAGCGGACTTGTTGAAAAAAACTTTCATTTAGCAAATTTCGAAGGCGTACTTGAATATCAAGGTGTTAATGTTATTAAAAATAGAGAAGGTCAGCTCATTGTGATGAACAGAAGAGCGAAAATTGCAATCTTATCCGAAGATGGAAGAGAGCTTGATGTTCTAAAGTTAAATAATGGTTCGATACTTCTTGTTGAAGATGGTCAAAAAGTAAAAGTTGGTCAAAAATTAGCTCAATGGGATTTAAACCAAAAAGTAATTATGGCTGAGCGAGCTGGAACTATTCAGTTTGTTGATTTGATTGAAAATATTACCTATCAAGAGCTTTTCGACGAAGCTATTCGTCAAACTAGAAAAATTGTTTTGGAACGAAAAGAAGAGAAACGACAACCTTATATTGCGATTGTTAACGAAAATACAGAAGATGAGGATATGCGATATTATCTTCCAACAGGAGCTCACTTGTTCGTTAACGAGGGTGATGTTGTTCTTCCGGGCGATATTTTGGCAAAGATTCCAAGAAAAGAACAAAAAACAAAAGATATTGTTGGTGGCTTGACAAGAATTGCAGAGTTGTTTGAAGCTCGTGTACCAAAAGATGCCGCTGTGATAAGTGAATTCGATGGTAAAGTGCAATTTGGTGGTTTGCATCGTGGTCAAAGAAGAGTTACTATAACCGGAGCAGATGGCGAAGTTTTCGAATACAATATTCCTAGAAGTAAGTATTTATCTGTAGAAGATGGTGAAATGGTTCGTGCGGGTGATAATCTTACTATGGGTGTTGTAAACGCACACGATATTTTGAGAATTTTAGGACCAGATGACCTTCAAAAGTATTTGGTACAGGAAATTCAGGAAATATATTTGCTTCAGGGTGTTTCTATCGATGATAAACATATAGAGCTAATAGTTCGACAAATGCTTAGCAAGGTGAAGGTTGTAGAACCTGGTGATACGAACTTTGTCATTGGAGACAGAGTAAGTAAAACACATTTACAAGAGATAAATGCACTTCTTGTTAGCGAAGGTAAGAGACCAGCTGTTGCAAAACCAATTTTAATGGGAATTACAAAAGCATCTCTTTGTACAGAAAGCTTTATATCGGCAGCATCATTCCAAGAAACAACAAGAGTTTTATCAGAGGCTGCGATTAAAGGTCAAGTAGATCATCTTTACGGCTTAAAAGAAAATGTTATCATTGGTAAATTGATCCCGGCTGGAACTGGAATTACCTCATTTAAATTAAAGTATTTAGGTGAAGATGTTTCAGAGTATGAAAAAAAGGCTAGGGAAGAAGAGAATTTAGAGAAAAAACTGGACGAAGTTTCTTTGGACTAGTAATTTGTTAAAAATTGCGTAGGCGCGTAGCTCAGTGGTAGAGCATTGCTTTGACGTAGCAAGGGTCAGCGGTTCAATCCCGCTCGCGCCTACCAAAGTTCCTTAAAATTTCGTTTTTTATCAGCAATTGTTTATTGAGGTTTTTAGCATGTTATCAAAAGAACGTAAATCAGAAATAATAAGTAAATTTGCAAAATCCGGAAAAGATACCGGTTCTGTAGAGATTCAAATAGCTGTTATTACAGAAAGAATTAATGAAATATCCGCACACTTGAATAAATTTCCAAAAGATGTTCATTCAAGAATGGGATTAGTTAAATTAGTTGGAAAAAGACGCCGATTAAACATATATCTTGAAAAAAACGATAAAATGTCGTTTGATAAGGTTAAAGAATTATTAAAGTAATAATTAGTATAAATAGGGGTCTTTGGAGGTTTTAGGATATTAATAGATAGATTATGAATAAATATAAAAAATATAGATTAGACCGATTAGGGTTAGAAGTAGAACTTGGTAAGTACGCTAAGCAAGCTGATGGCGCTGCATGGGTTAAACATGGAAATAACATTGTTTTAACTACAGCCGTAGTTTCAAAAGAACAAAAAGATTTTGTCGGATTTTTTCCTTTGACTGTTGAATATAGAGAGAGAACTTCTGCAGTCGGAAAATTTCCTGGTGGATTTATCAAAAGAGAGGGTAGGCTAGCTGATCGTGATGTTTTAAGTTCAAGATTAATTGATAGATCTATCCGTCCTTTATTTCCAGAAACTTACTATGGTGATGTTCAGGTAATTTCTACCGTATTTTCATCGGATGGAAAGCATCCCGTTGATATTTTGGGTTTACTTGCAGCTTCTATAGCTTTAGTAACTTCAAGAATTCCATTTTTAGAACCTGTTGGAGCTGTTCGCGTTGGAAGAATAAACGGCGAATGGAAAACTAACATAAGTTATGAAGAGTCTTTGATTTCGGATGTAAGTTTGACAGTTGCAGGTATAAAAGACGCCATAATGATGGTTGAAGGAGACTGTAAAAATATAACAGAATCAGAATTAATTGAAGCTTTGACCTTTGCACATGAAGAGATAAAGCTACAAGTAGAATGGCAACTTGAGATACAAAAAGATTTTCCAGTTGAAAAATATGAGATTGTAGGAAAAGAAAAATATTCTTCTTTAAAAGAAAAAATAAAAGCAATTTTGCCTCACGAAAAAGTTCAAACGCTGTTCGGTAAATCAAAAGATGATATTTCAGATGCAATGGATAACTTGAAAAAGTTTGTAATAGAAAACTTTGCAGCAGAAATAGAATCTGGAACTATAACAAAGCAAGATGTTCTTTTTTCTTTAGATTTAGTATTTAAAAATTTACTTCCTGATGTTATTGCAAAAAAAGGTTCACGTTTTGATGGAAGAAATTTCGATCAAATTCGTCCTCTTTTAATTGAAGCAGGTATTTTACCATGTGTGCACGGATCTGCACTGTTTCAAAGAGGTGAAACTCAAGCTTTAGTTTCTGTGACTCTTGGTACAGCGCAAGATGCGCAAAAAGAAGAGCAGATGTTCGGCGGAGTTATAGATAAAACATTTATGCTTCATTATAATTTCCCTCCTTATTCTACTGGTGAAGTTAAGCCAATGCGTGGTTTGAGTCGAAGAGATATAGGACATGGACATTTAGCTGAAAGTTCATTTTATAATGTTCTTCCAGATAAAGAAGCTTTTCCATATACGATTAGATCTATTTCGGATGTTTTAGAATCTAACGGTTCATCTTCTATGGCAACCGTTTGTGGAACGACTTTAGCATTGATGGATGCGGGTGTTCCAATAAAAGATTTAGTTAGCGGAGTCGCTATGGGTCTTATTAAAGATTCTAGCGGAAAATTGCACGTTTTAACTGATATTTTGGGAATGGAAGATGCATTTGGATTGATGGATTTCAAGATAACTGGAACAGAAGCTGGAATCATGGCAGTTCAAATGGATATAAAAGAAAAATTAGGACTATCAAGAGAAGTTCTTGCTAACGCTTTAGAACAAGCAAGAGTTGGTAGATTGTTTCTTTTATCTCAGATGAAAAAAGTTTTATCAGCACCTAGACCTGAGATTTCTAAGAATGCTCCTAGAATATTGGCATATAAAGTCCCAGTAGACAAAATTGGTGCGATCATCGGACCTTCTGGTAAAAATATTAAAGAAATTATTGCAACTACCGGTGTTGAAATGGATATCGATGATGATGGGTCTGTAAGAATTTATTCTAAAGATTCAAAATCAGCAGAAGAAGCTTTAGCTTACGTAAAAGGCATTATTGGAGAAGTTGAAATTGGTGCTGTTTACAAAGGGAAAATTAAGAAATATATCGAATTTGGAATTATAGTAGATATTTTCCCTGGTAAAGGCGGCTTGATCCACGTTTCTTCAATTGCTAAAAATTTGCAAAAAGATTTGGATAAGCGATATACAATCGATTCTTCAATTGATGTAAAAGTTATAGCTTTTGATAGAGATACCGGAAGAATAAGATTAGTTGCTCCGGAGCTTCAAGATGGAGCTTCAGGTGATAATAAACATAAAGATCAAAAATAAATTCGCAATTAAATGAATCTAAGAAATTATTGCTTTTTGATTTTAATACTCTTTTGTTTTTGTGGATGTACGAAGCAAAAACAAAAGAGTATTTCTATTTCTACTTTTCCAATTTACTTAGAAATGCCCCAAAATATTACAGTTTTTGAAAATATCGGACCAACTCTTTACGAATCTCTTTATCACCAATTTCAAAGATCGGGATATTCTATAGTTGAGAAAAGAAGGGATGCTTTTTGTTTAAAGACAAAAATTGATAGCTTTAATGACAGTAGCGCGAGATTCATATCGCTTGATGTGGTTCCTTATCTTTTTAGAGTAGAGATTGTAATAAAATGTGAGCTATTTGATAAAAATGAAAAGTTAATCGCCAAAAAAGAATTTAAATTTTCAAAATGGTTTTCACGTCCAAAAGATGCCATCTTAGATCCAAAGTTCTTAAAATATCAATATACAGAACTATTAAATCGAGCAGTTATAAAGATTGATCAATATTTTAAAAAATATCTGTTAAAAGATTTTCAAAAATCATGAACCTTAAACAATTTCTTGATGGTTGTAAAAGCAAAAACTTTTTTGAAGAAAAAAATGTAGTTTGTTTTTGCGGTGATACATATCCATTAATTTTTATAAACGAATTATTGAATTTTCTGCATAAGAAAAATTATTTAGCGATTAAGCCTCAATTTATTGATTTGACTGCTGTGAATTTAAATTCAATTTTATACCAAAGCTTTTTGGGACAATCGAACATTTATTTTTTTGGTGATTTTTTTGAAAACTTAGGTAAAAAAAGTAAAGAAACTTTGGATGTGTTAAGTTCTTATAGTGGTCCACATTTGATTTTTACATTTGTTTCAAATGATAAAGTTATTAAAGATAAAATTGAAAATAAAAAATTTTTGTTTGTAGAGCTGGAAGAAATAGATCTTAATTCATTCAATGAATTAATTGGATTTTTTGATAAAAAATATCCTGCATTAAAAAATGAACATATCAAAAAAATATTTGATAAATTAAGAAAAATTTCTTTAGAAGAAGCGATAACTCTATTGAATTATTTGGACTTAATTAATGTCAATTTATTTGATGAGTTTTCCAAAAATATACATCTTTACTTTAGTACTGATAAATCGCTATTTACCCTAGCGGACCTTTTTTTTGCACGAGATCCTAAATTTTTTAATTTGTGGGATGATATTTATGAAGATTACCCTGATGTTTTTTGGATAATTTATTGGTCAGAGCAGATTTGGAAAGCGTCATTTGCTGTGATGTTTTTATCACAGAATCGAATTCAAGAAGCTAGAAAAATTAGTTTTAGGCTTCCTTTTGCTTTTATCAATAAATATTGGAAAAATTATTCTCAAAAAGAGCTTTCAAATACTTATGATTTTCTTTATAAAGCAGATTTTGCTCTAAAGACAGGAAGTTCGTTCTGTGCGCTAGATCTTTTTATTTCAAATCATTTTTTAAAAAAATTTATTTAAATTTTAACCTTTAATAACCACGCAAGGTTTAAGTTTTGCAACTTTATTTGCGATGCCAGCGTTATGAACGGTATTAATTACATCATCAATATCTTTGTATGCTAAAGGTGCTTCTTCTGCTAAGTCGGAAATAGAACCAGCTTGAATAAAAATTCCGCGCTCTTGTAACTCGTCCCTAAGATTTTTCCCGATGATTTCTTTTTTTGCGGCGGTACGTGACATTTTTCTGCCTGCTCCATGACAGGTTGAGCCAAAAGATTGTTCCATAGATCCTTTATTACCAGCTAAAACATAAGACGCTGTTCCCATGCTGCCAGGAATGATTACCGGTTGTCCGATTGATGCAAATTCTTTTGGAATTTCAGGGTGATTTGCAGGGAATGCTCTTGTTGCTCCTTTTCTATGTACAATAACGTCCTGTTCTTTGCCTTTAATTAAATGTTTTTCTATTTTTGCTATGTTATGCGCGACATCATAAAGTAAGTTTAATTCGCCATTAGTGGATCCAAATTCTCTATGCCAAGCGTTGCGAATTTCCCAGGTTATCATTTGCCTGTTTGCCCATGCAAAATTTGCAGCTGCTGCCATCGCATTAAAATATTCTTGGCCTTCTGGGGAAGAAAAAGGAACGCATGCAAGTTCTCTATCAGGGAGAGTTATTCCATGTTTGGGCATAGCTTGTACCATTTTGCGAATGCTGTCTGTTGCTGTTTGATGACCTAATCCGCGAGAGCCTGTGTGAATTAAAACTACTAATTGATTTTTATAAAGACCAAATGTTTTTGCAGCGTTTTCATCATAAATTTCTTCTACATAATCAACTTCTACAAAATGGTTTCCGGCGCCTAGTGTGCCAAGTTGATCGAAACCTCTTTTTTTTGCTTGCTGTGAAATTGCAGAAGCATCCGCATTTGTTAATCTTCCAAATGATTCTATGCGCTGTAAATCTTGTGACGTAGCATAATTATTTTTTAACATCCAATGAGCGCCTTGTACTAAAACATTATCAAGGTCGCTAATTTCTAGTTTTAGTTGTCCGCCTCTTCCTACTCCAGATGGAACCTGGTGATAAATTTCTCTTGCTAGACTTGCAAAATGAGATTTTGCATCATCAAATGTTAATTGTGACAAAAGAAGTCTTACGCCACAGTTGACATCATAACCAATTCCTCCTGGTGATATTACACCATTTGGAAGCTTCATAGCCGCAACTCCACCAATTGGAAAACCGTATCCTTCGTGAATGTCTGGCATTGCCAAAACTTTTTCCAAAACTCCGGGAAGTGTTGAGACATTTATTAATTGTTCAACAGAGCGATCTTTTAAAATATCATCTAGCATTTTTTCACTAGCATAAAATCTTGCTGGAACTTTCATATCAGGTCTAAAAGTAGTAGGTATTTCCCATAAAAAGTCTGAAAGTTTTATTAAATCTGATTTTGAGATCATTAAGAATTCCTTTTTTAAATATCAAAAATTATTGTGACATTTAGTAGTCCATTTTTGTCTTTTATTATTTGAGCTTCATGATAAGTTACGGCTTTTATATCTTGATCAAAAAAATTGGTTTTAAATCCATAAATTGTTGCTTCAAGGCGAGTTTCAGCTAAAAATAGAAAATCAATTTTGCTAAAAATAGCTGTATTTATCTGCATTAGTGTTAAAATTTCATTTAAAAAATCTATTAAAAGTGAAGTCGAATCAATAGATGAAATTTCAATATTTTGCTTTATAGAGAAGTCTTTTTCTTTTAAAATTTGAAAATCTTTTTTGATAAAATTATTCATTCCTTCAATGGCCACTAAAAATAGTTCTTGAAGTGTATCAGCCTGAAGTACCAACCTTACATCGGCCGTATGTTCTTTTAGATAGTAAGATTTCATTGATTTTCCTTTATGTTTTTATAGCATATTATACAAAACTAGATGTAATTTATATGAAATTGCTAAACTTTCATTTAAGTGAAAATAGAAAAGGTTAATTCGAATTTCTTTTTGAATTTATGGGTGGGGAAATGGGTGTTGTTAAATACAGGTATAATCAGCAAAGTCAAAAACTTGCTAATTATTTAAAGGTGGGTTATAAAGGTTTTAAGACAAAAATATTTGTTAACAATCCAAAGAAAATAAGATGCTGAACAAAGAAAATTCTTCTTCTGATGATAGCTCAAATTTAAGTATTCTATTCCTAAATTTTTTCTGTAAAAAATTGCCATAAGTTAAATTAATTTTATATGGGGTAAAAAATTTTATGATTTGTTCTCCGTTAAATTTGCTAATTTTTGAAATCAAATTTTTTATTTTTGAAAATAAAACAAGAGGGGTTTATGAAAATTGCGCATACTGAAATAAAGGAAATCGTTAAATCCGTAGGCCTTGTATTTGGAGATATTGGAACTAGTCCAATTTATACACTCACAACGCTTTTTTCTTTTGCTTTTTTGGCACCAACCCCACAAAACGTTATAGGTATAATATCTTTAATTTTATGGACCTTAATTTTACTTGTAACAGTAAAATATACTTGGCTTGTAATGAGTTTAAGTAAAAAGGCAGAGGGTGGGACTATTGTTTTAAAGGAGATTTTGTCCCCGCTTTTGCATTCGAAGAAAAAAATTATTTTTGTTACGATTTTGACATTTGTAGGTATTTCTCTTCTTATCGGAGATGGAGTTATTACCCCTGCAGTTACGATTTTAGGTGCAGTAGAAGGTCTTTTGTATATTCCAGGTTTGGAGATTTTGTCTGTTAATGCTTTAGCAACAATAGCGGCGATTGCGGCTTTATGTTTATTTTTATTTCAAAAGCGAGGTGCAGATAAAATTGCAATAGCATTTGGTCCTATAATGATAGTTTGGTTTTTGGCACTTTCATTTTTTGGTTTAGTTTATATTTTAAAGTATCCGGCGATTTTAGCCGCATTTAACCCATACTATGGAATTAAATTTATTTTAACTCATAAGTTATTTGGATTTTTTATGCTTTCGTTTGTTATTTTATGCGCAACTGGAGCGGAGGCTCTTTATGCGGATATGGGGCATTTAGGAAGAGCGCCTATAGTAAAAGCATGGTATTTTGTATTTTTTGCCTTGGCTTTAAATTATTTAGGTCAGGGCGTTTTTATTTTACAAAATCCGATTTTCAAGAATTCGTTGTTTGGGATGGTATTTGAATATTCACCCTTTTTATATATTCCATTTTTGATTTTGAGTTTTTTTGCTGCGATTATAGCGTCTCAGGCTATAATAAGTGGAGTTTTTTCAATAATGTATCAAGGGATTACAACAAGGATAATGCCTATTTTTAAAGTGGATTATACCTCTTCGCGGCTTAGATCTCAGATTTATATAGGATTTGCAAATTGGTTTTTATTATTGTCTGTTTTGTTTATTATTTTCTTTTTTAAAGAATCTACAAAATTGACAGCAGCTTATGGCTTTGCTGTTTCCGGTACAATGTTTCTTACCGGAATAATGGCTACATGGGTTTTTTATCTTAGAAAAAATTATTTTAAGGCATTTATATCATTTATGATTTTATGTCTTGATTTTTTGTTTTTACTTGCTACTTTGTCAAAGGTTCCACAAGGCGCTTATATATCAATTGCGATATCTTGTTTTCCTTTATTTTTGATTTTGATTTATACGTTAGGTCAGCGAAAGATTCGTAAGACTTTAAAGCCTATAGCGTTAAATATATTTGTTGATAGTTTTGAAGAAGTTTATGGAAAGGTGCGAAAAATTAAAGGGACAGCCTTATTTTTCTCTAGGGAAATTAATAAAATTCCACCTTATATAACCAAGACAATGCTTATGGATCATATAATTTATGAAGAAAACATTGTAGTTTCGATTTTAGTTTTAGATGAACCGTTTGGGTTGACTGGTTATTTTGAAAAAAATATTTGTGAAGGTTTAAAAGCTTTTAGAATAAAAGCTGGATATATGGAAGTTTTAAATGTTGAAGCCATTTTGAAAAAATTTGATGTAGATGAAAAAGTTATTTTCTATGGAATAGAAGATATTGTTTCAAGAAATATTTTTTGGAGGTTGTTTTCTTTGATCAAGAAAGTTACGCCTTCTTATATTCATCTTTGCAAGCTTCCGGCTGAAAAACTCCATGGCGTTGTTAATCAGATAGAGTTGTAGTTATTTAAGTAAAAATCGATATTCTTTTTGTGCCCATTCTTTTGCATATTCTACGCCGATTCGAGGTGTTGCAATTATTTCATTTTGTGAAATTTGTATTTCATTATCTTCAAACCATAAATTCGATGTTTTATTTGCGATTAATCCATTAAACGATTTATCAATTTTTAATTGTTTGGTTAAACGTCCAGGTCCTTTTATATTTTTCACACCTCTGATTAAAATGGCAGCAGGGTAATCTTTGGGTCCTGTTACTATGTTTAGCATTTGATACATTCCATAAATTAAATAAACGTAAAAATATCCTGCCGGGCCAAACATGACTTCATTTCTTTTAGTTTTTCCAAATCTACCATGGCTTGCAAGGTCGAGAGGTCCATCATACGCTTCGACCTCGGTTATCATTAAAGAAATAGTTTGATTTTCTATTTTTCGAACAAGTAATTTCCCAAGAAGTTTTGGCGCAACTTCTAAAACTGGTTTATCAAAAAAATCTTGGTTTAAAATGTTCATGTAAAAATGACCCTATAAATTAAGTTTAATATGATTAAAAACAGTATAAAAATAAGTATTAAAGGTATTTTTTACAAGAAAAAATTTTTGCTGTAATTTGGGTAAATATTTTATTTAGGAGCTTTGGTGTTTAAACGTATTATTTTAATAATTTTTTGTATTTTTGTTGTGAATATAGCTAGCTTAAATGGACTAGGGGAAGATAAAGATTCTTTTTTTGAATCTTGCTATGAGCAAGAAGCTAAAGTAGAAAAAGCCAAAAATAAATCTACTGAATTAATGCGCATTTTTATACAAAAAATGTTTGCCGATGAAAATGTTAAAATTCGAAAAAAAGAATTTATCAATTTCATTGAAAATCAGTATAAAAATGTAATATTTGGTTTTTTTGGTTATGAATCAAATTTAAATTTTCCTTTAATAAATCTGGATGTATCAAAATTTAATTATTTTTCTAAAAAAAAATCGATTCTTATTTTGGGTGATTGGAGTGATTCTTTTTTATTAGAAATGGATTTTAAGTTTAAAAATAATCAAAGATTTGGGGTTTTAAGATTTGATTATAAAGATTCAATGGAAGTTAAGGTTATTGATAATCTATTAAGTGTTAATTTTGGGCAGATTAGAGATGCTGAAATTCTTTTGTTACACGTTATTTTAAGTTATTTAGCTGGATATGATTCGATTGCTGGATTAGCTTGTTGTAGAAGAGGCTCGGCTTGGATTAGAGTGATAGATATGCTTACAAATCCTTATGATTATTTAGATACATGGAAAAAATTTGGATTTGAAGGTACAGAAGCAAATACTCTTGATACAAATAAAATAAATAAAATAAAAAGTGCAGTTCAAAATGGGGTTTGCTTTTTGTGTAGGCCTATTACGGATATGCATGAAGTTTTTTGTCATAGATATGGAGCTTTTTTTGAAATATTTGTTGAAGGGTATTTAAATAGCTTTGGACAGTATAGTATTTTTATTGTTCAACCAATTAAAATTTTAGAAAATCTAAAAAAACAAAAAGAATTAAATAAATTTAATTTTCAATTAAGTCTTTGTCGATGGGATAGAGAGATTGGAAACAGTTTAGATGATAGGTTAATTGAATTGCTTGGTTCTTCGATAAAAAAATTAGATTACGATGATCTTGGTCATGAAGACCCTAGCGTGTCTTTTGAAAATATGAAAAAATATTTTAATATTTAAATCTAATTTTTATCTAAAGATGTATTTCGAAATTATTATTCCCAAATAAAGTATGAATAATCCCAAAAAATTATTTAATAAAATGTTTAAAATTAAGAATCCGATTTTATTGGAGTTAAGTAACAGATAGTTGTCTAATGTGAATGTGGAAAATGTTGTGAAAGCACCTAAGATTCCAACAAATAAGAATAAGTTTATATTTTCTGTAAAATTAAAAATTTGTGAAAGTCCAAAAATAAGGCCTGCAACGAAACATCCTATTAAATTTACTGCCAAGGTAGCAAAAACAGAATTTAGACTTAGATAATTGATTAAAAGGTAAGTGGAATACCTGGAAACCGTTCCAACTATTCCACCCAAAATTACATAAATTAAGTTTTTTATCATTTTCTTAATTTATCTCTACCAATTTGATTTCAAATATTAAATCTTCTCCTGCGAGAGGATGGTTTGCATCAATTGTTACCATATCATCAGTAACGCTTGTTATAGTTACCAAAAGAGTTTGATTTTCATTATTTTTTATTTGAAGTTGCAATCCAGCTTGAGGTGTAATGTGAGGAGGAAAATCTTTTTTGCTGATGCTAGCTATAAGATCTTCTCTTATTTTGCCATAAGCTTTTTCGGCTATAATGTTAATGATTTTAGATTCTTCAAGATCCATACCTATTACTGCATTTTCAAAATCTAGAAGTAATGTTTTGTCTCCGATTTTAAATTCTAAAGGAGTTTTGTTGATTGATGAATCAAAAATTGAACCATCTTTTAATTTGCCTGTGTAATGTACTTTTACCGTATCACCTATTTTTGCTTTTGCCATTTATTTATTCTTTCATTTTTATTTTTTACTATAATCTGCCAAAATTTTAATTTCTCTTTGAGGATAAGGGATTATAATATTATGTTTTTTGAATTCTTTTAAAATTTGAGATCTTATGTGTGCTGCAATATCCCAACGTTCTTTTATTCTTCTAACGCTAATAAAAGCTCTGATTAAAAATTTGTACCCGTTTTCCCCAAAATCTTCGACTCGCAAAATTGGATTTGGAGATCTCAAGATTCTACTGTCACTTTGTAAAATATCAAGGATAATTTTTTTAACTAATTCGGGATCATTTTCATATGAAATTTCTACTATTATTTCGAATCCAATATCTGTTCTTGAATAGGTCCAATTGATTATTGCTTTACCGATTACATCTCTGTTTGGAATGATAATTGATTTTTGTAAACCGTTTTTGATAGTAGTGGTGCGAGGAGTAATTTTTTTGACTGTACCTTCGACATTATCTATTTCAACATAATTTCCAATTTCAATTGGCCGTTCTATCAAAACTAAAAATCCGCAAACTAAATCCATCAGCAAATCTTTGAGAGCAAAACCGATACCAACAGCTGCAGCGGCACTTACCCATTTTACAAATCCACCAAGATTTATATAGGTTAACCCTATTACAATAACTAAATAGATTATTATGTAATGAGATATACTCGAAACTGTGTTTCTTATTCCGAATTCCATTCGAAGGATATCAAAGAATTTTATTAGTACGAATTTGTCTAATAATGTTGATACCAAATATCCACTAGCTAAAAATAAACCAAATACGAACACTTGAATTATTCCAAATTTGTATCCATCACCTAAATCGATTGTCCATTTATCTTGAATAAGGTACCAAATTGATTCAAGAGGAGATTCGACTCCCCATATTTTTGCCATGAATATTAGAGAAATTACAAGGAGAGATAAAAGTGACAGTATTACAAACAATCCATAATAGACTTTTGCATGTTCGAATCTATCTACCACTTCATCATCTTCTTCTCTAATAAACCAATAAACGGATGAACTTCTAACAAATGAATGAATAAACATTATAAAGTGTAGCGTTAAAATGGTTAGAGGAACCGCGTATCCTATCATAATTGCAAGATTGTAATAGCCTATGTATGGATTAAATAGGATCATTAATAAAAATAAAAAGAGCATGCTCCAGTAATAATTTTTAGATACAAAAGAGACTATTTTTCGCAGGAAATTATTTTGAGGCGAAAATATTTCTACTAGTTTGGTTTTGTGCAGCATTATAGGGATTATTATTAATATAGAAATAATTATTAGATAAATAGTTTCTACCAAATCAGGCAGTCTAGAGCTTTTGTCTACAAAAAGAGAAAAAGCTTCTTTGAGTGGGTATAAAGTTACAGTGGAATATAAAAAGGTTTGAATTATTACTTTGTATATTGGTTCTATATTTCGTGGAATCATTATGCAATTATTATCTTTATTTAGTTTTATCAATGTCGATAAAAATTTAAATGATAAAAACAATAAAAATGGGATAGAAAAAGTATAGAAACAAATTTTCAAAAAGTTATTATCCGAATATGTTGCAAATGTTCCAAAAGAGCCTATTAATTTTTTGAAGTTGATATTTATATCGAGCAATATAAACAACCAAACATAGATTGAGTTCGGATACTTTACCAGCAGATCGGAAAAAGATTTAGAGATCAAAGCGATAAAAATATTAAATTTGTTTTTAGGTAATTTTATGCAGTTAATTTTTTGATAGATTATTTTGGATAAAATTTTGAATGTAAACAGAAATAAAAAGAACATGCATATCAAAATAATCCATCCAAGAAAATCAAATGTTGTTTGTTGCATTACTATAGTGATAAATGCTTTTGGAGAAATTAAATTTGGAAGATAGGAGAAAAATTCTTTTACAAATTCTTCAGCGTCATCTAGTGCTTTTAATAATCCATCTAAAGAAATAGCGACTTGCGAGCGTTTCCAGATGCTAAATGATTTTCTTGTTTCAAGCTCGCTTAAAATAAATTGATATTGGCTTAAAATATCATTTTTATATTTTATTAATTCTGAATTTACGAGAAATATTTCCTGACTGATACTCATTTGTAGGGATATATTTTGTTCAGCTTCTCTGTAAGCGTTTAAAGAGTCTTGGAAAATTTGTTCTTTACCTTTAAAAATAGAATCTTTTTTCTTTTTTATAGTATCAATTGCAGTTTGAATGCGGTCTAATTTTAATTTAGCTTCAGTTAATGAGTTGCTAACATCTACCCTTTTTTCATCGAGAGATTTTTTTGCGTACTCTTCTTTTTTGGAGCTTTCAGAAAGGTTTGATATCCATTTTTCCAAATGACTTTTTTTAAATTTTTGAGTTTGAAGTTTGTAGAGAATATCTACTATTTTAAAATCAAGTTCTTTTAAATTTATTTTATCATTTGCTAGATATTTTCTAGATTCAATTAAATCTAATTCTTTTTCTAGAGCTAGCGCCTTATGTTCGGCGTTTTCAGTTTGCGAACTTATAAGGTAGGATCTAGCATCGGTTATTTTTGTTATATCTGGTTTCGCTTTTTTTTCATCAAGTAAGAGAGAAACCATTAATCGATAATTTTCTTTTTCAAATTTTTTGTATTCTTTTTCTTTGTTTAATTCATTAACAACTTCTAAATATGCTTGACGTTCTTTAGTAAGTTCTTCTTGCATAGATTCAAGATCTGCTTTGTTTATGTAAAGTCTGTCTTGAATTATTGATAGGTCTATTTTTAATTTTTCTAGTCGAAGTTCTAAAAGTTTTATTTCACTTTCTTTGTTTTTTATTTCTAAATCTAATTTGATTGTAGAAATCTCGGCGTTTTCTTTTCGATCATTTGCTATATTGAGGTCAATATCTATGATTTCAGCTTGATGCAAGGCATTTTTAGCTGAAATGCTATCATCATCTGCTTTTAGTGTTGTATTTTTTTCTAATATTCTTTTTTGTTCCTTTTTTTTGGTATCAATTTCTTTTTGAATAGATTGGATATCGTCTTCTTCAGATTTTTTTTGTTTTAAAATCCATTCTTTTTTAAAATTTTCAATATTTATTTTATGCATTAATTCGGTGATGGAGTTTTGAGCTTCTTTGAGATCTTTTAAAGAATAAACTAATTTTACTTCTTGATTAGTAGATTCTTTCTGTAAATTTTCTATTATTTCTTCTAATGTCTTTTTATGTTCCGGAATTATCTCTTCGGCGGAGTTCCAAGATTCTTTCAAATTTTGTAATTTATTTTTTCTTTCTTTTAGTTTATTTAGTTTTTTCTTATAAATTTCTGCTTCGCTCATTGGAGAATTTTTTATCAAAGACTCGGTTTCTGTGATTTGGCTATTTACGAGTCCTATTTTTTTCGAAATATTACTTTTTGCATCTTTTGATTGCTGCAAAAAGCTTTTTTCGAATTGATTTAAATCTGCTATTTGTTTTTTTCTTAATTCAATAGGATTCAAAAATAGAGCTGTTTCAGGTTTATCCTCAGTAAATGTAAAAGATATTGTTTTTAGTGTATTGCAGGTTAGTAATATGACTATCGCTAGTGAATATATTGATATTTTATTAAATAATTTTTTCATTATTCCCCTCATTAATTATTTTTTAGGCAAGCATTTTGGTGGCTTTGAAAGAAGAGTAGTTTGGATGTTGTTTTAGGCAGTTTAACATCCACGTATCAATCAAATTAATGTCAAATTTGTTTGTAGAAGCTATAAATGTTTGAATCGATTTTATATTTTGATGGTTTGGAATGTCAATAAATGCAGAAACCAAATCTTCAAATGTTGTTGTAATTTGCTGCAAATTATTTTCTGGATAAAATCCTAGATGCTTTAGAAGTTTTAAAATTGTTAATTTTTTTATAATTTTAAAATCCTCTTGAAAGTGTTCTGAGGATTCTAAAAAATGAAATGCTTCGTAAATTATTGCAAAAATATTTGCGTTGGGCTCATCAAGCGGCAAAAAATAGTAACAAATTTCAAGTAGACTGTGCATCCACTGCATTTCTTGTAAGTTTTTATACATCATTGGGATCATCAATGTTTTAACGTTTTCTACAATATAAATATTAGATTTGGTTGTTATTATGTTAAAAGCTATCAGCATACCAGGAGAGAGCTTTATTTTGAGTTTATTTTTTTTAATTTCTATAAGTTCTATTTTACCCAAATCGCGTGCAAGGATGGTTGATTTTTCTTTTTTGGGGAAACTATTTTTGAGAACAAAGCCTATCTCTAATTTATTCATTATGCTCTCCCAATTTTTTGGTTGTTAATTTTTACTGAATTGACAATGCAAGTTATCAAAATGTAAAGTTTAAGTAATTTAAAATTTTTTTTAATAAATTTATTAGATTAGGATAAAGAATGTTTCAAAAAAATATCTATTTAAAAATAATTTTTTTACTTTTGCTTTTTATTTGGAGAGTTAATTATTGTTTTTCTGACTCTGTTTTATTCCAAAAGATTTCAGATTTTTCTTGTTTTGGAGGGTATTCTTTTGTAACCAATTACGATGATTTAGCTTCTGTATCACAAAGTGCTATAAAATTTCTTCAAGCTAATAAAGAGCGTCTTTTGAGTGAGGGAAAAATTGGTTCCAAACTATTTAAAGATGACCAAAGCTATCTAAATAAAACTTTGGATTCGCTTGAAAGACTTTCTGTTTTAACAAGATATTCAAAAAATGGTGAAATAGATTGGAAAATTTTAGAAGAAAATTTTAATTTTATTCATTGGAGTGGGGATCAAAATGCTGCTTTAAAACATAAAGTGAAACTTCCAGACGGTAGCATTAGATTAACAAAGTATTTAGTTCATATGTCGAGCGGAAGTTATTATAAAACTTTGAAATACTCATGCGCTTTATACCAGGTACCATACGATGAGCGAGATTTAACAGATTTAGAAATTAAGAATAAAAAAAATGATTTGATTCGTTTAAAGTATACAAAACAAGAAATTATAAACGGAGCTTTAGAAAAACAAGATGTCAAAAATAAAGTAGCCGCCTTGGTTTGGATTACTCGCGAAGATTTGGAAGAAGCAATATTGCAAGGTACTATTGTTGTGAAAATGCCAGATGGAACTATTAGATCTTTTAATGTTCATAAATCGAATGAAATTTCATATGACCGAAATATAACTGATAAAACAGAGCAAAAACGTTATTGGTTTTTTCGAGAAGTTAATGGGATAAAAGGGTTTGGCGATTCTAAAAAAATAGATATTAAACCGAATGTTTGCTTTGCCGGTGATGTCAAAAATATTGGACTTGGTATGATCATCGCAATCAAATATAAAAATGCAGTAACTCAAAAAGATGATATTCGAATTGGAATACTTGCAGATACAGGCGGTGCTTTTGATGAAAATATTTACCAATTAGATTTTTTTACTGGAACATTTGAAAATCGTGATCTTTTTAAAAGCTATATAAAGCAGTTTCCAGATTTTGTAGAAGCTTACATTTTATTTTCGAAGTAAAGGGTGTTAAAAAAAATCATATGCACAAACACTAGGCTGACTCATTCTTTTTAAATATTCATTATGTTTTAGAACGTTGTTATGGTTTGGTGGTAAATGCATAGTCTCTAATAACTTTTGCATATCATCAAAGTTAAGCCGTTTAGGAATTTGTGAGAAATCTATATTATGAACGAGGTTGAGAAGTGGGGTATTTTCAAATGTTTCATCCATCCATCCATCAAATTCAAGATTCCAAATGATATTGCGTTTGTTTAGCAAATTGCTTTTTAAGATTGATTTTATACCTAAATAGTCACAATATACGGATATTTCATCTAGGGTTTCACTATAATTTAATTCATTTAAGATAATTAATAAATTTGTTGGTTCATTACGACTTTCTTGATGCATATAATATTTTTTTAAGGCTTGGGGTCTATACCAATCGAACCTTTCATTAAGGGTTACTTTTTTTAGATATTTTAAACCCCTAATGAAAATTTCTAGATCGCTCTGTGTTAGTTTGATAAGATCAATTCTGATTTTCAGTTTAGTAATGTAAGGACAGAATTTTAAAATAAAATGAGCCGAGCCTTCATCAAGATAAACATCGTCATTATATGAGATCGACACACTGTGTATTGGAATTTCACTGTCCATAAGAAAATTTTCGATTACTAACTTTCTTAAAGTCTCCAAAGTTGCTTCTTCATCATGCGAAAATGGAATCATAGCAGTTCTAATTCTTTCGGATAAAGCGGGAATGGGAGGTGTTGGATCCGTTTGTGCCGAGGTTTCTATTCTTTGTAAGGGAATAGGAGCCGTTTGTGTAGGTTGTTCTCTTCTTTGTGGTTGTGGCGGTAATGGATCAATTACTTTTGTTCTGCGTGTTGAACAACCAGCTCCTGCAAAAATGTTGCTGGAAAAAATAAACAAAAATATGAATAAAATTTTAATAAGTTTCATTTGATCTCCATATTTTATTTTTAGTTTTCCCACATAGCATTTACAGGAATGGCCCAAAGATTATTTCCGAAAGGAATTTTTTCGTTGCCTGTGTATAAAACGATTCCGCCTACAAATTTATCTTTTAGTGTTTCTTGAAGATGTGATAATCCTTTAAAATGGTCTTTTGTAATTGTTTCACTACTTTTGATTTCTATTCCGAATACTCTTCCCGATTTATCTTCTAAGATTAAATCAACTTCATTGCCACTTTGCGTGCGATAATGGTAAATTTTGGCTTGATTTCGACACCAAGTTGCTTGTTTTAATATTTCTGTAACTATAAAATTTTCGAAAGATCTTCCAAAAATTTGTGAGTCATTCATTAATCTTTCTTCGTCACATCGCACTAGATGTAATAATATTCCACAATCTATCAAATAAAGTTTTGATGATTTCACAAATCTTTTTCCTAAGTTTGTGCTCCATGGTTGTATGAATGTTATGAGATATAACGTTTCAAGTAATGTTAAATATCTATGTAGTGTTGAATTTGAAATTCCGCTGGAGCGCGATAATTCTGCAATATTTAAAAGCCCACCAACTCTTGTTGCGATTAGATTTAAAAGATTTGGCAATTGAGTAAGTCCTTCGATTTTTGCAAGATCTTTTACATCTCTTTGTAAAATAGTTTCTAAATATGAATTAAACCAGGCGTCGACTCCTTCTTGATCCAAATTTTGTACAGGAGGATAACCACCTAAGATTAGCTTTTTGAAAATTGTTTCTTTATTAATCTTAGTTGCTTTTAATTGCTGTATTTTCCCATCAAAAATTAAATCAATAAAAGATTCTTTTGTTCCTATTATTTCACCTACAGAAAGTGGATAAAGTTTTACGATTTCCATTCTTCCGGCAAGAGAGTCACCAAGTGTTGGAATTAAAAGAGGGTTTGCAGATCCTGTTAGGATAAAAGTTCCCGGAATTCGATTTTGATCGATATAATTTTTTATAGAAAGAAAAATTTCAGGAACTCTTTGTACCTCATCTAATATCGTTGGTTTTTCTATATTTGATAAAAATCCAATAGGATCTGATTTTGCTGCAGATAAATAACGTAAATCGTCAAAGGATACGTAATTAGAAAATTTTTCTTTTGAGGTGAGTTTTTTTACCAAGGTTGATTTTCCCGTCTGCCTTGCTCCTGTTAATAAAACTACAGGACTTCGAGTTAATGCTTTTTGGAGCTTTTCTGTTATATTTCTTTTAAAAAACATGTTTTTCCTTCAAAATTTGAACTTCAATGGTATAAATATTACCATGTGTTGGCAAAATTTACACCATTTGATGGTAAAACATCAAGATTCAAAGTTAAATTTATTTTTATTTAAAAAGAATTTCTTCTCTTTTTTGCCTCTTCAAAAACTAAAGGCTGAATTTTGGGAAATGAAAGTTCCGTTGGAACAATGTTTAAAAGTTCAATTTTTTCTATTTCAAATGAAGGTAAATCGCCTAGCTCTTGTATCTCTGCATAAAATATTCTGCCGAAAGTAGTGATATCGTTTATAGTTACAGAATATTCAAAAAGAGCTGTTAATTCAAACTCTTTTGCTCCGGTTTCCTCATAAAGTTCTCTTTTTGCTGTATCCAAAATATTTTCATTTGGTTCGCGTCTTCCGCCCGGTATTTCCCAGGCCCGGTTTTTGTTTTTGCACCAGATCCACATAGATTTATGTTCAGCGCAAATTGCAGCAAAAGTTAGTTTATGATCTTCGATAGAGTTTAAATCGTGAAATTTAACTTTTATCATTCTATTACCTTTATTCGTAATCAAAATTTTCGGTATACATATCATTGTTTTTTGTTTTTTCGATCAAATCTTTTACATAATAAATTGTATTTTGTGGAAGTGCATCAATCGCAAACCAGTTTAAATCTTCACATTTATGTGGTTCTTGGTTTGTTGGTTCACCTTCCCATTTTAACCCGTAAAAGAAGAAATAAACTCCATCTTTTTTGTTCAAAACATGTACAAGTTTTAGATCTGATTTATTTACATTAATTCCAAGTTCTTCTTTTGCTTCACGAATAAGTGCTTGTGTGAGCGATTCGCCTTCATCAACTTTGCCACCAGGAAGTCCATAAAAGCCTTCCATGTAATTTGTATTTTTTCGTTTGCCAAGAAGGTACTTATTATTTTTTTCTAAGATTAGGACTGTACCTAAAAGCAGAGGGGATTTTTTTGACATAAATTCCTTTTGAAAATAGGGTTTTTATTAATGATTATAAGGAGATTTAAGATTTTGTTTATAGGAATTATAACATTATTCTGCTTTAAGTTTGTTTTTATAATTTTTTTTATCAAAGGTGCTACCCGCACGGGCCAAGGGTGCTGAATTTGAGCACCCTTGGATCCCCAAACCAAAGAAATTTTCTTTGGAATCTTTTTTACGCGCTAAACTCCTGCATCCAGTAAAACTGGACTGCAGTTCAAACAGGTAGCGCTAATTTGGAATCCTACATTCTCATAAAGATGTTTTTCTAAATTTTTCAACAATTCAAATTTAGAAAAATAAAGGAAGTTACAATAAAAATGGATTCTCGCATTCGCGAGAATGACGCGAAGAGTTCCGAGATACTGCTATCAAAATATAGTCTTTTGAAATAGTCGTAAGACAAAGAATCTTATTGTAAGATTCTGATCCAGCGCTATTTGTTTAAAGTCGGAGTACAACGAAGTTGTATCCCGACAAGTTTAGCGCTGAAGGAAATCCAAAAGTGCTCTTTTGGCGCATAGGAGAGTACAGAGAGGATTTTGCGTATAATCCTCTCTGTCACCTTGCGTGGAGCAATCCAAAGATAAAAATAAATTAAAAGTTAAACTAAGAATGAATATATAAATTAATTTAAAAAAATAGGAATAAATATAAAGGGATTATCAATCTCTTTTTGTCCTTTTGCTTTATTCCCCTCTTTTTTGTAATCTAAAAACTAATTTTTATCCGTTTTTGCAAAGGTTTTTGCTATGAAAAATGATGAATTAAATTTTGGGCTTGATGAGCAACTTGTAAGGAGTATTTCCACGCAAAAAAATGAACCGCAATGGATGCTGGATTTTCGTCTTGAAGCTTTAAATATTTTTTATAAACTTCCAATGCCTCATTTTGGTCCTTCTTTGAAAAATTTAAATTTTGATTCGATTAATTATTATGTTAAGCCTTTGCAAGAGCAAAAACGTTCGTGGGATGATGTGTTACCTGAAACAAAAAAAACATTTGAGAAGTTAGGTTTGCCTCAAGCGGAGCAAGAGTTTTTGGCAGGTCTTGGTGCTCAACATGAATCGGAAATGATTTACCATCATATGAAATCAGAATGGGAAGATGAGGGGGTAATTTTTCTTGAACCATCGCAAGCGCTTTTGAACCATCCTGAAATTTTTAGAGAATATTTTTCCAAATTAGTTCCAGCCTCTGATAACAAATTTGCAGCTTTGAACAGCGCTGTTTGGAGTGGAGGAACTTTTATTTATGTACCTAAAGGCGTTGAAGTTACGATGCCATTGCAAACTTATTTTCGAATTGAGAGTAAGCAAATTGGACAGTTTGAACGTACTTTGATAATAGCTGATGAGAGAAGTAAGGTTCATTACATAGAAGGTTGTACTGCGCCGCAATATAAATCCGCTTCGCTTCATGCTGCGGTAGTTGAGATTTTTGTTAAAAAAGGTGCAAGCGTACGATATACAACAATCCAGAACTGGTCTAAAAATGTTTACAATTTAGTTACAAAGCGATCTGAAGTTTATGAAAATGGTAGAGTTGAGTGGATTGATGGAAATTTGGGAAGTGGCGTGACAATGAAATATCCTGCCGTTACGTTGAAAGAAACTGGTGCAAGTTGTGAGCTTTTATCGATCTCTGTTGCAAGTAAAAATGAGCAAACTCAAGATAGTGGTGCAAAAGCTATTCATTTAGCAGGAAATACAAATTCGCGGATCATTTCAAAATCAATATGCAAAGATGGCGGAGTTGTAAACTTTAGGAGTTTTGTGAAATTTGCAAAAAATGCTGAAAATTGTAAATCATTTGTTCAGTGTGATTCTTTAATTTTGGATGACAAATCTATTTCAAATACCTACCCATTTATTAGTATTGAAAATGGTGATGTCAATGTTGGACATGAAGCAAAAATAAGCAAAATAGAAGATGAACAGCTTTTTTATTTGATGAGTCGTGGAATTTCGCGGCAAGATGCCCAAACTATGATTGTGAATGGATTTATTGATTCATTTGTCAAAGTTTTGCCTATGGAGTATGCGATAGAAATGAATCGACTAATTGAGCTTGAAATGGAGAGTAATTAAATATGAAAAAGTTATTTTTATCTCAGGTTGTAGAAGATTCAAGCTTAGATTTTATTAGTTTAGATTTTGTGGATTCAAAAGATGTTTTGCTTATAGATGATTGTGAAAGTTTTGCAGAGTTTGAGATTGTTTTAAATTTGCAAAGCAAAGTTAAGCTTAATTATTTATTAAAAATTGAAAATGCAAAATTTGATTGTTTATCGCGCAAAATAACGGTTAATTTGCTTAGTGAATATTCTGATGCTTGTCTAAAAATTAGCGCTAAATTGCAACCATCACAAACTGTTTTTATAAAAACAAATCAAGTTCACTTGGCATCCAATAGTAAAAGTGATTTGATAGTTAAATCCGTTCTTGAAGAAAATTCCAAAATAAATTGTGAAAATCTGATCCGTATCGAAAAAGATCTTAAAAACGTTATTGCGTGTGAAAACAGTAAATCTTTATCACTTTCTAAAAATGTTAAAGTAATATTTATTCCAAAACTTGAAGTTGAGTCCAAAGATGTTATTTGCAAACATGGTGCAGCGTTTAGCAGTTTAAATGAAGAACAACTTTTTTATCTTCAAAGTCGCGGTATAAGCTTGCAGCAATCAAAAGAGATGCTAACAGATTCTTTCTTAAAAATTTGATTAATTTTATTAATTAAAATATTTCTGTATTAACTTTTTAAATTTTTGATAAAGTTTTAAAAGTTTGTATTTTTTAACATTCTAGGAGAATTTATGTTTAATCTTTTGGCACATTTGCTAGATCAAAATCGTTACATGGGGTTTGTTGGAATTTTAACAATTTTGACAATTGCTTTTGTATTTTCAAATAACAAAAAAAGGATTCGTCCTAAATTAGTCATTAACGCACTTTTGATGCAAATTTTATTTGCGCTTTTTATTGTTAAAACAACTTTTGGAAATGCAATTTTGAGTTTTATTTCAAGAGGTGTTGCAAAGCTTTATGATTTTGCAAATGTTGGTTCGAGTTTTGTTTTTGGAAAGCTTACTGATACCGCAGGTCCTTGGGGTTTAATTTTTGCTATCAAAGTTGCAACTATAATAATATTTTTTGGTGCATTGATGGCTATTTTATTTCATTTTAAAATTATTCAATTTTTCGTAAAATATATTTCTTTTGCGATTCGTCCAGTTTTGGGAACATCAGGTGCAGAAACATTGTGTGCGACTGCAAAATGCATTTTGGGACAAACTGAAGCGCCGTTACTTGTCAAAAATTATTTACCATCGATGACCGATTCTGAAATTTTTGTGATTATGGTTAGTGGTATGGCAACAATCAGCGGAGCGATTTTAGCTGTTTATGGTGCTATGGGTGTTTCTATGATTCATATGTTTTCTGCAAGCGTGATGGCGATTCCAGGAGCTATTTTGGTTGCAAAAATTTTATATCCAGAAGTTGAAAAACCAAAAACAATGAGCGGTGAAAGTGTAGATATGCCGGTAGAAACAAGCAATGTTTTAGATGCTGTTTCACGAGGAACAACGGATGGCTTAAAGTTAGCTGTTAATATTTTGGCAATGCTTATAACCTTTATAAGTTTGATTGCGATGATAAATTATATGTTATCTTCCGCTGGACTTTTTACATTGAATGATATTTTTGCTAAGATCTTTTCGCCAATTGCGTTTTTGCTAGGTGTTCCTTCGCAGGATGTTTATACAGCAGGGTCTTTGCTTGGTCAGAAATTAGTGATTAACGAATTTGTAGCATACAGCAGTTTTGTAAAAGCAAATTTAGCAGATAGAACACAAGTGATTTTGACATATGCTCTTTGTGGTTTTGCTAATTTTTCCAGTATTGGAATTCAAATCGGCGGAATTGGTGCGTTGTGCCCAACAAAGAGACATGTTTTAATTCGTTTAGGATTTAAAGCGCTTTTGGGTGGAACATTGGTTAATCTTTTGAATGCAGCGATAATTTCGCTAATAATTTAAATATTTTGGAGTTTTATTATGTTTAAGAAATTTATTTTGGGAATGTTTTTTGTTTCTAGTTTTGGTGTATTGAATGCATTAGGCGAATATGATGATCTAGTAGTTGGTGGTGGTTTAAATCACCAGGGTGCATATTTAAGAGAAGATCTTACTAAATATTTTAGTTCATTATTTGGCGAAGCATTGCGGTTTTATGTTTATTGTAAACAAAATGAAGTAACAATAGATTTTTGGAAATATTTAAATTCTTTAGTCTTAGACTTAAAAGCATATCCAGAAGAATTACAAAAAGATTATTCAACTGTTTTAGCTGAAATACAACAAACCGCTAGTTCTAAAATATTAGGATATTAAAGATGCAACTTGTTAAAATTTAATGGGAATTTTAAATGATTAAGAAATTGGTTTTATTTTTATTTTTTAGTTTATATTTAGGAATGGTTTCTGCAGTAACTGAAGATGATGTTAAAAATTATTGGAGGCTTCGCCGGGAACTAATTGATATTAATGCAACAAAAAATACAGATCAGATTAAAATAAAAGCTTTGAATTTAATAACTTTTATTGCACCTCTATTAAAAGATCCTTATTGGCGTTCTGAATTAAAAGCTCAGATGCAAATTACATTGGATTTTGCACGAGAAATTTATGCAGATTTGATGGGGTGTTCTAAAAAGCAAGAAGACCCGGAAAATGATGATGGCGATTGGGAAAAAATTTAGTTTAATTTCAAAATAATATTAGTTTTTATCACTTAATTGCTATTAAATGTGTAGACCTGCTAATTTTTTAGTAGGTCTTTTTTTGTTAAGGGGTGGGATATGTTAAAGAAATTGTTTTGGTTTTTAATTTTTTATTTAGCAATTAATACGGCAGTTTTTTGTACTGGGACAAAAGAAAAAGTTGATAATTTTATATGTAAATATTCGTTGATTATTAATAATTATCAGTTTTTGAATGTTGAGCCAACTGATGAAATATGTAAAGAATTTAAAATAGAGTATAAAGCTATTTGTCTTGAAATTTCTTCAACATTTGATTTAAATATTCAAGGAAAGCGTGAAGCGCGTAAAAATCTACGTTTTATAGTTTATAGTATGCATTTTTTGGGTAACTTTTGTAGATTCAAAAAGGGAATAGCATTTTGTCGAAGTCGTATAGGTCGTGAAGGTAGATTAGAATTGACGAATTTAAATTCAGCGGTGTTGGGTTTGGATCAATTATTGACAGATAATTTGAGAGCAGGTAAATATTCAGATGAAAATCTTAGAGCTTTTGTTGAAAAATTTTTGCAAAATTTAAAAAACATAGAAGCGGATATTGTGAGTTTAGAATATGTTTATTATGCAGCAGCTGGATAATTTTACTATTTTAATAAAGCAACAGTTTGATTGTGAATGATTTTTAGGCCAGCTGAGTTGTATTCGAGCAATTTAGTTGGCCGACTTACATAATTGATAATATCTTTTTTTCTAAAAAGTATTCCAAAATCAGCTGCTGATAAATATCGAATCAAGTCTTGTGATTTAATAAATTTTATTTTGTAACAAGAGTTATCTAGCCCTTTTTGCCTTGCAATTTTTTTAATTGTTTCTTCATCTTGGGAGTAGATTAGTAGAAAAATATTTTTGTTTTTTTCATGTTCTTTTTTAAAATATTCGATTGATTCTTCTATGCACTGCCAAGGTCTTGCTGAACCGCTATAACAATAAACTGCGGCTTCTTGTGGTATTTGCAGTTCACTGCGAATAGCTTGCCGGTATGTTTTTATTTCGACAGTAGATAATTTTTGTGGAATATCGAGTGCGGCTATTGTTATTTTATTTTTGTCAGCTTTGAATTCTGTTATCAAATATTCTTTTAGAGCTTCGCTTACAGATTCGATTTCAAATTTTGATAGATAATCTTTTCTGCAATAAGTTGCAAACTCAAGATTTTTTAATTTTTTGTAAATTATTCTGAACATTAATTTTTTTAGAATATTTTGGGACGGTGAATATTCGTTTGAAAATCGATATTCTTCAGCCCCAAGCCCGCGTGCCTGAACGGTTAGTTTTAGATTATATTTGTTTATTTTTTGCATAGTTTTAATAGCAACATATCCAGCTAGCGGTCCACGAGCAATTATTTCATCGAAGTAATTTTGTTTTAAAAAAATACAGAGGTTTTTTATAGGAAGAAAAAAGCTGATTTTGCCTATGAATGGAAATCTTTTTTTTATAATTAAATTTAAATTGGGATGAAGTTTGTTTATTTTTAGAAGTTCATTTTCTGTAGGTATTTTTTTTTCGAAAGATAAAAGTGTAATTTTTAAATTTGGGTTTTGATGCAATCTTTTTAAAATTGGATCGATTACCTGGCTTTGAAAAACAGAGTTGTGAATTCCATCGTAAACTATGAATAAAATCTGCTTATTTGATTCATTTTTCATCATATGTAATGATAGCTTCTGTGTTTGTTGGACGTTTTTAATTTACATGAAATATTATCATGTTTTTATGAATAAAAAATTATTTTTAGGAAATTTATGAAATACATAATTCCTTTTGAAGATATTAGATTAAAAGATTTACCGATTGTTGGAGGTAAAAACGCATCACTCGGTGAAATGATTTCTGCTCTTACTAGTAAAGGTATTTTGATTCCTTCTGGTTTTGCGATTACGGCTCAAGCTTACAGAGATTTTATTAAGTTTAATTTGTTAGAACAGAAAATAAAAAATTTGCTTTCTGAAATCGATATTCACGATTTAAAAAATTTTAGGCGAATTGGTGCAGAAATTCGTAAAATGGTTGCCTATGGGAAAATTCCAAACGAAATAGAAAATGAAGTAATAATCGCTTATGAAAAGTTAGAAAAGCGTTATGGTAAAAACTGCGATGTTGCAGTTCGTTCGTCCGCAACGGCGGAAGATTTGCCTGAAGCATCTTTTGCAGGGCAACAAGAAACCTTTTTGAATATTCATTCACATAAAAATTTGCTAGAAAGTTGTATAAAAGCATTTGCTTCACTTTTCACAGATCGCGCGATTGCATATCGAATTGAACATGGTTTTGATCATATGTCTGTTGCTCTTTCGATAGGTGTGCAAAAAATGGTGCGTTCTGATGGTGCAAGCTCGGGTGTAATTTTTACGCTTGATACTGAGACCGGTTTTCACGATGTTATTTTTGTAACATCTTCTTATGGTCTTGGTGAAAACGTTGTGCAAGGTTCTGTAAATCCTGATGAGTTTTATATTCATAAACCTACTTTGAAACTTGGTTTTAAACCTCTGCTCAAAAAAAGAGTTGGTAGTAAACTCTTCAAACTTATTTATGGTGGATGGTGGCAGAAGGTTGTAAAAAATGTTTCTGTTCCAAAATGTGATCAAATTAAATTTTCAATTTCTGACGACGAAGCTCTTTACCTTGCGCAGCAAGCTTTGATCATCGAAGAATATTATTCTGACCTCAAAGGTAAATGGACACCTATGGATATAGAGTGGGGTAAAGATGCAATCGATGGCAAATTATATATTCTTCAAGCGCGCCCGGAAACTGTTCATTCTTTAAAGCAAAATGCAACCACTTATGATGAGTATCGCTTTGAAGATAATGTGCGAAAAAAAGCAAAAGTTTTAACCGCTGGAAAAGGTGTTGGCCAAAAAATAGTAATAGGAAAAGCTAGGATCATCAAAAATATAAAAGATATGGCGAAACTTCAGAGCGGTGAGATTTTGATCACTGACATGACCGATCCGGATTGGGTACCTATCATGAAAATTGCTGGCGGAATAATTACTAATCGTGGAGGTCGAACATGTCATGCTGCTATAGTTAGTCGCGAATTAGGTATTGCTGCAATAGTTGGTAGCGCAAATGCAACACAAGTTATAAAAGATGGACAAGAAATAACTATGGATTGTAGTAGTGGTGAAGTGGGGTATGTTTATGATGGAGTATTCCCTTTCAAAAAAAATACGATTAAAGTTGCAAAGCTTCCTGAAATGCAAACTAAGTTTTTGATGAATGTTGGAAATCCTGATGAAGCATTTTCTTTTGCACAAATTCCAAATGATGGTGTTGGTCTTGCGCGTTTAGAATTTATTATTAATAGTTCAGTGAAAATTCATCCGATGGCGCTTGTTCATCCGCAAAAAGTAATCGATAAAAAAGTTAGAGATTTGATTGAAGAGTTAACGATAGATTATGCGGATAAAAAACAATATTTTATTGATAAACTTGCACAAGAAGTTGGAACGATCGTTGCTGCATTTTATCCAAAACCAGTTGTTGTTCGTCTTTCAGATTTTAAAAGTAATGAATATAGGCAGCTGATAGCTGGTGAATATTTTGAACCGGTCGAAGAAAATCCGATGATTGGTTTTCGTGGAGCGTCAAGATATTACCACGAGATGTACAAAGATGCTTTTGTGCTTGAATGCCTTGCAATGAAGAAAGTTTTGCAGGAAATGGGGCTTACAAATATGAAAATTATGATACCTTTTGTGCGAACGGTAAATGAAGGTAAAAAAGTAATCGATTTGATGAAGTCTTATGGACTTGTGCAAGGTGAAAATGGTTTGCAGATTATTATGATGTGCGAAATTCCATCGAATGTGATTTTGATAGACGAGTTTGCAAAAGTTTTTGACGGGTTTTCAATTGGATCTAACGATCTTACACAACTTACTTTGGCGGTTGATCGCGATTCAAATCTTGTAGCACCCATTTTTGATGAACGAAATGCAGCAGTTAAGAAAATGATTCAAATGGCAATCGAAGGTGCGCATAAGGCTAGGAAACCTATTGGAATTTGTGGACAAGCGCCGTCCGATTATCCAGAAATTGCTAAATTTTTGATAGACCTAAAAATTGACTCTATTTCGCTAAATCCAGATTCAGTTTTAAAAACTATTAGTGAAATTGGTAAAGGCTAAAAACAAAAAAGGGTGGAAAAATTCCACCCTTTTTTATTTCTTTGTATTTTATTTTGTTTTAGGATTTTCTTCATCAAGGTTGTAATGTCTAATTCTTTGCAAAGGAATTTCTTTTTGCAAAGGAATTCCTTTTGGATTTTTAATATTTGTTATTCCATATCGTGCAAATACTGTTTTACATTCTGGTGTTGCGAGAGCAAATGCTGCTTTGAGTTCTTTTTCGCTTAATTGAATTTTGTTATCTTTCCATAATGTTAAAAATGCTTCTATGCTATCAGGTTGCCCCGCTTTTGCGGCTTCCATTAAAGCTGTATTTTTATTATTATTTTTAATATTTATTTTAGCTCCAGCGTTTAATAATTTATTTATACAATTTACATATCCTTTTTGTGCTGCATAATGCAATGGAGTATTACCATTTGCATCTTGGACATTCACATTTGCATCTTTTTTTATTAAGGCATTTATTAAACGGGCATTTCCGTTCATTGCTGCAAAATGTAAAGGGGCATATTCTCCATAAACGGTATAGATACCAATTCTTGCAGCGCTAGTATCAGTCATATTTTTTGTTTGAGCATTAACGTCAGACTCTGCTTCTATTAAAATTAAAGCACATTCGGTTCTATCATTTCGGGTTGCGCGCAGTAATGCCGTATAATTCTCATATCCTTTGGCTTTTACATTTGCTTTTTTGGTCAATGAAGCTCGAACTTCTTGGACATCACCTCTTGCTGCTGCAAACAACAAATTTTCATCAAGCTCTGAAAGGGCATGTATTAAACTTGTTGATGACAATAATAATCCGACTAAAGCTGTTTTTTTGAATAAATTCATATTAATTCTCCTTGAGAAATAATTTTTAAAAAGGTTACAATTATAATTAATATAAATATAAACCATTGCGCCGTTAAATACAAATGGTAAATATAAATTTATTTAAATATTATTAAAATTGGAGTTTTTTAATTTTAAAAGCTTGAAAAACTATAAAATTATTAAAATTTGATTTTATAAAAAACTGATAATTTTTATAAAAAAACTGATTTGTTTAGTTTTATAACTATTTATTTTTAAATGAGAATGTTTACAGATTTTTTGAAATCTGATGTTTTTTGTTAATGTTTGCTAAGATTGCTTTGTTGAGTTTTGAGAATGTGTGTTTTTAAAAGGAGATTTTATGGGAAAAAAGGCAAAAGAGATTGTTAAAATCGATGTAAAAAAATTAATTGATTTGCTTAATAAAGCTTTGGCTGATGAATGGCTTGCATATTATCAATATTGGATAGGAGCAAAAGTAGTTGAAGGCCCTATGCGAAGTGACGCAATTGCTGAAATGGTGCAACATGCTACCGATGAATTAAGACATGCAGGTATGATTGCGGATCGAATTATTCAATTGGGCGGAGTTCCTATTTTGGAGCCAAAAAAATGGTATGAAGCAACAAATTGTGGTTATGCAGTTCCAAAAGATTTTTATATAAAAATCGTTGTTAAACAAAATATTGAGGGTGAGCAGTGTGCTATAGAAACTTATAATAAACTACTTGAAATAACTCGCGAAAAGGATTCTGTAACTCATTTTATGATACACTCTATTTTGGCTGATGAAGTTGTGCATGAAGAAGATTTGCAAAATTTGTTTGAAGATTTGGAATATTTAGAAAGGAATGTAAAATGCAAAAAATAAATAAAAAAGGAAATAGTAAGTGGATTTGGGGTGGAATTTTAGGATTATTTTTACTTGGAGGCGCTTTTTTTTATTTATCCAAAAAAGGTTTGTCTAAAGCAGAACAAACAAAGGCGGTAGAACTTTTGAATAAGGTGCTAGCTGATGAATGGTTTGCTAATTACCAGTATTGGCTAGGATCAAAGCTAGCAAAAGGTCCAATGAGCAAAGAGGTTTCAGCTTTGTTTACAAAATATTCTGATGATGAGTTTAATAACGCAAACAAAATTGTTGATAAAATATTATTATTTGAAGGCAATCTACCTCTTGAACCAAAAATTTGGTATGAAATATCAAAATGTGGTTATAGCGCGCCTATAGATACTTCTACGAAAAATTTATTAGAGCAAGCGATAAAACGTGAAAAATGTGCAGTGGAATTTTTCAAAGAAATTACAGATTTTATAGGAACTAAAGATGTTGAGGTATTAAAAATAATTCAAGAAATATCAGATATGCAAAACAGTCACATCACGGAATTACAAAATTTACTTGAACTAGTTCAGCATTAAAAATAGTTGAAAATCATAAACAAACGGCGCTTTTAGCGCCGTTTGTTGTTTTAGGTATAAAAATGAAATTTTTTAAAATTAATAAAAATATATTTTGGCTTAGTATTGCAAGCTTTTTAAATGATTTAAGCAGCGAAATGATCATTCCTATTTTACCTCTATTTTTAAAATCACTTGGAGCTGGAAGTATTGCTATAGGTTTTGTCGGGGGGGCGAGAGATGGGCTTGCTAATATTTTAAAATTTTTTGGCGGCTATTTATCTGATAAAATCGGTAAGAAAAAAATATTTCTTTTTTGGGGATATTCCATTTCTAATATTTTTAAACTTCTTTTGGCCTTTTCTTCGAGTTGGACCAGTGCATTAATTTGTTCTACTTCTGAGCGTATTGGTAAGGGAATTAGAACTGCTCCGTCAGATTCTATAATTTCGCAGTCGATGCCAAATCAAAGGGGAAAGGGGTTTGGATTTCATAGAGCGTTTGATACGGCGGGTGCTATTTTTGGGTCGCTTTGTGCACTTTTGCTTTTTTGGATATGGGGACTTAGTTTTAAATTTATAATTTTTATTGCAGCTATGATTTCGTTTTTGTCGCTTATTCCATTGAAGTTTGTAAGTGAACCTGAGGTTGAGAAAAGACCTGCGAATTTTAAATTTTTTGTAAATTTATCTAAAGAATTAAAACTTTTCATTTTTATTTCAACTGTTTTTGCTTTTGCAAATTTCAGCTACATGTTTTTTATTTTGAAAGCACAAACTTTTTTGATTAGTACTGGAATTGTTTCTGAGCAGTTATCTTTTGCGATAGTGATGTTACTTTATGTTTTGTATAACGTTTTTTATTCCTTTTTTGCTTATCCGCTTGGCATATTTGCGGATAAAATTGGTCAGAAAAAAATACTCATTTGGGGGTATTTAATTTTCAGTTTAACTGCTTTACTTACTATAATTGCTAAATCGATTATTGCTTTTGTTTTAGTATTTGTTTTATATGGTATATTTTGCGCCATTGTTAATAGCAATCAGCGCGCTATGGTTTCGAATTTGGCTTCAAAAGGTTCGCAAGCATCAGCTCTTGGTTTGTTTCATACCATAGTTGGTCTTGCAACTTTAGCAGGAAGTGTGTTTGCTGGAGTTTTGTGGAGTTTTAGCCCGCAAATACCTTTTGTTTTTGCCACGATTGTTAGTTTATTTGCTGCTATTTTATTAAGCTTTTTAAAAGTTTAATCTCTTTGGGGTAATTATCGCCGCTTGAGGTTTCTGGTGTTTCTAAAATTTTAGGAATATCGGAAAATCGTTTGTCGTTCATAATTAATTCAAAAGTTTTTAGCGGGATGGTTCCATTTCCAATATTTTCATGTCGATCAACCTTGGATCCACATGGAGATTTTGAATCGTTTAGATGAATAGCTTTTAAATTTTTTAAACCTAAGATTTTATCAAATTCTTCCCAAACTTTTTCATATGATTTAGGAGTACTGATATCGTATCCTGCGGAAAAAGCGTGACACGTATCAAAGCATATTCCAACTTTATTTTTATGTTTGCATAAATGGCGAATTTGTTTTAATTGCTCAAATTTGTAACCGATATTTGTTCCTTGTCCCGCCATTATTTCTAAAAGGATCATAGTTTTCCCATCGCAGTTTTCTAAAACAGCATCCAAATTTTTTGCAATTTTTTCGATTCCTACATCTTCACCTGCTTTTAAATGTGATCCTGGATGTAGAACAAGATATGGAACTCCTAATTCATTACAAATCTCTAATTCTTGTTTTAATGCTTTTACTGATTTTTGCTCGGTATCATTTGAGCTAGATGCTATATTTATGAGATACGAACAATGAGCGACTACAATTTTAATGGAAGAATTTTTTTGAGCTGCTTTGAAAGATTCGATTTCTTGTAAGGTTAATTTTTTAGCATGCCATGTCCGGCTGCTTTTTAAGAAAATTTGTATAGCAGTACAGCCTATCTCTTCACCACGTAGTATTGCTTTGTCAAATCCTCCAGTGATTGAAACATGAGCACCAAGTAAAATGTTTTTCATAAGATCCTTTTTATTGAATTTTAAATATTTTTTGATTGTATGGTAAAAGTAAATTTTTTTTAATAAAAGATAATTAAATTTATGAATTACTTTTGCATTGCTATAAATTTTGATTATTAAAATCAAAAGGTTCTTTTTGAGCAGCTTTTTCTGCTATCTCTTTATAGAAATAACCATCGTCTTTTTCTATTTTTCTTCGAAGTTTATAAAAAAGACGCCACGCTTTTTTATTCATTTTTGGAGGATTTATTTTAATTTTCACTTTGTGAATTTCAAATGTTTTGGATAGTTCTAATGCAGCTTGTAAGCTTCGAATACCGCCTTTATTTAGTTGTAACTCTTGGATGTATGTTGTACCAAATTTTTTAACTAAAAACGGAGTAATTTCAAAATTTATATAATTCTCTATGGATGATTTTTTGTTGAACATTCCATCATCACAAATTGTGATCGAATTGTTAGCGTCATAATTGAGAGTGAGTTTGTTTTCAATAGGGTCGAGCATAATTGTTTGTGCGGAAATTTTTTTATTTAATTTTAAAAAACCTATGAAAAAGAAGGTAAGACAAAAAACTAAACCAAACTTAAAAAATAAATTTTTGATTCTTTTGTTTAGCAAGATAATTGCGCAAGCAAATGGGAAAATAGCGAGTAAAACTTTGGAGGAAAAGGGAACGGCCACTAACCATTTTTTACTACCTAATCGTAAGCAATATTCTATAGCAATAGTGTTATAGTTTAAGGCCTGCGCTAAAAAGTCATTTGGGATAGATAAAATTTCTGTAAAAAATAAGAATGAACTTAAGACTAAAAATATTGTCATAAGCGGAGAAAATAAAAGGTTGCCCAAAATAGACATAAAAGATATAGGCATGCCCCACATTGCAAGTATTGGCATAGAAACAAATGTTGCAATTACTTGTACCAAAAAGAAGTTTAAAAAATATTTAATGATTTTGTTTTGAATGTTTTGTAAAAGCATAAATTATTTTTGTGGGAAGTTGAGATAAACGTTTTTCCAAAATAAATTGGAACTTCCGCTTTGTGGTGGGATTAAAATTTGTTTTTTTATAAAGTTTACAACATTTAGGGCATATTCTTTTGTTTCGTTTTTATCACAAAGTATTTGTTTTTTTGAAAAATAATTAAACAAAATATTTAATATTTCCAAACTATCTGTTTCGTTTAATTCAAGTTTTTTTAAATCAGATTCAAAAGTAATAGGATCGTTTAATTTTTGTTTTTCAATAAAATACTTTAGTAATGGATATTCTTCGAAATCGATTTCAAACTCTGCCTTTGGAAATTGCTTGATTAAAGAGCGCGATTTGATAGTAGGTAAAATTATTTTGATATTATTTGTTAAGAGAATGAAATTGTAACCTACTGGTGGTTCTTCGAGTATTTTTAAAATTTTATTTGCAGTTGCTGCTGTCAAAAGATGAGCTTTTTCTAGAACAAAAAAGAATTTTTGATCTTTATCCAAATTAAACTGAATTTTCTCAAAAATTTGTTCGATAAGGTCAACCGAATAACTTTTTTGTGGTTTTAGCCATAACACAGAAGAATGAGAAAAGCTTTTTAATTTTCTACAATTATTACAATAACATTCTGAAAAATTATCTATCGATTTGTTGATGCAAAAATTTAGCTGTAAAAAGGCGATTGTTTTTTCAACTAAATTTTTATTATCACCTTCCCAAAGTTGTACTGGAACTAAAGAATCATTTTTCATTTTATAAGGCTTTGAATTTTGTCTACAGATTCCATAACTAATTGTTCAGGACTTTTTGTACCATCCAAAATTAGAACATTTTTTTTGTCTTTAAAAATGGTTTCAAATCCTTTAACGGTTTTCTGCCAAAAAGTATTATTTTGTTGTTCGAAAGAAGTTAATGAACCTCTGCTGGATAACCTTTTAAATGCAGTTTCAATGTCTAATCTTACGTAGATTGTTAGATCTGGCGATATATCATTCATCGCCCATTTATTTATATCTTGAAGTGTTTCTATATCAAGACCTAGTCCAAAACCTTGGTATGCGATAGAAGAGTCGCCCATACGATCTGAAATTATAATATAATTATCATTTAATTTGGGAACTATTATTTCGTGAAAATGCTGAGCTCTATTTGCTGCAAATAATAAAAATTCAGTTTTGGCGGCCATTTGATGTTTTTCTTCATAAAGAATTTTTTTTATTTTTTCACCAATAATTGTTTGTCCAGGTTCTTTGGTTAAAAACAGTTTAGAATTGGATTCTTGTAGTTTTTTAAAGAGATTATTTGAAAGGGTGCTTTTTCCGCACCCCTCTATACCTTCAATAGTGATAAGTAAACCTTTTTTCATATTTTATTTCTTAAAAAAGTTTTTTATACAATCACAAATATAATCTATTTCTTCATTATTTAGTTCAGGCCAAATAGGAAGAGCTAATATTTTTGTTGTTAATTCTTGAGCTATAGGACATTCATTTTTTATTGCAGGATTGGTTTGCAAAAATTTAATGTCATTAAATGTTTGAGGATAAAAAATGTTAGATCCAATTTTGTTTTCTGTTAAATGTTGTATTAACTGATTTCTTTTATCTTTATCAACTTCTATGCAGAATTGATGATATGTGTGATGCCCCAAAATTTCTTTTGGTAATTTTATTTCTTTAATTGCTTCAAGGTTTTGAGTATATCTTTTTGCGATTTCTCTTCTTTTGTTGTTGAAGTCATTCAAGAAATCTAATTTTTGCGACAAAACAGCGGCTTGAAGAGCGTCTAATCTACTGTTTATTCCAAGCTCAATATAGTTATAATGGCTTTGGCGACCATGATTTCTAAGCTGCAATAATCTTGCTGCTAGTTTTGGATCGTTTGAACAAACTGCCCCAGCATCACCGCATGCTCCCAAATTTTTTGTTGGATAAAAAGAAAGAGTTGAAATATCGGCCAGAGATCCAGCCATTTTTCCATTTAAACTTGAACCTATTGCTTGTGCGCAATCTTCAATTGTCCAAAGCTTCCATTTTTTTGCAATTTTGGAAATTTTGTCAAAATCTGCACATTGCCCAAATAAATTAACTGCAATAATACCTTTTACTGGAAATCCGGTTTTATTGTGAATTGCGACATTATTTTTTAGTGTTGCATTTTCATTAAGCCATTTTTCGATGTTTTCTGGTGAAATATTAAATGTTTCAGGATCTATATCTACAAAAACAACATGACCTCGGTTTGCAACAACTTCACTTGCAGATGCCAAAAAAGAGAACGGAGTTGTGATAACTATGTCATTTTCTGCTAAATCAAGAGCTCTGACGGCAAGCCAGAGAGCATCTGTACCAGAATTGCATCCAATTGCATGGTTTGTTTTTAAAAATTTTGCTAATTTTTCTTCAAATTCTTTTACAAAAGGACCTCCAACATATTGTTGAGAGTCTAGAACTGAATCGATAGCGGGTTTAATTTTGGATTTGGTGTTATTCCATTGTCTTTCTAATGAAAAAAAAGGTATTTGATGGTTCATTTTATCCTAATATTTTAGATTTTAAAAAGATTTTACAATTTGAATTTATAGCCTAATTTCTTATTATTAATAAAACTGAATACTAATTCTAAAGTTAAAAGAAAATTTGTTAAGAAGTTTTTGTTTTACCTATGTTTTAATTAAATTTTATGTAAAATATTGGTATGTTTGGTGTGGGTTTTTTATTTTAATTTTATTACAAGGAAGCTAAATGTTAGATGCAACTAAAAATATTGAAAATTTAAGAGAACAAACATCTTTTTTACTTGAAAAACAAGAAGATTTGTACTCTTTTTGTAAAGAACGTTTTGAAGAATTATTAAGCATTGTTAAAGCTAAAGTTGTTGAAAGCGAAACCGATAAAAATCAAGTTGAAAAATTAAATTCAATTTCTAAAGTTTTGGGTGAACATTCTCAAAAAGTTTTGGGCGAAATAGAATCAGATGTTTCTTTTTTAAAAGAACAATTAGAAGTTATTGAGGAAGTTGAAAGCGGAAACGATCTTGCTAAAAAAGAAGAATTGATTTCTGCAATGATGGAAAATGAAGAGCTCCTTGAAATGGAAGAGTTTAGAGAAGACGTTCTCCAAGAAGTAGAAGACTCAAAAAAAGGATTTGATACTGTAGTTGAAGATTTGATTTCTGCGTTAGAAGAAGGAAATCTTGATGAAGTATTGGTCTATCTTCAAGAAATGGAAGATCACGAAGAAAAAGAGTCTGGATGCTGCGGTGGAGAATGCCATTCCGGATGTGAAGATTGTTCTAGCTGCGATGACGAATAACTAAAATAAAATTAAATTTGAAAAATAGTTATCATAAAAAAGGAGAGCTCAAAAAAAGAGAGCCGTTTAAAGGGGTTTTAAGGCCATTTAAACTGTTTTTGGCATTAGGGGCTAAACATGATATACTTTTTAAAATCTTTTGGAGGTTTTGTTTATGAAAAAAGTTTATATTGAGTCAGGGTGCATCGGGTGCGGTAGTTGCGAAGCAATATGTCCAGAAGTATTTGAGGTCGATGGAATTTCTACAATCAAAAAAGATTGCGATATTGAAAAAAACGCATCATGCATAAAAGAAGCAGCAAAAATTTGTCCTGTGGAAGTTATCAAGTATCAAGAGTAAAATTCCCTAAAAGTGCAGGGAGGATCAAATGGGAGTATTACAGAAATTAAAGGCTTATATATCGAGGAAGTCATTAATTCTTACAGAGGTTGATGTTTATAAATTTTTAGAAAATTTTTTAAATGTAGATACCAATTTTTATGTAGGAACTATTTTAAAAACTTCTGCCGAGAGATTTTTAAATAAAAATGCTTTAATTTTTTGTGGTAGATCCATTTCTTATAAAGAGCTTTATTTTAGATCCATTTTGATGAGTAAAAAACTTCAAAATCTCGGTGTTAAACCAGGTGATAAAGTTTTACTTCTTTTTGAAAATTCAATCGATTTTTATATTTCTTATTTTTCCATTTGGCAGGTAGGTGCTGTTTGTGTACCTCTTAACACTTTTTTACATGAAAAAGAGCTTTCATTAATTATTAAAGATTCAAAGCCAAATGTTGTAATATCTTCAAATAATTTAAAAAGTAAGTTCGATCTTGCAAAAGAATTTGTAGAAGAAAATTTCCCAATAATTTTGACAAATGATGATATTGATTTTGAAACAGAATTGACGGATCAAGCTTGGGAAGAATGCAAAAATTTTAAGATTGAAAAATTATCTAGTAATGCGCTTTGTTTATTACTTTATACATCGGGCTCTACTGGATCTCCTAAAGGCGTTATGCTTTCCTCGGAAAATATTATTACAAATGTGATGCAAGATATTTCAAGATTGTCTTCTATTGCGTTAAAAGTTCGAGAAAGTGTCTTAAATAAAAATGTTTCTGATGAGAAATTTTTCGCAGCTTTACCTTTATTTCACGTTTTTGCTCAAAACACATGTATTTGGTTTCCAATTATAATTGGAGCTTCGATTATTATAATTCCAAAAATTGACAGAAAAGAAATCGTAGAAGGATTAAGAGAAAAACCTACTTTATTTTTTGGAGTGCCAGCTCTTTATGCACTTTTATGTTTGATGAAAAATGCACCACTTGATTCTATAAAAATATTTGTTTCTGGTGGCGATGCTATGACGGATAAAATTAGGGGCGCATTTTCAATTATTTATGGAAGAAAAATTTGTGTAGGTTATGGTTTGACAGAAGCATCTCCTGTAGTTGCAATTCAGATTCAAGACAAAGAAACCTCTGCGAATATTGTAGGAAAATTGCTTTTAGGAATTCGCGCAGAAATAAGAGATGATGAAGGAAATGTACTTAAAAATTGTGAAATTGGTAATTTATGGCTTCATGGTAAAAATATAATGTTGGGCTATTATAATTCACCAAAAGAAACTGAAAAAGTTTTAAAAGACGGATGGCTCAATACTGGGGATTTAGCTAGATTTGATAAATCCGGAAGTTTAGAAATTATGGGAAGAACTAAAGATTTAATTATTCACAAAGGATTTAATATTTATCCTCAAGAAATTGAAAACGTTCTTCTTTCACACCCTGCAGTTTTTAAAGCAGCGGTGATAGGTAGAGATGATGTGACGGCTGGGCAAGTGCCAGTTGCTTTTATTGCCATCAGGCCTGGTAATGATGATGTTAAATTAAAATTAAAAGAATATTGCGGAAATTATCTTGCAGCATATAAAATACCTAGAAAGTTTATTTATCTTAATGATCTTCCAATGAATCCTACTGGCAAAATAGATAAAAAACAGTTGACCAAAGATTTATAAATCTCCCTTACTTAGGTATAAAATGTCACTTTTCTATGTAAAAATTAATCTTTTTTTTGGTTCTTTAATTCTTGCGGCAGTTTTCGCATTTTTAGAAACAGCTTTTACTTCTTTGCGTTTGTTTAAGCTTAAAGAGCTTGCAGAGCGAAAAAAATCGTTTGCTGCATTTTTTGAAGTTTGGGAAAATAGTCCTCGTAAAATTTTGATCGCTATTCTTATCGCAAATAATTTAGCACATGTTTTATGTTCAGTTCTTATCACAGATATAATGCAGGTTTTTTTGGGAGATACTGGTTTTGCATTAACTATTGGTGTTTTGCTTGCAACTACTATTATTTTGATCATGGGGGAGATTTTGCCAAAAAGTTATGCAAAAGAACGTTGTGACAAATTATTAAGTGCTTCTATTTGGCTTATTTTTATTTTATATAAACTGCTTTCACCTATTGTGTGTGTTTTAACCAAACTTTCAGATTTTGTTTTAAAAAGATTGGGCGGTGTTTCTTTAGAAAATAAACAAAATAATGTTACTGAAAAAGAAATAGAGTTTTTGATTGACTACAGTGACAAAGAAAAAATCATGGAAGCGCAAAAAACAGAAATGTTACAAAATATTTTTTCTTTGGGGCAGACAATGGCAAAAGATATTATGATTCCCAAAACAGATATGATTGCAATAAATGCAAATTTATCGCTTGTAGAATCTATGGATGTTTTTTCTAAATATCGCTTTACACGTCTTCCTGTGTACAAAGATGCGGAAGATAATATTATTGGATTGATTCATCAAAAAGATATATTTGAGCTTTTATACAATAAACAATCTAAAAGAGTAGATGAAATTGTAATGCCAATTTTGTTTATTCCTGAGACAAAAAAGGTTAATTTTCTGCTTACGGAGTTTCTAAAAAAACGTGTTCATATGGCAATTTTGGTTGATGAATATGGCGTTGTAACAGGACTTATAACTCTAGAAGATATTATTGAGGAAATTGTCGGCGAAATAAGTGATGAGCATGAAGTTGTGCATCAAGATATAGTTAATCTACCTGAGGGTGGATGGATGGTAGACGGTAGAGTTGATCTTGAGAGGGTGGAAGAGCTTCTTAATATTAAATTCGATGTAGAAGAATCAGTAACCGTAGGCGGATTTATAGCAGAAAAATTACAACGATTACCTAAAAAAGGGGATCAAGTTTTTTATCAAGGTTATTGTTTTCAAGTCCATCATGCTACGTCAAAACGAGTTCATAATATTCTGATATTTGCAGAATCCCAAAGTTAATTTATTTATAAAAAGATTTAATTTTAGATTCAAATTCACAAAATTAAAGGGATAAAAAGTTAGTCTAACTTTTTATCCCTTTAAAAATTCAAAAAATCGAATTTTATTTATTTAGTGGGATTCTATGAAGTACTTGAGTAGTACAGTGAGGCCCGCCATAACTTTTGGTTACGTTTTTAAAATCAAGCCAAGTTGCATCAACATTGGAATTTTTGATTCTTTCTGGATAAGTTTCACTTACACCTTTTACACCAACTATTTTATTATTACCTATGCACAAAAAATTACATCCATAATTTAGTTGTTCGCTATCAGCTATGTCTATGAGATTAAAGCCTTTTTCAATTTCTATATATTCGAAAAAGTCTTTATCTTTTTGGACGCATTCATATTTGCCTAAATTATTTTTTTTATAAACATCGACAGTTGGTCTAATAGGTCTTGTAATATCATCTCTTGTTATAAGGCCTTTTTCTCTTCTTATTTTATCAACAAGACCTTTTTTAGGTCCTAAAATATTGAAATAAGTATCGAGATGCATTTGATCTTGATGTTTAAAAGGATCTTTTACGACTGCTACTTCAGCATAACCAAAAACATCATTTTCAAATAATTGTTTTACGCCTTCGGCATTTGTTCTTAATCCTTGCCCTATTAATGCAAAATCTCCTACAGGAATAAAGTCGCCCCCTTCTAATCTTCCTTCTCCTGTTACTCTATAAATTGGTTTAATTCCAAGTTTATTAAATGCAAATTCAGTAACGTCGACTTCATGTGCCCTTTGAACAGAATTCATTTTTCCTAAAACTACACCTTTATCAGTTGTTATTTGCTGATCTCTTAGAAAATGCATATTCATTAAAGGATAAGATTGATAAGGCTCTGCTACGAATTTTGTATTTTTTTCCGTACTGTTTCTTAAATGAATTGTTGGGTGCTCTAAAATAATTCGTACAAGATCTTTAGGGTGAACTTTACTTAAAATATTTTTTTTATATTTTAGTTGTTCCTCTTTAGTTTCTTGTGACCAATTTTGAGGCATATCATAAACTAACGATTGGCTTGCAAATTCAATGAGTTGGTCTAATTCAGGACCTTCTTTTTTGCTGCCATCTTCATTAAGTGTTCCTTTTAGTAGGGCATCTGTTAGTTCAATTACTATAATATTATTTTCTCTTAATGTTGCCATATAATTCAAATGTTCTTTTTGAGCTGCGCAAGTATCGAATGAGTCCTCAAATAGAGCTGCATTGGCATGCAGCAAGCCATAAAATACTTCTTGTCCTGGAGTATGCATTAAAATTACTTCTGGTTTATCCCATTCCGCACTTACTCCGACTGCCCAAGAATGTAAAGATTGTTTAGAAAATACGATTGATAAAATTGCAGCAAATAAAACTTTTTTATGAGTTAATTTAATCATAAAATTCCTTTAAATATGTTTTTAAACGGTTTATACAGGAAATTGCGCAATTTGTTATATTGTAATGATTTGTTAAAATTTGAAAAGATAAATTTAATCTACTTGATAAAAAAGTTTTATTTGCATAATTTATCAGAAATCCATTGATGTTTTTTCCTTATGTATATTATTAAAGCTCAAGGTGTAGAGATGAAAAAAATTTTGTTTGTATTAGGTTTAAGTATTGTTTTTTTTAGCAGTTGGTATTTGTTTAAACATGGAAAAAAAACAAATTCTAATGATGTTATTATTGTAGGTACTAATGCGGAATATCCACCATTTTCGTTTGTTAAGAATGATACTATCGTAGGTTTTGATATAGATATAATTTCTGAAATTTGTAAAAGATTAGGTAAAAAAATAATTATCAAAGATATGCCTTTTGATGTTTTAATTCCAGAAATTCAACGAGGATCTATTAATTTGATAGCAGCTGGCATGACCCCTACTGAAGAAAGAGCTAAAGAAGTTATTTTTACACAATGTTATTTTGTAGGTGATCCTTTAGTTATAATATCGCCATCAAATAAATCTTTAACAAAAATAGATCAATTGTTTGGAAAAGAAGTAATTGTAAATGAAGGGTATACCGCTGATTTTTATATGACTTCTTTTAAAGAAATAAAACTTAAAAGATTACAAACACCTGCAGCTGCTTTCCTTGCATTAGATGCAGGTAGAGCGGATGCTTATGTTGTAGCTCGATCTACGGTATCTTCTTTTTTTAAACAATATGGAAATGAAAAATTTATAGTTACTTCAATCCCTAATACAGAAGAAAAATATGCAATAGCAGTTTCTCCTTGTAATTCAGATTTATTACCCAAACTTAACAATATTTTAGATGATATGAAAAAAGATGGTACTTTGGATCAGTTAAAGCAAAAATGGGGATTAAATTAATGGATTTTATTTTTTTAAATGAATCTTTTTTTTATTTATTGCGCGGTGCTTTGGTTAGTATCCGTATAGCTGGAATTGCTTGTTTAATAGGTTTAATTGGTGGGACAGTTCTTGCTTTGGTTCAAACGGGTTCAAACAAATTTTTACGAGTTTTAGTTACATTATATATTACTCTTATTAGAGGCACTCCGATGCTTGTGCAAATAATGATTGTTTTTTTCATTTTGCCTCAATTAGGAATAAATTTTTCAGCATTTTGGTCTGCTGTTTTAGCGATAGGTATGAACAGTAGTGCTTATTTGAGTCAGATAATAAAAGCTGGAATTTTATCCATAGGAAAAGGACAATGGGAAGCAGCTCAAGTTTTGGGGTTTAATAAAGCACAGACTATGAAATTTATTATTTTACCGCAGGCTTTACGAGTTATTATTCCTGCTTTAGGAAATGAATTTATTACATTGCTTAAAGATTCTAGTTTAGCTTCAACTATAGGTGTTGTGGAACTTGTAAAAGAGGGATCGTTAATAATAAGCAAAACTTATAAAGTGATTCCTGTTTATTGTTTAGTTACTATAATATATTTAATTATGACAACCATTCTTTCGGTGGCTCTTGTTAGATTTGAAAAAAGGATAAAAAGACATGCTCATAATTGAAAATCTTTCAAATACTATTCATGGGAAAAAAGTTTTAAAAAATATTTCTCTGCGAATTAAACATGGAGAAATTGCTGTTTTACTTGGTTCATCCGGGGTTGGTAAATCGACCTTACTTCGAGTTTTGAATAATCTTAATTCTTTTGATTCAGGCGATATTACACTTGATGGAAAATCTTTTGATTTTGATAAGGTTAATCAAAGTCATACTGTTGGAATGGTATTTCAACACTTTAATCTTTTTGATCATTTGACTGTAAAAGAAAATATTACACTTGCTTTGGAAAAATTGCTTAAAAATAGTAAAAAAGAAGCTGAAAAAACAGCAATTGATTTATTGAAAAAGTATGGGCTTGAAGATTTTGCAAATTCATTTCCTGCTGATTTATCGGGGGGACAAAAACAACGGCTTGCCATTGCGCGTACTGTTGCTCTTAAGCCTAAAGTTATTTGTTTTGATGAGCCAACTTCTGCTTTAGATCCTATGCTCAAAAATTTTGTTGCCGAAAGTATTCAAGATCTTGCAAAACAAGGATATATAGTTTTGGTAGCGTCGCATGACATAATGTTACTTGAAAATCTTGTCTGTACTATTTATTTGATGCAGGAAGGCAATATTGTTCAAGTTGCTGATTCTTTGGATTTTATAAAAAATAAAGAAAATTACGCGCTTATAAATGCTTTTATAAAAGGAAGATAATATATCAATTTTATAATTGAAAAAAAAGGCCGTTGAGCAAATTTACTCAACGGCCTTTTTTTATTTAAAGTTTTATTATTTCTTCATAAAACAACAACTTTTTCCAGATTTTGGACAAGCTGTTTGAAATTTGAATATGATTAACCCAATTATTAAAAGAGAAACAAATGGGAGTATATAAATTACGCTTCCGATTTCGATCCAGCTAAAATATCCCAAGATTAAGCAAGAAATGATTCCTATTATAGGAGTTATTATTTCTTTGAGCGCATTCTTTTTAACTAAAATTACTATTAAAGAAACTAAAGTTAAAGTTAATGTAAACAACTGTCCAAGGTTTGTTATAGAAATCAATGTAACTTTGTGATTTATTAAAGATAAAAAGGCAAAAGCTAAAAAGCTTTGTGTAAACATTGCTGTATAAGGTCTGTGAAAAACATTCATTTTTTTTAAAAAATTGGGGAAAAATACTATTTTTTCTTTTGCCATAGAGTTTAAAAGAAAGCTTTGTGCATTTACTTCTCCATATATTGCACCGGCATAAGAACAAAATATAGACATTATGATAATTGTGCTTATTGCGGATAATATTAAAGGGGAAGTGATGTAGAGGAAGCTTATAAATCCGCTTGTGCCTTGAGTTGCAAGATTTTCAAATCCCATTATTTGAATTAATCCAAGATGAAATACTGTATAAATTAGTACGGTGATAAAGAAGCCAAGAAGAATTGCGCGGGATGCATTTTTTTCACCTTCTTCTATTAGATGGCTAATGCTGCAACAGGATTCAAATCCCCAGAATCCGAATATTGCTAAAGGGATAGAGTATTTTAGGTCTAACAAAGAGTAATTTGGGGCTGAATATCCTTTTAATATTAATTTCCCACTTAATAATAAATACAAGGCTGCGAGTATAAGAATGATAAGAGGTAAAAGTTTTGCGAATGTTAAAATGGATTGAATTTTGCTAACAATTTTAATACTTATCAAGCTTAATAAATAGAAAATTGCAAAGAAAAATAAATTAAAAATTATTGGATGTGCTGCGATTAAAGGTAAATCAAATCTAGCTATTAAAAGTTCTCTAAACGAAAAGCCTTGAACAGACATTGCGCCTAAATATGTTAAAAAATATGCCCAACCGCATAAAAAACCGGCTGTAGTTCCAAGACCGCTTCTTGCATAATTGAAGAAGCTACCTTCGTCTGGAAGAAATTTTGAAATTTTAGCAATGCTGAAAACTAGGGGTAAAAATATGATGGCACTTAATCCCCAACCTAAAAAACTTAAAGGACCAGATTTTTGAGCCATGATTGGAGGCGTAATAAAAATTCCAGCTCCGATCATAATATTTATGTTAATAACAATAGCGGCGAACAAAGATATTTTGGGATGCTTTTTTTCAGACATTTTCTTCCTTTATTTTTATAGAGATGAATACTGCGGTAAATCATAAAATCTCAAATTTGTAAGGTATATTATAAAAACAAAAATAACAATACAAATAGAACTGTGAGGCTATTGATGTTGAATATAATAAGATGTTAGTGGAATAGTTTAAATAATATATTTTCTTGAAAATTTGAAATGGTGTGATAATATTGGCAAGGTATAGGTCTTTGGTCCTATTTGCAAAAAATGCAAGGTAAGGTAGTAATAAAGAAAAGATAAGATTTGGTTTTTACATTAAGGATAAATATGAAAAGTAAAATGCAGATAACTTCTAAGATTTTAGTAGGCGGTTTAATTTTAACAGCCTTAACAGGATGCGGCGGTTTGTTTAAAAAAGATAAAGAAGAAGGCGCAGCTTTAATAACAATCAATGGCGAAGCAGTTCTTAAGCAAGGCGAATTTAACAAATACCTAGAACAATTTCTTCAATTACCTCAACTTCGTGGCGCAATGACAATCGAAACAATGCCTGAAGTTATGAAAAAGAATATTCTTCAAAGTTTAGTAGACCAAAAAGTTGTTCTTTATTGGGCAAAGAAAAACAGCGTAGAAGGTAATGCCGAATTCAAGAAAAATCTTAATGATTTAATCAAACTTGTTACAGACCAATCAATGATCAAGTTTTTCGAAAAAGATACATTCGACAATATAAAGATTTCAGAAGACGATTCAAAAGCAGAATTTGAAAAAAATAAAAAAAGATTTGTTAAAGCTGAAGGCGGAGTTGCTGTAGTAGGAATTAGCTTTGAAAAACCAATGGATGCAACAGCATTTATGAGCAGAATCAAAGGCAAAGAAGCAAATTTTGAAGTAATAGCAAAAGAAACTAAATCGGGCGTTTTCAGAAATTTTGGCCGAGTTGAAAAAGATTCTAATATTCCAGGTATGCCAAATATGAATTCAGTTTTAGCAGCTGCAACATTCCCAACAATCAAAATGGTAAAAGATGGAAGATTGACATGGGTAATTTGTGGAATCGATAAGAAAGAAGCAGAATATAGAACTTTTGAAGAAGCTAAGAAAGAAATCGAAGACCAACTTAAAATGCAAAAGTTTGGCGTAGAGTTCAAAAACAGAATCGACGGTTTGAAAAAAGAATACAAAATTGAACTTAATGAAGCTGCTTTAGCTCCAAAAAAAGAAGAACCAAAAGCTGAAGAAAGCAAAAAATTAGCAGAAAATGAAACACCAAAATGTGCTTGCGATGAATGCGGCGAAAAACATGCAGAAGAAATGAAAAAAGAAGAACCAAAAACTGAAGAAGCTGCAACTGAAGCAGAGCATAAAGAAGAAGATAAAGACTAATTTATTAAATATTTAATAAGTTTGTGTGGGGCAAGGTGCAATGCGCTTTGCCCCATTTTTTTAGAAAAAAACTAGGAGAAATGTGAAAAAATTATTTTTGCTTGGGGGTTTGTTTTTAATAAATAATTTTTGTTATTCGAGAGAGCTTGTCAATAAAGAGACCGTGAAGGTAAATGGAGTTAGTATTTTGCTCTTAGATTTAGAAATTCCTCATATCGGTTTTGAAGCAAAAAAATATACAATAGATGATGCGATAGCCCAAGAGCTTTATTTTCAAGAAGCTTTAAAGAAGAAATTAAATGCTACAGGGACAGATTTAGAAAAACAAATTTCTAGCATGAAAAATTCACAAAACATAAAAACGGATGAAGAGCTTGAATCTTTTTTGAAAAAAGAAGGTTATACATTAAAACGATATAAACTTGAACTTATAAAATTTATGTCTGTTAATAACCTTTTGCAGCTTGAGGTCAAAAGTAGAATATTTGTTACGACTCAAGAGTTAGAAGAATATTACCAGAAAAATCCACAGTGGGAAGAAGCTGAATTTATCTTGAAAACATGCATTATTCCTTTTAAAGAAGTAAAAGATGAAAAAGATATTTTGAAGAAAAAAGATTTGGCATGGATTCAAACCGATTGGGTAAAAAAAGAAGATCTTTCAGAGGAAATGTCTTTTATTTCTGATATGCAAAAAGGGGATATTTCAAAGCCCATTAAAACAGCAAAAGGTTATCAACTGGTACAGATTGTTGATAAAAGAGAAAAACATTTAAAACTTCTTGATGAAGTGGCTGTTGAAGTTCGAAAAAAAATTCGTGAAGAAAAAATGGAAAAATTTGAAAAAGAATATTTAAAAGAACTTAAAGATAAGGCTTTTATAGAGTATTTGGATTAAAAATAGCTAAACAAAATTAAAAAAGAAAAGTTGTAAATGAAGTTTGAATTTTAGAAATTTTATTTAATAAGGATTAATTTTATGTTTAAAAATAAACTTTGTTGTTTGATTATGCTTGCAGCTTTTTCTTTTGGTTTTGTTAAACCAATTCAAGAAAGTACTTCGACGGTTTTAGCTTCTGTTGGTGGTGCTACGACTGCAGCGGTTGTTTATGGTGTTTGTGATTCTTGCGGAATGGGCAATTTTAAATTTTTAGCAAGTTTGGGAGCTGGCGCTACTGCTGGATTGCTTGCAAAGTTATTTTTTGATCAATTTACTCCACAAGGAAGATTAAAAAGAGCTATAAGCAAGATTGCTTTAGCTGAAGCATGTGAAATAATTTCTTACAATATTACTTCAGAAAAAGATCTAATTTCTTTTTCAAGAAGAGTTTATATAGCAAGTAATTATCCTTTAGTTTTAGCAAATATAGAGCTTAATGAAATACGTCTTAATCTAATTGATGCAAAAGGCCTTCTATATGCTGCTTTAAATGAGTCTTTAGATAAAAAAGATTTTTGTGAAAAAGTTAAATTTTATATTCAAAAAAATGATTTGCTTTTAAAAAGAGTCATAGATTCTATGGAAATTATTACAAGAGATAATCTTTATTCAGTTGAATTCGAGAGGTATCAGAAATATCAACTTGCACTAGCAGAAATGGCTCAACGAGAAAAATTTCACAATGAAGATAGATGGCAAAAAGAAAGAAGCTTAAATCAAAAAGAACGTCTCAATGATAATCTGGTTGATGCAATTAAAAATCGATAAATTTAAAGGTAATAAATTAAAAAACAGGATAAAGAGTCTTGTTATTATGGAAATTTATAATATTTTAGGTTGATTCACGATTTATATTAAGGCGACAAATTTTTGTCGCCCTTTTTTTATGTTTTGCATCTTTTTACTTCTCCCAGTACAATATTTAAATATTAATTTATTCAAAAAAGGTTTTGCAGTATGAAGCCGATTGTTCTTGTAGTAGGTACTCGCGCAGAAGCTCTAAAATTAGTTCCTCTTTATATAAAATTGAAGGAAGAAAACTTTTTTGTTTATCTTTGTGGAACATTTCAACATGCAGAAATGCTTCGGCAGGTTTTCGATCTTTTTAATGTTTCTCCCGATTTTAATTTGGATATAATGGTTCCAAATCAAGATCTTTTTCATGTTCATGTTGCGGCTTTAGAAAAAACTAAAGAAGTTTATCAAAAAATTAATCCTGCTCTTGTTATCGTTCATGGTGATACGACTACAACTTTATGCGCTGCAATGGCAGCTTTTTATATGCGTATTCCTATAGCACATGTTGAAGCTGGACTTCGAACCGGAAATATGTATTCTCCATTTCCTGAAGAAATGAATCGAAAAGTTGTTGGTCAAATTGCTACGTATCATTTTTCTCCTACGGCCCTTGCAACTGCCAATATTTTGGCAGAAGGTGTATCGCGTGAAAATGTTTTTTGCACTGGTAATACAATAGTCGATTCATTGCAATTTATTTCTCGTAAAATTTTGTCAAAAGAAGTTTTGGTAAATTCGGATTTGATTTTTAAAGTTGATGAGTGTAAAAGAAAAAATAAAAAAATAATTTTACTTACAGCGCATAGACGGGAATCTTTTGATGGAGGTTTAAATCGCATTTTTTCTGCTATTAAAACTTTTGCAGAAAACTATCAAGATGTAGAAATTTTCTATCCCTCGCATCCAAATCCCAATGTTTTAAAAGCGATCGAAGAGTCAGAGTTAAAAGAAATTTCTAATATTTCAATAATGCCGCCACTTATTTATAAGGATTTAGTTTATATTTTGATGAATTGTGATTTTGTAGCAACCGATTCAGGTGGAATACAGGAAGAGGCTGTTAGCCTCGGTAAAAAAGTTTTATGTTTACGTGATGTGACAGAGCGATATGAAGGCGTTTGGGAAGGTTCTGAAATTCTTGTTGGTACAAATGTAGAAAAGATTTTGGATGGTCTTCAAAAATTTTATCAGCAAGATTATTATTCCTCTAAACCATCATCTATTTATGGTGATGGTAATGCGTGCACGCGAATTGCATCGATTCTAAAATCAAAATTAAATTTGGAAATTCCAAATTCTTTAATTAGGTCTGGGATTGTAAAATTGGAAAAAATTTAAAAGGGTGATCTTATGAAACAAATAGCTGTTATAGGACTTGGTTACATCGGTTTACCTACGGCTATTTTGGCTGCAAAAAGTGGTTATGATGTTTTGGGTTTTGATGTTGATGAATCTAAAATTTGCAAAATTAAAAATGGTGATCCATCGATAATTGAGCCACAAATTAAAGAAAATTTGTTAGATGTTTTATCAAGTGAAAAATTTGAAGTTTCATCTATTCTAAAACCGGCAGATTGTTTTATTGTAGCTGTTCCAACTCCTTTTAAAGAAGGTAAAAAAGCAGATTTAAGTTTTGTATTTTCTGCGGCAAAATCTATCGCAAAAGTTTTGAAAAAAGATGATTTGATTATTTTAGAATCAACTATTCCTGTAGGTACAACAGAGCTTGTTGCAGAATTTTTAGAAAGAGAAAGTGGACTTGTAGCAAAAAAAGATTTTTTGGTAGCTCATTGTCCAGAGCGGGTTTTGCCAGGTAGAATTTTTTATGAGCTTGTCAAAAATGACCGTGTTGTTGGTGGAATAGATCAAGAATCTTGCAATGCAGCGAAAAAATTTTATGCTGCATTTGTTGAAGGTGATATTCATACAACAGATGATAAAACGGCAGAAATGGTAAAACTTGTTGAAAATAGTTCTCGCGATGTTCAAATCGCTTTTGCAAATCAAGTTGCAGCTATGGCACGTGATGCAAAAATAGATCCTTACGAAGTTATAAACCTTGCAAATCGTCATCCTCGAGTAAAAATTTTAAATCCAGGCTGCGGTGTGGGTGGGCATTGCATAGCTGTTGATCCTTGGTTTTTGATAGAAAGTTTTCCTAAAAGTACAACATTGTTGCAGTCAGCTCGAGATGTAAATGATTTGCGCCCGCGTGAGATTATTAATGAAGTTTCTAAATTGGTTGAAAAGATAAAACAAGAAAAAAATATTTTAAAAGTAAAAGTTTTAGTTTTAGGTTTAACCTTCAAACCAGGTGTTGATGATTTACGTGAATCGCCAGCTCTCAAGATCGCTAAAGATTTAAATTTGCAAAAAGATGTTGATTTATTTGCATGTGAACCAAATGTTACTAGTGAAAAAATTAGTCATTTAGGTTTTTTGTCTACAGCTTTAAATGAAGGTTTGAAAAATTGTGATTTAATAGTTTCTTTGGTTTTACACAAAGAATTTAAAAATATTCCTTTAAATATAATTCAATCAAAATTAATTATTGATACATGTGGTTTGATACATGAGCTTGAAAGAGGAAAAGAATGAAGCAACTTTTTTTACAAAAGGGTAGCGTTTTAATTAAAAATGTTCCGATTCCGCAATATTCCAAAAATGATGTGGTTGTACGAACTTATTATTCATTTATTAGTTCTGGTACAGAAATTGCGACTTTAAACGAATCTGGAAAATCTCTTTTGAAAAAATTTATTAGCAATTTTTCAGATAATTTCAAAAAAGTAAAAGCAGCAGTAAAGGATAATGGTATTCAAGGAACATTATCTTTGATTAATAGCAAAAAAAGCGAAGTTATTCAGCTTGGTTATTCTTGCTCTGGACAAGTAGTTGCTGTTGGTAGTGATGTAGAAAAATTTAAAATTGGAGATTATGTTGCTTGTGCGGGGGCTGGTTTTGCAAATCATAGCGAAATTGTCTGCGTTCCTTCTAATCTTATTGTAAAATTACAAAGTGATGAATATTTAAAACAATCATCTTTGGCTGCTATCGGATCCATAGCGATGCAAGGTTTTAGGCGTGCAAATTTATCCTTGGGAGAGGTGGTTTGCGTTGTTGGTTTAGGACTTATTGGACAATTGACTGTTCAGATAGCAAAAGCAGCAGGTCTTTTTGTAGTAGGTATAGATATAGAAGAAGAGCGAATTTCTTTAGCTAAAAGTTTTGGTTGTGATTTGGTTTTAAATTCTAGTCGAGATGATGTTAAAAAAAATATTGATTTTTTTACGCAGCATTATGGTGTTGATGCAACTATAATCACAGCAGCTTCAGCTTCAGGCAAAATAATTCAACAAGCAATGGAAATTACACGTAAAAAGGGAAAAGTTGTTTTGGTAGGAGATGTAAAAATAGATTTTGATCGCAGTCCTTTTTATAGCAAAGAAATAGATTTTTTGATTTCTTGTTCTTATGGTCCGGGACGATATGATCAATCTTACGAAAATGAATGTAAAGATTATCCTTTTGCTTATGTTCGTTGGACTGAAAACCGAAATATGCAGCTTTTTGTAAATATGATTGTACAAAAAAAGATAAATATTGATTCTATTATTTCTCAAGAATTTTCAGTTGATGATTCAATCGAAGCTTATAAAGCTTTGAAAAATAAAAAATCTTTGGGAATTGTGCTTTCTTATAAAAATAATTCTGATCTCTTGGTAAACAATGTATCAAAAGAAAATTTTGATTTGAATTTATCTAAGCCTTATATTGCAACGTATCAAAATATTTTAAAGACTGCCATTGTAGGTACAGGTGGATTTGCAAAGGTAAAATTATTACCACTACTATCAAAACGAAAAGATTTAAAAATTGAAGCAATTGTTGATCTTCAATCATCGCAGAGTATAAATATTGGTAGTCAGTATGATTCTGCAATAGTTACAAATGATTTGAATGCTATTTTAGAAAATGAAGAAATAAAGTTGATAGTTGTTGCAACTCCTCATAAATTACATTTGCAGCAAACTTTATCTTGTTTAAAGGCGGGTAAAGCTGTTTTCGTTGAAAAGCCAGCAGCTGTAACATGCGAAGAATATTCGTCGCTAAAATATTTTTTGAACAATGCAAAAAATTATTTATATTGTGTTGATTTTAATCGCTCATTTGCACCTTCTATTTTAAAAATCAAAAAAGAAATAAAAAAAAGAAATTCACCATTGGTTATAAATTATCGAATGAATTCTGGTTTTATATCTAAAGATCATTGGATACAGTCGATTGCAAATGGTGGTCGAATCATAGGCGAGGCGTGTCATATTTTTGAACTATTTAGTTATTTAACAGAATCGATTCCTACATTTGTTTCCGTAAGCGCGATTCATTCAAATTCGGATGATTTATTATCGTCTGATAATTTTGTTGCAGCCGTAACTTTTTCGGATGGATCAATGTGTTCTTTGATTTATACATCGCTTGGTAACAATGCACAGACAAAAGAGCTGATGGAAGTTTTCTTTGATGGCAAATCGATTGTGATGGATGATTATAGGCAAATTTCTGGTTATGGTGTTGATATTAACGAAAAATATTTACAGCAAGATAAAGGTCATGAATCATTATTAAATCAATTTATTGATGAGGTAAAAAAAGAAGATTTTGTTTCACCAATTTCTTCGCAGCGAATTTTGTTTGCTACGAAATTAAGTTTGATTGTTGATGCACTTTCAAAACAAGGTGGCGGATCTGCAATTTTGCATTCAGATGATCTAGAAATATTTTTTGATGATTATAAAAATTGTAAAAATGTTGCATGTAAAAATATTAATACAAATTTTAAGGAAGATTTGTTATGAAAGCCAAAAAGGTAGTAGTAATTGGCGCAGGGCCAGCGGGTTTAACCGCTGGCTTTGAGTTTTCTAAATTTAAAAATTTTGAAATTGTTATATTAGAAAAAGATGAAGCTGTTGGTGGTCTTGCAAGGACTTTTGATTATAAAGGCTACAAATTTGATATTGGACCGCATCATTACATTACTGATTCACCAAAAATTGAAAAATGGTGGAAAGATTTAATGGAAGATGATTTTATTCCTTTGAAGCGTTTTACAAGAATTTATTATAAAAATAGATTTTTTAATTACCCTCTTGAAGCAATGAATGTTTTAAAAAATTTGAATTTTTTTGAATGTGTAGCATGCGTTGGAAGCTATGCAAAAGTAAAAATTGCGCCTAAAAAAGATGTGAAAAGTTTTCAAGATTGGGTTTCAAATAGATTTGGTAAAAAGCTTTTTGGTATGTTTTTTAAAACTTATACAGAAAAAGTTTGGGGAATTAAGTGTGAGCAAATTTCTGCTGATTGGGCTGCACAGCGCATAAAAGGACTTTCGCTTTCTAATGCTATTTTTTATGCTTTTTTTGGAAAATGGTTTAAGAAAAATGCTCCTAGAACACTGCAAAGCAGTTTTTATTATCCTTCCTTAGGTTCCGGAAGTTTGTGGGATAGAGTTAGAGATAAAATATTGCAAAATCAAAATTCAAAAATATTTTGTAATTCCAATGTGGTTGAAATAGCTCATCAAGATGGTCTGATTAAAAAAGTTGGTATTTTAGACAAGAGTGAAGAATCTAAAATTCAGTTTTTTGAAGCAGATGAGTTTTTATCTTCTATGCCTCTTCAAGAGTTAATTTTTGCTCTTCGACCTTATGCGCCACAAGAAGTTATTGAAGCAGCTTCGAAATTAAGATATCGCGGACTTATAACTGTAAATTTAGTTGTAAATAAAAAAAATGTGATTCCAGACCACTGGATGTACATTCATGATGCAACTGTGAAAATGGGGCGCATTGGGAATATGAACAATTTTTCGATGAAAATGTCCGCACGAGAAGATCATACCGCAATTGATTTAGAATATTTCGCTTTTACGGATGAAGAATTTTGGTTAAAGAGTGATGAAGAATTACTTGAAATCGGAAAGCGAGAATTAGAAAAAATAAATATCGTAAAATATCCTGAAATTATAGATGGCATGGTTTTAAGGTCTAATCAGGCGTATCCAATTTATGATGAAAACTATCAGGAAAATTTAAAAATAGTCCTTGATTATTTATCCAATTTTTCAAATTTACATCTTATGGGTCGCAACGGCTTACACCGATATAACAATATGGATTTAGCTATGGAATCAGCAATTATTATTGTTGATAAAATATTGCAAAAACAAAATCTAAATTCAAAAGTTGTAAAGAATGAAAAAGAAATTATTGTGAATTAAAAATAATAAAAAGGATATTGAATGAAGTTTCATTTTTTTAGATTTTTAATAATATTAATTTATTCATCTTTATCGTTTTTAATTTTTTTTAATATTTCTTTACTTTCGATAATGGAAAATGATTCTGCAGCATATGTTGGATATTTAAATTGTTTTGAACGATGTGGCGCTTTTAATACTATTGGTGATCATATTTGTCATAACTGGTATAGTTTAGGATATCCCGCATTTATGGTATGCATTAGATCGTTATTGGGAAAAAGCTTTTGGCCCGTGATTTTTATACAGATTTTTTTAGCAATTTTGATAATATTTTTAATTTTTAAAATTGCATCTTATTTTTTTTCGCGAAAAGTTGCAAATTTAAGCATGATTTTAGCTTCTTTTAGTTTGGGTATTTTGTTATACCCTTATTTTATTTTAACGGAAAGTTTGCTTTGCTTTTTGCTTTTGTTTGGGTTTGAGCGATTTGTTTCATATCTATTTAGCGGGAAATTAAGTTCTTTAATTTTATCAGCTTTATTATTTGGACTATCAATTGTTGTAAAATCAGCAGCTATATTTTTTGTTCCTTTTTTAGCTATTATTTTGCTTTTTGTGAAACAAGGTTTTTCAAAAAAAATTATTAATGCAGCTATATTTTTATTCTTTTTTTTGCTTCCTGTTTTTGGGTATGTTTTGCGCAATCAGCAAGTTTATGGATACTTTTACTTAAAATCGGTAGATAAGGTTAATTTGTATGGTTTTTATCTGCCGGAAGTTTATGCCGAAAGTGAAAATATTCCTTTTGATGATGCAAATAAATATGTTAGATCTTTAATTCACGTTGATAATTTTGCATCTGGAGAAGGGTACAAAGAGGTACATGAATTATTTTGCAAAACTATAATAAAACATCCATTTTTAGCGGTTAAAATATGGATGAAAAATGTTATGAAAACTTTTTTAGGTCTTTATACAAATCATTTAAAAGTTCTGCTTTATCCAGAAATAAAAGATAACAATGGTTATTGTTCCTTTTTTAGTTTACAGGGAAGCTTTATTCAAAAAGTATGGAAATATCTTTCTTTTCATACTAATTCTAAATTTTTAGTTTTATTGAGTATTTTTGAAGTTATATGGAATGTTTTAAGATATTTATTTGTTTTAATTGCATTATCCTTTTTATTTTTAAAGCGTAAATTTTTATTATTTGTTTTGTTTAGTAGTTATATCTTTTATTTTTCTATAATTTCTGGTCATGCCGGATGCGCTCGTTTTAGGTTTTTGTTTGAACCAATTTTGATAATTTTAACGGCGGTTGGAATTTTTATTTTGTATAATTTTGTTTTTGGCAAAAAAGAAGAGATCTTTTTAAAGTAAAATGCTTTTAGGAGAGAAGGTATGAATTTTATTGAAACGATAAAAAAAGAGAAGAAATTTTTATTCATTCTGTTTTTAATAGCTTTTTTAGTGCGTGCTTTTATTTTTGTTACATACCTGAGCAAGAATGAAAATTATTTTCAGGTTGATTCAGATGCGTATCATAAAATCGCTACAAACATTGCGGAAGGTAAGGGCATTTCAGCGGATGGAAGTTCACCTCAATTTTATAGACTTCCAGGGTATCCAGCTTTTTTATCCGTTTATTATAAAGCTGTAGGTGTTGATCCCAAAAATGTTTTGTGGATACAAATTATTTTCGCTTCGCTTATTCCAATTTTGATATTTTTGCTTTCTCTTGTTTTGTTTCCAGGATATTTATTACTTGCGAGAATTGTCTCTATTTTTAGTTGTTTTCATTTTGGATTGGTTTTGTATTCTGGATTTTTTATGACGGAATCGATTTTTATACTTTTTTTTCTTTTGTTTGCGATTTTATTTTTCTCTCAAATATATCTTTTTTTTATTCCTAGAAAACGATCTTCATCTTTACTTGAAACCGTCATTTGCGCGGATGAAATGTGCCAAGGTCCAGGATTTATAGAACTTTGCGAAAAAATAGATGAAGACGATGATAAGAAATTTCGTAATAATTTAATTTGGAAACTGTTTTTAGCGGGCATTTTTTTAGGTTTAGCAGGTTTATTTAGGCCGGTAGGACATTATTTTATAGTTTTATCTTTGGTTGTTATTATTTTTTCAAATCTTAAATTTGCTGAAAAAATATGGGGTAGTTTAAGCATATTTATAGGTTGGGTTATTCCGGTTTCTTTTTGGTTAATTAGGAATTTTGTTTTAACAGGATATTTGTTTTTTCACACACTTCCAGGGGGACATTTTTTAAATCTTTCAGCTTCACGAGTTGCGATGACTGTGCAAAATTGTTCTTACTGGGATGCTCGTACAAATTTAAATAAAGAAGCAGCTGCAAATATTGCTCAAAAAGAGGTAGAACTTGGAAGAAAGCTGCAAGATATAGAAGTCTGTAATGAATCGCTTAATGTAGCCACTAAATATTTTAAAAAGTACCCAACAATAGCTATGAAATTTTGGTTAACAGATATGCTTAGAACTTCGCTATCCCTTTATTCTTCAGAGTTGGTAGTGATAAATTCGAAAGAAAAAATTGATTACTTTGACAAAAATAGAACCGTTTTTTCTTTGTTTAAAAGGTATTTAGTCCCTCCGATATCAAATAAATTTCTTATTTTTATAATTTATTTAGAGATTATATTATTCTTATTTGTTTTACTTGGATTTGGGTTCTTTATTTTTAATGTTTTTAGAAATTTTAAAAATAGAAAAAATGATTTTTCGAATCTTTTTAAAGTGATACCATTTATGGCTTTATTTATTGTTATTGCTCTTTCGGGAGGTTATAGTCGAATGCGATTACCGATAGAGCCTTTTTTAATGATTTTTGCATTTAAATTTTGGATTGAGTTTTTTAAAATTAACAAAGAAAATTGATAAAAAATGTGTGGAATTGCCGGTTATTTAAATCTAACGCGTCAGAATTTTAAAGTAGAAGAGTCTGTTTTAAATGATATGCAAACAGCTATCGCACACCGCGGGCCTGATGGTATTGGGTTATGGAAAGATGATAATTTTGGCATAGGTTTTGTGCATCGAAGGTTGAGCATTATAGATCTTTCTGATGCCGGTAATCAACCGATGATGGATGCTGAAAAAACGATAGTTATTTGCTTTAATGGTGAAATTTATAATTATCAGCAAATTCGAAAAGAACTCCAAAATTTAGGATACAAATTTATTTCCAATTCAGATACAGAAGTTTTGATTTATGCTTATAAAAATTGGGGTATAGATTTTATCAAAAAGCTCGAAGGTATTTTCGCGATTGCTCTTTTTGATTTGCACAAAAATGAATTTTATTTAATTCGGGATAATATAGGTGTAAAACCTGTTTATTTTTCAAATCAAAATGGAGTTTTTGCGTTTGCTTCAGAGATAAAAGCTTTATGGCAAATTTCATATTTTTCTAAAGAAATAAATGATCTTGGACTATATCACTATTTAACTTTTTTGGTCTCTCCAGCTCCAATGACTTTGTATAAAAATGTTTATAAGTTACCTGCTGGGTTTTATATAAAAATTGATTGTTATAAAAAAGTTGAATATCACAAGTGGTATTCTGCGGTTATTGCTGGCTCAAGAGAATATAAAAATGAAAAATTTTGTCAGGATGAACTTCATAGACTTCTTTTTGCTTCAATAAAAAAACAAATGATAGCGGATGTGCCTGTCGGGGTTTTTTTATCCGGCGGCGTTGATTCAAGTCTTAATGTTGCACTGATGTCTCAATTTTCAAATAATTTAAAAACTTTTAATGTTGTTTTTGAAGATGGTTTGGAGTTTGATGAGCGATCTTGGGCGAAGAAAGTTGCCGATAAATTTGGTACAAATCATCATGAAAAAGTAATTTCTGAAAAAGAAGCTTTTGATGCTTTTTCAAATATTGTTTATCACCAAGATGAACCGCTTGCTGATTGGGTTTGTATTCCTTTGTACTTTGTTTCAAAACTTGCAAGAGAAAATGGAATAACGGTTGTGCAAATCGGTGAGGGAGCAGACGAGCTTTTTAGTGGATACGGTTCCTATGCAAATTTTGTAGATTTTTATAAGAAATGGTGGCAACCAACTCAAAAACATTTGCCTAAAATTGTTAGACAATTTCTTTATAGAACCGCATCTCCTTTCTTAAGATCACAATATTCGGACTATTTAAGAAATTTGGCTTATGATCGAAGTTTATTTTGGGGAGGAGCTGTTGCCTTTCGAGAATCTGCCAAAAAGAATTTATTTTTGAAATCTAGAGAAAAAAAATTAGATCCAATTTGTAGCAAGATTTATCAAAATTTTGATTTAGGTTTTGATAGTTATAATGTTGTTGATTATCATTTATCTGAATTTAAAAAATTAGATCCTAGCGGTGATTTTTTGAAATCTATGATTTATTTGGAGTTTCAAAATCGACTTCCAGAATTACTTTTGATGCGTGCTGATAAGATGACAATGGCTCACAGCCTAGAGGGAAGGGTGCCCTTTTTGGATAAAAATTTAGTTGAATTTGGATTTGCGATATCTTCAGATTTAAAATACAAAAATGGAATTACAAAATATATTCTCAAAAAAGTGGCAGAAAAGCATCTGCCACATGATCTTATATATCGTAAAAAAATCGGATTTGCGGCTCCTGTGAAATATTGGCTTTCTAAAGGAAAATATTTTAAACCTTACTTTGAAAGTGTACTTCAGGATAAAAACAACTTTTGGCGACAATATATTAATTTTGCGGAAGTTCAAAAGTTGTTTGCACAACACATTGCGGGGAAAAAAGATCTTTCTCCTCAACTTTGGTTGTTATTGAATTTGTTTGAAGTAAAAATTTAGCAGATAGTTTTTGGCAAGGTTGAATTTTACCATAACTAGGCGAATAAAATCCTATACTCTTTTCTAAATTTAACTCTGAATGAAGTATTAAAACTGTGTTATTGAAATGTTTAATTTCCCAGAGTTTTTCGCTGATGTTTACTAAATTTATTTGTGGATGAAAAATAAAATTCCAGCATATTTCTGCGTGTGGAGAATTTATTTGTTCTGTAGGTTTTATCCAATCATCTATTTGAATCTTGTTTTCATTTTTATAAAAATTCAATTTTCTAAATTTTTGTAATTTTTTAAAATCGGATTGAAAGCTATGATTTTTTATGGTGATTAAATTTGAGTCGTTATTTATGATGCTAGTATCTTTTTGTTGCTGTTTTTGTAATAAAAAAAGCTCGTCAAGATCTTCTTGTTTATTTGCGCCTGTAATATAAAAAGTATTGTGGTTTTCATAAGAGCGCATCAAATTTCGCCAAGCTTTATTAGCTGTATAAACATAAGAACCACAATCGACAAGTATGGGTATATTCCCAATATTTAGAGTAATGGCAAGATCATCTTGGTGAAAATGTCCGGTTGGTTGCTTTTTGTCATATGTGCCATGTCGATAACTTATTTCCCAGTTATTTTTGATAATTGTTAATCCAAAATTTGGAAAATGAAATAAATGTTTATATTTATTGTCAGGTTTTTCTTTATTCAAAAATGGAGGTTGCGGGATGATTTTTCCACTGTCATTATCTCCGATTTGTAGAAGCTCTTGATGGTTTGTTTGGCAAATTCCTATAAAATTTTGCATTGATTCAAATTTGTCATATAACAGTTTTGGTATTTTTAAATTTATAGACTGACTTAATGTAATAAAAAGCCAAACGATTTCAGTAACCAATTGGTGATAATTTGTAGATCCTTCATAAGCTGTACCATCTATGTTTATCTGCGTGTCTATTTCTTTAATAATTTCTTTAAAGCACCATTCTAAATTCGTGTGGAAGGATTTGACATCTTGAAAGAAAATGCAAAGATAAAAATATCCAATTAAATCTGATAAATAATGATTGTTTGTTTGTTTATATTTTTCCCAATTATATTCCAGATAAGTTGCGTGATCGAAGAGCATGCAGATAAATTTTCCCCAAAAAGGTTTTGTAATAACATGCGAATTTTTGAAGAAATGAAATGCTAAAATAAGATTAATGCTTCGAATAGCAACTTCCATAGGACTAACCCAGTTGGGACCATATAAAAATTTATTTTTTTCTATCCAGTCTTCTATTTGTTTTTGAAAATACTGTGAATATTTTTCATTATTTGTTATTTGGTAAGCTTTACCTATGTAGTAGAGGTGCTGGAAGCGTGAAAGTTCCCATGGGTTTTTGATGTCGTAGGCATAATCTTGAAGATTTTGTTTTGATTTGTTTGAGATGTAAATATCTTGATAAAATTTGTTTGCAATATTTGGTTGAAAATTTTTTAGCTTACAATCAAAATGCCAATTAATTTTGTAAAAATGGTCTTTATGTCCGAATATTTCAAAGCAATTTCCAATTAATTCATCAGCTTTATCTAGAATTACTTTTTCGGGTAAATCTTTTGTATTTTTCAAAATATCGTAAAAATGTTTTTCTTTTTTTAATGATAAGAAAAAATCATTTGAACTATTTTTTATTTTGTACTGTTTTTGAATTTCACTCCAGCTATGAAATCTTTTTAAGTTTTTATACTTTAATTTAAATATTCTTTTTTTAAATCGATTTTTAATTGAAAAGAGTAAATCGATAGGGGTTTTAGTTTTTAATTTTTTGACAACATTCATGCTTTAGTCATTTTCGAGTTTTTATAAATTTTATCTAGCTAATTAATTTAGAATTTTCCGATGTTTCGTTGCTTAAAAATTTGTGCCAAATTTGTGAAATAGAATTTGCTGCAAGTGATGTTAGAGCTACTTGATTCTCTTGATCTTCTTCTGAAGAGCCAAATAATTTAGCAAAGGTGGATGTTGGTTTTGGCCTTATATACTTGATTTTACCTTCAACTTTTACGCCACGTTCTTTTAGCAAATTTTTAATAGTTTCAGTAGCATCCGATAATGATCCTAATTCATCTACAAGTTTTAGTTTAAGAGCCTGATTGCCTGTGAATATTTTGCCATCAGCCCAAATTTTTTCATCTTGAAGATGGAGATTTCGGTTTGTAGCAACGTCGCTTGTAAATTGTTTGTATACATCGTCAGAAACAGATTGAAGTAGTGCTGTTTCTTCCAATGATCTTTCTCTTGTTGTGCTTAAAATGGTTTTATATTTTCCACTTTTAACTTCATCAACTTTTATGTTAAATCGTTGTAATAATTTTTCTATGTTTGGAAGCATGCACACAACACCAATGCTACCGATAAGAGAAGATGGATTTGCTATAATTTTATCAGCGCAACATGCAACGTAGTATCCGCCGGATGCAGCCAAATCTTCTACAAGTACGACGACAGGTTTATCTTTTTTGAATTTTTTTAATTCGTTAAAGATTGCTTGAGATGCACCAGGAAGTCCGCCGGGGGAATTGATCTGGAGTAATAATGCTTTAATATCTGAATTTTTGTGAAATTTTTGAATTTGTTTTATTACATATTCGGAGCTATTGATTGTTCCTATTTTTATTACACCAACTTCGGTATCCGGTGAAACAACTTTTTTAATAGTTTTTTTTACGCTTGTGTAAACGATTGGAACAAATTGTAAAATTATCAAAATGATTAAAAAATTTTTTAGAAAATTAGAAAAACGGCTTGAACCATTTGTATTTGCCATTGAATTCCTTTTTTTGTTTTTGAACCGAAATAAACGGTTTTATATTAAAATTTTGGATGTAAATTTGCAAGAGATTATTCTACTGTAACTGATTTTGCTAAATTTCTTGGTTTATCAATTGGGAGTCCTAATTCTTTTGTAATTTGATAAACAAAAAACTGCATCAAACCTGTCATTGCAAGTGGAGCAAGTAATGGCTTGACTGGTGGTATTACAAATGCTAGATCTGCAAGTTGCAAAAGTTCTTTTTGATTTTCAAAAGCAAAAACGATCAAATGTCCCATTCGAGCTTTTACTTCCTGAGCATTTGAAACTATTTTACGATAAATTGTTTCATCCAAAGATGAGAAAATAACTACAGGAACATTTTCATCTATTAATGCAATTGGACCGTGTTTAAGTTCGCCAGATGGGTATGCTTGTGCAAAAATATAAGAAATTTCTTTTAGTTTTAGTGCTGCTTCCATGGCAAATGGATAGCTGATGTGTCTGCCTAAAAAGATGAATTTGTCATACATCGAATAGATTTTGGCTAATTTATTTTCGATTTCGTTTTTGTACATCTCTATTGATGTTTCCAAAATTTCTGCAGCAAATAAAAGATCTTCTTCTGCTTCATGCATTTGATTTATGTTTATTAATCCTTTTTCAAATGCTATGCGATTTGCAAACCAATAAAGAGATGCAAGTTGGCATGAAAAAGCTTTGGTTGAACACACAGATATTTCAGGACCAGCATGTAATAGTAAAAATCCATTTGCTTCGCGCACCATAGTGCTTGAAGCAACATTTGTTAGGGCAATGGTTGGAATATTCGATGTGCTTACAAATCTTAATGCTTCAAGGGTGTCTGCAGTTTCGCCAGATTGTGAGATCATGATGAAAGCACTATCTTTTTGCGGAAAAAAAGGCATGTATCGAAATTCTGAGGCGAGATAAACTTTGGTAGGTATTTTGCAAATGTATTCAAAAAAGAATTGTGCGATTTTTGCCGAATGCCAAGATGTTCCGGCGCCAAGAAGGTTTATTTGTTTTAAGTTTTTTATTTCATCTTTAGAAATTCCGACTTGATTCCAAAATTGGTCTTCAGTGATTGTTGCTGAAAATTTAGAATCGATAATATCTTCATCTTCCCAGCCGCTTACTTTTTTATAAAAATGAACAGTTTTGTTGATTGCTGGTTTTTGCTCATAGATCTCTTTGAGCATGAAATGTTCATAACCATTTTTTTCATTTTGAGAATAATGATTTTGAACATTTTGAATATTTAAATCTAGTTGTTTTCCACTGAAGTGGTAAAGTTTTACAGAATCTTTGGACACTAAAGCAAAACTTTCATCTGGCATAAACAATGTTTTTTCTGTTTTATCCGAGAATACAAGGGAGTCAGATCCCACAAACATTTCATTGTCTCCGATTCCTATTGCAACCGGAGATTTGTGTCTCATAACTAAAAGTTGATTTGGATAATCTTCTAAAATAAAAACAAACGCATAAGCGCCTTTTAATTTGCTTGCAAGATCGACGATTGCAGCATGTAGATTTGTGTGTTGTTGTAGAATATCTTCAAAAAGATGAGCGACGGTTTCTGTATCTGTTGTTGATTTAAAAATATGACCTTTTGCAAGTAACTCATCTCTTAGAGAGCCATAATTTTCGATAATACCATTGTGAATCACGGCTATTTTGTTTTTACAATCGAAATGTGGATGCGTGTTGGTTTCGTTTGCGATTCCATGAGTTGCCCATCGCGTATGCCCCATACCTACAAAACCATCATGTTGGTTTAAAGATAATTTATCTTTGAGTTCGCTTAGCCGACCTTTGGCTTTAACAACATTCAAATGACCATTTTTTGCATCTATGCAAACAAAACCCGCGGAGTCGTAGCCTCTGTATTCTAGTCTCGATAAGCCTTCGACTACAAAGTTGCGACATTTATTTTCTCCGACGTAAGCTGCAATACCACACATACCACTTTTCCTGATTTAAAAATAAATAATGAAAAAAGGTTTGATCGTTTTAAGACAGTATGAAAATTATCGTTTTACGAATTGGAATTTTCTTCTAGCTGCTTTTTGTCCATATTTTTTACGTTCTTTTACTCTTGCATCGCAAGTTAGAAAGCCGCTTTTTCTTAATGCTGAACGTAATGTTTCGTCCATTTCGACTAAAGCTCTTGAAAGGCCTAATCTTACTGCGCCTGCTTGTGCTACCAAGCCGCCACCTTGAACATTTGCATCTATGTCAAAATCTTGACCTAATCTTGCAACATTCATAGGGTCGACAACTATTTGTTTTTCTATGTCTGTGTCAAAGTATTCTTTGAAGCTAAGGCCGTTTACTGTAATATTGCCCTTACCAGCTTTTAGCCAAACTCTTGCTACTGCTGATTTTCTTCGGCCGACACCGTGGTGTATTGTCGACGTTTTGATTCCTTTCATAAAACTCCTAAATATTTGGAATAAACTAAAATTTGTTATTTTATTATTTTAATGTCCAAAAATTAAAATAAAACTGTTTATAATCCTATAAAAAGTGCAAAGTTTTGTCAAAAACAAGAAAAATGGGGTTTGGGATTGTACAGGAATCACATTTTTTATAGGATTTATCGGTTGTTTAAGGATTTCCTCAAAGACTTGATTTTGGGGGAGTTTTAAGGTTGCAAAGCTTAATTTATTTAGTCATAATTTAGGCTGTTTATGGGGCGCGTACCACAAGAAAATAAAATTAAGGGGCAGAAAACCATTTGGGATGGTACAAAATAATTTTGAATTTTATTGTAAGAGGTATTTATGCCGTTAAATCTTATATCAATAACAGAGGGCTGCTATATTTTAGTTGGTTCACCGCGACAACCAGCTCCAGGGCTCATTGTTAATGCGGATCAAAAAACTGCTATTTTAATTGATTCTGGGCCAAATGATAATGTTGCTAAGGATATCGATAAAACTGTTTCGGGGGCCGGATATCAAATAATCGCTATCATTAATACCCACCATCATGCAGATCATTGCGGGGGAAATCATTTTTTTCAATGTAAATACCCAAATATAAAGATATATGCAACTGAATATGAGAAAACTTTTATAGAGCATCCTTTTTTAGAGCCAATGTACCTAAGTTCAGGTGCTCATACATTTAGTTTTGTTGGAAACAGTCCTTTTCTAAATGCAAAACCATCACAAGTTACTAATGTCATACCTAATGAAGATGGATATATTCTATCCGAGCAGGGCTTTCAACTGACAGTCAGAACATTGCCAGGACATACGCGAGGTATGATCGGAATCGGAACAAAAAATAGAGTTTTTTATTGCGCTGATGCGCTTTTCAGTAGAATGGTAATGTCTAATCACGGTCTTTTGTTTCACACGTGCATTGATGAGGCGCTAAAAACTTTAGATAAGATTTTAAACCTAACAGAAAGTTATTTCTCCATCTCGATGTATCATGGCGGATTAGCAACAGATGTTCACGAGCTTGTTTCGATAAATAAAGAAAAGATTCTGGAGGTAAGTGGCTTTCTGCTTCAGACAATTAATAACAGAGCGAATATTTCAATCGATGATATTGTTGGAGTAGCTGTTTGTAGATTTGAAAACTCTGAGGTAGAAATTACTCCGTCACAATTTCTTTTGAATCGAACTGTAATTATGGCGTTTTTAGCAGACATGGAGAGAGCTAAAATAATCAATATTAAAATCTATGAAGGCAAACTTGTAGCGCAAAGGAACTAACAAGATGCTTTGTATTTTATCTGGAGCCGGTGGTCGGATTTGAACCGACGACCTACTGATTACGAATCAATTGCTCTACCACTGAGCTACACCGGCAAAAGCAAAATCTTGCTTTTATTTTTCCAAAGCTTCTTGGCAAGCTATGCATCTTGCTGCATAAGGGTAAATTTCTAACCTTTTTGAATTTATCGGTTGTCCGCAATCGAGACAAATTCCATATTCATTTTTTTCGATTCGAATTAAAGCGTTTTCAATCAGCTTTAATTCATCGATTTCTGTTGCTTCAAGAGAGCTTTGTAACTTGTCCATAGAAGATGATAATGCTTCATCAGCGCTATCTTTTATTTGCGATTTTTCGCTCCAATCTTCTTTGGTTATGCTGGCTAAAAGTGTTGTTAATTCTGACCTTTTTTTTAACAGATCGGATTTCATTTTATTTATAAAATCAAAACGATGCTCCATTGTCTGGACCTTTCTTTCGTCTCTCTTTGAAAAACTGTTGTAACAAAAAAATGCTTTCGGCAGTATTTAAATTACTGATCGAAAACAATTCTTTGTTGTATACCGGAAAATTAGACATGTTGTCAAGACCGGCTCCAAAAAGAGGGGATTTTGCGCCGTAAAATATACTTTTCATTCGGCTTAATGCTATTAACCCAAAGCACATTAAGCAAGGCTCTAGAGTAACATAAATTGTGCAACCTTCAAGTCTCCAGTTACCTTTTTTTTTACAGGCTTGTTTGATGGCTATTATTTCAGCATGAGCGGTTTGGCAACCTGTTTTTTCTGCTTTGTTATAGCCTTTTCCGATGATTTTATTGTTTTCGTCAACCACAATGGCGCCGATTGGAACTTCCCCTATTTTTAAAGCTTTTTTAGCTTCTTTTAGGGCAATATTCATAAAAAATTCGTGTGTGTTATTATTTTTCATATTTTTAAATATTTAATAAAAAATTGAGGGTCGATTGAAAATATCGACCCTCAATTTACAACAAATTATAAATAAGTTTAATTTGTTTTTACGATTTTGAATAAATGTCTATTTTCGCTGATTTCAGAAGGATTTTTTTGTTGTATTGAAAAAGATGTACCGTTTAAGATTTCAGCATCTTTTTCTCTTGCTGTGGTTACAAACTTATCTCTTCTTGCTATTTGTTTTTGTTCTTTGGTTTGTCCCGATTTATCCTGCCCAATTCTTGCAATTTCATTTGCATTTATAGCTGGAAGATCTGCGCGAATTTTTTTAACTGTTGCTGTATCGGGAATTTCTGCAACGATTGTTTGTTCTGCGGCTATATTCTGATATTTTTTAACTATCTTATGTTCGCCATCTTTTGCTTTTATTCGCAAGCTTGTTACTGTTCTATTGGTGTTATTTGTGACGCTTATATTTTTTGCAACAACTAATGAACAAATTGTTGAAAAAGCTAAAGCTGTTAAAAGTATCTTATTAAATTTCATATTTAATCCTTTTTATTAACTATAAATCGATATATTACAACATGTTTAGTGTAGCATCCTTGAAAATAAAAAATAAAGGGTTTGTCTTATCTAAAGAGTAAATTTTATGATTGTTATCGATTTTTGGTTAAATTGCAAAAAACATTAATCAAATAAAAGCTTTTTTCACTTGTTTTAGGGCAATGTTTATGAAATTAAAATTATTGATTTTCTTCATAAATATGTTTTCATCATTTTTAAAAGGATGTTTTAGTTTTTTGTATAAAAATAAAAGAGGCTAAAAAACAGAGGTATATATCTTTTATTTTAAAAACTAATTGCGCGATTTAATTTTGCGTTAATTTATAAAGGTTCAAGGGGATAAAAATGGTGAAAATTAGTAAATAATCTATTCCTTTGTTATAATAGCAAAAACCTTTTGAATACAGTATAAAGTCTCTGTTTTGGAGGAGCGAAAAGGGCTTACATGAAAGAAAATAAAAATTTAGCTAATCAAAAAAGTACTACAAGTGCAGAATACGGTGCAAAATCTATTAAAGTTTTGGAAGGTCTTGAGGCGGTTAGAAAGCGACCAGCCATGTATATCGGATCGACAGGAATTGATGGTTTGCATCATTTAATTTACGAGGTAGTAGATAACTCTGTCGACGAAGCGCTTGCAGGATATTGTAATCATATTGTTGTTAGGTTTGAGACTGATGGGTCTTGTTCTGTTGAGGATAATGGACGCGGAATTCCTACAGAAATTTACCCAACCGAAAATGTTTCAACTGCGCAAGTTGTTCTTACCAAGCTTCATGCTGGTGGTAAATTTGATAAAGATACATATAAATATTCTGGTGGATTGCACGGAGTGGGTGTGTCTGTAGTAAACGCTTTATCAGAATGGTTTGAAATTAAAATTTTTAGAGATGGCAAAATTTATCAGCAATTCTATAAAAAAGGTGATCCGCAGGAACCTCTAAAAGTTGTTGGCGAAACAGACAAGAGAGGAACATACATTCGCTTCATGCCTGATTCAACAATTTTTGAAAATACAGAATTTAATTTTGAAACGATTTCAACAAGAATGCGAGAACTTGCATTCTTGAATAAAGGTTTGAATATCGAAGTAAAAGATGAAAAAAATAATCAAGAGCATGATTTCTTTTTTGAAAATGGAATTGTTTCTTTTATAGAGCATATAAATAGCAAAAAGGTTCCTATTTTTTCTGAAATTATTCAGTTTCATAAAGAAGATGAAATTTACATGTTAGATTTTGCTTGTCAGTACAATGATGGTTATGCGGAGCAAACTTTTAGTTTTGTAAATAACATTAGAACAATGGATGGTGGTACTCACGAAGCTGGTTTTAAATCTGCTCTCACAAAAGCATGCAATCGCTATGCACAATCTCTTAATTTGTTAAAAGATGGAAGCTTTTCAAGCGAAGATGTTCGAGAAGGTTTAGTTTGTGTTTTGAGTATCAAAGTGCCAGAGCCTCAGTTTGAAGGACAGACAAAAGGTAAGCTTGGTAACTCCGAGGTCAAAGGTGTTGTCGATTCTTGGATGTATGCATTGCTTGAAACATATTTTGAAGAAAATCCAAATATTGCAAAAAAAATTATTCAAAAATCTATTTTGGCTCAACAAGCACGAAACGCGGCGAAAAAAGCAAGAGAACTTACGCGACGTAAATCTGTTTTGGAGTTTTCAGTGCTTCCTGGTAAGCTTGCTGATTGTTCAGATGATAATCCAGAAAATACAGAAATATACATTGTAGAGGGAGATTCTGCAGGCGGTTCAGCAAAACAAGGTCGAGACAGATTTACTCAAGCTATTTTGCCTCTAAAAGGTAAAATAATAAATGTTGAAAAAGCGCGTCTTGATAAAATGTTAAACAACAATGAAATAAAAGATTTGATTACTGCTATCGGCGCAGGCGTCGGTAATGAAGAATTTGATAGTAGCAAAGTTCGCTATCACAAAATAATAATAATGACAGATGCTGATGTCGATGGAGCACATATTCGAATTCTTCTTTTAACATTTTTCTTTCGACATATGCTCCCATTAATTGATAAAGGATATTTGTATATTGCACAACCACCTTTGTATAAAGCAAAAGTTGGCAAAGTTGAGCGTTATCTAAAAGATGATTCAGAGTTAAAAGCTTTTCTTTTTGATTGGGCAGCAAATAATTCTGAATTGATAATTCAAAATAAGAAATTTGAAAATGATGATTGGAAAAAGCTGCTTGGAAGTATCATCGAATATGATAATGCGATTTTGAAATTGAGCCACAATTTAGAAATTACAACTCAGTTCTGTCATCAGATGGTTAAGTTCTTGCAATCTATTAACTGGAAACCTGGAAAATTTGAGACTCAAGATATTTTTAATAAGTTAGTAGAAAACTTTAAAGAATACTCAATCTCCGGGATGCAGGAAGAAAAAATAGAAGGTGATATGGCGCTTGAATCTGAAGTCAAACATAAAGCGGTTATTACATTTAAACAATTGAAGAAAGTTTGGGAATTGCCAGTTAAATTTTTTGAACTTGAAGATGTTGCCAAGTTATTAGAACTGCTTAAGCCGCTTGAAGCTCTTGAAAATGTTGAATGGGATTTGAAAGTTCAGGCTAAAAACGTAGACAAAAAAGGCAACGGCATTTTAGAGCTTGGTAATGCGATTGTGAAAACCGGAAAATCTTTGATGACTATTCAGCGTTATAAAGGTCTTGGAGAAATGAACCCAGAACAGCTTTGGGAAACTACTATGGATCCAAAAACCAGAACGTTACTGCAAGTTACTATTGAAGATGCGATCAAAGCGGATCAGTGGTTTGCAGGTTTGATGGGTGACTGTGTTGATGAACGTAAATTATACATTGAACAAAAAGCTGTCTTTGTAAAAAACTTAGACGTTTAAGTCTATCTAAATATCAATTTAAAAGGGCGCAAAGTTGCGCCCTTCTTTTATTCTACAATTTTATCGAAACCAATATCTTTTAATAATTGATCATCTGTTAGCCGTTTCATAAAGGCTTCTTTAATTATTTGGTTAAAATTCAAGGTTGTTTTGATCAAAAAATGGTCAAAAATCAAGGATGTTTCTTTGGTAATATGGTTAAAATTTAAGGCTTTTGTAATTTCAAAGGTTTTTGTGTGGGACCAATTCTATAGGTTTTGTTTTTCTGCCTTTAATAAATAGACATGTAAGTTAAAACTCTACTAAGTGTAAAGTCATTTAGCTCTTAGATGCTCCAAGTGTAAAAATGACTTTACACTTAGAGTGAAAAAGTGTGATTTTATGTTTTCTTTAAATCTTTTTATTAATTTGGTACAAGGAGTTTATTGGATGGATAAATTTTTTATGGTATTAGAGGATTATTTTTATGGCGATTTTAAAACATATTCAAATTTTAGTTTTTGTTTTATTTCCTGCATGTTTATTGGGCATGGAACAAGGGTCCTTTACAACGCAAGACAGACTTAGAAATAAAATTACTTTTGAATGGTACAAAACAACCAGTTACGAACAAGTATTGAATTTGGAAAAACCGCTAATGCCGGTATGGGCAGAAGCATTTGCGGATCTTACACGAGATTTTTTACTTGATCGCACTACTTTGCAAATTAAAAAAGAATATGTCGAAATAATTGAGAGTCTACCGAAAGAAGCAAAAGAATGGCGGATAAATGCAATAGAATTCATAAAAAAACACCCTTCTGATACTGATGCCGATCGAAAAGCGCGAGTTGAATATTATACGCAAGATGCTTACGAATACCTTCAAAACGAAATATCAGAACTGCAACAACATTCAGAAAAATTCTTGGATTCTATTTTTTTTGTGGTCATAGTTAAGAATGAAAATCAAGAGCCTTTGGGTTATGCCTTTCTTAAAACAAGACCTATAGACGTGCCAAATACTGTGTATTTTGATACAATGGTTTTTGTGCCTGGTGCTCAAAATCGTGGTTTTGCTAAAATTTTAGTTCGTTTATTTTTAGAAAAATTGAAACCAGAAACAAGGGGTTTTGTTTTTAAGGTACTGGCTTGGAATCTACCAGCACAAACAGTTTACCGAAATCATGGGTGTACAGAGTGTGGTCGAGATGGTTCGGTTTTTTTATTTGAAGTAGGTCGCGAGACGCTAGAGAAGATGCTTCAATGAAGCGCTATTTAAATTAATCTTCGACAATTAAACTTTAAAAGGGCGCAATTTTGCGCCCTTCTTTTATTCTACAATTTTGTCGAAACCTATATCTTTTAATAATTGATCAATTTGTTTGCGCGCTTCTGGATCGGTGTAAGGTCGAGGAAGATGTGCGGCGCTATAAAATCCTATTTTTAAAAGAGTTTTGTCGTATGTCCAATTTCCTCTCTCAACTAATCTGTCAAACGAATGTCCGCGTTTAACCACTTTGCTTTCATATTTGTCCCATGCTGTGATGCGAGCGCCGAGTGTTAATTCATCAGTCATCCAAATCATTTTTGTTTTTAGGTCATGATCCACATTTAAAATTGCCGCTTTTTCATACAGACTTTTGATAATTGTTGGGATATTTCGCACATCATAAATTTGAAAAATGTCTTGGAATGTTTTTCCTTTTGCGATATTAAAACACATTGGATATGCGGGAAGGCTGCCCATGATAGGGCCGTAACCTTTGTCACTAAATATCAAAAATTGATCATCAGAAAATGTTTTTACGTAATCTAAAAAATACTCTTTATTGATTGGTAACATATCGATGTCTGAGATCAAAACCGTTTCATCGGGAAAATAAAGTGGCATAAATAATCTTATAACTTGCGCTTGAAAACCGGCAGGTACACCTTCGATTGGTTGAAATTTTATTACATCTCCAAGCGATTCATCTATTTTGTATTCACCATCACAGATTAATGCAAGCGTTGGTTTAATTCCGAAAACCTTGCTCCATGTTTTTGCAATCAATGGCCAAAAGTCGATGTAGGTGTGATTTGTGTTTGTGGATAAAATGACGCGATCAATTTTCATCGGCAAAATTTGCGACTGAAAAATAAAGAATGTAAAAATTAAAAACTTAAAAATTTTCTTCATTATCTCTCTTTATTTTGATAAGTGGTTATGTGAAAAAAGCTAAGTCTAAAAAATTTTTAGACTTAGCTTTTTTGTTGTTGTTTTTAGATTCTTACTCTATGCAATTCTAACATTCGAATTGTTTTTTGAATTTCCAATTCGGTTGAGTTCATTGTTTGCAGCAAGCTTAAACCAATCAGGTGCGCCGGCGATGTTTGTTAATTGTTTTAAATAATTTTTTGCTTCGTCTGTGCGACCCAATTTTTCTAGGCAAAGCGCAATTCGTAAGTGACTGTTTGCAATAGCATTTGGAAGATTTTTTGCTTTGTTAAATGCATCAAGCGCTGCTACGTAGTTTTCTCTTTTCAATTTTGTTTCAGCTAAATTATAAATGTATTGTGAGTTTTGTGGCTCAGCTTGAGTTAACTTTTCATAAATATTTTCTGCTTTGTCCAAATCATTTACCATAAAGTAACAGTTTGCAAGATTAAAATATGTTTGAGGATTAGATGATCCTTTGCTTATAGCTGTTTCAAAAGCTACTGCACCTTCTTTGTACTTTTGCATTTTTATACATGCTTCACCAAGTATTTGATATCCAAGTGCATTATCTAAGTCGCCTTTTACTGAGCTCAAAAAGCATTGGTACGCTTTCTCACCCTCACCTTTTTCCAGGTAAAGCCGACCAAGGTTCATATGCGCTTTTCCGTAATATGGTCTTAGTTGTAAAGCTGTGAAGAAGCATCTTTCTGCAAGTGCATAATCTTTTTTCATTATCAAAAATGAACCTAGATTGTTGTAAGCTTCTGGATAATTTGGGAAAATTCGAATTGCAGTTTTGAGTGCATCAATAGCAAGATCTACTTCGTTTTTGGTTGAGTATGCAACTGCTAAGTTTGACCATGGATCTGCATACATTCCGTCTAGCCTGATAGCTTCTTTATAACATACGATAGCAGCATCCCATTTGCCACCTTCTCCTTTTGCAACTCCAAGGTTATTCCATCCGCGTGCTTTTAGCGGAGCTTTGATTGTTATATCTTCCCAAAATGCTTCACTCGATGACCAAACTTTATTTCTTGAAATTGTAAATATTCCCAACGGAAGAAGTATTAAAAATGCTAAAATTATTTTGTTTTGTTCTTTTGAAAGCGTAGTTTTTGCAAGGATGGTTGCAAAATTTGGATTGATACTAATTTTTTCGTAAAGATAATTTATACCTTTAGTTATAACAACTGCAAAAATTAACAACCAGCCAACAGATGCAAGATATGTTTTGTAATCACAAATTAATTCTGCGGATGGGATGATGCTTGAGCGTGGGGCGATTGTGATAAAAAACCAAATTAAACCGAATGTTAAATATTCAAATTGTTTTTTTAGTGCAAGTTTGATAACTGTAAATCCAATTGCTGCTAGGGCTAAAAATGGAAAAAATGAATCCATTGCAAAGAATCCACTAGCAAGTTTCCAGTCATATTCAACGCTGATTCCAAATGGCCAAATGAAAATAAATAGATAATGCAAAATTACTTTAAATTCAGAAATTAAATAATGCATTGGTGTGATCATTTGAGTTGCAGATTGAGTCAAAATGTTACCACGATTATTGGAAGCTGTTAATTTTAGGCTAAATATTTGTACAAACCATTGGACATTTTGGTAATACAAATATGAACCGAAAACCAGAACGCTAAATAAAACATGAAGCCAAATTCTTGTTTTGAAATCTTCCCAGGACTGTTCTGCTATCAAAAACCAATCAAGTGTTAATGCGAGAAATGGTGCGATGATTACTATTTCTTTGGTGCTGCAAGATATTAAACTAAAAAATATTAGCAATATTGAAAGTAGTATTTTTGCGCCTGTATTTGTAGATCTTGCTATTAATATAATTGTTAACATTGATAATAGAACGAATAATGTTGCAAGGCCTTCGAGTCTTGCTTGTATCACATAAGATACAAGTTGTGTTTGAACGGGATGTAGTAAAAATAGAGCAGTTGTGATGGATGCAATTATTAATGAATTTTTTTGTAAGAATTCATTTTTTTTAAGTCTAGAAAGAAGTAAATATATGACTGTGAATAATGCTATGCCTGATAAAATGTGAATCATTAAATTTGTGCATCTAAAAGGAAATGGATTGAATTCGCCCATTTTATAATTTATTTTATTTAACCAATCTGCAAACCATCGTGGATGAAATAAAGATGCAATACTCCATGATGTATACTGACGGATTGAAAAGTTTTTTGTTATGTGTGCGATGTCGTCGAATTGAAATGGATATTTTAGAGAAGGCCAATAAAATATTGTAGTTAAAATGGAAAGAATGCTCGGAGGAAGAAGTAATTCCCAAAGTTTGTATTTTTTCTCCATCACCGTACTCTTCGGTGCGTTTGAATTATCAAAACCTGTCCTTTTTTTATTTGACATAAAAAACTCCTTTTTTATTGTGATTGTTGATTTTTGCATATTAATTTTTGTTCAACTAATATTCAAGTTTAATACAAAAATATAAAGAGTATAATTTTTATTGAACATGATTTGGTCGATTTTTAAATTTGACCTTGTTTGCAAACTTTTTTAATATTTTCCGTAGGTTTTGGTTTTTAAATTTTATTGAGGAAATAATGGATTATTTTACACATCAACAAATTGCAGTTTTTATTTATAGTACAATTGTTTTTTTATTTTCCGCAGCGGTTCATGAATATTGTCATGCACTTGCCGCGACTTTGTATGGTGACGATTTGCCAACTCTTGATGGTAGATTGACTTTGAACCCGCTTGCACACTTTGATATTTTGGGTTTTTTCGCATTGTTTGTTTTTGGAATAGGGTGGGCAAAACCTGTTAGATATAATCCGTTTAATCTTCGCAATCCAAGGTTTAATTCGGTAGTTATTGCGCTTGTTGGTCCATTCTCAAATTTAGTCTTAGCAATTTTGTCATTATTTATTTTAAAATATTTACCGATTTTAGGTATTTCAAATGAAGCTTTAGTCATGACGCTAACGGACTTATTACAATATGCTTTTTCTATTAATGTTATGCTTTTTGTTTTGAACATGTTACCGATTCCAGCGCTTGATGGTAGCAATATAATCACATCTTATTTTCCAGAACCGATTGCACAGTTTTATTGGTTTTTGCAACCTTATGGATATTTGATATTGATGATTCTTTTAACTATTCCGTACAGTTTGGGAATTTATTTATATCTTATGAATTTTATTAGCAGCTTTTTATTTCACTTAGTTTTTTAAAATTTGGATTTTGTAATGAATAATTTAAACGAACTTTTACAAACTTTGACCAAAGGGTGTCAGCAGGTTTTACCAAGAGAAGATTTTGAGAAAAAATTGAAATCTGGCAAAAAATTAAAAATTAAATTCGGAGCAGATCCTACGGCTCCAGATTTGCATCTTGGTCATGCGATTGTTTTGCGCAAGATGCGACAATTTCAAGATTTGGGACATGAGATTATTTTTATTATTGGTGATTTTACAGCCAAGATCGGTGATCCAACAGGTAAATCCAAAACACGTCCACCGCTTTCAAATGAACAAATTGCTGAAAATGCAAAAACATATTTAAACCAAGTTGGTAAAGTGCTTGATCTAAAAAAAATGAAGATTGTTTTCAATTCAGAGTGGATGTCGAAATTCAGTTTTGAGGATTTTATAAAAATTGCAGGCAAAGTAACACTTGCAAGACTTATCGAGCGTGAAGATTTCCAAAAAAGATTATCCGAAAATGCACCCATTGGTTTCCATGAACTGTTTTATCCTATGATACAGGCATATGACTCTGTGCATTTGCAAGCAGATGTAGAACTTGGTGGAACGGATCAAACTTTCAATTTATTATTTGGTCGTTTTTTGCAAGAGCAGTATGAACAAGAAGCTCAAATCATTATGACTATGCCAATTTTGGAAGGTCTTGATGGCAAGCTGAAAATGTCAAAAAGTTATGGCAACTATGTTGGTTTAACTGAAGATCCCTCAAATGCATATGGCAAATTGATGTCGATATCTGATGAGCTTATGTGGCGTTATTTTTCTCTGCTTCTTGAATATCCTGCTAATAAAGTTGAGCAATTAAAATCTGATGTTAAATCTGAAAAATTGCACCCAATGGCTTTGAAAAAGAGAATGGCTTTTGAGATTATTTCTACTTTCTGGTCGGAGAGTGACGCAAAAGAGTCTCAAGAAAAATTTGAAGCTTTATTCCAAAATCGAGATTATTCACAAGCAGCTGAAGTTATACTTGATAAATCGGTTGCAAATCCGATCTGGATTGTTGAATTGTTGAAACATCTCAAAGCAGTTGCTTCTTCTTCGGAAGCAAGACGACTGATTGAAAGTGGTGCTGTAAAAATCGATGACGAAAAAATTGTTGATTTCAAAGCGCAGATAAACTGGCAAAGAGGAATGACGATAAAAGTTGGGAAGCATCGAATTTATAAAATATCGTGAAAAAAGAAAGGGGCGATGTTTAAATCGCCCCTTTCTTTTTTCACGATAGATTTTATTTTTTAAATACTGATATTGAAAATTGATTTAAGAATTTTTTGAAATCGGTTTAATTTTCTTTCTGGCTTAACATAATTTTGCTGTATTAATTCTATTTGTTTTTTCAAAGGTAATGATTCAAAAATTGCACTATGTATACTATTTGATAAATCCAAGATTTTTTTATTCTTCCAAGCAGTAACAAATAGTGTTTGTTGGAGGGTTATTCTTTTAGGTATAAAAACTCTCCAAGTATTATCTTCTAATTGAGCAACAATTACACCGTTAGTACTTCTAGCAAATTCAATAGTATGTCCCGCTATTTCTAAAGGTTGAGGACTAGATAAACTCTTGTCAGGATTTATAGTCAAAATTTTGTAAGTATTATCTTCTAATCTAGCAACAATTACACCGTTAGAAGCTGAAGCATTTATAATAGTATGTCCCGCTATTTCTAGAGGTTGTAGGCTGTTGTCAGGATTAATAGTCCAATATCTGTAAGTAAAATCGTCTAATGTAGCAACAATTACACCGTTAGAAGCTGAAGCACCTCTAATAGTATGTCCCGCTATTTCTAAAGGTTGAGGATTAGATAAACTATTGTCAGGATTTATAGTCAAAATTTTGTAAGTATTATCTTCTAATCTAGCAACAATTACACCGTTAGAAGCTGAAGCATTTATAATAGTATGTCCCGCTATTTCTAGAGGTTGTAGGCTGTTGTCAGGATTAATAGTCCAAGCTCTTGTAGTATGATCTTCTAATGTAGCAATAATTACACGGTCATAAATATTAGCAAATTTAATAGTATGTCCCGCTATTTCTAAAGGTTGTAGGCTATTGTCAGGATTTATAGTCCAATATCTGAAGGTATTATCTTCTAATCTAGCAACAATTACACCGTTTTCAGTTGAAGCATATTGAATAGTATGTCCCGCTATTTCTAAAGGTTGAGGATTAGATAAACTATTGTCAGGATTTATAGTCAAAATTTTGTAAGTATAATCGTCTAATTCAGCAAAGATTACACCGTTAGAAACTGAAGTATATCTAATAGGATGTCCTGCTATTCCTAAAGGTTGAGGACTAGATAAACTATTGTCAGGATTTATAGTCAAAACTCTCCAAGTATTATCTTCTAATTTAGCAACAATTACACCGTTTTCAGCTTTAGCACCTCTAATAGTATGTCCCTCTATTTCTAAAGGTTGAGGACTAGATAAACTATTGTCAGGATTTATAGTCAAAATTTTGTAAGTATAATCGTCTAATTCAGCAATAATTACACCGTTAGAAGCTGAAGCATATTGAATAGTATGTCCCGCTATTTCTAGAGGTTGTAGGCTGTTGTCAGGATTAATAGTCCAAGCTCTTGTAGTATGATCTTCTAATGTAGCAATAATTACACGGTCATAAATATTAGCAAATTTAATAGTATGTCCCGCTATTTCTAAAGGTTGTAGGCTATTGTCAGGATTAATAGTCCAATATCTTTTAGTATCATCTTCTAATCTAGCAACAATTACACCGTTAGAAGCTGAAGCATCTCTAATAGTATGTCCCGCTATTTCTAAATCGTTAAGGAAGCAGTAAAAATTAGAATTTTTTGTAAGTTGCTTCAATAAATCATGTGGTAAAAAATTTGTTGCAGTATTGAATTCTTCAGATTCAATAAAAGATTCGGGATTTTGTTTAAATCTTTCTATTAATTCTGTAGAGTTACTTATTTGTTTAATTGTTTCATCGCGGATTTGTGGAATATTTAAGAAGTCAACCGCAAGTAAAAGTTGCCTTTGTTGTTCTAATGGATAGTTTTTTATTTTAGTTGCTAATTCAGTCTCGGTATGCCTTGGATTTGCAATTACCCAGCAGGGCATTAACAAATTCATTTGTTGGAGTGTGATATTTGGTAAAGTAATTGCGTCTTCCTGAGCATCTGAAACTTCAATCATACTTTTTAACATTTGAGATTTTTGTATTAGTGTATTATTGATATCAAAAGTTTCTCCGTTTTCTAATTTAAAAGGCAAAGCATTCATTGTGCTTGCAATCAAAACAGATCCAAGCAATGCGAATTTAACGATTTTTGACATATTTTTCATAAATAACTCCATTTTTCTATATTTATATACTAATTGAATTTACGGTATAAACAATCATAGCTTAATAAATTATAATTGCAACGAGGGGGGGGTATGCAAAAATTGTGGGTTTTTGATGTATTTTAAATTTATTAAAACAGATTTTGCTGATTTTCTTTGATTTTTTCGAAATTTTTGAGAAATGAGTCGCGATGAATAATTGATTTTTGATTATTATTCAAAGCTTCATAATGTTTGGATGTTGCGTATCCTTTGTGGTCAGAAAAATAAAATCCAGGAAAATTTTGATCAAATTCGTTCATTAATCTATCACGAGTTACTTTTGCAACGATAGAAGCAGCTGCAATTGATTTTGACAAGCTTTCGCCGTAGTTGAAGTGATAAGTTTCTAGAATTTGTGGCTTTGCAGAATCTGAAATTTGTAGGGGCATAGCATCGATAAGTAAAAACTGTGTTTTTTGAAATATTTGCTGTGGAATGATGCTAAAAAGTTGAATTACTGATTTATGCATAGCGTGCAATGTTGCCTGATAAATATTTATGTTATCGATGGTTCTGTGGTTTATAGCTGCTGTAGAAAAATAACAATTTTGTATTATCCATTCGAAAGCCGCATTTCGTTCATCTTCAGTCATCTGTTTGGAATCCTTTAGAAGTTTATGAGAAGCGTTTTGTGGCAAAATAACAGCCGCGACAATAACCGGTCCGGCTAAACATCCGCGCCCAACTTCATCAACTCCGCAAACAAAATTTTCATTTGCCCAAGCTGTTTTTTCATAAAAATTGCGTTTTTTTTGAAAATTCAATGTTTTCATGCTGTATTTTCACATTTTTTCTATTTGACACGATATATTTTTTATGTAACTTTGAAAGTATAGCAAAAATCATACTATTTTATATATAGTACAAATTCGGAATTTTTGATGTTTTTATTAGTTTTTAGGAGGCAAATATGTCATCAATAGGATTAAGAGTAAGAGAGTTACTCAGAGAGAGAAGCTGGACGACTAAGGTTTTGGCAGAAAAAACCGGCATGTCTGAAAGTTATTTAACTCATATAAAAAATGGAACCAGAAGATGGAACGAAGATGCACTCAAGAAACTTGCATGTGCATTTGAAATTCACCCTGTAGATCTTTTTGCAGAGAGAAAGACTCGAACCGATGATGTTGATAAGAATGTTACAATGCCTGAATCTACAAACGTAGATTTGAGACTTAAAGTTGTTCCTGTTATGGGAGACATTCCTTCAATTCCTTCTCCATACAATAACCAAATTATGCAAGTCACAACTGGATTTAAAGATATTTTTGTACCAGTTTTCAACAAAGATGACGATTCAATGTTTTGTCTTTGTGTAGAAAACAACTCAATGGCACCAAACTTTGTTAAAGGTGATTTATTGATAGTTTCTCCAGAAGAGTGGACAAGATCCGGCGACGTAGCAGCAATAGAGTACGGAAATGATAATCCTATAAGAACCATAATGAAAGTTACTTATATGGATGATTTTATAGTCTTAGAAGCTGTAAATCACAAACAACCTCCGATAGCTCTTGTTCGCGGTAAAGATCATGTAAGAATTGTTGGAAAAGTAATTCACAGATATCAACAATTTGAATAATTAAATTCATATCGAATTTATAGAAACACCCAAAATGTGTAAAATACATTTTGGGTGTTTTGTTTTGGCGGCGTTTATGGTTTAAAGTTGGCCTAATTCCTTTCCAAAATAATGATTTGTAAAATCATATTTTTCATAGTAATATAAAGCGTAATTTTGACATTTTTGTGTAAAAGGTACCGTTAGTGGCTAACCTGCTTAAAAGGCCTGCTGCTATCTCCTTTTTTCCACACAAATTTATTAGTAACTGTTTAATTTGTTTAGGAGAACCTTTTTATGTTGAGATATGAGGTATTAATTCTTGCTAATCCAAATATTGGAAGCGATGACGAGCTGAAATTGCAAGAGTACTTTAAATCGCTTGTTTCTGGTGCTAAAGGTGAATTCATTTCTTTTGACAAATGGGGAAAATATTATTTATCATTCCCTGTTAAAAAACAAGAATATGGTGTTTACTTTTTAATTCGTTTTACTCTTCCGCACGATGTTGTGGTTGGAACTTTGAAAGATATTGAATCTTTCTTCAAAATTAAATTCAATGATGTTGTCATGCGTTATGTAACTAGAAGATTAAAAGAAGGCGTTTCTTTGGAGTATCAAAAGCCAGATCCAATTGGTACAGTAAGAACACCAAGTTTTGATGATTCTAGAGCCGCTGATTCTGATGATGATTTAGAAATGGAAAATTAATAGAAGGAAGATGATATGTCAAAGTTGAAATTAAAAGTTAGTTCCAGATTACTTAGAAAAAGAAAAGTTCGTAAAAAAGCTTTTGCAGGTCCAAAAACTTGCAGATTTTGTGCAAATAGAGAACAAGAACGATCACTTGATTATAAGAACATTAATTTGTTAAGAAGTTTTATCACAGAACGTGGTAAAATTCTACCTTCAAGAGTTTCAGGAAATTGTTCTTTTCATCAAAGAGAACTTTCAGCTGAGATTAAAGTCGCAAGAGCAATGGCTCTTTTGCCTTTCTGTCAGTTGCACAGATAAATTAAATTTAATTTATTTTAGGGGCTATAAAAATAGCCCCTTTTTTGTTGTCTAAATTTAGGAGAAATATATGAAATTTACGCGATTTGTTTTAGGTGCTTTATTTTTTTCGATAAATATTGGTGCTGCAACCGTAGGCCATCTTTGTACTTGTGATTTGAATGTAGGTCAAACAAAAGAATGGAATTTGCATTTTAAACATGAAAAACATGATGATGTAATGAATTTATCTTTAACTTTGCGTGAAAATGGTAAAGTTGTTGTTGTAAGAGCGTTTCCTCAGTTTAGAATTGCTGGAAGTTTTGATTTTTTAAAACCTGTAGAATTTGTCAGAACCGAAAAAGTTGATGTTTACGCACACGATTCTAATTTTATTGATATTGTTTGTTATGTTCCTTGCATTATTCAGCAAACTTTTCAGACATACAAAGAAGCAGGGCCTATAGAAAGTATAAATGTTGTAGATACAAACAGTTCTTGTGACATTGTGATTGTTAAATATGAAAAGAATTGGGTTAGTTTTTGGGTCATTGATTATTATAATTTATATAAAGTTTCGTTAGAATAAGTGAAAAGTTAAATTCATCCAGTTTACAAAAAAAGAGCAGCTACAAATGCTGCTCTTTTTTTGTGTTTTAAAGCTAGTAAAATTATTTTTTTTGCATCCAATTTCGAATTGCCAAAATTGTAAAACTTATTATGATTCCGCTTCCAAGAGATATTGCAAGGTTCGCACTATAAGATAAATTGTTCAAAAATCCAGCAAATAAAAATGCAATAGATGTACCTATAAAAACTGGTAGAGCATAAGTGAGCTGTGTTTGAATATGATCCATTAAATGACACCCGGAACTTTTTGCAGACATGATAGATGTGACTGCAACTGGTGATGTATGATCGCCGAAGACGGCACCGGCTAGTATCGCACCAAGTGTTGGAAATATTCCAATAATATTTGTAACTTCAGCAGGGGTTGTTGCATGCGAAAATGATATTAACATAGGCATCGCAATCGGTAGTAAAATTGCCATTGCGCCCCATGATGAACCTGTCGAAAATGATGTGATAGCACCGGTTAAGAAAAATAAAAATGGTAAAAACCGAATATCAACTGAGCTGATAAGATTTTGTGCAAGATACACGCCGGTTTCTAGATTTTTGCTTAAAATGTCTCCGAACGTCCAAGCCAAAATCAAAATGATAATTGATGAGAACATTAAAACCGTTCCCTCTTTGCAAATTGAAGGAAGTGAAGAGATGTTAATTTTTTTGCGAATTAAAAAAAATAAAGTTGTAACAACGACTGTGAATAAGCCGCCTAAAAATAATGCTTTAGAAGAATTAATGTTTTGCAATGCATTAAGAAATGAGTTGCTCCCGCCAAACAGATAAAAATTACCACAAAATAGCATGCTCAAAAAGACTGCGCCAATTAACATCAAAATTGGCAAAAACATATCTATTGCGTTGCTATTTTTTTTGTTAGCTTCTTTTACAAGAGGCATTTCATTTTTTAGTTCTTTACTATTACCAAATAAATTTCCAGTTTTTTTTGCAGATTCTTCATATTTGCGCATTGAGCCAAAAGAGATTTTGCGACGAATTATGAAAAATACTGAAGCGATCAAAATGATAGAGTAAAAAACATATGGAAGCGTGTGCAAATAAACATAAAATGGTTGTGCGTTGATAAGATTTGAATTATTTGCTGTGGATGTAGATATTCCTGATTTTTGCATTTGCATTAAAATGAAACCGGCCCAGCTTGAAATTGGTGAAAGAATGCAAAGCGGTGCTGCCATCGAGTCAACTAAAAATGCAAGTTTTACACGCGGAATTCTAAAAGCATCTGTGAGCGAATGCATTACAGATCCAACCGTAAGGCTATTGAAATAATCATCGATGAAAAGTGAGCTGGAGAGAAAAAATGTGGCAGTTTCTGCAGCTTCTACATTTTTTATTTTCTTTTTCATTAAATTGCTGTAGGCAAAAGCGCCTCCGCTATGCGCTATCAATGTTATAAGTATTCCAACAATTATTAAAAAGCTATAAATAAAAAGACTGGAGCTTCCCCAAAAACTTGACCAGGAAGAAAGTAATCCTATTTCGGAATTGTTCCACATTTTTATAAGAACAAGTTTTATTGAATCGATAACTGAAAAATTGGTTGCGATCAAGCCTGCTGCAAAAATTCCAAAAATAAGAGAGCGTACTATTTTTTTTGTGATAAATGCGGATACTAAAACTATGAAGGGTGGAAGTAATGATAGCCAAGTTGGCTGCATAATAATTCCTTTTTTATTTTGGTTAAGTTGTACAAAACAGGACTTATTTTAGCATTTTTTAAATGAAAATCGAAACTTAAAGTATTTATGCTTTTAGACTCGAATATTTAGGATTTTGTTTTGTAATATTTCTAAAAAATGTGAAGCAACTTTTAATAATATTTGTTCTTTATCTTGCTTGGAGATTTGTAAATTTATTAATACAACTTGAGGATTTCCTGGGTTAAAATATATAAAAGAAGATGGCATTTGCCCAAGAGTTTCCTTTAATTCTTGTTCAAACAAAAATTGAATTTTATAAGTAATGTCTTTATTTATGAATAACATCAAATGTGTATTTGAACTTGCTGGATATGCTAAAACAATTTCATGAAATTGTGGATTTAATTTTTGTTCAAATAATTCTTTTCTTGCGCATTTATCGTTGGATTCTTTTATATGATTTATTAAAAATCTTAGTTCGTTACAGACTATTTGTAAAAAAATAGGAGAATTTTTGTAAGTGTTTAATATTTCTTGAGCTTCCCTTTGATAAATCAGATCAGCTACTAAAGTTTGTGCTTTTTCTTCGATAGATTTACTTAAAAAACCGCCAGCATGACAATTGTTTGTTGATGTTAAAAAAATTAAAAATAAAAAAAACTTTTTCATAGGTATTTTCTAAATATTACCCTGTTTTTTCCATTGCTCTATAATAAACTGTTTTTATGGCGTTTGCTAGCATTACAGCAATAATGCGATCACGCCCGAGCTCTTCTAGATATGGTGTAGATGACTTGCGGCGGTATTCATTAAATTCGTCCTTACTAATGACTTCAAATTCTTGAGTATTGTTGTCGAATTTTTTAAACATCTCATAATTTGTAAACTCTGTATGTGTTTTTTTATACAGTTTGCACCTGTTGTAGTCGGTAAGTAGGATAAAAATGTCATGAAAGACATCTTGAATTATTTGAATATTGGTTTCTGTTATTTTTAGAATCATTGAAACCTTTTTGATTTCTTTTGGGTCATCCCATCCTAGCATAATATCTCTTTCTAGAGGCGATGTTGCTTCTAGGTCTATAATATAGTGTGCAAAGAAGTAAAAATATTGTAATTGAAATGTTCGATTTTCAAAGAAATGTTGTACTGTTTTTTCGCATAATTGATCAGATATTACTACATTCGAAGAAGATTCTCTTACAGGAAAAGCTCTTGCTGAAAGCATGGCATTACATTTATTTCCGGTAATCAAAAGCAAAAGGGTTAAAAATAAGAATATTTTTTTCATTGAATTTTTCTTTACGTTAAAGTTTTTAAACAAATTATTTATATGATTTTATAGAAAATAGTAGAAGTATTATTTTTTGACAAATTTTGCTGGGTTTTAGTTTCCTAAGAAAATATTGAAAAAATAACCAGTGATCATAATTCCTAATCCAACAGTAGAAGCAAATATTATCAAAAGTTTTGTTTTCATTATTTTTCTTAAAATCATAAATTCTGGTAAGGAAAGTCCAGTAATCGCCATCATAAATGCTAAAGTTGTGCCTATCGAAACACCTTTTTGAGTTAAAACTGAAACTATAGGAATCACTCCCGCAGCGTTTGAGTAAAGTGGTATGCCTATTAAAGTTGCTAATGGAACGGCATACCATTTGGTTTTATCTGCATAAGTAGTCAAAAAATCTGTTGGAACGTAGCCGTGAATAAACGCACCAACCCCTATTCCTAGAATTACGTAACCCCATACATTTTTTAAAATATTTAACGTATAAGTTTGAGCAAATTTTATACGCTTGATAAACGATAAAGTTTGGTTTTGTGGGCCAAAATTTTGTTTGGAATCTGTCTTGAAATTTAGTAAATGTTCGAGCTTTAGTTTTTCTATAATTAATCCAGAACCGACCGCGATTGTTAATCCGCTAAGTGCATAAGTTAATGCTGTTTTCCATCCAAACAATCCTAAAAGTAGCACAAGTGCAACTTCGTTAATCATTGGAGATGCTATTAAAAAAGAAAAAGTTACTCCAAGCGGTATTCCAACTTCTATAAAACCCATAAAAAGGGGAATTGCGCTGCAAGTGCAAAACGGTGTAATAATTCCAAGTAAACCTGCAATTATGAAATTTAAAATACTTTTATTGCTGGATAAAAGAGCTTTTATTTTTTGTGGGGGAAAAAATGATCTGACTATTGACGTAATAAAAATGATGAATGTTAATAATAATAATATTTTTATAGAGTCAAAGATAAAAAAGTTAACAGCTTCTGCGATTAAAGAGTTTTGCTCAAGATGTAAAAGATTGAACGTTATCCAATTTGCTAATAGTTGAACAGGATAAAAAAGTTCCATAATTTCCTTTTCGTAGTTTTTATTTTTGCCAATGATTTTGTTTTTGATTAAAAAAAAATGGTAACATTTTTTGTGTGTTAATAAAAAGATTAAATTAGAAAATAATAGGAAAGTTTTGATGAGCACATTTATCGATGTTAAGAGATTTGATTTCTTAAAAAATAATGAAAAATTAGTTTCGGTTTTGAAAACAATTTATAAAGAAGGTGGAGTTGCTTATTTAGTTGGTGGGAGTGTTCGTGATTTGATTTTAAACAAACCACTAAAAGATTTGGATATAGAAGTACATAAGCTGCCGCTTGAAGATTTTCAAAATGTTTTAGAAAAATTTGGTTTTGTAAAATTGGTTGGCAAGCAGTTTGGAGTTCTGCGGCTTGAAAATGTCGATGTTGATTGGTCTATTCCACGCCAAGATAGTAAAGGGCGAAAACCACTTGTTATTTTTGATCCTTATATGACTTTAAAAGATGCATGTAAGCGTCGAGATTTGACGATAAATGCGATGGCGATTGATTTGAAATTTTTGACCGAAAAAAATGCTCAAGAACAAATAGAAGTTCTAGATCCTTTTGAAGGTTTTGAAGATTTAAAAAATAAAAAGTTAAAAGCTATTGACAACGTTTTGTTTTTGGATGATCCACTGCGTTTTTTTCGCGTGATGCAGTTTGTTGGTCGGTTTGAGATGGAGCCTGACGGAGAGTTAAATGAGATTTGTAAAAAAATAGATCTTAGCGAAATTGCGCGGGAGAGAATTTTTGAAGAATTGTGCAAGCTTTTTTTGAAATCCCGGCGACCATCTCTTGGAATACGATGGTTAAAAAAAATTGGAAGATTAAAAGAAATAATGCCAGAAGTTTTTGCACTTGTTTCTGTGCAGCAACGTAGCGATCATCATCCAGAAGGGAATGTTTTTGAACATACTATGCAGGCTTTAGATGCCGCTGCAATGTCTGATAAATATGAAAGTGAAAAAGAAAAGTTAACCATGCTTTTTGCTGCACTTTGCCATGATTTTGGAAAACCTATTGCTACGACTGAAGATTTGCGTTCAATTGGACATGAAAAAATAGGGAGTGAGATGGTGCAGCCTTTCATGAAAAGATTTACCGAAGATTATGAAATGATAAAGGCGGTTGAAAAACTCGTTCTTTATCATCTTTTGCCTTGGGAATTTGTTGAGCAAAATTCAAGCTTGAAAGCTTACAAAAGGTTAGCTCTAAAACTTTCGCCTCAAACAAATTTAAGGCAACTTGCATTACTGCAAATGGCGGATTCTCGCGGAAGAAATGCAAAAAGTGATTTGCCTCTAGCGGGACAAGAAGAAATTTTTGAAAAGTTTATGCAAAAAGCAAAAGAAGCTTTTGTTGAAAATAAACCAGAAGTTCCAGTTTTGCACGGGCGAGATTTAATGGATGTTATATCTCCTGGGAAGGAAATGGGCGAACTTTTGAAAAAAGCTTATGAAATTCAAATCGATGAGGGGATAAAAGATAAAGAAGAATTAAAAAAACTGATTTTAAAAAAAGAATAAATATATGGCTTAAAGCTACTAGATTAAACAAAGCATTCATTTAAAATTTTATTTTTCGTATACTGAATTTCAAATTGAGAAATTTGAATAATTCTTAAAATTTGGGGCATCAATTTAAACCAATTTTTGCTTGAGTAGTATTAAATAAATTTAGAGAGGGCTTTATAATGTTAAATGTTTTTAAATCTTCTGCGTGGGAACTTGTCGCACAGACTGATAAATTTTCAAAATTGATATTAATAGCATTGCTTGTAGTTTCTGTAATTTGTCTTGCTATTTTTATTATTAAATATTTTTTTTACAAAAATGAACTTGCTGCTGTAAAAGTTTTGAAATTTAAAATCAAGCATATAAGAGATTTCAATGAGCTTATTTCGCTGCGAAAAGAGTTTGAAGAAACTTTGAGCGGAAAATTCTTGGAAGAGAATTTACTTGAACTTCGAAAAATTATAGAAAGCAAAATAAAATCTGCAGAATCTGAACTGTTAAACAGTGAAAAAATTCCAACAAATAAAGTAACTTTAACTCAAGAAGATTTGGAAGATTTTAGTGAAGTTTTAGACCATTCATTATCTGATATTAATTACGAATCAGAAAAATATTTAACATTTCTTTCTACGAGTATGACAGCAGGTCCGCTGATAGGACTTTTTGGAACTGTCTGGGGGTTGATCCACGCATTTATAAATATTAGTCATGAAAAAGTTGCCGATATTGCAACAGTTGCTCCTGGTATTGCAGAAGCTTTGATCGTAACTCTTGTTGGTTTGGTAGTTGCTATTCCCGCTATGATATTTTTTCATTACTTTGTAAGCAAACATAGAAGATTAGAGCAAGAATTTATAGATATAGCAGACTTTTTTTTCTTGAAAATAAAACAAACTTTTTCTAAATAAAAGGAATATTTTATGTTCAAGCGTCAGAAAAGAAAAATTAAACCGATCAGCATTCCGGAGATAATGCTTACACCTCTTATCGATACTGCTTTAACTTTGTTGATTATTTTTATAGTTACTGCACCTATGGTGCAAAATAATGTAAAAGTTGATTTGCCTTTTGGAAAAAGCAGAGAAGCTTCACATCAACAAGAATACATTGTTTCAATAACCAAAAATCATGAACTTTTTTTTAATAGTAATCCTGTAAAAAAAGCAGAATTAACTAACATGGTGAGGGAGGCTTTGGGCGGAAATGTTGATACTCCAGTTTATGTAGAAGCGGATAAAGCTCTATCTTATGGGCAAGTTGTTTCCCTTATCGATGAGTTAAAGGGTGTTACAAAGGTTGTTGTTTTGTCTACAAAAAGTGCTGTATAGGCAAATTTAGATGAAGAATGAACTGAATTTAAGAATTATTTTATATTCTTTTCTACTACATATTTTTATTTTAGTTTTTGCAAGCTTCATTTTAAAGGAGCGATCTCCTGTCAGAATTTTTATAAAAGGTGATGCAACATCTACAAGATTTTGGGCTTCGCGAAAACATTTGAAGTCTATCGCTTTAGTAGATTTTTCAAAAAAACGAAAACGTCGATTTGCTTTAAACAAAAAAATTTCTAGTAAGGTAACAAAAAAATTTGTGCCTAAAACTATTAAAGTTGCACAAAAAACAAAAATTAGAGTTGCAAAAAAAGCAAATTTTGTGGATGAGTTTTCAGGTAAAATAGCTAAAAATAAAAAAATTGTTAAACAACAAAAGCAAGTATTGCTTGAAGAGCAAAAAATGTTAGACGCTGAAAAAAAAGAACTGCATAAAAAAGAAAAACAATCACAAGCGAAAAGTGAAGAAGTTAAAAAAATTGAGACTGCTGAAAAAGAAGAAATCAAAAAAATAGAACAGAAAACAGAAGACGTTAAACCTTTGCAAGAAGATATTAAGCCGCAAAAAGAAGAGATTAAACAAGAAGTTGCAGATATTACTTCTCAAGAAGATCCGACAGCTGTTGAAGCGGAAGTTTCTTCTGAAGGTATCGGAAGTTCAAGCAAACCAATTTTGGGAAGAGAAGAAGACTTGGGTGTTAACATCGAGGGGGAGAATATAGATTTTGCAACCGCAGAGAGATTTTCAAAAGAGTTTGGAGGCAAGCTTCGCGCGGTACGTTTATTTAGAGAATTTAATATGCCGGTTAAATTTTTAGTTTGCTCTGATGGTAAAGTAAATGATATAAATTTCCCTAAAAACGTTGGTACAAAAGTAGATCAGGTTGCTATCATCAGAGCTTTGAGACAAATTGATTTTGCAAAAGATTATCCTGATATTTGTGGGCGAGAAATGTTCTTGGTATTTAATAGAAATAAAAAAGGAAAAATTAGCATAGGTGGAGATTTGGCATGAGTTTAAAATTTTTAAAAGTTATTATTTTTGCATCTTGTTTTACAACTTCTTTTTATGCGGCTGATAATGATCAGATTAAACAAAGTGATTCAATAAAAAAAACATATTTTGAGGGAAAAGATTTTTCCGCACAAGCAGGGAAATCGAAATGTTTTATTTTTTGTTTAAATGACGATGAAAATTTGGCAAAGATGGTTCAAGTAATTGAAGATGATCTTAAAATTACGGATGTTTTTGAATTTGCATTGAAAAAGTCGGATAGAATTTTTGATCAAAAAGAGCATTTTGTTTTGTTTGAAAAAGAGCAAAGCGATTATAGCTTTTATTTGCAAAGTTTTCAGGATTCAAAAATTGATAGTTTAAAAATAAAGATTGTTATCAAGAATAATTATTCGAATGCGACAGAGTTTGAAAATGTTTTTGAAGGTAAGAGAAAAGATTTAGTGTGGCTAGGGCATAATATTTCAAATAATATCATGGAAGTATTAACCGGGAAAAAAGGAATATTTATGCAGCAGCTTGTTTATTGTAAGTTTATTTCGCAGTGGCATAAAGTTATAATGATTTCTGATTATCGCGGTAATGGAGCTCATGAACTTGTATCGGGGAAAGGAATAAATTCAGTTCCGACCTGGCATCAATCGTCACCTATTTTGTTTTATACGAAATTAATGCCTTCAAAAAGTTATTTGATTGCAGCAGATTTAAAAACTAATAAGCACAAAATAGTCTGCGATTTTGACGGATTAAATATGCAGCCTTCAGTATCTCAAGATGGTAAGAAAGTTGCTTTGTGTCTTGCAAAAACAGGAAATTCAGAAATATATCTTTTTGATAAAGATGAAAGTGAAAAATTAAAAAAGAGAGCTTATAAACAGATCACAAAAAATAGCGGAAATAATGTCTCCCCAATCTACTTGCCAAATGGGAATCTTATTTTTTGTTCTGATTTTGAGATTGGAATACCTCAAATTTATCATATGGATATGAAGACAAATAAAGTTAGAAGATTAACAAAAGGTTCTTATAGTGCCGCACCTTCTTATTGTAACGAGCGAAATTCAATAGTTTATACAAAGGTAGTCGACGGAATTTTCCAGCTTTTTACTATGGATTTAAATGATTTGGATAAAAAATCTATAAAGGAAGAACAATTGACCTTTGGAAAGGGTGATAAGCAAGATCCATGCGTTGCTGATAATGGAGATTATATTTATTTCTCGTATAGATGTCCTGATAGTTCTAAAAAAAATAGAACAATGCAAATAGCAGTTTTAAATATAGCAAGCAAAAATACACATGTGTTAACTGATGGCAAAGATACAAAAAGCTTTCCAAAATTGAGTATTTTAGAAAAGGTTTTATCTTAAAAATTTATTTGTTATACTGCTTTTTCCTTATTTTTTAGAATTTAAAGTTTATTTTATTTTTCAATTAAAACGTTTTATTGGATTACTAGTAGTATTAATTGGTGGGAGATTTCATGAAGTTTAATTTTGATATGAAAAAGAAGCCTGGTGGAAACAAAAAAAATAATTCTTTTTGGCTAGTTTTAGTTCTTTTAGGCATATTTTTTAGTTATTTGATTTGGTTTAATCAGGTAAACAAAACTATGGAATCGATAGATTATTCCGAGTTTGTTGAGCAGGTAGATAAAGGGAATATCGAATCTGTTTTGATCAAATCAAATCATGTCCAAGGCGCTTTTAAAACTCCTGTTAATTTTAAAAAAGAGGGACAGGTAAAAAAAGTTACCAATTTTGATGTAGTTGTAATACCTAGTGATACTTTATGGGATAAGCTTGTAGATAAAAAAGTACAAGTAAAAGTGTTATCTTCTGAAACGAGTCAGACAGCGGGCTGGGTTTTTCTATTTTTGACTCTTATTTTGCCACTTTTAATTTTTGGATTTTTTATATTTTTCTCAAAGCGAGATAATCAATCTTCTGGTGGCGGTAAAATTTTTAACATTGGCAAAAGTAAAGCTAGATTCTTTTATCCAAATGAAATCAAAATAAAATTTAAGGATGTTGCTGGAGTCGAAGAAGCAAAAGAAGATTTGCGCGATATTGTAGATTTTTTGAAAGAACCTACAAAGTTCAAAAAAATTGGTGCTAAAATTCCTAGAGGAATTCTTTTGACTGGAGCGCCGGGAAATGGAAAAACTATGCTTGCAAAAGCTGTGGCAGGAGAAGCAAATTGTCCATTTTTCAGTGTTAGCGGATCAGATTTTATGGAAGTTTTTGTGGGAGTTGGAGCTTCAAGGGTAAGAGATCTTTTTGCCCAAGCAAGAAAACATGCTCCTTGTATTGTTTTTATAGATGAAATTGATGCTGTTGGTAGACATCGTGGTGTTGGAATTGGCGGCGGAAATGATGAGCGAGAACAAACATTAAACCAGTTATTATCTGAAATGGATGGATTTGCAACGGAGCCTGGTGAAGTTATAGTTTTGGCTGCAACTAACAGATCAGACATTTTGGATAAAGCTTTGATGCGTCCTGGAAGATTCGATAGAAAAGTTGAAGTTCCTTATCCAGATTTGGTAAGCAGAGAACAAATTTTAAAGATTCATGCTAAAAATGTAAAACTTGCCGATGACGTAGATTTTAATAAAATTGCTCGAGGTACTCCTAGATTTAGTGGCGCCGATCTTGCAAATTTAATCAATGAAGCCGCCCTCATCGCTTCAAAACAAAATAAAGAACTTATTGATATGAATGATTTTGAAGTTGCAAGAGATAAGATAATGGTCGGAGCAGAGAGGAAGAGTCTTACTCGAACACAAGAAGAGCTTCTTATGACCGCTTATCATGAAGCCGGTCATGCTTTAGCTATGATTTTAGCTTCCAAATTTCATCCTTTGCATAAAGTTACAATTCTTTCACGAGGCGGCACTTTGGGTGTTACTTGGTATTTGCCAGAGGGGGATGAAACATCTCATTCACAATTGCAATTTATATCCGAAATTAAAGTTTGTTTGGCGGGAAGAATAGCGGAAGAAATTATTTACGGCGTTGAAAATGTAACCTCTGGCGCTGCACAAGATTTAAGAGTTGCTACAAAAATAGCGCGCGATATGGTATGTCTTTTTGGTATGTCAGATCTTGGTCCTGTTGCGATGGTGAAGCAAGATGAATATGGCAAAGAGTATTCAGAAGGAACGGCTCAAAAGATCGATGAGCAAGTTTCAAAAATTATGCATGAGAATTATGAAAAGATGAAGAAGATTCTTATTGATAATAAAAATAAATTGGATAAATTGGCTAAGAGTTTGGTAGAAAAAGAAACTTTGATGGCAAAAGATGTTTATGAAATAGTTGAGGTCGAAATGCCTCAAGATTTAAATAAAAGCTTTGCTAGAGTAGAAGGTCTTGAGTGTTAAGAAAATTTATAGAAAATGAATGATATTTTTTTAAAAAAAGAGTTTGTAGAAGCGTTAAAGCAGATAGTAAGAGAAGCTGGTGACATTCTTTTGACTTTTATTAATAAAAAGCATGTTTATACATACAAAAAAGATGGAAGCTTTGCTACTGAGGTAGATCTTGCATGTGAAACTTTTTTGATAGAAAAATTATCAAATTTGTTGCCACAAGCTTCTTTTGTGGCGGAAGAAACATCGAATTCTTATCGCAGTGGAGAAATTGATTGGGTTTGGGTAATCGATCCGATAGATGGAACTACCAATTTTGCCTACGGATTTCCTCATTTTGCTGTTAATGTAGCATTAACATATAAAATGGAGCCTGTTTTGGGAATTACTTATAATCCTTGTACAAACGAGATGTTTTTTGCTTCTTTGGGACAAGGAGCTTTTTTAAACGATGAAAAAATAATGGTAAAAAATAGGACGGAGATTGAAAAATCTTTAGTTTCTATGGCTGTACCTTGCGAACAAAGAAATTGTTTAGCTTTTCAAGATATTGTAAAAACATTGCAGACAAAGATTTGTTCTTCAATTCGAAAATTTGGATCTGCGAGCTTAGATTTGGCATACGTAGCAGCTGGTAGGCTGGATGCAGCTGTTATTAAGTATGTTTATTGGTGGGATATAGCCGCTGGAATAATTTTAATTAGAGAAGCGGGGGGTGTCATAAGTGAGTTTGATAAAGATACAATCGACATAAATTTTGTTTCTTGTCTTGCTTCCAATAAAACTTTAGCTCCAAAATTCAAAGAATTACTTAAAAACTGAGGTTTTTTCTTAAAAATCGAATTTTGAAAAATTTAATCTTTTTGCTACAATCTAGAGATAACTTTTGAGTATAGGAAAGAAAGGATATAAAAATCATGGCAAATATTTGTGTAATTTGTGACAAGCGTCCGCAGGTTGGTAACTTAGTGAGTCACGCTAAAAATAGAACAAAACGGCTTCTATTTCCCAATGTTCATGTAATCAGATACAGATTTCGTGGACAAAGTAATGTTTTCAGAGGCGCTGTTTGCACAAAATGTGTAAAAGCTGGAAAAGTTGAAAAAGTAGTTTAATTTTAAAGTTTTGAATATTTGGTAAGGGCATTTTAAATGGCAAATATAAAATCTGCTAAGAAAAAAGCAAAACAAAGTTTAGTTCATAGAGTAGTAAATCTATCTAGAAAGTCGGATTTAAAGACATCTTATAGCAAAGTTCTCGATGCAATAGAAGCAAAAGATGTAAATCTTGCAAAAACTTTACTTAAAGAAGTAGAATCTAAAATATCAAGAGCTAGCGGAAAGGGATTGCTTAAAAAAAATACAGCTATAAGAAAAATTAGCCGAGTTGCAAAAAAAGTTGCAGATTTAGCAAAAACCTCCGCAAAAAGCGCTTAACGTTTTAAGTTCGTTTTTGTAAAAAAGGAGAGAGGTTGTCTATGATGAAGTCTGCCAGCCCAGTTTTAATTGTAGATTCTGTTGCAGTTGCTGTTAAATTTTATACCGATAAATTGTCTTTTGATATCGTAAGTATAGGATTATCAAAAGAAGGTCATTCTTTGAATTATGCCGAACTGAAAAAGGGAAAAGCCACTTTGATGTTGCTTACTCCCACCGTTGAAGAGATGGTAGAATTTAGTCAAATAAAACATTTGGCTAATAGATCTTCCGGTGCATATTTTGAAATGAAAAAAGGAATTGAAAAATATTTTGAGCGTTGCAAGACTAAAGGTGTTCAAATCATCGAAGGTCTAAAAGATACTCCTTGGGGGCACAAAGTATTTAAAGTTCGAGATCCATTCGGATTTAAATTAGCATTTGCACAGCCTATGGAAAATTTTAAAGCACCTGCAAATAGCTTCTGTGGGATTTCAATAGATTTAACAAAAGATCTTGAATCAAATTTAGATAGAATGATAGTTCATGTTAGAGGATTTGGTTTATCACGAAGAGCTGCTAAGAAATATGCAAAATCTTGGTTAAAGGCTTTAAAAAAATCTCGCTAAATTTTATCAAAAATAAATAAAAAAGGCGTTGCAACATTTTACCGTTGCAACGCCTTTTTTATTTATTTTTGTTTTAATATTTTTAATAGCAATCAACTAAGTCTTCTAAAATTCCTGGATATCGTAAATAAGTTCTACCATTTTTTATAATAAGATCATGGTTTTCAATGCTCAAAATTGGAAGTGGAATTTGACGAAGATTTATTTGAAACGCTTCTAATTCAACTGTTAAAAAATGTTCGAAAATGTTTGTTTCTTCGTTTTTATTATAAATGACAATTGAATTATTTGCTCCGTTTAAGGCTGCAATTTTAGAATCAGTCATAACAAATCCAAATAACAGCCAATCGTGATAATTAATTGTTTGTGCGGTATAGCTATTTTCTCGGGTTATTAGGATAGTTATTTCTTTTTTAATTGTGTTACTTATGAGAATAGATTTGTTTGGAGATACAGCAAGAGAACTTGCTATAAAATCAAAAGTTTTTGTGTCATGCGATTCATACCTCGAAGTATGCACATTGAATAGCCAGATTTTTAAGGTTGTTTGATTTTGACTGATTTTTGCGGTTGCAATAGTATTTAAATCTTTTGTGCTTGCAAATATACAATGATTTTCGTTATTAAAACATAAAGTGTATTGATTTTGTTCTGCATTAAATCTCCATATTTTTAAATCTCCAAATTCATTATTTTGGAGTATTTTATCACCTAAAGGTGAAATTTGTAGATCGCTTGTAGTTTGTCCGGTATTGATAGTTTGAAGTGGAGCTGAAAAATTGTCTGAATTATAAATAAAAATTTTATTTTCTTCACCAAGTTTAATTGATGAGCATATTAAAATTTGTTTTCTTGCTGAAAATGCATATTTACCAACTTCAGCAATACTGCCATCTGCTTTTGTAAAATTTATTTTTGCATAAATAGAATAAGGTAAATTTTCTGTAAGGGCTTCATAAGCTGGTGGTGTTGCTTGGATTAAAGAAATACCTAAGGTAAGCTTCATTAAAATTAAGAATTTTTTATTTTTTATCATCACTACTCCTTAAAACATTTAGTTTAAATATTAGATTAAAATTTTGTATAAACTATCAGATTAAGTTTTTTATTTAAAGGAATTTTTATGAAAATAGTTGTTCAAAAAGTTTTATCCGCCTCGGTTGAAGTTGAAGGTAATTTAATTGCAAAAATTGATACAGGTTTATTGGTGTTTGTTGGTTTAAAAAAAGGAGATGATGAAAAGCTTTTTGATTGGTTTATAAATAAAATTAAAAACTTGCGAATATTTGATGATGAAAATGGCTTAATGAACAAAAGTGTAATTGATAATAATTTTGAAATTTTGCTTATTTCACAATTTACTTTGTATGGAGATGCAACTAAAGGAAATAGACCTTCTTTTTTTGAAGCGATGTCATCAGTAGACGCAAAAAATCTTTATGAAAAATTTGTTTTAGATTTCAGCAATTCTTATGACAAAGTTAAAAAGGGTGTTTTTGGAGCTCACATGAAGATATCATTAATAAATGATGGACCTGTTACGATAGTGATTGAAAAAAATGAAAACTAAAATGTGGGGGGATTTAATGAAAGAAGTTTTTGAATTTCATCTTCGAGTTCGAGGTGTGATCTTACAAAATAATAAATTGCTTGTTGCTAGGTCGCGAAATGGTAAATATGTTTTTTTGCCAGGGGGACATGTTGAAGGTAATGAAAGTTTAATTTATGCCCTAAAGAGGGAGTTTCAAGAAGAGGCTAATTTAAAATGTAAAATAAAATCATATCTTGGTTTAATAGAACATGATTATAGTCGAGATAATGTGAAACATTTTGAACTAAACCATATTTTTGAAGTAGATGCAGCTAATTTTCCTCTTTCCAAAGTTGAATCTATGGAGCCACATTTAGAGTTTTTGTGGGTTGAAACTAACAAACTAGAAGAGGTTAATTTACAGCCTTATCCTTTGGTTGAGCTAATAAAAAATTATGCTCAAAACAAATCAAATAATGTTTGGTTTGCGAGTACAGTGAAAAATTTTATTGGTTAGGTTTATCCGTAGCAATTAGTGTGTTATAAATACATGCAAAAAACATAGCAAGTGAATATCCAATAATAAAAATCAAAAAGATATAAAAAAACAATTTAATTATTAGTGAATAATTGAAAGCTATTCCCCAATATTGATATTTAGAGCTATCAAAAATATCAAAAACCATACCGAGCATTGGATACCCATTTGAGTTTACCTCGATTAGTTGGATTTTTGGTTGTACTTGTGGAGTTGTAAGCCAGTTAAAAAAATCCATACAAAATCTTAGAGGAATAGCTGTTATTCCTATGCTAAAAGCAAATTTAGTTATATTCAATGACATTTTTACTCCTTTTGTGTTTATTAAAATTACAGATTTTGAATATATATAGATTCTTTTTTATTAAGAAATAGATTTGAAGAAAATTATTTTTATCCTAGATAAACCTTGTATTAAAACAGAAGTGTAAAATTTTTAAGAAGTATTTATTTTGCGTATAAATTTCAATTAGAATATAAATACATTAAAGTATGATAAATTTAAATGGGGGTTTAAATGAAATTATTTTTGAAAATGGTTTTGTTAGGATTTTTTATTTTTTTTGATTTAAATGCTTTTAAAGTTGTTTTAAAAGATGGAAAAATTTTTGATTTGCCTGATGTTAAAGCTTTTGATTTTTCTTCTTCTTTTGGCATGAAAAAGGAATTTCAATTTTCAGAAATATCAATAGAACAGTGGAATTTATTTTTTAGATTTTTAACAATTTTTAATGATACTTGGAAAGTAGACGAAACTAGGACGGATGTTTATGTTACAAAGCTTTTTACTCCATCATTTATTGAAGATCGAAAAAAAAGAATGATAGACGAAATTAAAAGGCAATCTCTTGAGAAAAGATTATTACCTAAGCTTTTTAATGAAATAAAAGTAGGAGATTTATTTTTGAGTGAAATATTTGTAACTCGACAAGTTTGCGATATTTTGATGAAAAAATACGGATTTGAAAGGTTTGTAGAGTTAAAGGAAGTTGTACGTTTTTATTTAAGAGAAGATTATAAAATGGATTTTATAAATTAATTTCCATTAAAATTGTTCTTGCGGGTGAACTTTCAATATTTTCTATTAAAAGTGGTAAACATGTAAAAATATATTTTCCGCTTTTCACTTCTTTTAATCTTAAACCTTCTATGATTAAAATATTTTTTTCGAGCAAAATTTTGTGAGTTTCATGTCCGGGTTGGTTTCTCTCAATTCCTAAATAATCAATTCCAACCGCTTTTACTTTTTTTTCTGTCAGAAATTGTGCACCATCAGTACTTAGATAAATGAAATTTGGATCAAACGTTTCAAATGCAGCTTTATTGCTATTTTTTGTTTTTAGTAAAATTATTTCATCTTTTTTTATCTCAAATTTTTCCAAATCTTGTGCTGTTATCTTTTCGTTTATGTGCGATAAATCTAAAACATTTGCTGGCCCGATTAGCGACGAAAGTGGAATTTTGTCTAAAGTTGTACCGTGTTGCAAATAATGTGCGGGAGAGTCGACATGCGTTCCGCTGTGGGAACCTATTGTGATTAGGCTTTCTCGAAAATAATCTTTTTCAAATGTTTTGGTTGGTATGATTTTGATTTCTTTTTTAGTTTTGTATTGAGTTGTTTGCTCACTTATTGGCCAACTGATATCTATTATTTTCATTATTTATCCTGTTTTTTAACTTCATGTCCGCCAAATTTATTTCGAAGCATAGCGACAACTTTAGTTGCATAATTTCCGCCAGATTTTCTTGACCATTCTCGAATATCAAGTGATTTTTTGATCAGGTCTAGTGGAATATTTTGTTTTTCAGCTTCTTGCTCTGTCCAGCGACCGGTTAGATTTTCGCCAATTTCACCACTAATATTTTTTAGTTCTTGGTCTTCTTTGAAAATTTCTACTGACAAATTTAAAATCCATGATCGGATAATTGAACCATGATTCCAAACAGATGCTATTTTTTCTAAATCTAAATTTTTGTAATGACCATTTTTTAATAAATTAAAACCTTCTCCATAAGCTTGCAAAAGTGCGTATTCGATTCCATTGTGTACCATTTTCACATAATGTCCTGCGCCTGCAGGTCCAATATGTTCGTAACCATTTTTTGCTGTTATTGCTTGAAATATGGGTTTTAACTTTTCAAAAATATTTTGATCGCCGCCGACCATGAGTGAAAAACCGTTTTCTCTGCCGTGTAAACCGCCGGAAGTTCCGCAATCAACGAAATTAATTTGATGTTTTTTTAGAAAGTTATAACGACGAATTGAGTCTTCAAAGTTGCTGTTTCCGCCGTCGATGATTATTGAATCTTTTTTTAAATGAGGTAGTAATTTTTCAATTGTTTCGTCGACAATTTTACCAGCAGGAACCATTAACCAAATGATATCTACTTTTTGAGATATTGCTTCTATTTTTGATGAAAATTCTATTTTTAGTTCGGCAGCAATATTTTTCGCATTTTCGGATGGGTCAAATGCCAAAATATTAATATTTGCTTTTTGTAGTCGGTAAGCGATAGCGCTTCCCATTCTTCCTAAACCAATTAATCCAATTTTCATGATCTCCACCTTACAATTTTATTTGGTTCTAATTTTTCAATTTCTTTTGGACCAGAGCTTTCTTTTTCATAAAAATATAATTTTTCTGATAATTTTTTAATCTCTTGAACAATTCTCCAGGATTCTTCGATTTCATCTTCTTGCAAAAAGAAAGATTGATCACCTGACATCACATCTGAAAGTAAAATTTCATAAGCTTGAAAGCTATTAGGACCGAAAAGGCATTCATGACAAAAGTCCATTTTTACAGGAATTACTTCATTAGTTCCAGGAACTTTTGAGTTTAATTCAAGGAAAAATCCTGCATCAGGTTGTATTTTGATTGTTAAATAGTTGGAATCGGAAGGACAGCATTTACTCAGTAAGCATTTTACCATTTTGAAGCGAATGTGAATTGCAGATTCTTTATTACTTAAAAACTTTCCTGTTTTGAGATAGAAGGGAACATTTTTCCATCTTTTGTTGTTAATGTGCAGAGCGATAGCTGCGAATGTTTCTGTGGCTGAATCTGGATTTACGCCATCTTCTGATCTGTAACCAAGGTATTGTCCCAAAATAGTGGAATATGGTTTTATCTTTTTTAATACTTTTATTTTGGCATTGTGTATGAATTTTCCGCTTAGTTGCTTTGGTGTTTCCATAGCGATTAAACTTAAAACTTGTAGCATATGGCTTTGCATCATATCATTTATTGCGCCACAAGAATCGTAGAATTTTCCACGATTTTCTATACCGAGTTTTTCATTTATAATTATTTGGATCGAATCTATATTTTTATTATTCCATAACGGTTCAAATACGCGATTGGTAAATCTGACTAAAGATATGTTTCCAACTAATTCTTTGCCTAGGTAGTGATCTATTCGAAAAACTTGATCTTTTTTGAAGGTTTTCAAAATTGTTTTATTAATTTTTTTTGCAGATTCTAAGTCATAGCCAAATGGTTTTTCGTAAACTACCCGCGTCCAACCTTTGCAAGAATCGTTTTTTTTGGGTTTTATGATGCAACACTTTGATAAATTTTGAGTTATTATTTCAAAATGTTCGGGCATAGTTGCAAGATAAAAAAGTCTGTTTTGTGGTAATTTGTGTTTATTTTCTACCTTTTCAATAAGTTCTTTAAGGTGTGAAAATTCTTGTTCATTGTAAAAATTTACCGATTTGTAATAAAAAACCGATTTTAGCTTATTCCAGCAGTCTTTATCGATATTTTTAATGAACTTTTCAGCTTGTGCAAGAATCTCTTCTGAAGTTGTTTGCGAAAGTGCAGCGCCAACGATCGCAAAATTATCTATTTTTTTGTTCTTTATCAGGTTGTAGATAGCCGGAATCAGCTTTCTCTTGGTAAGATCACCTGTTGCTCCAAGTATTATAAATATGCAAGAATTCATGAAGGTCCTTTAAATTTTATTTGTAAATTTTTAGGCGTAAATTTTTTATTTTTATGTATAGCTTTTATATTTCAATTAATTAAGCAATTAATAATTTGCTTGAACTTTAAATTTATTTTACCTTATTTTTATATTTGATTTTGCAAATAAATAGCTTATAAAGCTAAATTATGAAATTAATTTTTGTAGGTAAAATTTTAGTATATCGTTCACTTTTAAAATATAAAGAAGAAAACTATGTTGGAAGTTAAATTTTCTGGAATAAAAAGAATGGAATTGTTAGCTCAACAAACACCAGGAGTGTTATCTTTATCTCAAGGTAGTTTGAAAGTTGGGGGAATTCCTACTGATATCAAGACTCATACACAATCTCTTTTGAATTCAGACAAAACTGACTATTACGTAAGCACTTATGGTATTACTCCACTTAGAGAGAAAATAGCAGAAGTTCTTTCCTTGCAGCACAATGTGAATATTTCTATGGATCAGATTTTGGTTTCTCATGGAAGTAGTTCTGCCGTCGCAGCTTTGATGCTTATGCTTCTTAACGCAGATGATGAAGTTTTACTTCCTGAACCAACATATCCAGCATATGCAAATTTAGCTCGCGTTTCTAAAGCAAATCCCAAATTTGTTTCTTGCTTTCTCAAAGAATCAACATCTTTTGGTGAAGTAAAGTGGGAATTTGATGTTGAAAAATTTAAGTCAGCAGTAACACCAAAGACAAAAATGGTTGTTATTGCAAATCCTTGCAACCCAACAGGAATTATTTTGCCCGAGAAAGTTGTTAAGGAATTAGTAAATTTTTGCGAAAGCCGCGGAATTTACCTCTTAATTGATGAAGTTTATGATGATTTCATTTTTGAAAACGAACCTTTTTATTCCGTAACACCTTTTGTTGCAGATCATTCATTTATCATTCGAACTGGTTCATTCTCCAAAAATTTTGCTTTAAGCGGTTGGAGAGTCGGGTATATGGTTGTTCCTAAACATCTTCTTAATGCAGCTTGCGCTATTCAAGATTCTCTTTTGGTTTGCGCATCATCTATCGCACAATATGCAGCTTTGTATGCGATGAATCACCCAGAACTTACAAAACCAATGCAAGAAATAGTTTATAACAATTTACTTTATGCAAATGCAGTTTTGAAACCTCTTGTTGATAAAGGTTTGGTAGCTTATCAATCTCCAAAATCGGCATATTATATTTTTCTTAAAACTAAAGAAGAAGAAACTACCAATTTATGTTTAGATATTTTGCAAAAAGCTAAAGTAACCGTTGTCCCTGGAAGTGTTTTCGGGCCTACAGGTTCACCTTTTATTCGAATTTGCTATGCAAGAGAGCCTCACATTTTACGAGAAGCGATGGACCGATTTGTAAATTATTTTGGAATATAAAATGTTTAAGCAAAAACATGTCCATTTCATAGGAATTGGCGGAATAGGAATGAGTGGAATTGCAGAAATTTTAAACCTGCAAGGATACAAAGTTTCTGGATGTGATTTATCGTCAAAAGATTCTAAGGTTTTGGACCATTTAAAATATTTGGGATGCGAAGTTTTTGATCAGCACTCAGCGGATCATTTGCAAGATGTCGATGTTGTTGTTTACTCATCTGCTGTTCGCAAAGATAATCCTGAAATAGTTGGCGCCATAGAGCAGGGTATTCCTGTAATACCACGAGCTCTTATGCTTGCAGAGCTTATGCGTGCTAAAAATGGAATTACGATTTCCGGAGCGCATGGTAAAACAACTACAACATCTTTGATTTCTCACATCTTGATCGAAGTTGGCCAATCTCCAACGGTGGTTGTAGGTGGAATTCTTAAAAATATTTCTAACAATGCGTTGATTGGAAAAAGTAATTTACTGATTGCAGAAGCAGATGAAAGCGATCGGTCTTTTTTGTATCTTAATCCAACCTATGCGATAGTAACAAACATTGATGCTGAACATCTTGATACTTATAAAGATTTGGACGATATTAAAAATACATTTAAAAGTTTCCTTTCAAAATTACCTTTTTATGGTCGTGCGATAGTTTGTATTGATGATGCTTCTGTTCGTTCAATTTTACCACTTAATCACGTTCCAACAATCAAATATGGTTTGTCCACGGATGCGGATGTTATGGGTGAAATTTTAGAAATTGCACCAAATTATTCACGCTTCAATGTTTATTTGCAAAATCCATCAAAACTTCGACACCATTCTTTTAATGTAGAAGGTAATCAGTCCATCAAGCTTGGCGAGGTTTTATTAAATATTCCTGGTAAATATAATGTTTTAAACGCGCTTGCAGCTATTTCACTTTGTTTAGAATTTAAAATTCCTTTTGAGCAGATTGAAAAATCTATCGAAAGTTTTAAGGGAGTTGAAAGACGTTTTGAATTTAAAGGAACATTTAACGGTGCAGAGCTTTACGATGACTACGGACATCATCCTACAGAGATTAAGAATGCTCTTACCGTTGCAAGACTTAAGAAAAAAAATAAACTTGTAGCAATTTTCCAGCCACATCGTTTTAGTCGAACATTTAAACTGTGGGATGATTTTGTAGAGACATTTTCAGGTAGCGGAATCGATGTTTTGTACATAACAGATATATATCCAGCAAGCGAAGATCCTATAGACGGAGTAACTAGCGAACGTTTAGCCAAAGCAATAGCTCAAAAAGATCCGCTAATCAAAATCATTTATTTTCCAACATATGATGAAATTGAAGCAGATGTTAGAAATGTTTTGCAACCCGATGATTTGCTTTTGACCATTGGCGCAGGAAAAGTTAATAAGATTGCAGAACATTTAGCTAAGAGTTAAAATATATTCTGATTTTAGCTAATAAAAACGACTTTAATATAGTTTATAAAGAAAGGCATTTTGTGAAAAAAATAATTATTTTAGTGGTAACATTATTTATTGCAAGCGGAAATTTTGTTAATGCGGGAAGATCTGCGAATGAGCAAGAAAGGCTCGAAGTGATTGAGTTTAGGAAAGTTTTCCATTTTACAGGCGAAAGTTTCAACAGCCATTTTGTATTAAAAATTTGTGAAAAATTTGATTTAAAAAATTTTTCACAAGAGTTGGAACATTACGATATGAATAATATTGAATCACTTGCTCATATATCTAGTGAGTTAACCCGGCTTGATGAAGAGATGTGCGAATCTTTAGCAGACATGCTGAATATTACAGAAGAAAAAGGTCGCAAGTGGTTTGCTTCACATTGGGCTACAGATGATGCTGTTGGCAGTGGTAGTAGAACAGGTTTTGCAATTTTCATTGTGGTTGGTTATATGAAAGGTTCGCCACTTGAGCAGGATTTTAGTAGCATTGAATCCTGGATATCAGAACTGAAATGCAAGATAGAAAAACAAATTTCTAAATTAGAGCAGGCTAGACAAGCTGTTGAACCGGGAGATTGTTATTCCATATAAGAATATATTTAATTAAATATTAAATGCGAATTCTGATTTGCTGTCACATATGAAGAGATTGAAGCGGATGTTCGAAATGTTTTGCAGCCAAATGATTTGCTTTTAACCATTGGAGCTGGAAAAGTTAACAAGATTGCGGAGCATTTAGCAAAGAACTAAATTTATTCTAATTTTCAAATAAAAAAGAAGGCCTTAAAAAATTAAGGCCTTCTTTTTTATTTTAAGTTGAGCATTGTTTTGTTAAGCAGATTTTCACAATATTTCGTTTGTATATTCAACTCCAAATATTATTAATTATAATAATATCGATATAAATGGGGGTGAGGATGAATATATCAAAGAAATTATTTTTTAAAGTACTATTTCTAGCATGTCTTTTTCATGGGAATTTAAAATCGATTAAATTTTTAGAGACGTTACAAGATTCTATTGATGAAGTTTTCGAACATGTTGTGTCAATGAAAAATGAACAAAAATATAAAGAATATGGTTATAGAGAAATTATTGAAAAAAATTTAAACGAAATTATAAAGGAATTATTTAAGTCTTTTTTGGAAATAGTAAATGCGGTGGTTACCGATTCTGCCGAAGTCAAACAAATAATAGAACTTGCTAAATGCAAAACGTATAAAAAATTACAAACATTGTCACAGCGATTAATACCAATTTTAGAAACTGATCCTTTTTTAAAATTGAGCTTGGAAGACGAAGTTTTTGTTTTAGATATTTTGCGTAAAAAAAATATAGATTCAATAAAAGTTTTTTATGCTCCAGATTCAAGTCAATCAAAAGTAAATTTTAAATCTTATTTGGGACTTATTTTAATAGAACATTTTGCATTGTATGAAGATAAAATTATTCCTATTTTTTCATTCGGCCATGAAATAGAACATAATTTGCATGAAGATTGTTGGGATGTTTTTTTAACCGAATTAATAAAATTGTTTATGCAATACTATGAAAAATACACTATACAAAATATTGATTTACAACAATGTATGAGCAAAATATCAAATGATAAAATTAAATCTTATTTAGAAGACCCTATTAAGAGATTTATGTTTTATCAGCAAGGTAATAAATATTTAGAACAGTTTTCGCAAGATGATTTAAAAGAAAAATTAAAAATTTCTACAGTCATTGACTCTTTAAAATTCATTAAAATGTTGATAATTTTTGAAGTTGAAAAACGTGCCGATCTTCTAGCTTGTTTTGAAGGAGATATGTTTGATGTAGTATCTAAATATTTTGAACAACATTCTCAAGTTGTTTCAACTTTGAAATATGAAGATTTTTTCGTACAGTTTCGGCATCCTTCAGATAAAAGAAGAGCTCAATTTTTACAAATGGCTAAAGAAATTTTTGTGAGAAATTGAATATGTCATTAAGAATAAATTTAGCGATATTATTTTTTGAAGATTTTATGAATGATTTTTACCAAAGATAAGTAAACCATAGGAATTATTAGCGCTATTGCCAAAAATAATATTATTACTTTAAAAATGAAACTTAGCATAAATATCCTGAAGGACTAATGAAGTTTTTATTTAGTTTTTTAGAATTTATTAGGTCTTCTTCTTGTTGAGGCTTATTGGAGCCTTTTTCTTTTGGATTTTCAGTTTTTAGAACAATAGAAAGTGATGTTTTATATTTACCACTTATTTTATGTGCAGAAATAACACAAGATTTTTTATTTTTGTAGCAAGTTATTAATATTTTATCATTTGTAGATAGATTTTCTGTTTCCCATCCAAATTGGTTAAGATTTTGCTTGTAAAATTCCAAAACTGCTTGAAGATTTTGGCTGCCCTTGTAATTGAAAGTTGTTATAGTTGTGTTTTTTTCGGGATCCTGCTTTGAAGTTTTATTTATAAAATGAAAACCTAATGGTGTTGGAATGTCTGGGTGATTAACAGTTTCAGTGACTTTTTCTTTAGAGCTGTTTTTTATTTTTGTTAAATCGGTTTTGTGTTGTTGTTTGCATGCAGAGAATGTGATAAGAAGTACAAAGAGTGAAAAACTAATTAAATTTTTATAAATTTTATTCATTTTTATTTTCACAAATTAAAAAGGGCCAATTTTTATTGGCCCTAAACTTTTAGTTTTAATCTTGTAAGTGCTCTTTTTGAGTTCTTGTAAGAACTTTTTCTTGAATTCGAGCAGCTTTACCAACTCTTTTACGAATGTAGTATAATTTTGCTCTTCGAACGACACCTTTTTTGACTAATTTGATTCCGCTGATGATTGGTGAGTAGTAAGGTAGAATCTTTTCTACGCCAACGCCGTTGGAAGCGATTGTTCTTACTGTGAAAGTGCTTGAAATACCGTTATTATGCATTGCGATAACATCGCCGCTGAATAATTGAATTCTTTCTTTATCACCCTCTTTTACGATGAGTGAAACGTCGATGCTGTCACCAACGTTGAATGTTGGAAAGTTTCTATTTTCTAAATCTGAATATAAAATTGTTTCTTTAGTTTGAAAGCGCGCTTTCATGCAAATTCCTTTTGTCAAAAATCAAATAAATTTCTAATTTAAAAGTAAATAATGAGTAATATATATTTGTTTAATTAATTTATCAAGTTGAGCTTGTGATATTAAAAAAAACGCTTATTGTTGCGATATTTCATTAATTCCAAGCCATCGGTCTAAAACTATAGCGGCTGCGGATCTTACCGATAAATGGTTATAGTTTGGAATGCCTCTAACCGGTCCGAGCATATAGTCACATTTTTCTAATAATTCTTCGCTTAAACCTTGTCCTGTGCCAAAAATTATCAAAACTGGTCTATTTTGTTCCCAAATCTTGCCTTGCGAATAAAAATCAACCATTGGAACTTTTGAGTGGCTTTGGGCAGATGTTGCTATCAAAATTGGCTTTTTGCCTTCGATAGTCTCTATTTTTTGGAGAGCTTCATCTAGAGATTTTGTAGGCTCTACTCTCGATACTGCATTGTAGCGTGAAAAATTGTAGCTTTTACCTTCAGGTGATTTCCAAAATTTTAGAAAAGTTTCCAAAATCATATGCTGATCTTCAAGCCGTGAAACTACAAAGTAATTTTTTATTCCATATGTTGCTGCCGATCTTGCTATATCATGGATGTCTATTGATGTGATTGATGTGTCGCCGCATCCTTTAGATTTTACAACAACATCTGAGTGCATAAGCGCTACATAATGCGAAGGTATAAATTTGGAAACGAGTGCCATATCTTCTTCTTTTTTTACATTTTTACGTAGCCAGTCAAATCGCTTTAAGATGGTTTTTTGAGTAGCATTTTCGCTTCGCCATTTTTCGATTTCACCATGATTTCCGCTACGTAGAACAGCGGGAATATCTTGATTGTTCCAGGTTTCTGGAAGTCCAAAATTGGAATAATCTAAAAAGGGACCTTCAAATGATTCTTTTTCAACCGATTCCGCTTTACCAACGATTCCAGGAATTAAGCGTAGAAAACCTTCAAGAAATACTTGAGCGGGTAAATCTCCGCCCATCAAAACATAATCGCCGATTGAGATAATCTCATCAGCAAAAGATGTTTCTACTCTTTCATCCATACCTTCATATCGAGCACAAACTAAAATGATATGTCCCTTTTGTGATTTTTCATCGTTTTCGTTGGAAGGTTTAGATGTGGTTTCTTTTGCTATTTTATTTAAAATGTTTTGATCTAAAACTTTGCCTTGTGGGGAAAAGAATATTTTGAATGCTTTTCCAAACTGCTTTTCGCAGCTTGTTATAGCTTTTTCAACAATTTGAGGTTTGATAATGACTCCAGCCCCGGGGCCTACGCAAGGTTCATCAATGCGTTCTTTGGGCTCGCAAAAGGAGGAGAATTGGACAATGTTGAATCTAACAAGATTATTTGAAATAGCGCGACCGACCAAGCTAGTTTTTAGGAAGTTTTCATAAAATGAAGGGAAAACCGTAATGATCGAAATCTGCACTATTTTGGGTCCTTGGCTTGTTCTAAAATATCCAAAGTTGCATTTTGGCCTTGTTGAGCTGCTGTTAAATGTGCAAGAGTTCTGATGACTCGCGCCATTTTTCCCTCTTTACCAATGATTTTGCCAAGATCTTCTGGTGCTACTTTGATTTCTACGTGAATTGTGTGATCTACCAAAGATTCTTTGATTGATATCTTATCTGGGTGATCGACCAGTTTTTTGAGGATTGATTCGATCAAATCTTTTAACATTTTTTACCTAAATTTAATTTTTGGTTTTTGTTTTAAACGAAAAATTAAGCAGTTTGATTTTTGTGAAGCTTGATAATTTTTTTAACTGTGTCGGAGCAAAGTGCGCCTTTGGAAACCCATTCATTAAGCTTGTCTAAGTGAAGTTGTACAATTATTTTTTTGATAGGGTCGTATGTGCCAAGATTGTCTAAGTATGCGCCATCTCTTTTTTTTCTAGAATCCATTGCTACGATCTTCCAGCAAGGGGTATTTTTTTTACCGATTCTGCTTAAACGTATTTTTACAGCCATTTTAAAATCCTCGTAAATTTAGTAATTGTGTTTGTTTTTAATAACATGTTTCATATTCTAATTTAAAAAACTATTTATTTCAAAATTTTGTACCCGATTCAAGATTTTTAGGTCAAAAATTTTAAAATCCTCTAAAATTCCCCATTTTTTTGAAATTTTTTACAAATTGCTTACTTTGCTCGAATCTGGCAAGAAGTTGGTTCACATCTTGAGCGCTAGTTCCTGAGCCTTTTGCAATTCGTTGTTTTCTAGAAGCATCTAATATTTGTGGGCAAATTCTCTCTTTTTTGGTCATTGAAGAGATTATAGCTTTAAAGATTTTCATCTCTTTTTGCCCTGAGTCAAGCTTGTCCGCTGGGATTTGTGAAACTCCAGGAATATATTGCATTATCTTTTTTAATGATCCCATTTTGTCAATGTATTCAATCTGTTTTGCGAAATCCTCTAAGTTGAAATTACCTTCAAACAATCGTTTTGAGAAATCATCTTGTTTTTTGGTATCGATTGTTTCTTCAGCTTTTTCTATTAATGTTAAAATATCACCCATTCCCAAAATTCGTGAAGCCATACGCTGAGGTATGAATGATTCTAAATCTTCAATTTTTTCACCGAATCCGACAAAGGAGATTGGTTTTTTGAGCGCATAACGGAATGCAAACGCAGCTCCGCCGCGAGCATCACTATCCATTTTGCTCAAAATGGCGCTATTAAAGCCAACTTTTTCATCAAACGTTTTAGCAACGCGAAGTGATTCTTGTCCTGTCATGATGTCTAAAACTAAAATTTTGTATTTTGGAGTAATTATTTTTTCGATTTGTACCAGCTCTTGCATCATATTTTCGTCAACCTGGAGTCTTCCAGCCGTGTCCAAGAATAGATGTTCAAAGCCATTGTTTTTGAAATGATTGTAAATTTCTTTGGCCGCTTTGATCGGATCTGTGGAGGGAGCTCTGAAAAAAACGCAATTAACTTTTTTAGCAAGTATTTCTAGTTGGTCAATAGCTGCGGGGCGATAAAAGTCGACGGATGTTAGTAAAATATTTCTTTTTTTATTTTTCTTTTGAGCTTCTTTTTGGCACCAGTGTGCGAGCTTTGCGATGGTTGTTGTTTTACCAGATCCTTGTAAACCCATTACCATAATGACTGATGGGATTTGAAAAGATGTTGCTACGCTAGATTCACCGCCAAGGAAATTTAGCAATTTATTGTAAACGATTTTGATGAAATGTTGACCGGGATTTAGTGTTGTGGTTACTTTTTGGCCTACTGCTTCACTTTTTATTTCTTGCAAAAAGGTATCAACGATTTCGTAGGGAACGTCAGCTTCGAGTAATGCGTCTTTAACTTGTGCAAGTGCTTGCTCAACATTTTCTTCTGTTAATCTTCCTTTATCTTTCAACCAACTCAAAACGCCAGAAAATTTTTGTGATAGAAATCCAAACATGGTAAAAAGCCCTCAAAAATAAATTTATTTCGTAAAAACAATTAGATAATTATAAAATTGTTGCAATAAAAAGCAAATTCGCCTTTGAATGAAGTTTTAATAATTTAATATTTAATGCGAAATAGGAAGTTTATGAAAAAAATATTAATTTTAAGTCTATTTTTATTTGTGAGCAGCATTGGCATAATTAAAAGTGGACCATTGGTTGAAAAATTTCAAAAAATATTTTCTTTTTCATTAAATGAAGATGCGAAAAAGGAAATCATTTTAACTTTGATTTCTGAATACAATAAGAAAGAGAAAAAAGATGGGGAGCTTGAAAGAGTAGGGTGCACCATAGATGCATTAAAGCTTCTTGAAAAAGGGTTTGATAATAAAAAAGCTGTTTGTGCAACTCTAAAAGCTATAAAAGAGGTATTGACTGATATGTTGGCTAAAAATATGGATAGCCCTAAATATATAAACACACACATATTGATTACTTTAATACAACAATTAAATGGTTTAGCTTGCGATGTGGTGACATTAAATATTACAAGGTCTCGTGGGAAGTTATCTGGTAGTTGTTAGATTGTGGTTAGTTAATTTTTTAAATAGGAGGATGAGTGATGAAGAAATTATTATTTATTTTTTTGATTTTGGGGTGTTTGAATGAGCAAATATTTGCTTGTACTAGTTTCATCATTAAAGCTAAAGACGGTACCGTTGTAAAAGCACGTTCAAATGAATTTAGTATTTCTGCAAATTCAAATATTATTGCTGTTTCAAAAGGTTATAAATTTGTAGGGACTTTGCCTGATGGCGGAGTTGGGCTACAGTGGGAAACAAAATATAATTTTTTAGGATTAGATGGTTTTGGTTTGCCTATGGTTGGTGATGGAGTCAATGAAAGGGGTTTAACTTTTTCAGGTCTTATGTTCAGAGCATCTACAAGTTTTGAAAAACATGATCCAAAAGATAATTCTAAAATATTAGCACCATGGGAAGTTGGAACTTGGATTTTGTCCATTTGTGCAACAATCGATGATGTGATTGTAAATTTAAAAAAAATAAAAATTGTTTCTTCTATTTGCAAATCAGTTGGTAAAGAATTTCCTTTTCATTATTTTGTTGTTGATAAGACTGGAAGAAGTGTGGTCATTGAGCCTAAAGATGGTGTTATTAAAGTTTTTGAAAATCCTGTTGGCGTTGCTACTAATGCACCTTCTTTTGATTGGCATTTAATTAATTTACAAAATTATATGAATGTTACAGCTAAAGATGCTGAAAGTATGATGCTAGGAGATTTAAAGATTACTCCTTTTTCTACTGCCAGTGGTATGCGAGGGTTGCCTGGAGACTGGACTTCGCCTTCAAGATTTGTCAGAGCTGCTTTTTTGAAAACTTGGGCTTTGCCTGTAGAAAATAGTGAAGAGGCTGTTTTAAATGCGATTAGACTTCTCAATACTTTCTTTATTACCAAGGGGATGACTTACGGTATTCAGGATGGTAAAACTGTTTTTGAATATACTCAGTGGGAGACTTTTACAGACTTAAAAAATCTAAAAATTTATTACAGAACCTACAATGATATGAATATCAAAGTAGTGGATTTAAAAAAGATTAAATTTGTAAAAGGAACGATCAAACGTTTTCCTATAGAGGATAAAATTCATTTCGAGGATGTATCAAGTAGATTAATTTAGATTTTTATTTTAAATAGATGGTGCCGAAGGGCGGAGTTGAACCGCCGACACACAGATTTTCAGTCTGTTGCTCTACCACCTGAGCTACTTCGGCACTTAAATAATCTGAAATTTCAAATTATAGAGCCAAGATTACAAATACAATTAATTGTTGTCAAATAAAAGTTTAGCGAAGGGGTTGATCACCCCTTCCTTATATCTCGATTTTTAACATTTGTTATTTGATTTTGTTTTTTATTCTTCTGCCGCTTCTCTATTTTATTTATTTTATCTATAGCTGCTACGCGCAGTGCGGCAATGGGTGGGTGTGCACCCTTTGCAATCACACATTAAAGAGGTTTCTTTAAAATCTCTACAGCACTAAACTCGCCGGGATACAACTACGTTGTACTCCGACTCAAACAGGTAGTGCTGGATCAGAATTTTACAAAATATATAAAGGCCGTAAGTCCAAAATAAGAATGTAAACTCCAAATTAGCCTGGCTGTTAGAACCGCAGTCCAGTGAAGCTGGATGCGGGAGTTTCAGGCGTAAGGAAATCCAAAAGTGCTCTTTTGGCGCATGGAGGATGCAAGGAGGTTTTTGCGACAAAATCTCCTTGCCCCACTGCGGGAGCAGCCAGAAATAAAATTAAAGATAAAAACAAACTTAAAACAGAAAGAAGAATAATAAAAATAGGAATAATTATTAAGGGATGATCAATCTCTTATTTTGTTTCTTTCTCAATCCAGTTTAGATAAGCAATAAAACCATTAACAATAGGAAGAGCAATTATTTGAGGTGTCTGGTAACAATGATTTTTAACGATGAAATCTTCAAGTTCTTTATATAGAGATTCTTTTGTTTTTATTGTTAGCTGAAACTCTTGTGCTGATTCTATTTTACCTTCCCATCTATAAATACTTTCTATTGATTTTATAGAACAGCATCCTGCAAGCTTATTTTCGATGATCATAGTGGCGATTTTTTTGGTCTCTTCTATTTTTTCAAAAGTTGTAATTACTTCTATAAACTTTGTCATTTTAATCCGATATAAATTTCTACTTCAGTTTTGCCGTCGATCGTTTTCCAAATTTCAAAGTCGCAGATATAAGATCTATCAAGGTTAGAGTTCCAAATTTTTTGCCAAGTGTTCATAAGTTCGTCTGGCATTTTGCCTTCTGCTTTGAAAAAAGCATAATTGCCTGAAGGGATAATTTTGTGAGAGAGCGTAGAATTTTCTGTAGATGTTTTAACTTCACATCCTATGACGCATTTATATGGCTTTGTAAAATCGCCTTCGTAGTCGGTGTAAAGCACATAAATATTTTCATTTAATTTGTTAGTAATTTGAGATGGAATATTTTCGCTAAGAAATTTATTCCATAAAATTCCTAAATCTTTTTGTGCTTGATTATTCTGATTAGTTGTTTTGATAGAAATACCTTCTATTTGAATAGGGCTAGTTAAAAGCGTTATTTTACAATCGCACATATGGGACCTTTCTTTTTTGAAAAATAAAAAACAAATTAAGTTTTATAAAAAATATAAAAAAGTACAACTTTTATTTATTAAGTGTTAAAATTTTCTCTAACGCCGATAAATTGAAAACGTTGCAACTATTCGTTGGAGGCTTTAGATGGGGAATTTAAAGAGTAAAATTGAATTACTTCAAGTACAGTTCGGACAGGAGCTAGCAGCTGCTGTTGCATCAAAAGATTTGGAAAAAATTCGAATTTCTTTCTTGGGTAAAAAAGGTTTTATCACAGAAATTTTGTCACAACTAAAAGATCTATCTGTTGAAGATAAAAAAATAATTGGTCCGCTTTTAAATAGTTTTAGATCCGATGTTGAAAGTAAAATTAAAGAAAAAGAAACTTTAATTTTAAAAAGTGAAATTGAAAAAGCTGATCTAAAAAAACAAAACTTTGATTTTTCTGTTTATAAAACTGATGCAAATAAAGGTTCGCTTCATCCATATACTCAAGTCATAGAAGAAATAGAAAATATTTTTATTTCGATGGGATATGAAGTTTTAGATGGTCCAGAGCTTGAATCAGAACATTACAATTTTACAGCTTTAAATATTCCGCAAGAACATCCTGCGCGAGATATGTACGACACATTTTGGGTAAATTTACCAAATTATCTTTTGCGCACTCACACCTCTCCTGTTCAAGTGCGAACGATGGAGTCGAAACAGCTTCCGATTGCAGCAGTTATTCCTGGCAGGTGCTATAGGCATGAAGCAACCGATGCAACTCATGATTATATGTTTATGCAATGCGAGGGTTTTTTGATTGATAAAAATGTTACAGTTGCAAATCTTTTTGCGACAGCAAAAACATTCTTAGAAGCGTTGTTTAAAAAAAGTTTGGACATTCGAATTCGTCCTGGATTTTTCCCTTTTGTCGAACCAGGATTCGAAATTGATGCACGTTGTCCATTTTGTAAAAATGGATGTTCCGTTTGTAAAAAATCTACATGGATAGAAGTTTTTCCTGGCGGTTTGATTCATCCGAATGTTTTGAGAGCGGGTGGTATTGATCCTGAAGTATATTCAGGTTTTGCATTTGGATTTGGTCTAACTCGACTAGCTATGCTTAAGTATGGAGTAAATGATATTCGTTTGTTCCACAGTGGCAAAGTTAGATTTTTAGAACAATTTTAAAATTTAATAAAAAACTAAAAAAAGGATGAGTGATGGAGATAAAAAAGGCGATAATTCCTGCTGCAGGTTTAGGTACTCGTTTTTTACCAACTACAAAAGTTATTCCCAAAGAAATGCTTCCTCTTCTTGATAAGCCTGCTATTCAGTGGGTAGTTGAAGAGGGTGTTCGATCTGGTATAAAAAATTACATTTTAGTTACGGGTAAAAATAAAAAAGCAATCGAAGATCATTTTGATTCAAACCATGAATTAGACCATATGCTTAAAGAGCGAGGACAAGAAAAATATCTTGATGCGCTTTCAAAAATTATGCGAATGGCAGAATTTACAAGTATCCGGCAACATGAGCCACTTGGTCTTGGACATGCTGTTTGGACCGCGAGACATGCAGTAGGCAAAGAGCATGTTGCAGTTTTGCTTCCGGACGATATTTTTTTAGGTCCACTTCCAGCAATTGCGCAGCTTGCAAAAGTTGCAGAACAAGAAAAATGTAATGTTATAGCGGTCAAAGAAATGCCAATGGATTGCATTTCGCGCTATGGTGTGATCGAAATCAAAAAACAAATTTCTACAAATTTATTTCAAGTTAAACGTCTTGTTGAAAAACCAAAAGCTATCGATGCTCCTTCAAATTTGGCGATAGTTGGAAGATATATTTTGTCACCAGGAATTTTTGAAGTTTTAGAAAGTACAGAGTTTGGTGTTGGTGAAGAGATTCAGCTTACAGATGCAATTCAGAGTTTAATTTTGAATGGTGAAAAAGTATTTGCGTACAAAGTGCAAGGTTCACGGTATGACACTGGAACAACAATTGAATGGTTGAAATCAAATATTGCACTTGCGCTAAAACATCCAGATTATTCTGAAGTGATAATGGAATATTTAAAGCAGATTGATAGAGATATGATTTTTCTTGAAGGCAAAGCTGATTTGCTTAAGCAAAGACAATTATAAAAGATTACTTTCGGAAATTTCTTTTTGATCTAAAATCATTTTACGATAAATTCCAAAATTAATTGGATTATTATTTAAAATTAAAAATCCCTTTAATTTGTTTTCATGCAATAAAAATTTACGATAATAGTTTATCCCATCAGATTTTACGATATGTTTAAAGTTTGATGGGGTATTTGCGATTTGGCCACAGCTTGCAAAATAAGTTTCAAAAATTTTACTGCTAAAAGAAATTAATGCTCCTTTGTATTCTTTTCTTTTGTTTGTGATTGAATTTGCAATCAGTATTCCTTGCATTATTGCATCCGGCCAGGTGCAGCTTGAGATAATATTTCCACTCAAAATATCTTTGACAGCTATGGCATCTCCCGCCGCATAAATATCTTTTATATTTGTTTGAAAAAATTGATCAACGACTATGCCTTTTTCACAGATTTCAATTCCGCTGTTTTGTGCTAAATCTAGATTCGGAGCGCTTCCAGATGCGATTATCAATAAGTCAGTTGAAATTGTTTGGTTGTTTTGCAATTTAACTTTTTTGATTTTGTTATTTTCGCAAGTTACATCTTCGAGTGTTTCATTTTTATAAAAAGTTATGTTTTTATTTTGTAATTTTTTTTCAATTATTTCTGCCGCGTCGTTATCAAGAAGTTTTGACATTAATTGGTTAGAGCGTCCTATCAAATTTACTTTTAGTCCAAGTTTAGAAAGTGATTCTGCAATTTCCATTCCAACTAGCCCTGTACCCAAAACGGTTGCGGTGGTGCAATTTTCTTTTTTTATAAATTGTAAAATGTGATTTGTATCTTCTAGTGTTTTGAAAAAGAATATTCCGATATTTTCTTGGATATTTACATTTGATGGGATGATATTGTTTGCGCCGACTCCAAGTGTTAGTGTATCGAAAAATATTTTTTGATTATTTTGCAAAATTACAAATTTATTTTTGGTATCGATGTTTGTAACATTACTATTTTTTAAATATTCGATTTTGCTTTCAGTGAAAAATTTTTCATCTTTTATTGTGATATCTTCTAAAGTTTTTTCACCTGTCAAATAATCCGCAAGCAAACATGTGTTGTATGGGTAAAATTGTGATTTGGTGATGCAAATGATTTTTGAGTTTGCATCTAACTTGCGCAGTTGAGATAAAACGCTTATGCCGACTGCGGAGGAACCAATGACTATATGTGTTTTCATTTTATTAAATTTTCAATTTCCTCTTTGAAAGATTCATAGCTTCGTGAGCCAATAATCGGTTTAATAATTTTTCCATTTTTAAAAAATATAAAATTAGGGATTGATTGTATTTGATATTTTACTGCTAACGCCGAATTTTCTTTGACATCTATTTTTACAAATTTTACTTTTTTGTCAAAATCCATTGAAAGTTGTTTGAACACAGGTATCATCTGTCTGCAAGGTGGACAGGTGTATGAGAAGAAATCTGCAACAATTAATTCTTTTGTATTTTTTAGTATTTTTTCAAAGTGTTCTTGTGAGTGAATTTCTGTTACTGTTTCTTCTTTTGCTATTTGTTCTTCTGCTTGCGCAACAGAGAGAGGTGTTTTGTCTGCAAGCGTAGATTCTTTTTGTTTTTTATATCCAATATTTTCTAAAAATTCGATAACTTGATGCGCCGCTCTGTTACCATCACCTGCTGCCGTTGTAGCTTGTCTAAATTTGTAGTCGGAGATTTCGCCTACGGCAAAAATTCCTTTTTTGGATGTTTCTTGAAAGTTAAATAATTTTATATATCCACTTTGGTCGAGTTCAAGTTGATTTTGAAATATTTCGCTATTTGGTTTTGACCCGATTGAAAGAAATAATCCATCAATTTCAAAAGTTTTTTGCGAATGAGTTGATTTATTAAATGTTGAAATTGATTTTATATTTTTTCCATCACCTTTGATCTCTTTTATTTCCGTGTTGTATAAAACTTCTATGTTTTGCATTGATAGCAAGCTGTTTTTTCTTGAATAATTACCTTTTAGTTTTTCGCTTCGGACAAGAATTAAAACTTTTTTAGCAACATTTGATAAGTAAAGTGCATTTGCAATTGCGGAGTCTCCACCACCGACTACAGCAACGGTTTTGTTTTTATATAAGCTTCCATCACAGGCTGCGCATGTTGATACTCCTTTGCCAAAATATTGTTTCTCGCCTGGAATGTTTAAAAAATTTGGAGTCGAACCCATTGCGATAATGCATGACAACGCTTGATATTCATATTTTTGATTTTCGTTTGACACATCTTGGGTGTAGATGGTGTAAGGCCATTTTGAGAAATCTACTTTGTAAACTTTTTCGATTTTTGTTTTGGCGCCTACTTTGAGTGCGTGATTTTTTATTTTTTCCATTAATTTTATACCGGAAATCTCGACTTCGCCTGGCCAGTTGTGTACAGATGTCGAATGTGTAAGCAGGCCTAAAGATTCACCCATGATTAAAAGGGGTTTATAGCTTGCAAGTCCTAGATCGATCGCAGCTGTTAGCCCGCCAACACCTCCGCCCAAAATTATTGTTTCATGAATATTGGAATCATTTTTTAGATTTGTTGTATCGAATTCTGTTTTAATTTCTTTTGTTGTCGAATTTGAACATCCGAAAAACAAAAAAATTAGTGAAAATGAAAAAATTGATTTAATGAACTTCATTTAAATCTCCTTTATTAACTGAATCTATAGAAAAATTTGTATCAAATTTGTAGCTTAAGTTTAAAGCTTAAAATAAAAAGGAGAATTTATGAACAGAAAATCTTTTTTTCTTGTTTTCATTGGTTTAAATGTTTTTTTAGTTTTCTTTAAGATTTATCAGCATAATTTGATTGTTAAAATTTTGTACAAAAAACAAAAAATAGAGAGAGAAGTAGACCTTTTAACCAATGAAAAAAATAATTTACTTGTACGTTATAACAAATTAAGAGATCCAAAAGTTGTTTATGAAAAAGCAAAAAACGATTTTGGGTTTGCGCGAGTGCCCCTAAACAAATTCTTATTAATTTCAGAAATATCAAAAGTGGATGGAGGGCCAAATGCTTAAGGATCGGAGTGCCGTTTCTAATTTTAAAATTAGAGTGTTTTTTGTTTTTTTGTTTTTTGTTTTACTATTTTTTTTAGTAATAGCGCGGTTGTTTTTTCTGCAAGTGGTACGAAATCAATTTTTTACAAACATGGCTAGTCAGCAGTATGATTTTCAATTTTTTATCACTCCTCCACGAAGCCAAATTTTCGATCGGAATAATTTCCCTCTGACTTACAACAAAAAAGTAAAATCTGCATTTGTTGCGCCTCATGAATTTCGGGAAAAAGAAAAGACTATGCAGTTTTTGCACAAAAATTATCCAAAAGTTTATAAACAAATAAATGATTATCCTAAACGTAAATTCTTTTGGGTTGAGCGTAAATTGTCCGAAGAAAAGTTGAGCTTTTTGGAAAAAAATAAAACGGAAGATATTAATTTTATAGAAGAAAACCAGCGATTTTATCCAATAGTTTCTCTTGCGCCGCTTATCGGTTTCACAAATATTGATAATCAAGGAATATCTGGACTTGAGTTACTTTATAATGGTCAACTTGCTGGATCGGCTGCAATGATAAAAGCTGAAAAAGATGCAAGAGCAAAAAAATATTATTTTACAAAAATGGTAGAAGAAGATGGATTGCTTGGTAAAGATTTGCATTTAACAATTGATGAAAAGCTGCAAGCACTTGCAAATGCAGAACTCGAAGAAGCTATAAATAGTATCGGGGCAAAAGAGGGTGCCGTTGTTATCATGAATCCGCAAAATGGTGAAATTTTGGCTATGGTAAGTTATCCAGCTGCAAACCCAAATGAAGAAATTAAAAGTTTGGAAGATACGAAAAATAGGATAATTAGCGACTGTTTTGAATTCGGTTCGGTTGTTAAAGCGTTCTTGGCTCTTGCCGCGCTCGAAAAAGGAGTTGTAACTCCAGAGGAAATAATTGATTGTGAGGGGAAATCAACTTACATTGACCATTTTCTTGTAACAAACTGGAAATCTGTAGGAAAAATCTCGTTTAGTGAAGTACTACAACATTCAAGTGATGTTGGAACCGCAAAAGTTGCAAAAAGGGTCGGCGAAGATCTTTACAAATATTATAGAAAGTTAGGACTTGGTAGTTTGACCGGCTTAGGTTTTCCTGGCGAGCGGTCCGGTTTTGTAAATCCTCCAGGCAAGTGGTCACGATCATCTATTCTTGTTCTTTCTTTTGGTTATGAACTTAATGGTACATTGCTGCAAATTGCGCGAGCTTTTTCCATAATTGCAAATGAAGGCTATGATGTTCGGCCTAAAATAGTTTTAGATGAAAAAGATTCTAAATCGGTGCAAGCAAAAGGTGAAAAATTATTTAGCGACAGGGCTATTTCGCAGCTTAAAGATATTTTGCAAACAATTGGTGAGAAATACAAAGTGAGCGGCTTTAGAGTTATGGGAAAAACAGGAACGGCAAGATTGCTAGATCATGGACATTATTCCAAAACGAAACATATTTACACATTTGCGGGTATTGTAGAAAAAGGTGATTACAAACGAGTTGTTGTGACATTTATCAAAGAGCCAAAAAGCGCATCGCTCTGGGCATCAGAGACAGCAGCTCCTCTTTTCCAAAAAATAGCAGAAAAAATGGTTTTGCATGAAAGGTTAGGATAAAAAAAGAAGGGACTTTTTAGGTCCCTTCTTTTTTTATTTTTAATATTTAAATTATATTAGAGTCTTATTCGTGCGCAGGTTCTGCTGCTGCAGAAAATAAACTTCTGTTAAAGAATAAAAGAGCTGCTATTGCTATTGTAATTTTACCGCTATTAGATGTGCAAGCAGATATTAACGCGTTTGAGGAAGTTGAAAGCGCTGAGCCTAAGCCATTTGCGGTAGCCGCTGTTGTAGATCCCAATAAATTTCCGATTGCTTTTCCCGTATTGCTACTTGCAAATTTAGTAAAAAGATAAATTGCTGGTAGGCCAGTTCCTACTGTTCTAATTATTTTATTTTGATTGCAGTTCCAAGCTGTTGTGGCAATTGAAGTTACTTTTTCTTTAGCTTTATTAGCATTTTCTTTTATACTCGTCAAAGAAAATGTATTCCAACTTATTGCATTTACATCTGTACTTGCGAAAATTGTTCCTGCAAGTGTTAGTGTTAAGATCGTCTTTTTAAAATTAAACATATTTATAATCCCCCTTGGATTGTTATTAAACTAAACTTAAAAACTAGCTAAAATAGCCAATTTTACATTCTATGTTTTATCAGCCTAAAGCGCTTAGATTTTAATGCAAATGGGCAATAGGGTCTTGGTGGTATTTACCAGAAAAATAGGGTTTTTTATGAAAAATCATCAAAAAGTGGAGAAAGATGTAGATTGTTGAATGTTTAAAAGTAGTAATTATAGTATGTTTTTTGTAGTTTTGTGCGAAATTGCCAGTTAACTACAAAATATGTACAAAACTAAATTTTTACTCTTTTTAAATAAAGCTGTTGTTTTTGACAATATGTAACATAATTCAAGGTTAAAATTTGCAACAAATTAAATGAGGGGTTAAATAAATTTAATGGTAAAATATCAAAAGTTTTTAAAATATTGAGGTTTTGAAGGGAGAGGGTTTTTATGAAAAACAAAAATCCGCATGTTGTACATATTATTACAAGACTTGATCTGGGCGGCGCTCAAAAAGTTTGTCTTCTTATTTTTAAGAATTTGCAGCAAAGCGGTCAAGTTAACGGTGCATCGTTAATAGCGGGGGAGGGTGGCGGTTTTGCAGATTCGGTAAAAGATTTCGAAAATGTTTATTTGCTCAGAAATTTTAAACATGCGATTGGTCTCAAAGCTGTTTTTTATGATTTAGCAGCTTTTTTTCAAATGATTTTTATCTTGCGAAAATTAAAGAAAAAATATTCAAATTTGATAGTTCACACGCATACGCCAAAGGCGGGAGTTTTTGGAAGATTTGCAGCATTCTTTGCCGGTGTGAAAGTGAGAGTACATACAATTCACGGTTTAAGTTTTAATGAATTTCAGCCAAAGCCGATTCAACTTGTGATAAAACTAGTTGAAAAGTTTGCTGGATTTTTTACCACACATTTTATCTGTGTATCCAAAGCAGATTTTGAAATTTGTAAAAAAATATATCCAAATTTTGAAAAGCGAAGTTCAATAATTTATCCCGCTGTGGATTTTGCAAATTTTGCTCCAACAGTCAAAACAAATTTTGACAAAGCAACTGAAGGCAAAAATAAAATAACTTTGGGTGTTGTCTCTTGTCTGAAGGGTTTGAAAAATATTCAAGAACTGCTTGAGATTTTTGCAGAGCTTGATAAAAAATTAAATGAAAATTTTGATTTAAATTTGGAAATTGTTGGCGATGGTAAATTTCGAGTTGGTTATCAGGAATGGATTACAAAAGAAAAATTGGGAAACAAAATCAAGCTTTTGGGTTGGCGGGAAGATGTTGCGGTGCTGATGAAAAACTGGGATATTTTTGTTTTGCCTTCGCTCAAAGAAGGTTTACCATGTTCAGTCGTCGAAGCACGATTTGCAAAGTTGCCAGTCGTTTCGTATGAAGTTGGCGGAGTAGGCGAAATCATTGAAAGTGGAAAAAATGGATTTGTTGCAAAATTGCATGACAAAGAAATTTTCAAACAAAATCTGAAAAAATTAATTATCAATAAAAATTTGCGCAAAAATTTTTCGCAGTTTGAAGACAATTTAGAAATGTTCAAAGATAGCTTCATGTTCGAAAAACATACAGATCTGTACAACAAATTATAAAATTAAAGTTATGAATTAAAATCATAATAATAATTTTATTTATATTTTTTGACATTGATGAAAAAGGTTTGATATGTTACTGCAAGATTTTTATTTTAAGAGAGGTAGTGATGAGGAGATGTCTTAAAATTTTAGTTACTGGAAAAGTTCAAGCTGTTGGCTATCGCAAATATGTGCAAGCGCAAGCTACTCAACTTGACATTGAAGGTACTATTCAAAATATTAATGATGGTTCGGTAAATATTCTTATTTGTGGAAAATCAACAAATTTAGATGAATTTATAGATGTTTTATACAAAGGAACAAAAGGATCAAAAGTAGAGAATGTTCTTGTCGAGCCGTTAAGCCAAACAAAAGATTTCCGTGGCGTTTTTAGAATAATTGGAATGGGTGAAGAGTAGTTTTATTAAAATTATTGCTTTTTATTTTTTGTAAATAATACAATAGCAAAAGTTGTTATTTTGCATAAAAAGCAATGCCTGTAGTTTTAATATTTGGGTAAGTATTTTATAAAAAGGAGAATGAATATGATGAAGAAATTATTAATTTTTAGTTTTTTGTTTTTTCAAACAATATCTGCGGAGCCAGCTGAGGCCGGAATTCGGGTCAATCAGTTTATAAATGATAGTATATGGCTTGGAAAGAATGGGGATTCAATTTGGGGTGGTTCTATTACTGGTTCTGTTAGTGTGTACACAGATAATACTTGTAGCGCAAGTATAGGGTTGTTTGGGGGATCAATTGGAGATTTGATTTTAAATAACCCTAGAAGCGGTCTAATTTATACACCATTGATAGTTGGTGGTGGTGAGTTGGTTATCACAGGAAGTCTTAAAATTGAGAGTGCAGATGCAACTTTATCCACGTCTCTTCCGAATGCAACTCAAAGTGATGATACTGCTGTAATTCGATTTATAAAAGATCAATGGATTTCTCCTGGGAAAACTTTATTTATTGATAATAAATTTATTTTTGATGGCAGTGGGATGTCTTTTTCTATAGATGGGATGATTGCTGTGGATGAAAGTAGTGATTCTTTAACTTTAAGGAATATGACTTTGAGAGGGCTACATAGCGGGTGGATAAATGCTATATACGCAAATCAGGTAATTTTGGATAATGTAAAAATAGTAGGGAATAATTTACAAGCACCTCTATTATGGGTGGTGCCTGGCTCAATTTCAGGTTTTGCAGAATTTATAGACGCGTAAATTGATTTTGTATTTTTTAATATTAAAAAAGGAGTAGAGGATGAAGAAAATATTTTTGTGGATTTTTCTGCTACAGAGTTTTGCATTACTGCACGCGACACTAGTCCTGGATGGCAATGGGTCTACTATGGACTTAAGTTTAAATGCATTAGAAATCGGCTCTGGCCAAACAGTTCTTTTGAAGAATTTTATTTTAAATAATTTGCAAGGTAATGATAATACTGGACGAATTATAATGTATGATTCTACATCATCGTTAACATTGCAAAATTGTACATTGAATTTGTCTGGAGATTATACATATACACATGGATATTGGACAATTCGTGGAGCAAACAAAATAAATGGTTATGGCAAAAGGTTTACGGTAAGCCCTGCGGATTTTATTAATCATTTAAGAATAGAAGCTAATGCATCACTAGAAATTGGAGATGGTGTAAAACTTGAGTTTGATGAAGCAATTAGTGATACTTTTGCTATTATTTTTGATTCAACTACTTCAAGCTCTGGAAAATTAATATTGAGTGATGCAACTTTATATGCAAACATACCCGGCGGCCTTACATTCACCAATGGTGAATTAGTAATTCGAGGTGAATCTACCATAGATGGTGATACAACACTTACGCTCGGATGTGGAATAGCTGCAAATGATTGTTTTTTAACAATTGAACCATCTGCAAAATTACATCTTGCTGCTGGTAGTGGAATAACATGGATGAATGCAGGTGTAGAATCATTTGATACATCAGAATCTGGAATTTTGGATGTTAAAAATGGCGCAGCGTTTAATGATCCGCTTACTCCTATAGATTTTAATCATGAAACTATGATTTTGGATTCAGCAACCTTTGATGGTACAACTTCAATAACATTAAAAAATGTAACCACATTGCTTCGACGTGATTTGAACTTAAATCGCGACATTACATTGAATAACGTAATTTTAAATGGACAAGATAATCAATTAACTCTTGCAACAGCTACAAAGCTGTTTGTTGATAGTGGGGCAACAGTTTCTCTGCAAAATTTAGATTTGGTTAACGCAACAAATAAAATCAGATTTAATGATGCATCAGGCAAAATTTGGCTTGATGATGTGAAATTAGATAGTGATATTTATAGTCCATTTTATATCAGTCCATACAGCATAGAGTTTACAAATTCTGATTGTATGTTCAACGCAGGTTTAACTCTTCCAGTAAATTTATCTTATGTTTCAAAGTTTCCATTCGGTGGAACATTGAGTTTCAATGAACATAATTTAACATTAAGTTCCGATTTGATAATGGGAGCAAATGGAAGATTAGATTCAACAACAAATGGAACAATATCAACAGATGCAGATGCAAACTTAAGATCGATATTCTTTAACGGCGATCAATCTTTTAGCAAATCATTAAAATTAAATAACAATTTAATATTAGATGGAAACAAGAGAACATTTGATTTGGGAACAACCGGATCGATAGATGTAGCAACAGGAAAAACATTAACATTAAAGAATATGACATTAAAAGGTTCCAATGCTGCATGGGTAGCACTTGGAGCTGGATCTAAGTTGTATTTAGAAAATGTAGTATTAGCAAGAGATTTAAGCAGTACTGGAATGACAGATGAGTATGCAATAGAATATACAAATACAGATTGTGTATTCAATGCAGGCTTAACATTGCAAAAGAATTCATCATTCGCATCTAAATCACCATTTGGTGGAACATTGAGTTTCAATGAACACAAATTGACATTGAGTTCCGATTTGATAATGGGAGCAAATGGAGTTTTAGATTCGACTACACATGGAACAGTTTCAACAGATGCAGATGCAAACTTAAGATCGATATTCTTTAACGGCGATCAATCTTTTAGCAAATCATTAAAATTAAATAACAATTTAATATTAGATGGAAACAAGAGAACATTTGATTTGGGAACAACCGGATCGATAGATGTAGCAACAGGAAAAACATTAACATTAAAGAATATGACATTAAAAGGTTCCAATGCTGCATGGGTAGCACTTGGAGCTGGATCTAAGTTGTATTTAGAAAATGTAGTATTAGCAAGAGATTTAAGCAGTACTGGAATGACAGATGAGTATGCAATAGAATATACAAATACAGATTGTGTATTCAATGCAGGCTTAACATTGCAAAAGAATTCATCATTCGCATCTAAATCACCATTTGGTGGAACATTGAGTTTCAATGAACACAAATTGACATTGAGTTCCGATTTGATAATGGGAGCAAATGGAGTTTTAGATTCGACAACAAATGGAACAATATCAACAGATGCAGATGCAAATAATCGCGAAATATTCTTTAATAAAAATCAAACATTCAGCAAAATATTGACACTAAATAATAACTTAGTGATTGATGGCGGAAATAAATATTACTTAGATCTAAATCTTTTAGGTCATATTAACGTTGCTGCTGGAAAAACAATCACGCTTCGAAATATTATTTTGAAGAATTTGCATTCTGGATGGTTAACATGGGGCGATTCAAGCTCAACAATAGTCGTTGATAATGTAAAAATTCTTAATAACTCATATTTAGCTCCAGGTGATTATTACCACATCCAGGGAACCTTTAATGTTATTTCTAATCGATAAAATTATTAATTTAGGAGAAAAATAATGACAAGACGTTTATCTATTTTAAGTATCGTCTTATTTTTGATGTTCAGTTTGCTGAAGGCTGATTTGGTTATTGATAATAACTTTCAAGAATATGATATGATTGCAAATGGTTCAGTTACTGTACCAGAAGGTCAAGTAGCAACATTCAGAAATGTGATTGTTGACAGTTTATCTTCGACGAGGCTTGTTGTTTCGCATCCAACATCGCAAGTTATATGGGAAAACGCGACAATAACTCTTGATGGAGATTATACATTTACAAGTGGTTCGCTTATTATCAAAGGCGATTGTGAAATTAAAGCATCAGCTGAAACTTCAGGACTTCGTAATTTTACATTTCAAGGTCATAATATTTTGATTGATGATGATGCAACTTTGAAAGTAAATGGCGTAACATTTGTTGCTAAACCAACAATGGGCAATGTTAATTTATTCGTATTTTCAAATTCCGCATCAACATTATTGCTTGATAACGGTACTTTGAAAGTTGATTATCTTTTAACTTCATCGAACCATCCTATATTTGTTAATGGTCGGTTCATAATTGATGGAAATAGTACGGTTGATAATACATCTTCATCAACAATGTATTCATTGCAACTTGGTAACGGAGCTTATCAACTAGCAGATTGTAAGTTGCAAATTCTTCCTGGTGCAAAATTGAATGTGAAAAATGCAGGAATTATTTTCAAAAATTTAGGTGAAAATAGCTTTGATTTTTCGGGTGGAAGAGGAACCTTGGACATAGATTCTGCAACAAATGGTAAATTTTTATTTGTTCCAAATATAACCTGGCAGGGTGGTTTATCTTATTTTGATTTTTCTACGTTGAATGGTTATTCGCCTGTTATTACTGGAACGATTTCAGGGGTAACGCAACAATTTGCAGGGTTGGGAAGTACGGTAGCTCATATTTCTGAGTCTATTTCTCCAAATGGAAGATTTGTAGCAAGTGGAGTCTATTCAGGAGCTCCTACTTCAGATTATAAATTTTGGATACATGGCCTTGATACCGGTTTAACTTCAACCCAATTGGAAGAAGTTGCTAATACTTGTTATTTAGAATGGTCTCCAACTGGATCTTGGATATCATTTATACGCTCTGGTGCTGCAATAAGGGTTTATCCGGTAAATCATACAGATGGTGGAATTTATGGCCCCGCTATATCAATTGCAAATAACGGTACAGGATATCCTGCATGGTCATTGGATGGAAGGTTTTTAGCAGTTGGTGTACAAAATAACTTAAATGTATATAAATTTGATGGATCTAATTTAACGTTGTTTTCAACAGTGGTTAGTGGAACAAGTGGAGCCGAAGATAATGTTTTTCACGTTTCGTGGTCTCCAAATGGCAAGTATTTAGCTGCTGGTTTAGCTAATTCAAATTATGATGGGACTACAAATCCATATGAGATGCTAAAAGTTTATAGACTTGATGGTACTAATTTAACATTGATAGCAAGTCTTAATTTTGGATCTTTATTGCCTGCCTATAATTCCTCTGGCGGCGTGCATTGGTCACCTGATGGCATATACTTGGCTTCCAATTTATTTGCAGCTCCAGCGCTTGCTACGGATTATACAAAAATATACAAAATGTCAGGAGAAGCCTTTACCGAAAAATCTTCTCTTGATACAACGCCTGCTTATCGTTCATGGAAAAATGATTTTTCTAAAGATTGGAGCTTGTATTTTGAAGTAATTGATGCAGGAGGATTTAATGTTTATAAAACACAAAATGCAGAAGCTGTTTTAAATACGACTCCTGTTCATCAAGCTACAGGTCTTGGAGATGGTACGTTAGCTGTATCTCCGAACGCATATAAGCTGGCATTGGGAGATGAGGCCGCTATTACTGGTGGTAATTTAGCTATTTATAATATTAATTCTTTAACTTCTGATCCCAAAGTAATGTTGTATAATTCAAATATTTATCTGCAACAAGATTTGACTTTGAATAATATTCGTCTTGGAACAACTCCAACTACATGGGTAGCACCGGTATAATTTGATTTGAAAAAATAGGATGCAAAGTTTTTAATTTATTTGATTGCACTTTGCATCCTGATTTTTATAGGATTTAAAAAATTTTAAAAGTACATGATTAATTAGGAGTGTAAATAAATGAAAAAAGAAAGGATGGTAGTATGAAAAGAAAGATACTGCTGCTTTTAATGCTTGTAGGAGCATATTTTTGCAAGCCACTAAAAGCAGATGTGATAATTGACGGAGAAGGTAATTATCTAAACTTGAGCGTGACGTCTTCGCTTTATGTTTCTGAAGCGGAAAGTTTAATTTTGCAAAATATTGTGGTAAACAATCTTCAGGGAACAACAAATACAAACTCACGTCTTGTTATGGAAGGTCTTGGAAGCGATTTGCAATTGCGTGATGCTGTTGTAAATTTGAGTGGTGATTATTCACTTACAACTGGTTCTTTAGAATTTAAAGAAAAAGCTTATTTGCAGGGAATTGGAAAAGTTTTCAGATTTTCTTCGCCGGTAACAAGTACAATCGATGCATATTCAACTTTATATTTTGATCAAGGTATTACAATAAGTTTTACACCTGATTTTGGTGGTATATATTTCACCGATGCAACATCAAAAATACAGAATTTAGACGATTCAAATCTTGCAACTTTGATAACATTGACATTATCTGGTGGTGTAAATCTTACATTGTATGATGATTACGTAGAGCTTCCAGCCGCGGATACTTTATGGATAATTGGAACAACGAACACTATTAAAGTAGAAAACACATTTGTAATTTATGGAACATTAAGCTTTACAGACAGTGCAGAGTTAATTTTCGAATTTGATGATCAAGGTGAAAACCCAATCATTTATTTTAATAATAGTTCTCAAACTCTTCCTGATAACGCCCATTTGATGTTCAAAGGAAATGGAACTGTTGTTTTCCAAGACGGATTCCAAATTATTTTCAGTTCAACAGGCGGTAATGCAAGACCTAAATTTGAATTGAGTGGTAATGCTTCAATGAAGCTAGGCCCTTCGCTTTCAACCCCAAATCCAACAATATCGAAAGTTTATTTCAAGAACAAAGGAATAATAGCAGTCGATGACGGAGCTGAGATTTTAGCTGAGAATAATAGACATTTGTTTATTGGTGGAAATGGTTCAACAACTGATGATTTTAATATTTTGATAGATAGAGAAGGTTCTTTAAAGTCTATTGGCAGATATGGAACCATTTCAATGTATAAAGCAACTTTGAATCTTGATTTTGAGCAAGGTGGTGTTTTGATGGCTTTTGATAATGGAGCTGTCGAAATTAATGCTTTAAATGGTGCTGTTTCAACTGGTGGAAATCTTCAAAATCTAAAATTTGACACAGATGGTTTAATGAACATTCGAACCAATGGAAACTTTATTTTGGGTGAGAATTTAAGTTCTGATAGTCAAATTACCACCAGTATAAATTTCTCTACACAAGGTGGAGATGTTTATGGTGATGGAACTCTCCAGTTTGCGGGACAATCAGCTTTCAGAGGTAAATTGCTGGGTGTTGGTAGAATTTTTGAGGGAACTTTGAGTGCTGAAGAAATTGTTAGAAGAATTGTAAATCAATCTTCAGTATTAAATCAAAGTGCTCAATTTGAAGATCAATCTGGAACTCAAAGACTAAGAATTAAGAATAGTTTTTTCCGCCATATTTCTCCAAGCTCTATTGCTATAACTGGTTATAGCGGAGCTGCTCCAATGAGAGTAGGGGATATTATTTCTGGAGAAAGCGCAAATGATGTTTCAGGAAAAAATACTGTAACAAATAGATCATTTAAATATGATCTTAGTGGAAGAAGATCCGATTATTAAAGTTTAAATAACAAGTTTTTAAAGTGAGAGGATAGCATGAAAATAAAAATACTGTTTTTAGCCGCAGCTTTGGCCCTTGTTTCTCCGACTATGTATGCCGGTGGAGCTGAGCCTGAAAGTCAATCAAAAATAGATAAAAAAGCACAAAAGAAGGCTGAAGAAGCTGCAAGAAAAGCGGAAAAAGAATTAAAGAAATCTAAGCATGAACAAGAACATGCAGCTAAAAAGGCTGAAGAAGCAAGAAAAGAGCAATTGAAAAAAGCTGAAGAGCATGCAAAAAAAGAAGCAGAAAAAGCTAAACATGAGGCAGAAAAGGCTAAAAAGGCAGAAGAAAAAGCTCTTAAAGATCAAGAACATAAAATAAAAGAACAAAAAGAAAAAGAAAAGCGTGAAGCCAAAAAAGCACAACAAAAATTAGATAAAGATGCAAGAAGAGCAGAAGTCAAAGCTGCACAAAAAGCTGAAGATCAAAGAGCAAAAGATAAAAGAGAAAAGGACAAACTTCCTGGTAAATATAGTTTCTTGTACAAACAACCATCATGGAATTTTGAAGCAATGCCTTTCAAGAAGAGCGATTTTGTAGCTTTTGATGGTAAATTCCAATATGCAACCAAAGCTTATAGTTCTTCAGATCACTCACAAGATATAAGCAAATTAGCTTTTGGCCAAGCTCCAATCAGAGTTCAAGATATCTTGCTTGTAAGTAAGCTTGTTTATAACGAAGAAGCTCTTCCTATTTCTGGTGTTGCAACTGATAGTTATCTTCATTATCTTGCAAATCAAGAAATTACATTCAAGGGAGAAATGTCTGAGTGGAGAGGCTCTTTGGATATAGCTCGTCACTTAACAAAAGAAATATCTATAGGTTTTCAAATTCCATTTGTGTCAAGACATCAAAAGGCTGAACTTCAATATAGTATGGATACTGCAACAAAAACAAAATTAGATAGCACAGCTGCAACAAATGATTTCCCCGCAGAATATAATCATAATTTTCAAGCATTTTTAGATGACATATTTGCAGAAAAAGAGATTTATTATAATAAGAGAAATTCAGTAAATGGAATTGGTGATATTTCCATATTCTTCAATTATGATATTAAATCAAAACATCTTGAATATTTTAAAACAGGAATAAAACTTTTATTCCCAACAGCAAGAGACAGAGATATCCATAAATTATGGGATGCAGAACTTGGAAATGGCGGCTTTACAGAACTATCTCCATATATTGCAATGTTGTATGCAAATTGCACATATTTCAATCCTCATGTATTCGCACAAGCAACTTATGGTATGACGGCAAAAGTAGATAGAAGAGTAGCAAAGGTAAGATCTTTTGATGGAAGCGAGGCTCCAAATACAACACTTTCCACTATTGATCAATCAGATATGAATATGCTTGTAATGGCTGATAGAGCTAAAACAAAAGATGATGGAACAGGCGCAACATCTATAACTTTTGATTCTCCAGATTCCGCAACCCGAAGATTTTCAGATCAAACTTTGAGAATAAAATTGCAACCAGGTGCAGCATTGAACTTTAGAATCGGAAACGTATTTGAAAGATTCTGTTGTAAGAAAGGATTCCTTGATATTTTCTATGATTTATATCTTCGCGGAAAAGATCACGTAGGATCTGGTCTTGATACAAATAGTTGGAATGCTTCTAATTTGATCGAAAATACATATCAAGTTTCACATAAAATTTGCTTGAACTTCCAACACCAATTTGACAAACATAACAGACTTGAAATCGGCGGTAAATATACTTTCGCTGGTAGAAATATTGCTCGAATATATGAATTAGATGCAGCATTTAGAGTTGATTTTTAATCTCTAAATTGTTAAATCTTTAAAAGAAGGCTCGCTTATAAAAAGCGGGCCTTCTTTCTTTTTTGAAAATAATTGGAAATTAAAGCTTCTTTTAAGTTATTTTAAAATTTGGAATAGAGAAACATGGGGTTATTTAAATTAAATGAAGGAAGTTTTTTATGAAGCGTTGTTTAGTTTATTTTTTTTTATTTTGTGTGGTGCCTAATTGTTTTTTATTGGGTAATCCTGGCGTAATAGATCTAAAAGTTAATGGGGTGAAAAACTCTTTGGTACAAAATCCTTTTTCAGATTTGGAGTTAATAAGTCAATTGCAATCAGAAAACAAAGATTTTGTTTTAAAAAATATGAAAAGTTATTTGCAGTTTATAGAAGAGCAAAGTTTGAGGATTGAAAAAAAATATTCAAGTTTAAAAGCGAGTTATTTATATCTGAGTCAGATTCAATTATTTCCAGCATCTGAAAAATTTAATTTGATGCGAGATGAGGTTAATTTTTTAAAAAAGGATATAGAAGAATTTAGGGTTTTAAATGAGCGACTTGGAAGTAATGCTAATATTTCACAATTATCTATTATTATTAAAAAACAAAATGAATTGATTTGTAGAATTAATATTCTTTTTGATCAGATGATATTAACAAATTTTATTTTAAATGAACCAGTTTTGAGAAGTCATGTAGTTGCGGTATCAAGAGAACAATTTGATACCTTGCGTTATGAACAAATTTTGAGAGACACTTTTTTTGGGGGGAAATTAGCTTTTAAATTATTATTTTGTTCTGATGAAGAATATCGCTTGTTATCGGAAGAATATTTAAAAAAAGATAATGCTAGTTATTTAAAAGATATAAATAGTTTGTTTTGTTTTTTATTTTATTTATCGCTTTCAAAGGCTAATGGGGTTTTAGCAGAAAATAATGTTTTTATGTTGAAGCATATGTATACATTTCGAATTTTTGATTTTTTAGAAGAATATTGTAGAAGAATCGCGGAGGTAGAGCATAAAAAAAGGGGAGGGATTGTAAAAAATGGAGCTTTAAATTTTTCAGAAAAAATTTTATTTGGACCTTCTGATTATAGAGACGTTTTTTCTATAAATTTAAATGGCGCTCCTTATTTATTTACTGGAAAAGAAAAGCTTTTATTTTTTAGTAATGGTTCTAATGAATTTTATTTTAGATTTGAAAATTTAAAAAATAAAACAAAGCATAGTGTTGATAATCCTATAATTTTGTCAGATTTGGAGTTGCAAGAAGCTTCTTATATTTGGAGTGTTGATAGAGATAGAAAATTTAATATTGATTTATGGCATGTTTTGAAGTTTTGTTTATTTAATGTAAGAGCTCTTGTGAATGCTTGTAATTTTAATGATATAGAAATTTTACAATTAACTGCAACTCGATTAAGGAATATAGCCTTAGATTTTGGTAAAAATATTATTCCTTATTTTCAAGATGGTGTTTTAACAAAAGCCATAGATAGTTTTAAAAAATTTATTGTTAAACAGTTCATAATTGTAGATTTACAAATTTTTAGGATTGATTCATTAGTTTTATTATCTTCATTTGGTCCGGAGCTTGCAAAATTAGAATTTCAAGCTGCTATAAATAGTGGTGTGGCATCCGTAAATAAAGATAGATTAAATAAAGAGTTTAATTTATTGGTAGATTCTTTTAGAGGTATTTCTCGTATAGGGTCAGATTTAAGACCATGGTGTTTATTTGATGATGGTATGAGTGTTGTACAAAATATAATAGGTGAAGTGGAAAAGTTAAAAAATAGAGTTGAATCTTCTCCTCATGATGTTTTGGTTGCAGAATTTTGTGAAAAATTGAAACAAATTTTATTTAATTATTCAGAATTTCTGAAAAATATTGCCAGAATTACTATTTTCGCTGGAGGTGTTTCGACTTTGCAAGGAGAGGGTTTTACTCTTTATCGTAAAGTAAGAATTCAAATAGAGCGGCAGTTTGAAGAATATAAAAAGAAATATATGCAAGATTTTATTGTAAAGCAAAAAGAAAAAATAATTAGAGCTGAAGAGTTTTTGACTATAGATAAATCGGTTAGAAAAGATATTTTAGGTTTGCTTATGAAAAATTTAAAAGGTTCTAGGTTTAAAGATTTGGAGTTTTTTGCATTTGATCGCTATAAAGAAATTTTACATCTTATAGAAGAACTTAAAAAATTATTAAAGTTAGATAGTGAAATAGAACATGAAACTATTTCTAAATCTAGTAATCCTGCCATTTTTTCAATTTTAGATAGACTTGCGGCGCTCGAGTTAGATGCGATATTTTATGTTAGTAGCGAACATTTTTTTTCGATTGAAAATTATCCTATAGCTAAATGTTCAATTGTTAATTTAGAAGAATGTTTAAATAAAGAAAAAAATGGAGTTTTGGCGCCATTTAATTTTGAAGGCTTTTTTTTATATTCCGAAGAGATTAGTGATCGTCTTTTTGTTTGAAGTTTGCGGCTATTTTTTGACCGTGATATAATTTGAAATCTTAATTTAGAAAATGTTTGTTTGTGTATTCTTTAGGAGCCGCAATGATTGATTTATCGCTGCTACGTGAAAACTGTGAAACAATTCGTAGTTTAATTTTGAAAAAAGATCCAAAATTTGATATTTCGCGTCTTATTATTCTTGATGAGCAAGTTCGGGAAATGCGATCTGCTGTAGAAAATTTACGAAAAGATAGAAATGAAATATCCAAATCTGCTAGTGGTGGTTTATCCGAAGAGTTACGCAATCGATCGATTGAAGTTGGTAAAGAATTAAAAATCAAAGAAAAATTGCTTGAAGAACTTGAAGAGGAGTTCAAAAAGCTTGCATTAACGTGCCCTAATATTTTGATGGAAGAAGTGCAAGAAGGTGGCAAAGAAAATAATAAAGCTGTAAAAACTTTTTCGAAAAAACCAAGCTTTGATTTTGAACCCAAAAATCATGTCGAATTAAATAAAACTTTAGATTGGTTTGATTTTGACGCTGCGACCAAAATCGCAGGCGGTAATTTTGTACTTTATAAAAAAGAAGCTGTAAAACTTATTTATGCCCTTACTCAATTGATGTTAAAAAATAATGCAAAACATGGTTTTGAGCCGGTTATTCCTCCTTATCTTGCAACTACAAAATCTCTAACAAATTCAAGCAATTTACCAAAATTTGCAGAAGATGTTTATAGTGTTCCCGCAGATGATCTTTATTTGATTCCAACAGCAGAAGTTAGTTTAACAAATATTCATGCAGATTCTATTCTAAATGTAGAACAACTTCCTTTGCGCTACACAGCTTGGACCGGATGCTTTAGAAGAGAAGCTGGTGGTTATGGGTCGCTTGAGCGCGGTTTAATTCGAATTCATCAGTTTGAAAAAGTTGAGCTTTATTCAATTGTACATCCGCAAAATTCTGCAGCAGAGCTTGATTATATGGTTGAATGTGCAGAAAATATTTTGCAGCAACTTGGGCTACATTATCAAGTATCACTTCTTGCAGCGCAAGATTGTTCTTTTGCTTCTGCAAAAACATATGACATTGAAGTTTGGCTCCCAGGACAGCAAAAATATTATGAAGTTTCTTCGGCAAGTAATTGTACAGATTTTCAAGCAAGACGGGCAGGTATCAGATTTAGAGAATCAGCAACCGCAAAACCGCAACTTGCGCATACTTTGAACACTTCATCGCTTGCGCTTCCAAGATTGATGGTTGCGCTTATGGAAACTTATCAGCAAGAAGATGGAACCATCAAATTCCCTAAGATTTTGCAAGAAATGATGGACAATTTGTGGTAATTTGAAAAATCTGCTTAAATTCAAAGACAAGGCGAGTAATACTTACTCGCCTTTTAAATTTTTAAAGATATAAAAGATATATGTGGAATAGTAAAAAATTACCAAAGTCGATTTACATTCATTATCCTTTTTGCATTCACAAATGCACTTATTGTGACTTTTTATCCTTTGAAAAGCATGATAGTTTTGCGCAGCAGTATCATAATGCTTTGTGTAATGAAATAACTTCTTTCAGTTCTTTATTTACAGATTCACAGGATCATCAAAAAATTAAGACAATCTACATCGGTGGTGGTACTCCAAGCATTTATCCAAAAGATTTGTTTGCAGATATGGTGAAATTGATTGACCAAAAGTTTGATATTTCGAATTTGGAAGAGTTTACGATCGAAGCAAATCCACATGGTTTGACAGAAGATCGAGTAAAGCTATGGAAAGATTTAGGGATAAATAGAGTAAGTTTGGGTGTGCAAATTTTAAATGATCAGGTTTTAGCCGAATATAATAGATTTCAAACTAGAAGTGATGTTTTGCATTCTATCGATATTGTTTCCAAACATTTTGACAATATCACCGTGGATCTTATTTTGGGATTTTCACAAATTTCTCAAAAAGAGTGGATGGCGAATTTACAAGAGGTTGTGACTTGGCCTATAAAGCACATTTCAATATATCTTTTGACAATTTATGAAAATACGCAGCTTTTTTACAAAATAAAAAATAAAGAGTTAGAGCCAAAAAGTGATGAAGAGTTAATAGATACTTTTGAAAAAACAATAGATTTTTTGAAAGCAAATGGTTTTTTACAGTATGAAATTTCAAATTTTGCCAAAAAGGGATTTGAGTCCAAGCATAATTTAGTTTATTGGGACAGAGAGAGTTATGTGGGGTTAGGTTTGGGGGCAGCTTCTTTCGATGGAGAATCTAGATCGACAAATTTGAAGAATTTACAGAAATATTTACAGCTTTATAAAATTCCACTTGATTTTAGATATAAAAATGAGATACCATTCCAATTCTATTCTTTTACCGAAGAATTAGATGAAAAAAAGAAAAAAAATGAAAAAATGATGCTAGGATTGCGGAAAACTTCGGGGGTGGAGTTGCGTGATATGGTATACTTTTTAAGTATGGATGATCAAGCTGTAATGTTAAAGAAAATTAATTTTTTAAAAGAGTTAGGTTTGATTCACCAGCAGGGGCAAAAGATTTCATTAACCTTCAAGGGAATGATGTTAGAAGAAGAGATAATTTTAACTCTTATGTAATTTTTCGTTATAAATTTTTGTTTTGATTAATTTTTAGAGGTTTTATGGCAAAGCATGTTGGGGTTAAATTGCCCGATGATTTATTGGAAGTTTTAAAAAAAGAAAAAACAGTTGCGGTTCTTTCAACATTTTCAGAAAGAGGTCTTCCTCATACAACTCCAATTCAGTGTATTTATCCAAAGGGGCGAGAAAGCTTGCTGATGACCATCCACAAGGAACATGAAGGCTATCACAACTTAGTTTGGCAAAAAAAGGTTATGATTTGCTTTTTGGCTGAAAATAATGTAGCATACAGCATTTTAGGGCGAGCCGGAGTGGTTAGAGCTCCTTCAAAAGTGCATCCATTAATGAATGTTATTCGAATTGATATTATCGATATTAAATGTGATAAATCAATTTTGGGTAGAGTTGATGCAGGTGTGCTTTGGACTTATACATCACTTGAAGCCGAAGAGCTTATGAAATCAATCTTTATGGAATTAAAAGAGCTTGCAGAAGATCTTTAATCTTTAACCAAATAAATTCTTAATTTCCAAATTTATAAAATGAATCAATTTTATAAATTTGGAAATTTTTTTATAAAATTGATTCTGTCGTCTCTTATATTTATACTTTTTGCAATCTATTTGAAACGCTTCAAAAACAAAGGGTTTGTATGAAGGCAATTAAATTTTCTAGATATTTGTTTGTTTTATTTTCATTTTTGTTTCTTTTTGATATTCAATTATTTTCTTTGACTCGAAGAGATTTTCGATTAGTAAGTAAAACTCCGAAAGATGTTTGTATTGATCAATTTGGATATTATCCCAAAAATTCTTTTGTAAAATCGATCTTTGCTCAGTCTGATGTTGAGATACCAAAAAGCTCTCTAGAGAAAAAATTAGAAGAATCAGTTATGGCAAAAGTCGAAGATACGAAAGTGCCGGATTCGACAGTTAATGTGCCAGCTGAAGAAAAAAAAGAAACTCCAAAAGAAAATGGGCCAAAGGTTGAAAATGTTTCATCGCAAAGCGAGCCTCAAGTTGCAATAAAAGAGGAAGATGATAAGGCTGAAGAAGATGATGAGGGCCCAGATACCATGCAACTTTCTGATGAGCAAATTGGATTTCGGGGAAATTGGGTAAAAAAGAGAGAATGGCTAGAACGTACAATAAAACAAAATAAAAAAATTGATATTCTTCTTACGCAAATTGAAGAAAAAAGAGCTCCGATTTGGAAATCTTTTGAATCTGTTCAAGATGAATTTGACAAATTTTATCGTTTTGCAGGAAATGTTGAAAGCCGATTGGAGCTTGAATTTGGTCTAAAAGCTGTTGAAGCAAAAGAGGCGGCAAAGCGTGCTTTGGAACTTGCTAAAGCATCGGTTAAAAATGAAACATGGATGCAAAAAGTTTCTAATAAACTTTGGAATGTTTGGAGCAAAATAAAAAACTTGTTTGTTACTACTTCTAAAGAGTCAAAAAAAGAAATTAAAAAACAAGATCTTGCTCAAAGTGTAACGGATACGACTTTGACTATGAGTCCAACGGAAGCAGCTCCGATTGCAACAAATCAAGAAGCTGCAAAAAAAGAAGAAGAGAAAAAACAAGAACCAAGCGAATTAGATCAATTTAGAAATAATCTGAAAATCATAAAAGATTTTGATGATGCTATTGTTAAGCGATTTGAAAAGTTGGATGAAGAGTTTTCGATCATTGTTAATGAAGTAAAGCGAGCAAAGTCTTTGCAAAATGAAATGTGGGATATGATCGATGATATGAAGGCGCGTGCAAATTTTTATGAAATAAAAGTAATCACAAAAAAGGTAAGAAGTATAAAAGAATATATTGAGGGTGACTTTATTTCAGATTTTGATTCTGTTGTTGAGAATTCTCGAAAACGTATGGAAAAGATCAAAGAAAGAGTTGCTACATTAGAGCAAGATGGTATCATTCCTAAAAGTGAAGAGTTTTCAAGCTTTATTGAGAAAAAATTAAATTTGATGGATACGCCAACTGTAAGTTCATCGATGGATTCGACTTCAACTGATAAAGCGGAAATAAATGCAAAAAAAATTGTTAAAAAAGAGGAAAAATCTTTCTGGCGCCATTGGTTCGGCTGGCTTGGATTTTGAATCAAAATTTAGCCTAAAATAGAAGTTGCAAATGATAAGTAGATATGTTAAATTTTCGCATGTTACTTTTCTTTGAAAATAATTAATAGATATATGATGCCGAGGTGGTGAAATTGGTAGACACACCGCTTTAAGGGGGCGGCGGAGAAATCTGTAAGGGTTCGAGTCCCTTCCTCGGCACCATCAGCAAGTAACTGTTAATGTTTAAATTCTGTAATTAAAAATACATTCTTTGCAAAGAGTGATAGATGCTCGGGAGATATATATGAGTGGTAATGCGAAAAAAATGATTATAGCTAAAAATTTAATGTGGCTTGCATTGTTTGGTGTTGGTTCTTGGTATTTGTTTCCAAAATTATTTAAATCTGATGCGCCAAACAAGCTTGAAATGTCCAGATTAAAACTTGGAATTGATTTGCAAGGTGGAACTTACATCACTTTGGGAGTTGATATCAACAAAGCCGTAGAAAATCGATTGCTTTCTGAAGGCAAATATATTGAAAATTCCTTTAAAAATAAAAATCTAGGCACTCTTCCCGTAAAACAAGAAATCAAAGATTCAAATTTGGTTTTTACTTTTCCAGATGAATCTGCAGCCGCAGCTTTTTACAACTATCTTAAAAAAGAAGCTTTATCTCTAAAAACTTCACAAAGCGGCAATTTAGTTTATTCATCATTAAATCCAGCTGAAGATGCAAAAATTAGAAATGATTCTGTAGATCAAGCTGTTCATATAATTGATAATCGATTAAACAGTTTGGGAGTTGAAGGAATTGTTGTTATGCGTCATGGCGCAAATCAAGTAGTTGTACAAATTCCTGGAGTTGATGATCCTCAAAGAGTTAAAGATCTTATTACTCGTAGAGCGCATCTAGAATTCAAAATAGTTCAACAAGAAGCTTCTTCAAAAGAAGAAATTTTAGACAAATTTGATGGTGAGCTTCCTGTTGATAAAACTTTAGTTGCTGAAGTTTCAAAAGAAACAGGTGAAGAAGGCGAAGTTGCTTCAAGATGGTATCTTGTATCAGCGTTTCCTGATTTAACAGGTGATCATATTATTGACGCAAGAGTCAAGCCTGGTGAATATGGTGAACCTGAAGTAGCATTTAAATTTGATAGATCTGGCGGAAAAATATTCAAGGAAGTTACCGGAAATAATGTTGGTAAAAGACTTGCAATTATTATTGACGGAGTTGTTCAAACAGCACCAGGTATTCAAACGGCAATTGGATCTGATGGTAGAATAACTGGTCGATATACATATGAAACAGCAAATGATTTGGCAATTGTGCTTAGAACCGGTTCTTTCCAAGCTCCTGTAACATATCAAGAAGAACGTCGAATTGGACCTTCTCTTGGACAAGATTCGATTAATAAAGGTTTGTGGTCAACGTTACTTGGTTTATTTTTAGTTTTCTTATTCAGTGTTTTTTATTATAAAGTTGCTGGTTTACTTGCATCACTTACTCTTGTGGTTAACCTATTTCTTGTATTGTTATTTTTGTCATATTTCAAAGCGACATTAACTCTTCCTGGTATTGCAGGTTTAGCGTTGACGATAGGAATGGCAATAGACGTTTCGGTGTTGATATTTGAAAAAATTAAAGAAGAAATGAGAGAGGGTACTTCGTTTAGAAAGGCTGTAAGCGATGGATTCAGCGGAACTCTAGCAGTTATATTGGATTCAAACATTACATCATTTTTGACCGGTTTAGTACTATTTTACTACGGCGGACCAAGTATCAGAGGTTTTGCGGTTGTTTTGATGGTCGGTATTGTAGCAACATTGCTTGCTGGAATATTTTTTATGAGATCAGTATTTGAATTAATACTTGATGTCTTTAATTTTAAAAAGATTAGTGTATAATTAGTTAAATAAAATTTGGCGACATAGCTCAGTTGGTTAGAGCGGCGGAATCATAATCCGTAGGTCCGGGGTTCGAGTCCCTGTGTCGCCACCAAGATAAAAGGCTTAGAAAAATTTTCTAAGCCTTTTTTATTTGCTTCAAATATAAAAATCTAAAAATATAGCTAAATTAATTTTTAAAATTTTAAAATCAATTGTTTAATTATGAGTTTTAACATGTTTCATAAAAGGCCGCCTAATGACTTTTGAATTAGAATTGAGGTTTTATTTTAGCTTTAAAAATTAAATTTTGATAAGTTGCTTGACTTAAAGAAATGGTTTTTGTTTTAGTTGAACAAGGTAAAGTATCTGTTTAATTTACTTGGGAGAAAATGATATGAAAAAATATATTCTTTTATTAATGAGCGGGTTGTTACTAAGCAATAGTCTTTCTGCGTCTGCTTTGAGCCGAACTGATTGGGTAAAAAAAGCTGAATCACTAAGTGAAAAAAACAAAAAGAGTCTAGCTCTGCAGCCTTCACATGCAGAAAAAAATTTGAGCGGGTCCGATTTGAGCGAAGCCGATCTCATAGGAGCCTATTTGGATGATAATACCAATTTTAGTAAAGCTAACATGCGAGGGATCCAATTGATAGGCGCTCATTTGAAATATGCCAATTTTAGCAAGGCCAATTTGAGTGAAGGAAATTCGTACTTTGCCTATTGCTTTGGAGCCGATTTTAGTGGCGCCGATTTGACTAATGCCAACTTAAGTAATGCGGATTTGAGTGAAGCAAATTTTGAGAATGCCAATATGAAGAATACTAATTTACTTGGATCTCATATGAACAGTAAGACTAATTTTCGTGAAGCAACAAACATGAGCAAAGAACAAAAGGATTATGCTCAGTCTAAAGGTGCTTCGAATGTTCCTAAATAATCTCATAATTTTATTAATTAACTAAAGAAGAAGGCCTGTTTTTACGCAGGCCTTCTTCTTTTTATATTCTAACTCAATTATTAGTCTTATCCTTGTGTTGATGCAGAATAAACGTGAGCCAAAATTTTTTAAAAATAAATTTATTTTTAACAGAAGTTTCTATGTCTAACTCACGTTAATTAATACTTTTTTTAAAGGAAAGTGTATGAAAAAATTATTACTATTTTCGTTTTTATTTTTAATATTTTCTTGTTCAACTTCTCATAAACAAATAAAAGAGATTGAAACAATAAAAAAGGCAGAGAAAGCTTTAGAATTAGCAAATCAAGATACCCTTGTCGTATTTGACGTAGACCATACTTTGATTAAACCAACCAGTAAGCTATTGGATATTATCTGGCGTCCGGAAGCATTTTCAAAGAGCGATCAAAAATTTGCACATAATCTTATTATGGAACTTGCAAAAGAATCGTACAAAGTAAAATCTCCACAATTTAAAGATTCGATTGGTAGTAAGATGGAGTTGAAATCCAAATTTGAACTAATTGAACAAGATCTGCCGGTTGTGATAAAAAATTTACAGCAAAGAGGTGTAAAGGTAATTGCTTTAACTGGTATACCATGTGGAGAGTATGGGGTTATAAAAAGTCAGCAGGAATGGCGTTACAACCATTTAAAAGAGCAATTTGGTATGGATTTTAATTATAGTTTTACAAACTTAAAAGAAAAATCATTTATGGATTTAAATCCATATCGTGAGGCGCATCCCAAATTTTATAAAGGTATTTTGTTTGCTTCTTTTAACAACAAAGGGATTGTTTTGAAAAAGTTTTTAGAATATGCACAATGGATGCCCAAAAAAATTATTATTTTTGATGATCGCAAACCAAATATTCAAGATATAATAAATACTTTTTTAGACCAGCATATAGATATGGAAGGTTTTTGGTATCAAGCATTTTTGACTTCGCATCCAAAGCTGGACAAAGATATTGTACCGTTTCAAATGAAATATATTCACGATCATGGTGATTTTATAAACGATGAAGAAGCGCAAAAAATTCTTAATTTGAATAAACAATCAAAAGAAATTTTAGCATATTAATTCGCTATTTTTTTATATTCATAAATAATTTGTTAAAATTTTAACATGCTATAAAAATAGACCTCTTTTGAAACTATTTTTTGTAATTCAAATAAAAAATAGTTTCAAAAGAGGTCTAATATAAACTTTAAGGAATCTTCATAAGCAAGGTTAATATGATATTGATAATAAGTTTTGTGATTTTGGGATATTTTGTTGGATCAATCCCAACTGGATATTTGTTTACCAATTATTTATTTGGAGTTGATATAACGCAAAAAGGTTCTGGAAATATTGGAGCTACAAATGTGGCGCGAATTTTTGGCAAAAAATTTTTCTTTTTAATATTTTTTTTAGACGCAGGTAAAGCATTTCTTTTTTTGTTGTTATGTCGTTATTTTGTTTGTGATTTTAATTTTCTGTTTTTAATTGCGGTCTTTATTTTGCTGGGAAATGCTTATTCACCATTTTTGCGGTTTAGAGGTGGTAAGGGTGTTGCTACATCTTTTGGTTTACTGCTTTTTTTATATCCTCTATATCTTTTATTACCAGCTGTTTGGGTTTGGATTTTTATTTTTGCATTGAGCAAAAGGGTTGATATATCTTCACTGTTTTCTTTTTTGTTCATTTTGATTTTTTCCTTATTTATCGTTTCACCATTATCTTATGATTTTATATTTTTACTTTTTGTGTTTATTTTTGTTTCTTTTCGACATGTTTCAAATATTAAAAATTTATTGAAAAATTTTGGAGTCAAATCATGAAGTTTAAATTTGTTACAGAAAGTTTTGAGCAGATTGAAAAAGAGAGTTCTAGAACTTCTATAACCAAAATGATCGCAGAGCTTTTGAAAAAATCTTCACCACAGGAAGCTGCTATTATTTCGTATCTTGCGCTTGGTGAGTTACGCCCATCTTACCAGGGTACACAGTTTCATGTTGCAGAAAAAAGTTTGATAAATGTTATCGCTGCTGCGTTAAACAAATCTGTAGCAACGGTAAAAACTTATTTAAAAAAGATAGGGGATTTAGGGCTTGTTTTTGTGGAATTTGGTTTTTCAGGGCAGCATCAAGAAAATCTTTTTGAAGATAGTCACAAAAAAGACCTTTCTGTTTTAGAAGTTTATGAAAAATTAAATTCGGTTTTAGATATTTCTGGAACAGGTTCTCAGGATAAAAAAGAGAATGAAATTTTGCATCTTTTAAAAATTTTAGATCCAATATCTGCCAAATATATATTGCGAATTATTGTCGGTAAATTGCGTTTGGGTTTTTCTGATATGACCCTGCTCGATGCTTTTTCGTGGATGGAGAGTGGCGATAAATCGCTGCGTGTAAAACTTGAAGATGCGTACAATGTTTCTGCAGATATCGGTTTGATTATCAAAACATTAAAGGAAGACGGAATAAAGGGAATTGAAAAGATGAAAATTATTCCTGGAGTTCCGATCCGACCCGCTGCTGCAGAGCGACTTGCAAATGCAAAAGCTATTTTTGCAAAATTGGGTCCGTGTGTAGCGCAGCCAAAATTTGATGGCTTTAGATTGCAAGTGCACAAGTTTAAACACAAAGGCAAAGTCGAAGTACGATTTTTTTCTCGCAATTTGCAGGATATGTCACATATGTTTCCCGAGCTTACGGAAGCTGTCAAAAATATGCAAATAGATAGTTTTGTAGCAGAGGGTGAAGCCATTTCATTTGACGTAGAAACGGGTACGTTTTTGCCATTTCAGGAAACGGTTAAGCGAAGAAGAAAATACGAGGTTGAAAAATTTTCGCAAGATTTTCCACTTAAGTTATTTTTGTTTGATCTGCTTTATTTCGAGGGTGAATCTATTTTGAACAAAGAGTATAAGTATCGTAGAGCAGAGCTTAAAAATTTGATTTCCAAAGTATCAAAAGATGCGCATGCGATTATTGAGCTTACTGAGGAAAAAAAGATGGATTCGGCGCAAGAGATGGAACAATTTTTTCACGAAAATATTTCGGATGGACTTGAAGGCATCGTTGTGAAAAAACTTGATGCTATTTATCAACCGGGAAAGCGCAATTTCAATTGGGTAAAGCTTAAACGTGAAGAAGCTGGGCATTTGGAAGATACGATCGATTGCGTAATTTTGGGATATAATGCGGGTCATGGTAAGCGCGCACATTTTGGTTTGGGTGCGTTTTTGGTTGGTGTTTTCAATCCCAAAAAAGATATTTTTCAAACTGTGGCAAAGATTGGAACTGGACTTTCGGATCAGGAGTGGAAAGATTTGAAAAAGAAATGTGACGAATTTGAAGTAGCAAATAAACCCAAAAATGTTGATTGTAAAAAAGAGCTTTATCCAGATATTTGGGTTTCACCTGAGATTGTTTGCGCAATCAGAGCGGATGAGATAACTATTTCACCTATTCATACCGCAGGTTCTGTAGAAGCAATAAAAACACATGAGGGTTTTGCTTTGCGCTTCCCTAGGATCATGGGGTATCGCCCAGACAAATCTGCAACCGATGCAACAACTGTGGAAGAGTTAAAACATCTTTTTGATATTCAATTTAAATCTGAAAAGAAAAACAAAAAGAAGTGATTAATTCTCTCTTAAATATTCCAAAAAATTAGGAATATCTTTTTGTGGTAGTGGAGACTGTTCATTACCATACCATTCTTTTGGATCTTGTTTGTCGATAAATCTAGAAAATCGGTTTATCCAAATATTTCCATTTGTGAGCTTAAAGTCGGCTGGAGATTTTATTTTGGAAAGCATTAATGCTCGCAGATGAAATGCGTAAATATTATTTTGTAGCATCCATGTTTTGTGCAGGTCAAATCTAGAATTAAAAGTTAAAAGCATTAAATTTTGTTTTGGGGAAGAAAGCCCACAGAAGAATCCTTTGTAAAACCAATTTATTGAAATATTTGGAGAATAGCATCCGATGATACAGTGAGGAACAGCTTTGTTAGCGCTTTTTTTGATTTTTTGCCCTAACATAATTGCTTGATTGTTTAAAAATGTGAAATAGTTTTTTACTTCTCTATTTTGCACTAGATAAGGTAATGGAGCTTCTGTAGTTGTGGTATTAAATTTTTTAAATGTTGATGGTTCAAAACCCATAGTTGATAAAAACATTCCGACAGTTTTTCTTCCATACATTTCAAGATCGATTACTAATCCGCTAAGAGCAACTTTGTTTGAATATTTTCGCCAATCTTTTGCAAATTTTTTGAAGGAAGAAATTATCTCATTATCCCAAAATTGATCATTAAGAGGCGCAGGAACATCTTCATAATTGCGGCCGAAAATATCGATAGCGAACTCTTTAGGTTTATTTTCATTGTACAAATTGTTTGCAATTTCAAATCCTGCCAAAATTTTTGGAATTTTATTACTGCCTTTTTGCGCTTTTAGTTTGAGGGTGAAGTTTTTTATCATGTTAATCAAATCATTTTTGTTTTTTGCTTTAGATCCTATTGGGCTGTAGTAGTAGTTTGGTGCGATGCTTATCCATAGGTAATCTAAACCTGCTTTGTAAATATAATCGATCAAAATATCTTGTTCTTTTGATTTTTGTGCATCTTTGAAAATCTCAACTTCCATCCATGCTACTTTGACTGGTCGTTTTACAAAATCATCTTTTGCGATTTTTAAATTTTGCGGCGCGTTTGGTATTTTGGCGATATCAATACCATTAAAATTTTTAACGTTTTGTTTTGCTACTTTGTTTAGTTCGACCAATGTTTGTGCGAGATCTTGAATCAATATTTTTTTATATTCATCTTCGAGCGGGAATATTAAAAAACTTTCGCTTATACCTGCAAACGACAAAAGGCTTTCGCTGCCGATGAAGATGTGATTTTTATTTTGCGGATTGTACCAATAAATTCCGTAAGGGGAGAGCGAATTTGGATCAAAAATTCTTTTGATAGGCAGTGTGGTGGTAAATAAATTATGTGAGGATATTTGCATGGTGAATGCTTGATTTTTTCGCACTCTTGGTTCACTAAGAGTTGTTTTATAATTTATAGAACGAACTTCTAGCGGGGAAGCAAGAAGTGTTTGTAATAGATTATCAAAGTTATTTAAGTCTAAGATCGAATTGCCAAAATATTCTGAATTTATGTTGTGCTTATAAAATTGATTTTCGAAATTTAAGAAGTATGAAGATCCATTTTGTGCGACCACGAGATTTAATGCATTTATGATCGGTTCGATTCTTTTTATATGGCTACTGTTTGGCGGAATAAAAATTCCAATTAATCTATTTGGTTTTGAAGCTGTTTGTTTTATTAAATTTAAAAATTTTATGGTCACTTCATTAGGTGATTGAAGCGAAAATATAAATTCTTCATTTATTAAAAAGAAGATGGCTTGGAAATTGTTAAGATTTATCTTTTTATCTAAAAAATCTGCGATTGAAAAATAATGGGGTTTGAAATTGCAGACTTTAGAGATTTTGATAAAAGGTTCATACAAATAAGGTTCTGCTTGTGATGTATCAACTAATGCCAAATCTATTGGTTTTGAAGATATATTTTGTGATAATAAATTAATTAATAAAAAAGATAATAAAAGATATTTTAAGTTTTTCATTTATTCCCCCACCTCTTTTTGAATCCGCTTACTAAAAATGAAGCGTCAATGACTTTAAAGCCTTTGTATCACGCGTAATTCTTCGAAGCCAACCCTACTTCGCTCCCATGGAGCTACGAAGGGTTCTACTCGCCATTTATCACCTAGGCTAAAAGCCTTGAGGTTTTCTGGCGTAGTAGAATAAATGTAGTAGTTTTAGGTTGGGATTTGCAATGGAATGTTGGAAAAAGACAAAAAAGAGAAGCCTTAGGATAATTTCTAAGGCTTCTCTTTTTTGGTAAATATTTAGAGTTTAACTTTTAAGTATTTTTATCAGTTCGTTTAAACCGGCTTTTGCATTACTTGCTGTTTGATCTTTTTTACGTTGGTCAGATTCTGGGCGGTAAAAGTTTTCGCCACTTCCATATCCGCCGGCGGCTCTTTCAAGATCAAAGAAAACGAATTTTAGCTTACCAGAATCATTTATTATGCTAGTGTTGCCGAGGTTTAGGTTCCAAACACCAATTTCTCTAATGACTTGTGTTAATGCTGCAAAATGTTCGATGAACTCTGGCTTTATATAATTTGCTGCTAAATCTTCTACTATTTCATCAAAACTTCGATTTGTATTGAAATTGGCCGGAATTTGACTGGAAAGCATATCTTTAAATAAAGTTCTATTTTCTTCTGCAGATGGCAAATTAGGCATTTTAAATTCTACTACGAGATAATTGTCGTCATTTAAAGTTGTAAATTGTCCTATTGGAGCAAGCCATATTTTAAATGTATAAACAAAGTCTTGTAGGCTATTGTCATGAACTAATTTGATAAGCTTTTCATTATTGAAAACGCGGCTAAAAGCTTGGTGTTTATTGGGGATAATTTCTTGGTTATCAGAGAAGTAAATTTTAGGCATTTTTAAAACATAACCAGGAAGATTTTTTATTGTAAAAACATAAGTGTTTGGTGAAAATCCCAAAAAGTGAATGGTTTGACCATTTTGGAGTCTAGCTCCAGAAACAGGAATTTCGTATTTTTGAACAATATGTTGCGCTAAGGCATTATAATTTATGTATGCAGGGTCTGATTTATCGGTATGTGGAAATGGAGATGCTATTTTTTTAGGTCTTTCGACAAAGAATGCTTTAACTTCAGGATCGTTGGTAAATGAATTTAATCGTTGTTGAACTTCTTTAGGTGCTAATACTTTAGATAAAAACTCTTTTTGATGTGTTAAAACATCCATCGGAGCATGTCTTGTACCGAGTTCTTTTTCTGCGGCTAATATTTCTTCTGGATTTACTGCTTTTGCATTGTTTGCCAACAAGCATGCTCCCAAAAGAGCGTACGATACTATAGATAACTTTTTCATAATTAAATCCTTCTTTTATTTTTATATTTTACTTTAATTTAAATTACTACAAGATCGTTAATTCTAATTGTAATTTAATACTAACAGGGCATGTATAAAATGTAAAGTCATAATAGTTAAAAATGAAAAATTTGCAATAATTGATGAAATGTTAATTTTGTTGTTTATTCATTTTTGATGTTTTTAAATTTATTTAAACTTTCAGGGTGTCAAAAAATGTCGTTTTTAATGGTTTTTTCAAAATATTTTAATAAGACGTTTTTTCCATAAATTATAGTTTTTTGATAATAATTCTTATTTTTTCTAAAAATTTGCAACTGATATTAAAATAAAACTCGTATTTTTGCCTTATTTTGACACATTGACACTTCATGTTTTCACATTAGTATTAAATTCATAGGGTCAGAATATAACTGTATTTTGAAGGCCTAATTTAACTTTAATATTAATTAATTTAGATTTTGAAATTATGGAGATTTTTATGAATAAAATGTTTAAAAATATGTTTTTAGTTTTAGCATCAGTTGTTTCTTTGAGCGGCGTTGTTATGGCAGAAGAAACTTGCGCATGTGAAAATTGTGTAGCACAACAAGAAGTTGTTGCTAACGTTCCTGCGTGTGATTGTGGTTGCGAAACTCAAGAACAAAAAGTTGAAGCTGTTACAGAAACTCCAGCAGTTGAAGAAGAACAAGTTAAAACAGAAGAACAACTTCCTGTTGAAGCTGTTGAACTTCCAACAGATCTTACAAAATAAAAGATTCTATTTTAGATTCAAAAAGGCTCTCGTAAAAAGGAGCCTTTTTTATTTCATCACATTTTTATTTGGCAAGGCGCAATAGCCTGGCGTGGCCTCTGATGTTAAGCAGAAGTTTTTAATAATCTGTACAGCTTCATCCGGGTCGTCTGTGATTGATATTAAATCTACATCTTTTAAGGTTATAAGATCGTTTTTTAATGCTTTATTTTTTACCCAATCTATCATTGGTTCCCAATATTCTTTTCCTATTATAACTACAGGCGTTTTTTGCATATGGTGAGTTTGAAGAAGTGTTAAAACTTCAGAAAGTTCGTCCATTGTTCCAAAACCTCCGGGGCCAACAATAAAACCAACAGAGTTGCGAACTAAGAGCCATTTTCTTGTGAAGAAGTATGGCTGGCTAATAAAGTCTTGTGCATATTTGTTGTACGATTCGAGTCTTACTACGCCTATTCCCATCGAAATTGTTTTTTTATGATGATTACCATTTCCGTTTGCATATTCAGTTGCACCAAGATTTGCTGCTGCCATGATTCCAGGACCACCACCTGTTAAGATCGAATATCCTTCAGCCGCTAATTTTTGAGAAATTTTATAAATAATTTTTGCGTAGTGGCTGTCGATAGGAAGTCTTGAACCGCCAAAAATTGTTATGATCGGTTGCGGAAGCTTTGTGAGTTTCCACATTCCAAAAAGGACTCCAATATTTAGATGAAATAAGCTACGTAAAAATTTTAGATACATTCCAATTCTTTTAAAAATCATAAACAAGCTCCTTTTTAAAATTCGATATAATTATTAGATTATTGTTTTAAATAGTTAATTAATTTTGTTTGTTTTATAAATAAAATAATTTAATTTTTAATTTTAAGTCGAATTTACGTTGTTTTAATAGAGTTTTGTAAAATATTAAAAATGAGTTCGTACCCGTTCGACTTCGCCATAAAATGGCTTCGCTCAGGGCGAACGGTTTATAAATTTTTAATTGAAAAAAAATAAAACACTAGTTTTACTAGTGAGGCTACCTAGGATTGGCCTAAAGATTGTAGAGGTTAGATAACTTGAAAAAAATGTAGTCTACTAGTTTAATGACAGAATAACCAAATAAAACTAGTCGTTCGCCCTGAGCGAAACGAGCTTTTAGCGAGTGCAGTCGAACGGGTACGAACTCCTTATCCTTTTATCATTGACATTCAGTAGTTAATGGTTTGCTCATAATAAATTTTAAGAAATCTTCGATAGGTTGTTTTTCAAATATCATTTTGTATGTGCCAAGGCAGATAGGTAAATTTAAATTATTTTTTTCGATGATTTGTTTTACAGAAACTGCTGTATTTATACCTTCGGGAATAGCGGATATATTTTTTAAGATTTCATCGAGAGGTTTTCCTTCCCCTATTAATATTCCGATATCTTGGTTTCTGCTTGATTTGCCAAAAGATGTTAAAACTAAATCACCAAGTCCCGACAAACCATAAATAGTTTCTTTTTTACCGCCAAAATACTCTGCTATCAAGCTCATTTCGTTTAATCCGCGGGTTAATACAAATGCGATAGTGTTGTCAGAATATCCAGCACCTTTTAGTATTCCTAGTGACAATGCAAGTAAATTTTTAATAGCTCCGCCGGCTTGCACTCCTATCAAATCTGAAGATAAATAAGGTCTGAAATAGTGGTTGCTTAAAATAGTTTGTAATTTTTGAGCTATTTCACATTTGTTAGACGCAACAGTAGTTGCAGTATAAGATTTGATTGCGAAATCTCGTGCAAAGTTTGGGCCGCTGATTGTAGCTTTATTTTTTATAGGTCCAAAAACATCTTCGATAATTTGCGATGGTAGAAATAAAGTTTCTTGCTCTATACCTTTACTTAAAATTACCCATGTTTGATCTTGATTAAAATACGGTTTTGATTGGTTTAAAACATTTCTTAGAAATTTGACAGGAATGACTTCGAAAATCCATTTGGAATTAGTTAATGCTTTTTGCAAATCGCTTGTTGCTGTGATTTTGGAGTTTAGTTTTATCCCGGGAAGAAATATTTCATTAATACTTTTTTCATTAATATTTTTTACTACTTCTTCTTCGTGAGCCCAAAGTATTACATTGTACCCGTTTTCAGCCAAAAGATTGGCAAATGCAGTGCCCCATGCGCCAGCGCCTAAAACAGTAACTAATTTTTCCATTTTTTTACTTTCCAAAATTTCTTTTTATAGAATCAAACCGCTCTTTGCATTGTAACAAAATATTTTCTGAAATTTCAGGCCAGCAAATATCAAGTGGCATTAATTCACTGTATGCGCCTTGATATATTAAAAAATTACTAAGTCTATTTTCACCACCAGTTCTAATAATAATTTCTGGATCTGGAACGCCTGCCATCCAAAAATTACTTTCAAACATTTTGGCAGTGATATCTTTTGGATCTAATTCATTATTTTTTACTTTGTGCGCAATTATTTGGGTAGCGTTTAATATTTCCTGTCTTGAGCCATAACAAAAAAGAAAATTTAAATTTAATTTGTTGAAATTAGCTGTTTTCGTTTCTGCTTCATTAATAAATTCTAATGTTTGCTGAGGGAAAAAACTTCGTTCTCCGATGAAGCGGACGCGAACTTCATTTTCGATAAAATAAGGAAGCCGCTCTCTTAGTCTTTTTGCAAGTATTGAAAATAGATAATTTTTTTCTTCTTCTGATCGATTGAAATTTTCCAAAGAAAATGTGTAAAGGGATAAGTAGGGAATATTTTCTTTAAGACAAAAGTTTACAGCAGTTTTGATAGCCTCTGCTCCTTTTTCGTGACCTTTAAAAACTTGAAGTTTATTTGCTTTTGCCCAGCGACGATTGCCATCCATTATCATTGCGAGATGTTGCATTATTAAGTCCTTTTTTTTAGTCAAAAAGAAAGCCCCGATTTTTATTTCGAGGCTTTCTTTAATTTTATTTAACTATCTTTTTGAAAGATTCGTAAACTTCATCAACTGGCTGAGTGGCGGAAATTTCTTTTATAGAAATTCCTTTTTCGCTGAAAAAGTTTAGAATTTCGTTTTCAGTTGCACTGTAAATTTTGAATCTGTTTTTTACAACTTCTTCATTATCATCAGTTCGTTTGATCAATTTTGATCCACAAAGATCGCATATGCCTTCTTTGGCGGGTTTTTTAGATTTGAGAGAGTAAACTGCTTGGCACTTTTTGTTTTCACATACGAGTCTGTTTGCGATTCGGTCTACAACTTCTTCTTCTCTGATAGCAAATTTGACAACTTTTAAACTGAGATTTGAAAAGTTTGGATCTGCAAGCAAGGTGACCAAAGTTTCTGCTTGAGATTTGGTTCTTGGATATCCATCTAAAATTATTGGATTTTTACTTGATTGCTGCTCGGTAAGCCAAACTTTTACCATGTCAGAGATTAAACTGTCTGGAACAAGCTCGCCTTTATCGATGTAACCTTTTAATGTTTTACCAAGATCTGTACCTTTTTCGATATTTTGTCTGCAAAGATCGCCGGTTGAAAGGGTTGTATAACCTAATTCTTTAGCTGCTCTTTGAGCAAGTGTGCCCTTGCCGCTTCCTGGTGCGCCGAAAAGTACAAGAATTTCTTTTTTATTTTCAATTGATGTTTTCATATCTTCCTTATTTGTGGAGTTGCCACATGATGCAAAAAGAGCTGTTGCTGCTATTGCAAAAATTAATTTTTGTGGAATTGAAGTTTTTGAAATCATATAACTCCTAAAATTATTTAACAAAAAAACATTGAAGGATCCAGCATAATACTACTTTTTAAAATGCTCAAGATTAAAAATTAAACAGGGCTTATTGCAGCTGAGGAAGCAGCGACAGTAGGATTACTGCTTGAAGATGAGGCCGTTACTCCGATTGGTCTCATTTCTACAGCAACTTTATTAACAGGAATATATCGAAATTTGAAATCGTTACTTCTTATTACAAGCTCAAAAAGCGGTGTCCTTTCTTGAAGAATAAATGTTACAATTTTTGCGGTACCGTTTGGCTCTATTCTACATCCAGATTGGTGTTGCATTATTTTTTTGAAAAAGGATTTTCTATCTTTTAAAGAACTCAAAACCTGCATCCAATAAAGGGACATTACAGCTCCGCTAGCTGAACATATTGATGCGAAAAATACATCAAGTGTTAAAAATATAGCTCCTACCGCAAAACAATAAGCAACTTGTTTATCAATGATGCATGAACGTGATACCTCTAATAATTCAAGAGCAAAAATCGAAGCTATTGTTAGAGGTATTATGCAAAAAAGAGCTACCGACATAAGTTCGAATTTGCAAAGTTCCGAATTATGATGTTGGCAATAAGTGTGAGGAAATAACCTTTTTATACCTTCCCCGCTTAAAAAAAATTTATCTTGAACATCACTTTCATCCGTTAAACATAAAAATTTTGAAGGAATGAAAATAGCTTTGGACTCACTGTTCTTTATAGTCAAAATTACAGGATTGAAATAGTCGTAAAATGTCTTAATAGCACGGTCCGGAATGAAAAGTTTTTCTTTTAAAGTGTAATCTACAAAACCTGAAAGCTCTCTTTCCCATATAGAAAAATCCTTTTCATGAACATAATTTAAAAAATCGGTGTAGTTAGATTGATTATTTTTTAACACTTTACCATTGCAAGTTATTTTAGTGTTGTCGTCTAAAGGCTTAATTGTGAATTCAAAATCTGCAGATAAATTGTTACAAAAACATAAAGATGCTAATGCTAGTTTTAAATAAAATTTCATGATAAAAACTTTCTTTGATTTTGTTGTTAATAAAAAATTCCCCAGGTTTTTAAAACCTGAGGAATCCTATCATCAAGATAAGAAAATGTAAAAATTATTTGGTGCTCAAATAGCGTAGCGCATGATGTACTGAATCAAAAATGTGGCCTTTATTTTTTAAGGTTATGTAAATCACATCTTTGCTTAACATTTTTTCCACAAATTCAGACATTCCGCAAATTAAAATAATTTTATTTTGTTTTTCTACTAGTTCGATAATTTCGCCTAAAGCATCAATTCCATCATTGTCTATAACATAAAGATCTTTTAAATCTAAAATTACAGCCTTTTCTTTGATCGGCCGATTTTCAAATCTTGCAATGTGTGATTGTGAATTGATGTAGGCGAGTGTTCCTTTTATTGAATAAATTAATGCTTCTGTACCTTGTTCTTTTACTTCTCGAAGTACTGAAACAATATTTTCTTTGGATTTTATATGTTGCTCGCTTGGAGTGAGTTCATAATATCCTTTTGAAATATTTTCCATAAAAACAAGCATGGCGATTGTACCACCAAAAAGCATACCAACTACCGGATCTTCATAAATTGTTACAAAAGCGACTACCAAGGCAATGAAGAATCCAACTTTATCTACTTTGAACATTCGTTCCAATTTTTCACGTTCGACCATTCCCATAGAGACGCTTACGAGTATTGCTGCGATTACTGGAAGTGGGGTAAATTTGAAAAAACCGATTAAAAGTGTTGCAAATGCTCCCGTAAAAACTGCATTTAATACTCCTGCGGTTTTATGAGTACAACCAGTTTTTATATTTACTGCCGTTCGTACAAAAACTGCCGTTGCAGGTATTCCTCCAGCGATACCGGAAGCGATATTCGAAAGTCCTAAGCCGAGCATTTCTTTGGGTTTGTTATGTTTTGTTTTGGTTATTCCATCTGCAAGCCGTGCGGAAATCATGGTTTCGAGTATTGCTATTATTGCAACTGTTAACGCAGGAATCAAAAGTGCTGGAGAAAAATCAAAAGAGTGGGGTATAAAAAGTGAAATTTTCATATCAGGAAATTTGGTATCAAGTGTTTGTAGCGTAAGCGGGATGATACCTTTGGTTGTCAGATATCCAAAAATTATGCCTATTGGGAAAATGATTATTGAGCTGGGTATTTTTGGTATTAATTTTGCAAGCAATATTAAAGCTATTAAAAATATGGCGAAGATAATAAAAGATGAAAGAGAGGCTTGGGGTATATGTTTAATACTTTCCCAGACGTTTACTAAAAATTTTTCATGTTTAGGAAGATTAGATAATCCAATAGCATAGTTTAATTGGTTAAAACCCATTGTGATAGCAATTCCTAAAATTAAACCATTTAAAGAGCTTGCTGGAAAAAATATTAAATATTTTTCAATTCTAAAAAAGTAGGCAAGCATTATAAAAAGTCCAGAAACGACGGCGAGAGTAGGAAGAACTTGTGGTCCATATATTATTGCATAAGCGGTTAAAATTCCGACTAAGGATCCTGCTGGCCCAATTATATTATAATTACTTCCCCCAAAAATTGCTGCTATTAATCCGGCCCAAACTCCTGTTACTATTCCCGCCATTGGTGTTGTGCCCGATGCAACCGCAAGTGATATTGCCATTGGTAGAGAAACTAGCGAAACTGTAAGTCCTGATTTCCAATTTTCCTTAATTTTTTGAACTAAAAAAGCCCTCATGATTTTTTCCTTTTTCTATTTATTTTTAACTAAATAAATTTGCGATTTTGTTTAATCCCCCCAAGAGATTCTTTGTTGTATGAGTATATTTTATGCCTGTCTAAGTCGAAAATAAAATGAAATTATTTTTTTTATCGAAATTTGCATTTTTTACAGAAAATTTTGGCTCGGAAATATAAGTATTTTCTAAGTGAAATAATTTTTTATTAGAAGCGGTAAAATAATGCTATGAGTGATGATTAAATGCTAAAATTTAAAATCTATTAGTAATCACGATTTTTCTACCGTTTTTTGTTAGATGCTTGCATAAATTTTTATGTGGCGCATGATAATAATTAAGGACATTGAAATCTTTTAGAATTGGCCTAAATGGTTATTTTAGAAGATGCCATGGTGGGGACATAAATATTTTTATAAGAGGTTAAAAAAGATTTTTATGAATTTACCTAGTCCCAAGCGGGATTTAAGTGTAAAAAATATCTTAAAATTATCTTTTCCTACAGTAGCTTCTCAAATTACGCTTATAGTTTATGGCGTGTTGGATTCATTTTTTATGGGTCAGCTCGGAACGACTGCTATCGCAGTTTCTTATATTGCAAGTAACATTTGGCTTCCTATTTCAGATGTTTTAGACGGTCTTAGGACGGGAACTACTGTTTTTACAACTCGTTTTGCGGGAAACAATCAAAAAGATAATGTATCAAAAACTTTAAATATTGGACTTTTTTCAGCAATAATTATTGGCGGGTTAGTTTGTCTTTCTGCCGGATATTTTAGCAAAATTTATTTTTCATTTATGAGCAGTGGATCGGTCCAAGATATGGGTGCTCAGTTTTTACATATTTATCTGCTTAGTGCACCTTTTGCTATCATTCAGTTTGTTATAACAGGATTTTTTGCCGGATTGAAAGACACAGTTACTCCTTTTATAGTAACTGGTGCAACATCCTTTTTTAGTATTTTTCTAGAATATATTTTTTTATATGGAAAATTCGGTTTTCCAAAATTGGGATTACAAGGCGTAGTTATTTCTACCTTAATTGCATATGTAATAGGTGCAGTTTTAAGTATCATTTTTCTTATCAAAAAAAAAGCGACGAAACAGTATTTTAATTTAAAAATACCTTTTAAATCCTTACAAAAAGATTACACAAAAATATCATTTTCTATGGGGTTTTATGTTGGGTTGCTAAATTTTACCTTTATAATTTTTGCCTACATGTTTAGCTCTTTGGGACAGGCAAATCTTGCGGTGCAGCAAGTTACTTTCCAGATTTATTCATTTTCATATTATCCAATGGTTGGATTTTTAAGTGCAGCTTCAATCATTATCGGTAATTTGGTAGGGTCAAAAAAAGAGATCTTTATCAGATATGCGATTTTGAAGTTAGCAACAATATCTTTTGTTATCTTTTCTTTCTTAAGCTTATTTATTTTTATTTTTTCTCCCTTTATAGCTTCAGTTTTTAGTCCACATGATCCTGTCGTTGCATCAGTTTTGGCTAAAACGATAAAAATAATAGCGGTAAACAATATGATTTGCTCAATTTATGTTGTTTTTAGGGGAGCATTAATAGGGCTAAAAGATTCTAAAATTCTTTTGATTAGTGCCGTAATTAATGGCTATCTTGTCTTTTTACCTCTTTCCTATATCCTTGGAATCAAATTAGGCATGGGCGCTATAGGTGGTTTTATAGCGTTTTTATGTTGGACTATAAGTGATACGCTTTTTTTCGCATGGCGCTTATTTATAAACAAGGGTTGGAAAGCATATGTTGAAGGTACTCAAGAATAAGAAATTTTTAGGTTTGTTATTGTTTACTGCGATTTTTGGTTATGCAGTTTATTTTGTGCAGAAAAGTGCAAACTCTGCAGAAATTTTTGCCAAGCAAAGGGAACATTGTCCCTTCTGTAATTCAAAAAGGATGGAATGGCAAAAAATTTATGAAGATGATCTTGTTTTCGCAAGTTTAAATTATAAGCCACTTACTCAAGGTCACTGTTTAGTCATTCCCAAAAGGCATGTCGAACGCTCTGAGGATCTTACAGATGAAGAAACTCTTCGAATTTTCCAAGTTATTAAAAAAGTACACAAAGCAGCGGAAAACGTTTTTGGCGTTTATTCATTTCGTATTGTGCAAAATAACGGTTTAGAAGTAGGACAATCTGTTACTCATGTTCATTATCATTATATTCCTCGAAAAAAGGACGAAAAGTATTCTTGGTATTTTGCTTTTAAATGCTTCTTTGAAAGTTATCCACAAAAGCCACTTACTCCAGAGCAGATGAAAGAGCCGGTTGAAAAAATGAGACTAGCAACGGAAAAGCTTAAATAAGGTTTTAAGAAGATGTCTGCAACCGGATTTGGTTTTGGCAAAATTATTATTTTCAATGAACATTTTGTAGTTTATGGATCCCCTGCAATTGCAAGCCCCATAGAACAAGGATGCTTTGTAACATTAAGTACAACTAACGAAAACAATAATCCAAATAATGATGTGTGGCAAATTCAAAAATCTGTAATCCAAAAATATCTACAAATTCTAAATATTAATGCAAAAAATGAGCTAAATGTTTCTGTGCAAACATCATTAATACCTGCCGCGGGTATGGGCGCAAGCGCGGCTTTTTGTGTTGCAAGCGCAAGAGCGATTTCTAATTTTTTTAGTCTCAATTTAACAGATGAACAAATAAATGATCTTAGCTTTGAAGGAGAGAAAATCTTTCATGGTAATCCTTCAGGCATTGATAATACAGTTTCAACGTTTGGAAAACCAATTTGGTTTGAAAAAAAAGAAAATATTTTGACTGAAAATTTAAAAATTAAAAATGCTCTGCATATTGTGATTGGATTTAGCGGTGAATCTGGTAATACAAAAGATGCGGTTGCAAAAGTTGCGACTTGGAAAAATAGTAATTTGAGAAAATTTAATTTTTTGCTCGAGCGGTCAAAAAATTTAATATTGCGTGGTAGAGAAGCTTTAGCTGATGATGATTTAGAAAAAGTTGGTAGATTGATGAATGAAAATCATAAGTTGCTTGTGGAGATTGGCGTGTCAACTCCAAAGTTAGAAAAGTTGATTGCGATTGCAAAAGACAGTGGAGCTTTGGGTGCAAAAATTACAGGAAGCGGTTGCGGCGGATGTATTGTTGCATTAGCTTCAAACGAAGGTGATCAAGATAAAATTGATCAATCTTTTTTAAGTTTTGGTTTTAAATCTATCAAAACAAAAATAAGGGAAAATTTATGAAGGCAAGTGCAAAAGCAAATGCAAATATTGCTTTGATAAAATATTGGGGCAAAAAAGATAAAACTTTAAATATTCCGTTCAATAGTAGTCTTTCGGTAACGCTAGATAAATTATTTACCATAACTTCCGTTGAATTTAATAAGGATTTATCGAACGATATTTTTGTCATAAATGATTCTATTCAAAGTGATAGCGAGCATTCCAAATTATCTCTCTTTTTAGATTTGGTGCGAAATCGTGCAGGAATAAATTTTAAAGCTAAAGTCATTTCCGAAAATAATTTTCCAACAGCAAGTGGACTTGCAAGTTCATCGAGCGGTTTTGCAGCTCTTGCTCTTGCTGCTACCAAAGCGGCAGGATTAAATTTATCACCCAAAGAACTTTCGATTTTAGCAAGAAAAGGTTCAGGTAGTGCCTCAAGATCAGTTTATGGTGGTTTTGTCATGTGGGAAAAAGGTGAAGCAGGGGTTGATGAAAGCTCTTTTGCGACACAACTTTTTGATGAAAATTATTGGCCAGAGTTTAAAGTTGTTGTTGTTATTTTACAGAATGAAAAAAAAGATACTTCAAGTCGTGATGGGATGAATAATACAGTTGCGACAAGTCCATTTTATAATGTTTGGCTTGCAACTATCGATGAAGATTTGAAAAATTTGAGAAATGCTTTGAAAAATAAAAATTTTACAGCTCTTGGTGAAACTGCAGAATTAAATTGTTTAAAAATGCATGCGACTATGTTAACGGCTAAACCAAGTTTGGTTTATTGGAATTCGCAAACGGTTGAACTTATGAAGTTGATTAGTAAATGGCGAGCTGAAAATCTGGAAGTTTATTTTACAATTGATGCTGGACCGCAAGTTAAGATTTTGTGTTTGGATAAAGATTTGATTAGATTGCAGAAAAAATTATCAGAATTAAAATTTATCCAAAATATTATCGTGTGCAGTGCTGGCAGTGGCGCGAAACTTATATAAGTTATGAATAAAATTATAATAAAAGTTCCAACTAAATTAATGTTAAGTGGAGAATGGGCTGTTTTAGAACCAAAATCCTGCTGCATTTCGCTAGCTATAAATAAGTATGTTTATGCAGAGATTTCACAAAATAAGAAGTTCATACTTTTAAATTTTCCACAAATTAATATTAATTCGCTGCAAGCAACTTTCGATTGTAAAGCCAAAAAGCTTTTATTTTTAGATAATATTTCTACAGAACAGATTTCAAAAATGGGTTTTGCTCGTTTGAGTATAGAAAACAGTTTAAAATTTTTATTATCAAAAAATATAAATATAAATAGTTTTTCACTTGCGATCTCAAGCGGCGAAACTTTAATTGGCGGTCAGAAGGTTGGTCTTGGCAGTTCCGCAGCAGTTTGTGTTGCAGTAGTAAAAGCTATTTTAAAAATTCATAACCAAAATATTGTTTCTCAAAAAAACTTGAAAGCTATTTATAAAATTGCAGCGATTTCACATTTTCAGGCGCAAGGAAAGATTGGTTCCGGATATGATGTAGCGACATCAGTTTTTGGTAAATCTATAATTTATGGAAAAGTTGATGAGCGTTTTCTAAAATTGGCTTTGGAGCAAAAAAATATCGAATTTCTATTTGAAAAACCTTGGCCATCTTTGTTTATTAAATCTATTACATTGCCGCCCTCTATGACTGTGAATGCGTGTTTTTGTGGACAATCTGCGTCAACTGCGCTAATTGTTGAAAAAATAAATAAATTTAAAAAAGAAAAAAAAGATTTATACTTTAAATTTGTTAAGGAAATTAAAAAAGTAACTTTTGACTTAATTCAAGCTTTGGAAGCGAATAATCAGCAGCTAGTTATAGACTTGATAAAAGAAAATGCAAAGCTATTAAGTGACCTAGGGGATGCAAGTGGTAGCGGCCTTGAAACTAAGGCTCTGAAAAAGGCGATAGATTTATCAACTTTTGATAATGCTGCTGGAAAATTTAGTGGAGCTGGCGGTGGTGATTGCGCGATTGCGGTCACTTTTGATAAACAAATTGCAGATAAAATTTTAGAAAATTGGCGGGTTAACAAACTTATTCCTTTGGATATAAAAATTTTATGAGAAAAAGTAGTAGAATTGGTGAGTTTTATAAAAAAAATCAGCAAGAACGACTAGATCTGATTCGAGATTTTGCTAATTTAACAAATGACGAGCTGTTGCTTTTAAGAAATTTATCGTTAGATTTTTCTGTTGTTAGTAGACTTGCTGAAAATGTTATATCCGTATTTCCTATGCCACTTGGTATAGCAACAAATTTTTTAATAAATCAAAAAGATTATCTTATTCCGATGGTTACCGAAGAGTCGAGTGTGATAGCTGCTGCTTCAAATGCTGCAAAACTTGCGCGATTTCTTGGTGGTTTTATTTCTAGTGCTTCTGAACCTATAATGATCGGTCAAATTCAGTTGACAAAAATTCCTGATTTTCAAAAAGCTAAAAACGTAATTGATAAAAATAAGCAGTATTTAATTGATCTTGCCAATTTGCAGGATCCTATTTTGGTTGAAGTTGGGGGTGGAGTTGTTGATTTGCAAATTCGAGAGCTTGATACCGAGCGCGGTAAAATGATGATTGTTCACCTTTTGATTAATGTTAAAGATGCGATGGGTGCAAATATTGTTGATACCATGCTTGAGGCTGTTGCTGAAAAATTAGAATCACTTAGCGGTGGTACAAAATTACTTAGAATTGTTTCCAACTTGGCAACTTATAGAATTGCAGAAGCAAAAGCTACTTGGAGCAAAGAAGATTTGGGTGAAGAAGTAATTGAAAATATTTTGGATGCTTATGCTTTTGCAAAGGCAGATTTTTATCGCTGTGCAACACACAACAAGGGAATTATGAATGGAGTTGATGCTGTTGCGATCGCAACGGGAAATGATTTCAGGGCTATTGAGGCAGGTGCTCATAGCTTTGCAGCTTTGGAAAATAACTATCAACCTCTTACAAAATATTATAAAAATGAAAATGGTGATTTGGTTGGTGAAATAAAACTTCCTCTTCCTGTTGGAATCATCGGCGGAAGTACACAGGCAAATAAAATATCTAAAATTTGTTTAAAAATTTTGGATGTGAGGTCGGCACAAGAGCTTTCAGGAGTTATAGCTTCTGTTGGGCTTGCTCAAAATTTTGCCGCACTTCGAGCTCTAGTTTGTGAAGGTATTCAAGCTGGGCATATGAAACTTCATGCTAAAAAAGTTGCGATCAATGCTGGGGCATCAAATGGTCATGTAGATTTGATAGCGTCAAGAATGGTAGAAGAAAAAAATATTTCAATTGTCAGGGCAAAAGAGATTCTTGCTATCTTGAAAGAGGGAAAATAAATGCCTGTAGGGATTGTTGGATTTGGGGTTTATCTTCCAAAGTTTAGAATCAAAGTCGAAGAGATTGCTGCATATTACAAGCAAGATCCAAATAAAATTAAATCTAGTTTATTAATAAACGAAAAGTCTGTTGCGGCTAAAGATGAAGATTCTGCAACGATGTCTGTGCAGTCATCACAGCAAGCACTTATTATGGCAGAAATTGATAAATCAAAAATAGGATCTGTTTATGTTGGAAGTGAAAGTCATCCTTATGCAGTGAAGCCGACAGCAACGATCGTTGGTAATGCTTTAAATTTAACAAATTTTTACACAGCAGCAGATTTTCAGTTTGCTTGTAAGTCTACAACAGCGGCAGTTTATGCATCGCTTGGACTTGTTGCTTCAAAATATGTGGAGTACGCACTTGTCATAGGAGCAGACAAAGCTCAATCAAAAAATGGAGATATTTTAGAATATTGTGCGGGAGCTGGTAGCGTTACATGGATTTTGGGATCGAATGAAAATGAGATTGTGGCATCGATTGACAAAATAGTTTCATTTAGCACAAACACTCCCGATTTTTGGCGAAGGCATGGAGAAGATCACCCAGAATATTTGGGTCGATTTACCGGTGAGCCTTCTTACTTTTTCCATATTACTCAAACTGTGGACAAAATTTTGCAAGATGCCAAAATGGTGCCTGCGGATTTTGATCATGTAGTTTTTCATCAGCCTAATGGTGCATTTCCATATTCAATTGCAAAAAAATTAGGTTTTGTAAAAAAACAAATTGAACTAGGTTTGGTTGCTCCTCATTTTGGAAACTGTTATAGCGCTACAACGATGATTGGTGTTTCAGCCGTTTTAGATCAAGCAAAAGAAAATCAAAAGATTTTAGTTGTTAGTTATGGTAGTGGAAGTGGGTGTGATGCAATGATTTTGACGACAACGTCTAATCTTTCTAAGAAACAAAATAAATCAAAAACTGTTCAAAATTTTATAGATCAAAAAGAGTACATAGATTATTCAACAATTTTAAAATGGAATTGATTTGCAATGAAAATTGGAGTTCTTGGAATAGGATGTACTAAATTCGGGGAGCATTGGGATAAAAGCATTTCGGATTTGCTTACGATTTCACAATTTCAAGCTTTAAAAGATGCCGGAATATCACCAGAGCAAATTGATTCTATTTTTGTTGGTAATATGAATAGTGCTATTTTTTCAGGACAAGTTCATCTTGGTGTGATTGCAGCTGAAATGTTTAATTTGAATATTCCTGCATACAGTGTTGAAAGTGCATGCGCTTCTGGTGGTGTAGCAATTCGAAATGGGGTTATGGCTATTTTGTCAGGTATGGCAGAAGTTGTCATGGTAAGCGGTGTAGAAAAAATGACAGATGTAACAAGTGAAGAAGTTACTACAGCTTTGATGTCGGCGGCATCGGAAGAACTTGAAACTTTTGGCGGAGCAACATTTCCTGCATTAAACGCATTAGTTGCACAAAATTATATTTCAAAATACGGTTTGACGCGTAAGCAATTAGCGTCAGTAAGTATCAAAAATCATAAACATGGCTCGTTAAATCCAAATGCTCATTTTAAGCGGGAAATAAATTTAGATGATGTTTTAAATTCGCCTATTATTTCGGATCCTTTTACCGTTTTAGATTGTTCACCTGTTTCAGATGGAGCTGCAACGGTAATTTTGTGCAGCGACAGTTTTGCAAAAAAAATTAATAAAAAATTAGTAAATATAGTTGCAAGTGGTATGGCTGTTGATAGTTTAAGTTTGCAAAACAGAGAAAATTTAACTTCGATGAAAGCAACACGACTTGCTGCAGATCAAGCTTGCAAATCTGCAGATTTAAATCCTAAAGATATAAATGTTGTAGAACTTCATGATGCGTTTTCGATTTTAGAAATTATTGCTCTCGAAGATTTGGGATTTTTTGCAAAGGGTGAAGCTGGAAAAGCTACAGAAGAAGGTAAAACTTATTTTGATTCCAATTTTGGTTTAGCTGTAAATCCATCTGGCGGGTTGAAAGCAAAAGGCCATCCAGTAGGTGCAACCGGGGTTTCGCAAGTTGTCGAAATCACAAAACAACTTCGAGGTGAGTGTGATAAAAATCAGGTAAAAGATGCACGAGTTGGTTTGACACATAATATGGGTGGTTGTGGAGCTTCTGTTGTTGTTCACATTTTGAAAAAAGAAGATTGATATGTTTTATTTGAATAGTCCAATTATCCGATGGCGAAAATATAACAATAACTATTTTTTAGAAGCTGCAAAATGTACAGCGTGTGGCAAAATTTATTTTCCAAAAAGTTATAAATGCAGTTGTGGATGTGAATCCTTTTCAAAAATCGTTTTAAGCGGACGCGGAAAGATAATAGCTTTGACTCAAAGTTATGTTGCGACATTGATGTTTACTAATCAGGTTCCAATAATAATAGCATTAGTCGAACTTGATGAGGGCGTTAGGATTTTAGGACAAATTGTTGATGTATCATTTGATATTTTGAAAATTGGAATGAGAGTTAAAAGTTGTTTTCGCAAAGTTTATGAATGCGGAAAAAGTGGAATAATAAATTATGGGATCAAATTTGTTTTAGGAAGTTGAATGTTAATTTTAGTTGCGGATGCTATCAAAATTGAAAATTCTTCAAACTGCATTGTTCATGAATATGTAATGCCGTCTAATAATCTTAGTTTTTGTCGTGCAGAAATCGATGGTCGATATCCGGAGAGTGGTAAAGTTTTAAATTCTGGATGTGATCAAATTTATTATGTTCTAAGTGGTGAAGCAAAAATATTTTATAAAAATCAATTTTTCAACATCAAATCAGGCGATCTTTTCTTTTTTGAGAAAAATCAAGAATATTTTGTAGAAGCACAAAAGCTTGTTGCTGCTGTGATTAATTCTCCAAAATGGACAGCGGAACAATATCGTAAATTAGATTAAATTATTTTTTCAATAAAAAAGGCCGCAGCTTTTAAACTGCGGCCTTTTTTATTGTTTTATAAATTTTTATTTAGATAAAAAAATGTTTATTAACATTCCTATGGCGGTGATTGCTACCGGAATTTTGATATATTTAAATCCCCAAAGTTTGTTTGCGATATTGCAAAATGTTATGACAACGAAAAGAGGGTACATAGTTGTTATGACAGGGAATGAATATTTGATTATTCCAGCTAGTCCGATTTGTGAAATTATTCCTGTGATTGTTAAAACAATTAAAAGCGCAGAGACAAATGAAATTTTAGCACGAAAAATTGAATTTTTTGTAAAATCTGTAACAACAGCAGATAGTGATACTGCTGTTGTGAAACATGCAAGAAATACTGTTAAACCTATCAATGCAGCTCCGTATGTTCCAAGTACGCTGAATGAAATTGCGCTAAATATTTCACCTTCATTTAAGGATGCAAAACCTTGTCCGTGGTGTGCGCCGAGGCTAAACATTCCAGCATAAATCAAACCTAAAAGTAAACCGCCAAATAATCCGCTTATTCCCGCGATTTTTACAGCTTCTGCTATTGGGATTTGTTTGTCTTGTGAAGCATAGTTTGTTAATAGGTTTACAATGATCGAACCAAAGAAAATTGCGCCCAAAAGATCTAAAGTTTGATATCCAGTTAAAAATCCCGTTGTGAAAAGTTGAAAGGAAGAAATATCAATATGTTGTGCTGCAACTCCGGTGAATATTCCGATCAGCAAAATTAGCGATAAACTTGCAACTTTGAGTGGACTTAATACTTTGCCGATAACAGTTAATAGTTGACCCGGTCTGCAGGCTGCAAAAAATGCTAATGTTAAGAAAATTATCGAAAATGGTAAAATCGACATTTTTGGTAAAAATGGTTGAAGCATTTCGTAGGAAAGAGTGATTATTCGAGGCATGACTACAAACGGTCCGATTATTAACATACAAAATAATGTAAGTAAAAATCCTGGGATTTTACCGAGTCTTCCGAAGAAATCTTTATAATTTCCACTGAAGGATACGATGGCTAAAATTCCTAAAACAGGTAATAAAATTCCGGTTAATGCGAATCCTAAAAAGCTATAAATAGATTTGGATCCACTGGCGATTCCAAGTCTTAGAGGGAAAATTAAATTACCGGCACCGAATAACATTGCAAAAATTGTTAAACTTGTTGTTTGTATCTGCGAACGCTTTAGATTTTTCATAATGAAACCTGTTTTTTGCTTTAGATTAAACATATTTTGTAGTTATCTCAAAACTACAAAAAACATTTTATTACTATAACAACTTTCTTATTTTTAGCAAAAATTTTGTTTGTCAATAATTGCTGGATTGGATTGATATGAGGCTTTTAATAGTTATTTTATTTTGTGCATAAGTAAGCTGGTTCGCAGTTTGTAGCCATATTTTTCATAAGAAAATTACAGACTCTAGCGTATTTGAATTTGAATATGGCATTATTAAATTACTTAAATACCAAAAAAAGGGGGTGGTATGAACGGGGAATTTACATTTAAAGAGATTATTTTTCTTGCAGTTCCTGCGATCGTTTCGCAGGCGGTTATTGTTTTTGTTGCTTTAATCGGGCAGCTTTTTATTGGACAATTTGGTGCTCTTGCGATATCGGCGGTTTCGATTTCTAATAATAGTTGTTTTGCGATTTATAACTTTTTGGAAGGGATCAGAACTGGTACAAATGTTTTGACGGCAAAATATCTGGGTGCAAAAAATGAGAAAAATATAGCGGGAGTTTTATTTTTAAGTCTGATTTCAGCAATTTTGGTTGGGGGCATTGTAATAATTTATGCTTTTTTCATAAAATTAAATTTTTCAAAAATAGATCCTTTTTATTTGATAGGTAATCAGCAGTTGCGCGCTGTTGGTGATAATTTTTTATTTGCATCGTTACTTGGCGCTCCGTTTGTACTTATTTTTTTTGCGATCACTGGTTTTTTTCGAGGTTTAAAAGATTCTATAAATCCTCTGCATTTGACGCTTGTTGTTGTGGTGGTTGATATTATTCTTAATTATTTATTTATTATGGGATTTGGGGGTTATTTTAATTTTAAATTAGGAGTATTTGGAGCTGCCCTTGCATCATTTTTGTCCTATGTTTTGGGCGCCGTGTTTTGTTTTATATTTTTGTTTAGAAAAAAACTTACAAAAAAATATACAAATTTTGTTTCCATATCGTCAGATTTGCGCAAAGAGTATATAAAGCTCGTTGTTGAAATTGGTGCTTACGCAGGTCTTTTGATGCTTGCCTTTATGTTTTTTATCAAAATTTTTCAACATTTGGACGCTGTATCTTTTGCTTCTTTTAATATCATTTTTAATATTTTGATAATTATAAGTTTGCCGCCAATGGGATTTTTGATTGCCGCTGTGACAATGGCAAGTAAATTTGCAGGTGAAGATCGACTTGATTTGATTAAACCTCTTACTTACAAAATTAGTTTAATAGCTTTAATTTTTTCATCCTTTTTTAGTTTGATGTTGCTTTGTTTTCCTTCATATGTTGCTTATTTATTTAGTCCAAAAGATTTGCACGTTCAAGCGTTAACGGCACGAACCCTTTGGTTTGTCGCAGGTACCAATATTTTTAGTACTGTTTATCTTGTGTTGAGAGGTATCTTGACCGGTATAAAAGATACGCGATTTATTGTTTTTGAAGGACTTTTTTCCAGTTTTGTTCTATTTTTGCCGACTGCATATTTTTTGGGTATAAAGATGCATTTTGGACTTTGGGGTGGATATGCCGCCTATTTTGTTTGGACTATAGCAGATTGTTTATTTTTTTCGTGGCGATTTTTTGTGGTGACAAAAAAGAAAGATTTATAATTTTTCGACCAAAATTTCCAAACTTATGTTGTATTTTGCAAGCGAATCTTTTTTGATAACTTCGTTTCGCGTTGTAAAACCTAAATGTTTATAAAATTTTATGGTGGGATTTGATGTATGAGAATCGAGTGTTATCTTTTTTGCTTGTGGATAAATTTTACAGATTGATTTGATAAGTTCCTTTCCTAGTCCGGAGCCTCTGCAAGATTGGTCGACGCCAAAGAAATCTAGATAAATTTCATTTTTGTTATTCATTTTATCGAAAAGTACGAAACCAACTAAAGTTTCATTTTTATTTGCGCAGATTAGGTGTGTTTGTGCAAAGTGCTTTTTTGCCTCTTCATTGAAAACATTCAAAAAAGCATTTTTTATCCACCATGATAGTGATTGTGCGAAAAGATTTTCTGCAGATGATAAATCTTTTTCCATTCCCATGCGAAAAGAGATTTCTGCTCCGTTTTTATCTGTCCATGTCCACGGTTCTACATTATCGCATTTGCTATTAGTAAGAATGAAAGTTAATGATAGTATTAAAATATAAAATAGTTTTTTTAACATTTTTTACTCTTATTTTATAGATGTGATTTTTACAGTTACTTGTTGATGTAGCTTGTTATAACAAAGATATTCATAAGTAAAACCATTTTCTTTTATAAATTCTTGGAATGCTTTGAATTCATGTTCTTGCCACCCGTCGTAGTTGAAATATTCATCGAAGACGATAATTGTTCCAGGTATTACATGATTTTTTATGTTATCAAAAATCTCTTTTGTGGATGAGTAAAGATCGCAATCGATATGTATGAAAAGAAATGGTGCATTTTTACTTGTTGCAAATATTGGAAGCGTTTCTTTGAATCTGCCGATAACAAGTTCTATATTTTTTTCTAGAGGAAATGGTGGGATGCTAACGTCTTGTTTTATAGCGAATGTGCCTTTTACAAAGTTTGGTGCTCTCCAATCTTCTGGTAATCCTTTGTACCAATCAAAACCATATAAAATTTTATTTCCGATTCTTTGTGCTATAAAATTCGCAGATTTTCCAGCGCCGACACCGAATTCTGCAAAGATTCCATTATCATTGATTTGTTTATCTTTTTCTAGTGCTGCTGCGATTGCTATTTCCATATTTTGTGCATCAGATTCTAGGACCTGTGATTTTTGCATTTTTTCTTTTACATAAGCTACTGTCGAAGGGCTGTTTTCGATTGCGCAATCTGAATAATGAATTGTTTGGTGTATTACTTTTCCCTCGAGCAATTTTTCTAATCTTGTATAATATTCGGGAAGAACCATTTTATCTGTAAGTTCTTTGAAGGATGGATTTTGTGCCGATAATGATGTAATGATTGAAACAGAGAGAATAACTATTTTTAATTTCATATAATTTCCTTTTTTAAATAAAAACAAAATACAGTAAAACAGCTAAGAGTCTAAAAATCAATAAATTTAGGGTTAATTTTTAAAAGTTAAAATTAAAAAAGATAAAATGGGGCTAAAAGAGGATATAAAAAGCTTTTTTGGCAGCTTTTAAAATACAACGAAAGTTGTTATAATAGCATCTAATTGTTTAAATTTTGGTGTGGTTTTTTGCGCATTGTAAATTCTTTTAAGAGGCTTTTTCCATGAATCTTATCAGTAAAATTCGTCTGCAAATTGTTGATTTAGTCAAAAATAAATTTGCACTTTCAAGCAGCTTTTTAGCTAATTTGGATAAAAGTTTAGAGCTCGGTTTAAATATTGATAAAGACCCCTCATTTGGTGATCTTAGCTGCAATATAGCGATGATACTTGCAAATGAACTTAAAAGAAGTCCTAGAGAAATTGCACTTGATATCAAAGAAGCTATTTTGCAAGATGCGAATTTGAAAAAAATCGTAGTACTTGCAGAGATAGCGGGTCCTGGATTTTTGAACCTCACTTTTGATCATTCAGTTTGGAGAGGGTTATCAAAAAATCTTTTAGAATTCAAAGAAAAATGTTTTAAGCCTCAAAATTTAAAAAAAGAAAAAGTTTTAGTCGAGTTTGTCAGTGCAAACCCAACCGGGCCGCTTCATTTGGGAGGTGGTCGCGGTGGAATCATTGGGGATGTTTTGGGTAGCGTTCTAAAATTCTTGGGCGATGATGTTGAAAAAGAATATTACATTAACGACGCGGGTAATCAGGTACGAAAATTGGGCAATTGCTTAAAGATTCGCTGCGAGCAAGAGCTTGGGATGGAAAGCATGTTGCCGGAAGATGGTTACGCCGGAGAATATTTAATAGATTTGGCAAAAGAATGTATAGCTGAAAATGGCAAATCTATTTTAGAAAAACCACCTGTATTTTTTGAAAATTATGCAATTCACCATTTACTAAAAAATATCAAAAAAGATTTGTCAGATTACGGTATTATTTATGACACATGGTTTTCTGAAAAAACATTGCATGAAGATGGGTCTGTAAAATCTGCGATGAAACTTCTTTTTGATAAAGAACTTGCATATGAATCTGAAGGTGCAATTTGGTTTAAATCATCACAATTTGGCGATGACAAAGACCGAGTAATTCAAAAACATGATGATACTCCGACCTACATAGCTGCGGATATTGCTTATCACAAAAACAAATTTGATCGGGGATTTACAAAGCTTATAAATGTTTGGGGGCAAGATCATCACGGATATGTAAAGCGTCTAAAAGCTACCATGGAAGCTCTCGGATACCCAGCAGAAAGTTTGGATGTTATTTTGAATCAGCTTGTGAGTATTAAAAAGGGTGGTGAAGCGCTTCGAATGTCCAAGCGTTCAGGAGTTTTTACAACTTTGCGTGACATTATAGATTTAGTTGGTAAAGATGTTGCAAGATTCTTCTATCTAAATCGAAAAGCGGATGCGCATTTGGAATTTGACCTAGAAGTTGCGCTCAAGAAAACTGACGAAAATCCTGTTTATTATATTCAGTATGCGTATGTTCGCTGCGGAAGCGTGCTTGAAAAAGCAAAAGAGCTTATGCCTTATGCGGCATTTTTGGATACTCTAAAAAATGTAGATGACATTGATGAGCAAATTTATGATGCTCTTGGAAAAGAAGAAATTGTTATTCTCAAAAAGTTAATAGCTTTGGAATCAATTTTGAGCGGTATCCGAAGAACTTACGGAACACATATGCTTGCATACTATGTTTTTGAACTTTCTAAACTTTTCCACAATTATTATGCAAATAATCGAATCATCGACTCTGAAAAAGAAAATTTAACAAAATGTCGATTGATGATTATTTATTTGGTTCGAGAGAATTTATCATTCTGTCTCGATTTGCTCGGTTTGAGTAAACCGCAAAAAATGTAATTTTTAGTAAATTTCCAGGCCGTTTAAAGCTAGAAAAGATTTATGGATATAAAAGATATAAATTTAAAAGAATTCAAACCGGATCAAATTAGAAACTTTTCCATTATTGCTCATATTGATCATGGAAAATCGACTCTTGCAGATCGATTGCTCGAAATTACTGGAACGATCTCAAATAGACAAAAGCAGGAACAATTTTTGGATAAACTGCAAGTTGAGCGAGAGCGCGGAATTACCGTTAAAGCTCAAACAGCATCTCTTTTTTATGAACATAAGGGTATAAAATATCTTTTAAATTTGATTGATACTCCCGGTCACGTTGATTTTAGTTACGAAGTTTCAAGATCCCTTTATGCTTGTCAAGGAGCATTGCTACTTGTTGATGCTGCGCAGGGAATTCAAGCGCAAACGATGGCAAATTTCTTTTTAGCTTTTGATCAAGATCTGACAATCATTCCTGTTATTAATAAAGTAGATATGACAAATGCAGATCCAAAAAGAGTTGCAAAACAAATGGAGAAAGCGTTTGATGTACATGAAGAAGAATTAATTTTGACATCTGCAAAAACTGGTTTTGGAATGGATAAACTCCTTCCTGCCATCATCGAGCGAATTGCTCCGCCAAAAGGTGATGAAAATAAAACATTAAAAGCATTGATTTTTGATTCATGGTTTGATGAATATCGTGGTGTTGTTTGTTTGATAGAAGTTATTGATGGTTCTTTGGAAAAAGGCGATTTCATTGTATCTGCAAATACAGATCAGGAATATGAAGTTTTGGATATTGGTTTGATGTATCCAGAGTTAACCCCAACCGGTGCGCTTTACACAGGGCAAGTGGGATTTTTGATAGCAGGTATGAAAACGGTCAAAGAGGCGCGAGTTGGTGATACAATTTATTTAAAAAAACATCCTGTAAAACCTCTTCCTGGTTTTAAACCTGCAAAACCGATGGTTTATGCTGGGCTTTATCCAATAGAAGCTTCAGATTATGAAAATCTGCGTGATGCGATTGAAAAATTAACTTTAAACGATGCAAGTGTACATGTCGAAAAAGAAAGTTCAGTGGCTCTTGGAATCGGTTTCCGATGCGGATTTCTTGGTTTGCTTCATATGGATGTTTTCAAGCAGCGCTTGGAGCAAGAATATAATATTTTAATTATTACCACTTCCCCAACCGTTCCGTATCGTATTCGATTGACAAGTGAAGAAGAGATGGTTATCGATAATCCAGCAAACTTTCCTGAAACTACAAAAATAGATGAAATTTATGAACCTGTAGTAGATGCTACGATTATTACACCAAAAGAATATTTGGGTAGCTTACTACAACTTTGCGAAGAGCGACGTGGCATTCAAAAAGATATGACTTATCTAGATGAAGATAGGGTTATTTTGAAATATGTGCTTCCATTAAATGAGATCATCACGGATTTTTACGATAAGTTGAAATCTTACAGTGCTGGTTATGCTAGTTTTGATTATGACAATTTAACTTATCAACCAGCTGAGCTTGTAAAGATGAATATCATGTTAAATGGTAAACCGGTGGATGCTCTTTCTGTTATTGTTCACGAAGAGAAAGCATACAGACTTGGAAAAGAATTGGTCGAAAAATTGCGCCAAGTTATTCCGCGTCATATGTTCGAAGTTGCAATTCAAGCTGCAATCGGTGCAAAAATTATTGCAAGAGAAACTGTAACAGCTATGCGAAAAAATGTTATCGCAAAATGTTACGGTGGTGATATAACAAGAAAACGTAAATTACTTGAGAAGCAAAAAGAGGGTAAGAAGAAGATGAAACAAGTAGGAAATGTTGAACTTCCTCAGGAAGCATTTCTTGTTGTTTTGAAAAAATAAGGAGAGATTTTTTAATGAAAAGAAAAAAAGGATATTTTTCGATCTCGGTGGTTTCGAGAATGTTTTCTGTGCATCAGCAAACAATCCGACTTTACGAAAAAGAGGGTTTGATTATACCAAAGAGGTCGACCGGCAATACCCGTCTTTTTTCAGAAGAGGATATCGATAAACTTGAAGAGATAATCTATCTTACACATAAACTGAAAATAAATATTTCTGGCGTGGAGATGATTTTAAAGTTGCAAAAAAAGATACAAAAGCTACAAGAAGAAATGAATAAGCTGTTTGTGGATACTCAAAATCAACTTGAACAAGAAAATTTTGATTATAAAAAACAGATAAAAAATCAGGTAAGTGAACTTCAAGCTATTAAAAAAAGGAGCGCTTTGAAGTCGACAACGGTGGAAGAAGAGAAGCATAAAAAAGAATTTTCTGGCGATTTAAATCAAGAAATTAATAAAAAGCAGGGAATCAAAAATTCAGATAGCAATTTGAGTGAAGAAGACGAGTGGGAAATTGACTATAATGAATAAAATCAATATATTCATGATAGTATAAAAATCGAAATTAAGAGTCCTAATTTATTAGTTCATTTCTATAATTTTTAAATCAAAAGGAGCTTAAATGTTTTGGAATCAATTTAAAACAGTTATTTTGCTTACATCTTTAAGCAGTGTCTTAGTATTGTTTGGCTTTTGGGTTGGTGGAACAAACGGAATTTACTTTGCATTAATTCTATCACTTCTTATGAATTTCTTGACCTACTTTTTCTCTGACAAACTTGTTTTGAGCATGTATGGCGCGCAAAAGCTAGATGAGGAACAATATTCCCACATTTACGATATGATTCATGAATTATCAATGGAAATGCATATTCCAATGCCAAAGCTTTGGTATCTTCCAACATCTATGGCGAATGCTTTTGCTACCGGACGAAATCCTAAGCACGGATCCGTCGCAGTTACTCAGGGAATTTTGGATATTTTAGATGTTCACGAACTTCGCGGTGTTCTTGCTCATGAGCTTTCTCATATAAAAAATCGTGATATTTTAGTAGCAACTATCGCAGCAACGATCGCAACTGCAATTGGTTTTCTTGCAAACATGGTCAAATGGGCAGCAATATTTGGTGGGTCTTCTGATAGAGAAAAATCAAATGGCGGAGTTTTAGGAGCTTTAGTTGCAGCGATTATTATGCCGCTAGCAGCGATGCTCATTCAGCTTGCTATTTCAAGATCCCGCGAATATTTGGCTGATGAAACCGGCGCCGAAGCTTGTAAAGATCCGCTTGCTCTTGCATCAGCTCTTGAAAGGCTTCATTTTAGTGCGCAAAATCAGCACTTAGAACCAGAATCAACAGCGCAAGCAAGCGTTGCTAGTTTGTTCATAGTTTATCCATTTTCTGCTTCAGGTTTGATCGCATTATTTTCAACACATCCCCCAATGGAAAAACGAATTGCAAAATTGCGAGCAATGGCAAAATAAAAATAAGTAAATTTTCAATTAAAAGGCCTAAATTTTAGGCCTTTTTTATTTGGTTAAGGATTAATAAATATTATGTTCTGCAAATATTATCAGGCCACCGCAACTCGAGATAAAATTTGGATGGTTACGGGAACTTGTCGCAGCGAGAATAACTGGGTTTTTGACCGGACTTTGGATGCGCCTAACAATCTTATGGAATTCTTTGTTGCACCCGACTATGAGCAAGAGTTTGTTTATTTAATGCAACTTTTGCAAAAAGAGGGGATAATTTGGGAATTCAAAGCACTCCCAAACCGTTGTCAAATCGAAGGTAAATTGTAAGTAGTTTGAGTTTTTTAAAAGCGATTTTTTTAAATTAGAGGAGATTTTTAATGGTTAAGGTTTTTAAATTTTTAGTTTTTTCATCTTTTTATTTTTCTTTTATTTTTTCTAAAGCTCCTTCGCTTTTAGAATTTGGTTATATTCCAGGATCGTATGCTTTAAGCGATTTAGTTAAAGAATCTTTGGGAAGAGAAGACGTCACTTCAAAGCAGCCAATAACGCTTACTTCGGGTAAAGCAAAGGACAACAAAGAGTTGTACGGTTTTTGGGAATTGAAATTTTATAATCAAGAAAAAGAGATTTTACAGCGATTGTTTAAATCATGGTCTGTAACTAAAGATGATTTATTTTCAGCAATATGTGATTGGCATTTTAATCAAAAATTTATAGAAAAAAATGGTAATAAAAACGATAAAAATTTAAAAAGAATTGACTTAAAAAGTTATCCTGTCGAATTTGCAATTATCACAGATGTGGTCACAGATATGGGATTTAAAGTAGAAGATATTGATTTTTATCTACGGAACGATTTGCGATGCATTTTTGAAGGCGCTCGAATAGAAAATTTAATCGAACTTACAATTTGCAAAATGTCGAAAGAGACGAGTAAAAAAATTTTTAAATATGTTATTTTCCATGAGTTTGTTCACATTTTGTATAAAGATCTCGAAACTCTTTCCTTTTTGTGTTCCTTAGCTTCTGTAAAAGGAAAATCACTCAAAGATCTCAATGGGCAAGATCCGATAGTTAATGAACTTAGGAAAAACCAAGAAATGCGAGCATATATTTTAGCTGCTATTAAATATAGCTTTTTATATACCCATTTATATCTTAATAGAGAAGAACTTCAAGGTGAGTGTTATCCTAAAAATGAAGAAGTACAAAAGGAATTAGCTTATGTGGAAAGCATGAGTCCAGATTTTGGATTAGTTAAAAAAGGATTGTTAGCGGTGGCGACATTCTTAGATTTTAATATTTAGGGAATTATTTTAGAGTTTAAATCACTTCCAAACCGTTGCCAAATCGAAGGTAAACTGCAATCTTTTCTATTTGCATTCTTTTTAAAGGTTGCTATTAATTTTTATTAGAGTTTTTGGCTATTTTAAGGGGCTTTATTTTCAGTTGTGAAATAGCTAAAAAGGCTTCAATACCCACTTGAAAATTGTTTCTTTTTCATGAAAGCTAAAGTTAAGTTTATTATTAATATTCGTGGGGATTTCTAATGACTAAGATTTTCAAACTTTTTGTCGTTTTACCTCTTTTTTATTTTTCTTTCATCTTTTCCCAAGATGCAACAGATTTGCAGCAAACTGCTGCTTCTAAAGAATCATCGAAATCAGAATTATCTTATATTCCTGGTACGGATGCTTTTAGCGATTTAATTAAAGAAAATTTGGGACAAAAAATTGCACCTAAAAATTCTATAATTTTAAAAAATGGTAAAGCAAAAGATAACAAAGAATTATATGATTTTTGGGAATTGAAATTTTATAACCAGGAAAAAGAGATTTTGCAGCGATTGTTTAAATCATGGAGTGTTACAAAAGAAGAGCTAATGAAAGCGATCGAATATTGGCATAGTTTTCAAAAACCTTATGATAAAGATATTAACAAAAGGAATAAGAATATAAAAAAGATCGAGCTTAAAGATTATCCAACCGAAGGCGCATTTATCAAAGATGCTGCTATTGCGATGGGGTTTAAGGTAGAAGATATTAATTTTTATCTACAAAATGAGTTGAAGGATACTTTTGCTGGTTTTCACATAGAAGATCTAAAAGAGATGGTAATTTGCAAGCAAAAAAAAGGATCAAGTTATAAAATTTTTAAATATATTATTTTTCATGAGTTTTCTCATATTTTGTATAAAGATTTTGAAACAAATTCTTTCTTATGTTCTTTAGCTCTTGTAAAAGGTAAGCCTATTGTATTTAACCAAGATGAGATAGTGATTGAATTAAGAAAAAATCAAGAGATGAGGGCGTATATTTTGGCGGCCATTAAGTATAGTTTTTTATGTGCGCATTTATATTTTAATAGAATAGAACCGCAAGATAATAACCATCCTAAAGACAAAGATGTTAAAGCAGAGTTAGCTTCTGTGGAGAGTATGAGTCCGGATATTGGCTTAATTAAAAAAGGGTTGCTTGCTATAGCAACCGCTATAGATTTAAATATTTAATATTTTAAGCGCTGCGTCTATTCTATTTTTAATCTCATCCCATTCTAAAATGTTTAGTAAGTCATGCATGCCTAAGCCATGGAATTTCCCTGTAAGCATATAACGTACGCTTCCAAAAATTTCTTTTATTTTTAAATTTTGCTCAGTTGCGTGATGTTTTAATTGTTCGATTAAAAAGTCTATTTTGTCAGTTTTGCTTAACGATAAAATGATTACTTCAAAAACTGATTTTAATTTTTCTTGTCCTAAGAAATTTTCGAGCTCTTCTTTAGATACCTTTGGCTGTTCAAAGTAAAAGGATAAAAAGTTAGCTATTTCTTTGAGTGTTTGTGCGTCGTTTTTTACTTTGTTTACAAGATAGAGAAGTTTGTCATCGCTCAAAGCGTTACTTTCAGGAAATTGTAGATTAATAAATGGTTTTGCGTAAGAAAATAGAAGATTTTCATCAAGCAGATTTATCCATTTGTGGTTGTACCATTTTAACTTTTCTACATTGTATTTGATTGCGCCTGATGCATGAATATGTTCAAAATTATAATTTGAAACAAGTTCATCAAGGCTTTGCACTTCAGGATTTAGCGAGGTGCCAATTGCGGCTAGATAATTGAGAATTGTTTGAGGTAAAAAACCTTCTTTTATTAAATCGTCAAGAGATGAACCAAAATCACGTTTGGATAAAATTTTACCTTCTTCATTGCAGATCATTGGTAAGTGCCAAAAAATTGGCATAGATGTGGCAAAAGCTTCGTAAATAGCTGCTTGCATAGCTGTGTTGGATAAATGATCATCGCCTCGAATCACATGTGAAACTTTCATAAGCCAATCATCAACGGCATTTGTGAAAAGAAATGTAAAGCTTCCGTCGGATCTAGTGATGGCAAAATCGGTAAAGTTTTTGAGTTCGAATTTCATTATTCCGCGGTCGAGCGTGTTTATTTCTGTTATGGCATCATGGTTTATAGCTAAACGCCAAACAAAAGGCTTTTTTTCTTGTAGTTTTTGTTTGATCATGTCATCAGAAAGGTGCAAGCAAGTGCGGTCGTATCTTGGAGGTTCACCTTTTGATTGTTGTATTTTTTTCTTAGTCTCTAGTTCTTCTGGGGTGCAAAAACATCGGTAAATTTTTTGATTTTGTATTAATTCATCTAGTTTTTCCTGGTAAATATGAGTTCTTTCTGATTGTAAATATGGTCCGTAAGATCCTCCAACGATAGGGCCTTCGTCGTAAGTTAAATTTAAGAAGTTCAAATTCTCGATTATTCCAGAGTTCATGTTGCGCTCGGTATCCGTGTCTTCGATTCTTAAAATGAAGCTTCCGTTTTTTTGTTTTGCAAATAGATAATTAAATAGGGCAATTCTTACACTTCCAAGGTGCATTTTTCCCGTTGGGGATGGGGCAAATCTTACTCGAACTTTTTTCATTTGGGACCCTTTTTTTAGATTTTTAAGGTTTTTTTAAATTTTTTTATTTATAGCATTATAGAATGAAATAAAAAATTCATAAAAACAATTATTGGTATTACACTACTAAAATGCAACTAAATTCTGCAAAAAATTGAAAACTAATAGTGCAAAGTTGTAAATATAAAAATAGATAAAATTTCAAAATAGTAATAATAACTTATAACTTGGATGGAGTTAGAATTATGAAAAATGAGCTAAAATTTAAAACTTTATTAGAAACGATTGGTAATACACCGATAATTAAGTTGGATTTTGGAACAAACCCAACTCTTCTTGCAAAGCTTGAATATTTGAATCCAGGTGGAAGTATAAAAGATCGATCTGCGCTTTACATGATTGAAGATGCAGAAAAAAGAGGTCTTTTAAAACCGGGTGGAACAATCATCGAAGCATCTTCTGGAAACCAGGGAATTGCACTTGCTATGATTGGTGTCATAAAAGGTTATAAAGTTATTATCACTGTTCCTGATCGAACAAGTATCGAAAAAATAAATACATTAAAAGCTTATGGCGCCGATGTTCGTATTTGCGAAAATACAGATACTTTAGAAGATCCTAGAAGTTATCATTCAATGGCTGATACGCTACATGAAGAAATTGAAGGTTCTTTTATGCCAAACCAGTATTTCAACAAAAAAAATGTAGAAGCACATTATTTAACAACTGGTCCTGAAATCTGGAAACAAACTGAAGGTAAAATTACACATTTATTTGCTGCAATGGGAAGCTGTGGAACTATTTCAGGTGCTGCAAAATATCTCAAAGAGCAAAATCCAAATATTAAAGTAATCGGAATAGATGCTGAAAATTCAAAACTTTCAAATCCAAATCCAAAAGCTTACATATCAGAAGGTATCGGTGTTGATGTTATAAGTGATACGCTTAACCGTGCTGTAATTGATCAAATTTTGACAGTTAATGATGATGAAGTTTTTGCAATGACACGTAAACTTGCTGCAAAAGGATTTTTAGTTGGTCTTAGTTGTGGCGCTGTTATGCATATAGCTTTGGATTATTGCAAAAAATTAAGCGACAAAGATATTGCAGTTGTGTTATTTGCAGATTCAGGAAGAGCCTATTTAAGTAAAGTATTTAACTTTTAATAGTTGTTAAAATGAATTTTTTTAAATATCAATCTCTTGGAAACGATTTTATCTTGCTTGACTGGATGTTGGAAAATCAGAATTTTGTAGATCAAAAATTGTCCGATTCAAATTGGTCAAACTTTGTCCGCTCTTCTTGTGATAGACATTTTGGAATCGGTGCAGATGGGATTTTGATTTTAGTTAACGGTGCGATACCAAAAGCTCTGATTTACAATTCGGATGGTTCAAACGGAGAAGTTTGTTTTAACGGTATTCGCTGCGTTGCAAGTCATCTTTTTACGCAGCACAAATTTCCCAAAGAGTTTGATGTTTTGATGGGGAAGAAAAAAATTCATTGTAAAATAGATTCTTTAAAAGATAATGTTGCTCAAGTAATTACAAATGTAGGTAAAGCTATATCGATCGAAGAAAAAACAATAAAAATCGATGAGGAAATTTTCAATGGATATTCTGTAAATGTTGGAAATCCTCATTTTATTGTTTTTAAAACAGTTTCGCTTGATTGGCTGCAAAAGAATGGTTCAAAAATAGAAACAGATCCAAATTTTCCAAATAAAACAAATGTCGAATTTGTTTGGCCGCAAAATGTGGCGGAAAATTTTTATAATATGATAGTTTTTGAACGAGGATGTGGAATCACTTTGGCATGTAGTTCTGGAGCTGCCGCTTTTGTATCGCTTTTACATTATAAAAAAGATATCGAAATTGAAAATGTAGTAAAAATAAAAATGCCAGGAGGTTTTATTTCCTCCTGGCTTACCGCAGACTTTGATGTATTTCAATCGTCGTCTGCAGCTATGGTGTTTAAAGGAATAGTTTCTTAACTATTTTTTACTCTTGAACGCCTTCTTCTACCATTCCTGTTGATTCAAGATGTCCTTCTCTTTCTTCACTACTTTCTTTTTGTGAAGGTTCAGGTTTAATCATTGAACCTTTATGTTGACGTTCTCGTTCTTTTTCATGTTGTCTATGCACTACCCCATGTTTTCTTGCTGTTTGGGTGTCTTTTTCTTCTTTCATTTTTTTATGTTTTTTCTTCATAGGGCAAGAACAAGTTCCATCCTTCTTAGGACAATTACATGTTTTATCCCCAGACATTGGGCAATATCCATTAGTAGCAGGACATTTTTCTGTCTTATCCTTGTGCGTGTAAGCAATAGCACTAGATGAGATAAGAGATAAACATAAACCTGAGGCTAAAAGCGTTTTCTTAAAACCGTTCATAAAGACTCCTTTTTATTAAAAACAGGGTTTCATTACTACACTAAACCCTTATGAACTAAGCTTAAAAAAACGGGTTACAGATTGTCAATTTAAAAAAATAATTATCCTGTTAAAATTGGGTTTTTTTGAATTTTTGATAAAAATATTGATAAAAAACGAATGCAATTAGTAAATTTATAAAAGGGGTAGTAAATAAAAAGAGAGTAGTAATGAAGGCAAAATTATGAAAAAACTGATTTTTTTGCTGTTTTATTTGTTTTTTGTAGTTTTATCTAATAATTCAATTTTTCCAAAAGCAAAAATTGTAAAATCGACAGAAAATAAAACAAATACATCATATAGTATAGAAAGCAATCAAGATTTTTATGATTCGATAAAATATGATCTTGTTGCTGTATATATTTATGATGGATCTACAAAAAATAAAGATTTATTAGCACAACAAGATGAATCATTTAAAATGGCAGCGGCAAAGGAGCCTTTGGTTTTATTTACCAAAGTTAATATTGAGAAAAAAGATTTAAAATCTGTGATAGATAATTTGGGAATTAAAGGTTATCCAGCGATAGCGCTTTTCTCGTCTGGTAAGATGGTGGCACTTGCTAGAGATATTAGACCTGAGCAAATGACATCTGAAAATATTAGAACGTTTATCTTAGACAGCTTTGGGCAAAGCATAATAGAAAAAATGAAATATATTTCGCAAACTCAGCAACAAGCACAAGAGCAGCAGGTGGAAGTGGAAAGCGAATCGTCAGACTCTGAGCCAAGAGTAGGAATATATTTTGGAGTTGGAAGTTATCCAGGATGGTATGGGTATCCATATGGCTACTATCCTTATGGTAGTTATTGGTATGGAGATTCGCATAGGCATCATAGGGATAGGGGCCATTCTCGCGGTTCTCATAGCGGCAGGCATAGAAGATAATTTTAAAAAACTAGCAGATAAATTTAAAAAAATATTGTAGACTACATTTTCTAAAAGCAAAATTAAAAAACTTTATTTTAGGAATTAATAAAATGTCTTCTAGTCTTCTATTATCATTTGAACTTATTTATTTAATAGACTGGCTTTTAAATAATGAAAGAACAAAGGTTAAGTTGCTTATTAAAAATGCTGTTGATAAAGGGCTTGGAAATGAGCTACGTGGAATGGATCCTAAAATAGCAGCAATTAGAAATGATGAGTTGCAACTTTCTTTTTTAGATTTTTTAGATTTTTTGGAAGATACGCTTAATGAAACGCTAAAAACAGATTTGCAAAAAAATTTAAATTTAAAAGAAAATATATCTTCAGAACTTAAAAAGTTGAATATTTCTAATGTAGATTCAAAAACTTTGTGGGTTAGTATTAATCAAGCGGAATTAGAAGTTCTTAAAAAATTAAATAAAGGTTTAGAAGATAAAGTAGATTCTAAAGAAATTTTGTTAGAAAAGATTCTCAAAAATTGGCATCCGACTAAAGATCAGATTAACTAAAATCCAAATCCCATTTTCTCTAAATTTTCTAAAAGCTCAAACATTGGAAGTCCGACAGCAGAGCTGTAAGATCCTCTGATTGATTTTAGAAAGCATTGCCCAACTCCTTCAACGATGGCAGCGCCACAACCTTTGAGAGCAAGCGGTTCTGTTGTTAAGTAAAAATCTTCCCATTTTTTAGGGACAAAATATTCAGCGGTAGTTGAACTGTGAAAAATGATTCTTTTTTTTGTATTCCAAATATTTTCGTTAAATTCTTTTTTGTCTAAACAGCATGCGGTAACAATTTCTATTTCTTCTTCACGTTCGATTTGAAGCATTCTCTTTGCGTCGTTAATATCTTTTGGTTTTGAAAGGATTTGATTTGTTTTGCAGCTTTTGATTAAAGTGTCTGCAGTTAAAACAAATATTTCTTTATGGGTGGATAAATTATCAGGGATAATCAGATGCCGCATTTTTTCTTTTGCGATTTCACTTACATAATTTTCAAATTCTTCTGGATTTGCATGCGGTACGCACTCATCGCTATCATGCTTTAAAATTGTATAATTTATTTTTGCATTTTTTAGAAGAAGCTGTCTTGAAAAAGATTGTGATCCTAAATATAAAATATCTTTACTCATTTTATTAATTCCCAATATCCTGCGAAATTTTGTTTTACTATTCCTTCAAGCTGAAGCGAAAAAAGTTCGTTTTGAAGCGTTGCAAAATCTATTTCCGTTTTTGCATTTAATTCATCGATAGATGTTGCTACTGTTAAGTTTTGTAATATTTTATTTGATTCATTTGATAAGTTCAATTTGATTTTGGATTCTGCGATAGGAGTTTTTGATTTTTCCAAACTGTTTACTTTTGGTTTTTGAATAACAAATCCAAAATCTTCCAAAATTGATTCAACGCTCCAAGCAATTTTTGCTCCTTGCGCTATTAATTGGTGGCATCCGGTGCTTAATGGATCAAAAATAGACCCAGGAGCTGCAAAAACAGTTTTTCCTTGTTCGAGTGCAAATTGCGCTGTGATTTTGGCACCGCTTTTTTCTGCAGCTTGGACTAAAAGTGTGCCATTGCTTAATCCTGCGATTATTCTGTTACGAGCTGGAAATGTTGTCAGGTTTGGTTCCATTGTGAGCGGGAATGCGCTAACCAAGGTCCCGTTTTTCTCTGTTATTTCTTTAAATAAATTTTTATTTTCAGCTGGATAGGTCCAAAGCAAACCACAACCAAAAACTACAATTGTTTTACCTCCGGCTTCAAGAGTTGCTTTATGTGCCATTGTATCTACGCCCGTAGCTCCACCGCTTACAATCTCCCATCCGTGTGATACCAGCTCTTTTGCAAAATAATCGGTTACATTTTTTGCATATTTTCCAGCTTTGCGAGATCCGACGATCGCAAGTTTTAAATTTTTATCTTCAATGGGTTTGCCTTTTGTATAAAGGATTGGCGGAGGTAAAAAGATATTTTTTAAACTTGCTGGATAATTTGCATCGAAGATGGAATGCAATGAAATTTTATTTTCTTTGATCAGATTAATTTCTTTTTCTAAAAATGATTTATCACTGAGTTTTTCGATAATAACGTTTATTTGTTTTTGTGATAAGTTTCTGAAAAGTGAAAAATCATTTTCATTTAAAGAATAGATTTTTTCAAAATCGAAATCTTCAACTGACGAAAAATCAAGGGGATTTTTTAAATCCCCTTTTCTTACATAATTTAAGATTTTGAAAATTGTTGCTGGTCCAACACCTTCAATCAGCGAAAGATGCAGCAATGTTTGTGTTGCGATTTGCATGTTTTAGTTTTCAATATCCTCTTCTTCGATTATTTCTTCATTTTCATCTTCATCGAGATTTTCGATTGTAGAGTTTATTATCGGAGCAGAGGTTTCTAGATTCGTAGGTATTTCTAAAACTAGCTCGTTTCCATCTGTTTCAAATGCAACAACTGCAAGTAATTCTTGGTTGCCATCTAGTCTGATTAGGCGAACACCTTTAGCTTGTCTGCCCATTGTACGTACTTCGTCAGGTGCGATTCGAATAATTTTGCCATTGGTGTCGATTAAAATAATTGTCGAATTATCTGAGACTTGTACTAAACCAATTACATGTCCGTTGCGATGGTCTGTTGGTATTGTTCTTACACCCATTCCGCCACGGTGCGCGACTCTGAAGTCTACCGCTTTTACTCGTTTGCCATAACCATTTGAAGTAGCAAATAAAACATCGCTTTGTGCGTCAGAAATTACTTCAAGACCAACGACTTCATCTTTTGGTTTTAATCTAATTCCGCGAACTCCCATTGCTTGACGTCCCATTGCGCGAATTTCGCTTTCTTTGAAGTGAATGCCCTGACCAAATTTTGTTGCGATAATTATTGAATCATTTCCGCCAGAGACTGCACAAAATTCAAGTTCGTCTTTATCTTCCAGAGTGACTGCTCTGATGCCTGTACTTCTGATTTTTGCAAAAGCCATAGCATTTGTTTTTTTGATGACTCCAAATTTTGTTACCATCACCAAAAATTTGTTTTCCATGCCGCGAACGCAAAGAAGTTTTACAACTGTTTCGCCTTCTACAAGCGGTAACAAGTTGACAACAGCGCGGCCTTTGGATGTTCTGGATCCTTCTGGAACCTGGAACACTGTGAAGCTGTAAACTCTTCCATGATTTGTGAAGAATAAAAGTTCGTCATGATTTTTGGTTACAAAAATATCTTGCATTAAGTCGTCGGCTTCGCTTAAGTCAGCCATTCCTTTTTTGCCTTTTCCACCGCGATGTTGAATATCATAAGTGCTTAGAGGAACTCGCTTGATGTAGCCTTTTTTAGTTAAAGTTACAACCATTTCTTCATCGGGGATTAGGTCTGCTTCGCTTAAAATATCAACAGGTGCTTCGATTTTTGAAAGACGTTTATCTGCGTAAGTGTCTCTTAAATATTCAAGTTCTTTGTTAATTTCTTTTTTGAGAACTTCTTCATTATTAAGAATCAATTGAAGTTGCGAAATCGTTTGTTTTATTTCTTCGATTTCGTTCATCAATTTTGCTTTTTCAAGACCTGTTAATCTTTGAAGGCGCATATCAAGGATTGCTTTACCTTGCAAATCTGTTAGATGATATTTTTTGTGTAATGCTGCAATCGCTTCTTCGGCATTTTGTGATTTTTTGATCAAAACTATTACATCATCGATATTATCAAGTGCAATTAATAAACCGGTTAAAACATGTTCACGTGCTTTGTTTTTATCCAGATCGAATTCACTGCGTTTTGTGATTATTTCTTTGCGATGAAGCAAGTAATGTTCAATCATTTCACGCAATGTAAAAATTGTTGGTTTGTTTTGATAAAGCGCGAGCATAAGGATAGAAATAGATGTTTGAAGATCTGTATGTTTGTATAATTGATTTAAAATTATCTGAGGACTTTCTGCTCGTTTTAGTTCGATAACAAGTCTGATTCCGCGTTTGTCAGATTCATCGCGGATGTTTGAAATTCCTTCAATTATTTTATTTTTTACAAGATCTGCGATTTTATTTATTAATTCTACTTTATTTACTTGGTAAGGAAGCTCGGTTATTACTAAAGCGAGATGTTTTTTATTTTCTTCAATATCTACTACTCCACGCACGATCACATTGCCATGACCTGTTGTGTAAGCTTTTACAACTCCTGAACGTCCGCAAATAATTCCACCTGTTGGAAAATCTGGAGCGGGTACTAAATTGAAAAGTTCTTCTTGTGATAAATTTGGATTTTTTAGGAGAGCTATACTTGCATTTAAAATTTCGCCCAAGTTGTGAGGTGGGATGGATGTTGCCATACCAACTGCGATTCCAGTTGCTCCATTAATTAATAAAGTAGGAATTTTACTTGGGAGAATGGTAGGTTCACTTATTGATTCGTCATAGTTTGTGGTAAATGGAACAGTATTTTTTTCGATATCACATAGTACTTCTTGCGATATTTTGGCCATCCTTGTTTCGGTGTATCGCATAGCAGCTGCGTTGTCTCCGTCAACGGATCCCCAGTTTCCTTGGCCTTCAAGTAATGGATATCTTTTTGAAAATGTTTGTACCAAGCTTACCATTGCTTGGTAAATAGGTGAGTCACCATGTGGGTGATATTTTCCCATTACTTCTCCGACCACAGTTGCAGATTTTCTGAAAGGTTTTGTGTGGTAATATCCAAGTGTGTGTAGCGCATAGAGAATTCTTCTCTGAACTGGTTTTAAACCATCTCGAATGTCTGGTAGAGCGCGGCTTATAATAACTGACATTGCGTAATCAAGGAAAGCCGTTTTTAGCTCTTTTTCAATGGAGATAGGTAAAACTGAGGTAGTCTCTATTTTACTTTCTGGAGCGTTTTCGTTTTGCATTTAAAAATCCTTCCCAAATAAATAAAAATTTTACAAAGAATAGGATACAATGCTTTGCTTTATTAAACAAGTTTTGCCTTTATTTATGCATGAAAATAAGCTTGATCAGGGATAAAATTTGATTGTATGTTTGATTAGAAATAAATTTTAAATTTAAGAAAATAAATAATTTGAATTTTGTAATGTAGCAAAAAAAAGAAAAGGGCAATTTTTAATTCGCCCTTTTCTTTTTTTGTTTGGTCTTTTTTCTTTTTGTTCTAATTAATCCTCAATTATTTCAGAGGGATCTCTTATATCCTTTTGTAAAAACATTTGGTAGGAATAATCTTCTAATTGAACAATAAGAAGATTATCGCCAATTATGACATGGATAATCTGATGATTATTTACTCGTAAATCTTGTATTTTTGACCATACGCCTTTTTCATCAGTTTGAAAAATATTTCCGGTGCCATTCTTTGATAGGGTAACTATGACTTCATGGTTAATGAAAATATCCTCAACGGGTTGAGGTTCTGGATTTACAACTTGTTTTGATTCTAGATTTCCATCTTTATTTGCACCCCATACCTTGATCGTTCCATCCTTTTGCAGAACAGCAATTATTCCATTGTTAATTATTACACCGCGAATCTCGTACAATTCTACTGGGAATAAAGGTTGTGGACCAATTAATTTGCCATCTTTGTTTGTTACCCAAGCAGTAAGAAATAAAAATGGATCTCTTTGATCTCTTTGAAAATTTACACAGAGGGTTCCATTTACAAGATCATAACGATCAAGTATTCGACCGGGTTGTAAGTGACCAGTCTCTGATAAGTTCCCTTCATTGCTAAGTTTCCAAGCAACGCATTCATGTTTGTCTGTTATTGCGATAATTACTCTGTTGTAAACATTTACCTTTGAAATCTTTTCATTTTTTATTGGTAAAACTTTAGGTGCTGATAAAACACCGTTTCTATCTAGAAACCAAACTCTGCAAGTGTCGTCGTCTAATAAAGTAACAATGATTCCATTGTTAGCAGTTATAAATTTAATTTTATGTGCAGGAATCTCTAAAATATTAGGTTGTGATAATGATCCATCTGCCATTAATCTCCAAGAGAATCCAATACCGCGATTACATAGCGTTGCAATGATAATATCTTGGTCAATTTTGATTTGAATAGCTGCAGAGTCTACTATTGGTAAAAACTTAGGTTCAGATAAAGATCCATTGGGATTTATACGCCAAATACATCCTGTGTTTTTGCACATTTTACCAGGCATCTGTAAGGTGGCAGCAACAATGTTGCCTTTGGTTGTGATGCGATCGATTCGAGAATTTGTTTGGAAGTGAATAGGATTTTCTAGGTCAAATAATTGAAGAAAGGTAAACCACTAGTTTGACTAGTGAGACTACCAAGGCTTGGCCTAAAGATTAAGTAAAAGATGATGCCATGGTATATTTCCTAAAGCTTGACGGCTAAAAAGGAGATAAAGATGACATCATCATACGAAAGTTTAAGTCATTCGAAATGGGAGTGCAAATATCATGTTGTATTTATACCGAAATGTAGGAAGAAAGAGTTATACGGGAAAATAAAAAAATTTCTGGGACCAGTATTTCATGAGTTAGCAAGACAAAGAGAATGTGAAATTATAAACGGCAATATGGCAGGAGATCATGTACATATGCTGATAAAAATACCGCCAAAGTATTCAGTATCAGAGATAATAGGATATATAAAAGGAAAAAGTGCAATAGCAGTAGCGCGACAATTTGGAGGAAGGACAAGAAATTTCAATGGAGAGCGGTTCTGGGCGAGAGGTTATGCGGTATCGACAGTTGGATTTGAAGAGGCTCAGATAAGCGCATATATTAAACATCAACAACAATTAGACGTACGAGATTTTGAAATTTCTGGAGAATTTTGAATAATAATTGAGAAACCTGGCAGTCTTTGAGACTGCTAAAAGCCGTCAAGCCACCCGCTTTGCGGGTGCGTTATGACTTTACGGCTTCTATGTTTACTAAGCTTATAATTGCCGTTACTCCAAGCAGGATTCTTTTTGCCTTTTTATTAAATTTTTTCATTTGATTTCCTTTTTTGTTTTTTAGACCAGGGATTTTTAGATTAAATCTATGAAAGATTACTTTATTAATTTGAGTTTGCAAATAGATTGGAGCTTTTTAAAGCAGTTATTTTTGAGAAAATTGTGGTAATTGGATAACAGCTTAAAATTCGTAAATTATAAAAAGTTGGAAATTACAGATACATTTTACTTTGAAGAGAAAATAAATAATTTAGATTTTGGAATGTAAAAAGAAAAGGGCGAATTTAAATTCGCCCTTATAAATTATGTAAGAATGTGGATTTATCTTTTTTTAGATTTGCTCCACAAGTAATATCCTGCTAATCCTAATCCTAGTGTTCCTCCTATTAAAATGGGTACTTTGTGGGCATCTAAGAAATTTGTGATTCTATAGGTTAGAGTGGGAATAACAAAACCATTTTTAACAAGTACATCTTTTGTTTCTACAGTTAAAGAGTTAAAAATTCTTTGAATTTCTGGATTTGAATCTAAATTTACAGGTTCTTGTATACAGGCCTTAATAAACAGTGCTTGTTCTAATGTGAAATTGTGAGTTGGAATGATATTAGTGAATATGCTCCAAGTATCGTCATATAATTCTGCGATTATTATCTCACTGCCAATTTCGATGTGCTGAATGCTATGACCAGCTACTTGTAAAATTTGTGGATGCTTTGTTAATGTTCCGTCCTCGTTAATTTTCCAAACACGCCAAGTACGATCAACTAGTTTTACTGCAAGTACTCCATGGTTAAGTGCTATATTTAGAAAATCTACTTGTAGTACACTTTGAGGATATTTAGATAAAGTTCCATCCTCATTAACTTTCCAAACCCCCAAAGCATCAATGTCTATTTCTGCAACAATTATTCCATTGTTAATTTCTAAATCGTAAATGTCACGATTTAAAATTTGAGGGCGAGATAAGGTTCTATCTTTGTTAACATTCCAAACACTCCAAGTTAGATCATCTATTTTTGCAGCAATTATTCCATTGTTAATTTTTATATCTAAAATATTGTGACCATCTACTTGTAAGATTTGAGGAGCTGATAATGTACCATCGGGATTGACTATCCAAAATCTGTAAGTATTATCTTCTAATTTTGCAATAATTATTTCGTGGTCTATGAAAGTTTTATTGATGGTATGATTAGGGACAGCAACTCTTAATTGTTGCAATGTATTGTCGGGTTTAATTATAAAAAAGCTATCATTGTTATCATCATCCAATCTAACGGAAATTATTCTATTGCCATTAGTTGCCCTTGCATAATTGATTCTATGACCGGCTATTTGTAAGGTTTGTGGATCTGATAAAGTGCCATCAGGGCTAACTGTCCAAAATCTGTAAGCATTATAACCTAATGAAGCAACAATTGTTCCATTTCGAACCATGATTCTGAACATTTCATGACCATATATTTCTATTGGTTGCAATGTATTGTTAGAATTGATTTTCCAAGCTTTATATGTGTGATCGCTAAACGAAAGAATAATTATATTGTTGTCAATTTTTGCATCTAGAATTGCACGTTTTCCTAATTTTAATTCTGAAAATAAATAAATTTGTGATTTAATTCTATTGGCAAGTTGTTTACGCAATTCGAATGGTAAGAAATTTGTTTTGGGATTGAATTCTTCTTTTTCAGAAAAATATTGTGGATTTTGCTGAAACATCCCAATTAATTCTGGGGAGTTACTTAGTTGGTCAATTGTTTCATTAAATATTTCAGGAATATTTAAAAAATTAACAGCAAGCAAAAGTTGTCTTTGTTGTTCTAAATTATAGCTTTTTATTTTGGTTATTAATTGTTCATGTTTTTCAGATTCGGATAGAACAAAATTAGAAATTATATCCCAACATGGCATTAATAAATTCATTTGCTCGGATTTTATATTTGTAAGTGATATTGGATCTTGTTGGGGATCCGAAATTTCAATCATATTTTTTATTACGCCGGATTGTTTAGCTTTATTTTCATCCATTTCAAATTCAACACCATCAGATGTTTTAAATTTAATAGTGACAGCATTCATCGAACTTGTAATTAAAAGTCCAAGCAAGGCGAATTTAACGATTTTTAATATCTTTTTCATAAATAACCTTCATTTTATATTCACTATCTGTATTCATATAAAAATAAATTTAATCGAATAGTTAATAAAGACAACTGGTGGAGGGGTAAAAGTGTAAAAATGAGCTTTTTTATTGAATTTTATGTTTGTACATAGTATTTAGCGAAAAATTGAAGATTTTGAAGTTTTAGAGTAATTATTTTGAGAAAAATCGATTTTTTATTTTCAAGAAAATTGCGGTAATTGGGTTACAGCTCAAAACTCGCAAGGTAATAAGCGGAATAGAAATTAATAAAGATTTGTTTTGGAGCATAAATTTGGCATAATCGCTGCAGCTTACGGGATAAATGCAGACCATTCCAACATTGCCCAAAAGTGGCCTTATTGAATCGATACAAAATATCAGAATGTTAGAAATGATTAAATGAACTTTATTTGAGATGTTCAACAAGGAACTTTTTGATTTCATCGAAGGTTAGCTTTTTTGCTTGAGAGTTTAGGATAATGATTGAAACTTTGGGTTTGAGATAAAGTTTTTCTTCGTAATATATTGATCGGATTTGTCTTCGAAGTAGGTTGCGCTCGACTGCGTTTCCAACTTTTCCTGAGATGATTACCAGAATTTTGCCGCCGGGAATATTTTGAAGATTGTCACTTATTAAAAGTTTTAATCCGGGAGTGTAAAAACTTTCCCGGATTAATTCGAAAGCTTGAGAAATTTCTTTTTTGTGAAAAGAAAATAATTGATTAAATTTTAGACTGCTAATCGCTTTCTACCTTTAGCTCTTCTTTTGTTAATTATTTTACGGCCGTCTTTGGTAGCCATTCTTTTTCTAAAGCCGTGTTTTCTTTTACGTTTGATTCTACTTGGTTGGTAAGTTATTGACATTGTAACCTCTAAATTACGTAATTTATGAAATAAAAATTTTTATATTTTAAGTCGTATTTTAGCGCATAAAATTTACAAAAGCAATCTGGTTTTTTAACAGTTTTCTTTTTAATGCTACTAGTGAATTGTAGGTAATTACTAATCCCAATACTATTAAGGCTCTTTCAAGTGCGACTACAGGGATCAAATGGAGCCAGTAAGCGCTAATTGTAGGTAGGCTATAAAGCCAGAAAATACTACCTGCTGCATGTGCTACAAAAGTACTGCTTAAAGATGTTAAAAGGGTGGATTTTTTGCCTACAAAATAAAGTACGATAGGAATAAACCAGTAAAAAGAGTATGGAATTGCATTTTGACCAACCGGGTGAATAGCAAATAAAATTATAGCGACAAGTGGAAGAGCAACTCTAAGTGAAAAATCGATTGTTTTTTGATACTTTAAGTTGGTAAAAATAGAGTATCTAAAAGTTATAGCTGCAAGTAGTGATGGGATTCCAAAGGTAATAAAATACAGAGGAATTTGGCCGCCTTTTGCTAAAAATAAGCATAAAATAAGTGCTAGTTTTATAGTTATAAGCCTTTTGATGTTAAAAAAAGCTCCAAGTGCTGGAAATAAAATTGAAACTAAAATCATTAAGTTCATAATTGTTCCTTTTTGTTTAAATTTGGTTATTTATTTTTAATTCTTCGTACAAAGCTAAACTTACTGGAAAATGTGGTTTGGCAAGATCTAGCATAGATTGAGAGTATTGTTGAATTTCCCATTGAGCATGTTTATCTAGTCGCAAGCTCAAAAAATGCATGAGCGATACCAAATTGCATGTAAAAATGAATTCTGTGTAAGTGCAAAGTGGCAAAACGCAACGCGCAAGTTCGCGGGCAACTCCGTTTTCAAGTAGTTCTTTATAAGTGTTTGCGCTTGATTCTATAGTTTTTTTGTATTGTGCAAGCAGCTCTTTTTCATTTTTTAATTCTGCAGCATTAGAGCCTTGTTTATTCACAGCATCGGGAGTGCGCAGCTTCTGTGGAACGTAAAAATCTAGAGGGCTAACCGAATATCTTCCGCTAATTTCGTTATAGCTTACACCGACTCTATGGCGCATCCACTGTCGAACTACAAAAAGAGGCGCTTTTATTTTAAAACTGATTTGGTTGTGTTCGAACGGACTTGTATGTTTGTTTACAAGTAGATATTTGATAAGTTTTTCATCTCGGTCTGTTATTGTTTCGCTTTGATGGCCATAGCAAACTCTTGCTGCATTGACTATATCAAGGTCGTTACCGCTGATTCTCACTAATTCGACAAGACTTAAATTATCTTTTAGTGGATCTAATTTTTTATGCATAAAAATCCTTTTTTACACGCAAGGAAGAGTTACACCTGTTTGCTTCATATATTTGCCTTTTCTGTCGGCATAGGAAACTTCACACTCTTGAGTTGCTTCAAAAAATATTACTTGAGCGATTCCTTCGTTTGCATAAATTTTGGCTGGGAGGGGGGTTGTATTTGAAATTTCTATTGTTACATGTCCTTCCCATTCAGGTTCAAAAGGGGTTACGTTTACGATGATTCCGCATCTTGCATATGTTGATTTACCAAGGCAGATGGTTAAAACGTTACGTGGAATTTTAAAGTATTCAATGCTTCTTGCAAGCGCAAAAGAGTTTGGAGGTACGACGCAGACATCTTTTTTGATATCGATAAAAGACTCAGGAGTAAAACATTTAGGATCTACGATAGAGTTAAAAACATTGGTAAAAACTTTGAATTCATCTGCTACGCGAATATCATATCCATAACTTGAAAGTCCAAAGCTGACAATTTTATTTTGTCCTTGTGTTTCTGATTGTCTTACTTGGCGGTCTTGAAATGGATGGATCATGCCGTGCTGTAGAGCCATTTGGCGAATCCATGAATCAGGTTTAATGCTCATTAAATTTCCTTATTTTTTTAATTTAAAAAATATCCAGATAATTTTAACATTTTAAATCTGAATTAATATTTTTTTATCATTTTTATTATCTAAAAGTTAAAAAATATTGAATTTACTTATAAAACTGCGAAAATTAGTAAAAAACACCCTTGACATTCTATTTGAAATATATAAGATAGGTTATATGTATAAAAAATTATCATCTGAAAATTGCAAATTTGCAATTTTTATCAAATTTATTGTAAAAAATCATCAAAATATGCGAAATTATAAATTCAAGACAATTAAGCTTGAACAGTTTTTTAGGGGGAGTAATAAAATATGAAATTTAAAAATCAAATAAAAGCTATTATTTTCGACATGGATGGAACCATTTTGGATTCTGAACATGTTTGGGGTGAAGCTATAAAATCAGTTCTTACAAATCATAATGTTATTTTAAACCCTCATCATGAAGAAGTTGTTTTCAAAAAAATGTCCGGCACTAGCTTAGAGGCATGTTTTAAACAACTTAAAGAAATGTTTAATTTGTCAAAAAGTCATATTGAACTTATGGAGGAATGTAAAAAACATTCAGCTTCAGAGTTTGCTAAAGGTGTAAATTTCATTCAAGGTTTTACATCTTTTCATATGCAGCTTCAGTCTTATAATATCCCATCTTGTATAGCAACCAATTGCGATCCTGACACCTTTGTAAAAATTGAACAAAGAATGAAATTATCCAATTTTTTTGGTAATAAGATGTTTAATATATCACATGTAAAAAACCCAAAACCATCTCCAGAACTTTTCTTATACTCAGCGGAACAATTAAATGTTAAGCCGCATGAATGTGTGGTTTTTGAAGATTCACTTTTTGGGTTTAAAGCTGCAAAAGAAGCTGGCATGAAATGCATAGGTATTAAAAATGATAAAAATACAGAACTTTTACATCATGTCGACCATGCGATTGATAACTATGATTTCGCAAAAGAAATATTAAATAAGATAGCTATGGATATTTTGGAAAATTCTAAAAAAATTAAATAATTATCTAAATTGAGCTCGCAGGTTGCGATACATTTTTGTTAAAACAAAAACACTCTCCGCGGGCAGATCAAAACTAAATTACCGTCCCTAGTGGTTTTTTAAAAAATATAATTTTTGAGTTAATTGTATCGAGGGACAAGTTTTTAAATTATTGCGTTAACTATTTTCAATTTTTAAATTGAAGTAGTTGGCGCAATTTTTTTTTAAAGGAGTTTAGATGAAAATTAGATTGTTTGTCTTAATTATAATGTTCTATAGTACAAATTTAGCGTGTCTAAATAAAACGGTTTTAGAGCAGCTTGCGATAAAGAAACCAACTGAGTGGTCTGAAACCGTTAAAGGTGTAAAGAAATTTTTGAATACTAACAAAAAAGTTGTAGCTTTAACTTTGGATGCATGTGGTTCTGCAGGCGATAGCTTAGATAATCGAATTGTTGATTTTTTAATTAGCAAAAAAATACCTGTTACATTTTTTATTACGACTAAATGGATTTTAAAACACCCTGAGCATTTTAAACGATTACAGCAATATCCATTTTTCGATTTTCAAAATCACGGCTCACTCCATAGACCTTGCTCAATAAATGGAAATTCCGTGTACGGTATAAAAGGTACTGAAAATATAGAAGAAATAATTGAAGAAGTAGAAGATTCGGCCGTTATGCTTGAGAAATTAATTGGTCATAAACCTAAATTTTATCGATCAGGAACTGCGTTTTATGATGATGTTGCTGTTGAAGTTGTGAATGAATTAGGGTATGAAGTTGTAGGTTTTGATGTTCTTGGTGATAGGGGGGCAACTTTTTCAAAACAAGAAGTAATTGCTGCATTTTCTACCGCTAAAGTAGGTTCTATAATAATTGCCCACGCAAACCGTCCGGAAAGAGATTCTGGGGAAGGTATTCCTGAAGCGATTGAGAATTTAATAAATTCGGGCTTTAGTTTTGTTAAGCTTAGCGATTATGAATTATGCTAAATAAATGGTTTATAGAATTCTTGTGGTATTTTTTTATTTAAGGAATTTTAGATGAAAAAGTTTATTTGGATTTTTTCTTTTTTGGTAATTTCTTTAATTGTTTATAATCGATTTTTTTATATTGATACACAGTCGCCGCAAATTATTTTACAGACAATGACGCTTCGTGAAAAAATTGGGCAACTTTTTATGACTAGCGCTATTTCTTATCCTGCAGAAAATCCATTTGATAAGGTCACAATTGAAAGATTGATTAAGGAATATAATATAGGAGGTATAATGTTTTTTTCTGGAACTCCTGTAAGTCAGATTAAAATTTCAAATTATTACCAATCTATTTCTAAAATTCCACTTTTATATGCTCAAGATTGTGAATGGGGACCATCAATGAGACTGATAAATGTAATTAAATTCCCTAAAAATTTTACACTTGGTGCGCTGCGGGATAATAGTTTGATTTATAAAATGGGTATGGAAATAGGACGACAATGCAAGTTGCTTGGAGTTAAGCTCAATTTCGCGCCAGATGTTGATGTGAACAATAATCCTCAAAATCCGGTCATTGGTATTCGTTCTTTTGGTGAAGATCCTATTGTAGTTGTGGCTAAAGCATATGAGTATATTCAAGGTATGTTGCAGTACGGAGTTATGGCTTGTATAAAACATTTTCCAGGTCATGGAAATGTTGTGTTAGATTCGCATTTAGATCTTCCAACTGTTTTTTCTTCATACAATGAGATTCAAAATATGGAGCTTTATACTTTTCGAGAACTTTTCAAAAAAAATGTTTTTTCTGTTATGACAGCACATTTGCATATTCCAGCTCTTGATTCAAATTCAAATTTGCCAACATCTCTTTCTCCGTTAATCGTTACCGATTTGTTGCAAAATCAAATGGGATTTAAGGGATTGATTATAACAGATGGACTTAGAATGGGTGGTATTAGGAAAACGTTTAATGCGGGTGAAACTGCTGTTAGAGCATTTTTAGCAGGTAATGATATTTTGCTTTTTTGCGATTTATTGAATCGTTTTGGCGAGCCGCCGCATCTAGATGAAAATATTGCAGATATAAAGCAAGGGGTAGATGCGATCGAAGTTGCTGTGAAAAATGGAACAATTGCAGAATCAGAAATTGATAGAAGAGTGCTTAAAATATTGTCTGCAAAACAATCTATTGGGCTTTTCAAAAATAGATTTGTCGACGAAAATATTCGGCCGGAAGAGTTTTACTCTCAAGGTGCCATGAAATTGAAACAGGATATTTTTGATAATGCTGTTACTTTGGTTAAAAATGAAAATCAAATGTTACCGTTTATCGCTGCAAAAGATAATTTAGTAGCATTTATTTCTTTGGGTTTGAAGCCTGGTAGCGAATCTATTTTATTTAAAAATTTAAATGAAAAAATGGTTTTATCAGATGTTCGAAATAGCGATACAGTGATAGTTGCTCTTTATGGATTAAATAATATATTTACCGATAATTTTGGTGTTCGAGAAGAAGTTTCAAAATTTATAGAATCTTTACATAGAGAAAATAAAAAAGTAATTTTGATTCTATTTGGGATCCCTTATGCATTGAAATTTTTTGGCAAAGAAGATGCGATTTTAGTCGCTTATGAACAGGAAGTAGAAGCGGAAATTGCAGCTGCAAAAGTGATTTTTGGAGAAATTGCACCAAAAGGTAAATTGCCAGTTACAGCATCAAAAGAGTTTGGAATGGGAATCGGTTTAAGTTTTTAAAAAGGAGATTTTTTATTATGTTTTATTATATTTATTCAGAGTTAAAACAAGGTTTTAAACTTGCAAGTCAAAGTCTTGAAATGAGTCTTAAAAATTGGAAAAAAGTAACAACTTTTAATATGGCTTTAATTTTTGCTTTTTTGGTGGTGGTTGCAATTTTTTTCTTGTTTTTTAAAGTTTTATCATTTGTGATTGATATTGAAAAAATAGAATTTATCTTATCAGGAATTATATTACTTATTTGTATTGTTTATTTTGTTGCAGAGTTGATTTTTTCCAAAAAGTTAGATGATGGGGAAAAGAACTTTTCTACGTTGGACGTTTTTGAATTGACTATAAAATTGTGTAAAAATAAAGAATTTTGGAAGTTAATGTTAATTATGATACTTGTAATCCTTAGCAGTGCGGGATTGCATATTTTAATGCAAAATACAAGTGTTATTTTTCCGAGGTTTTTGCTTTTTACTTTAATCATAACGGTATTATTTTTTTTAATAATAAATTTTTTTGCACTAAATTTTATTGCAAATTATTCTTTTCCTTATAAAAAATCTTTAGTCAGAGGCTGCATTGCTTTTAAAAAGAATTTGATTAAATTCTTAGGCATTTTAAGTTTTGTCTTTGTATTTTTATTTTGTTTAATTTTTTTAGGAACAATTTTATTTACTTTAGGATCATTATTAGTTCCTTCTGGTAAAGATCTGGTTAAAATGCTTGCTTTTAGTTTGATACCGATTGCTGCTATTTTTTTATTTGTGATTTCTTTTATTATTTTGGGTGCCAAATATATTCTTGTAATAAAAATTTGCAAATCAGTTGATACAGAATAATTGTTAAATTTATTGAAAAAGACACGGTTTTTGGCCGTGTCTTTTTTTTTTGACTTTTTTACTCTACTCTTAACAAATAGGTTAAATAAAAATTTAAAAGACTTTAGTAGGATTTTATGGAAAATCGAGATTTGATTTGGTTCAAAGAAATTCTTAAAAATCAGCAATTTGTTGAAAGGTTAAAGAAAATCAAATTGGTTATTACCGATGTTGACGGATGTTTGACCGATAACAAAATTTATATGCTTGCAAGAGGCGAAGAGGTTAAATGTTACAATGTTTCAGATGGTCTTGCTACTAAAAGAGCTTCAACAAATAATCTTTTGAAAATTGCATTATTGTCTGGGAAAAATGGAAAATCGGTTGAGCTTCGTGCTAAAAATCTTGGAATTCCACAAGATCTTATTTATTTGGGATATGAGCTTAATAAACTTGAAATGGTAAAAAAAATACAAGAAGAACAAAATGTGTCCAAAGAAGAAACTTTATATTTTGGCGATGATGTACCAGATATAAGTGCCAAAGATGGTGTTTCGCTTTTTATTTCACCTTCAAATGTGATGTTTTACATTAGACCTCATGCAGATTTGATAATTCCAAAAGAAGGTGGAAGCGGTGCTTTTAGATTGCTTTTGGACCTTGTTTTGTTTGTACAGAAAAAGCATTTTGCACAAAATTTAATCGAAGATATTTTAGAGAGCTAATTTAAAAATGAAAAAATATATTATCTTTTTACCTGTTTTTATTTTATTAATTTTTGCTTTTGTGAAATACAGATCAATAAATAAAAGTAATGAAATTATTCAAAATAAACAGCAAGAAGTTAATGAGGTTGTTGTAACAGCTAAAGATATTTCTCTAAAAGAGTTAAATCCACAATCTTTAAAAGGGTGGCAGATAAATTCTAAGAGTGCGCAATTTTATAAAAATCAAAATGAGATCGTTTGCAAAAGCGTTGCATGCAATTTGCTTACAAAAGATGATCAAGCAGCTTTTTTAAATTCTGATAAAACTGTGATTAACTCCAAGACTAAAGATATTTTTATGCAGGGAAATATTAATGGTAGCTTCAATGGTATATCACTTTTGGGTGAAACATTTAGCTATAAATTTGATAAACATATTATTTCCAGCAAATCTGATGTAACGCTGAATCATTCTAATTTTCAGTTGAAATCAAAAGAAACTTTTATAGATTTAAAAAACAAGAAAATTGTTTTATCTGGAAAAGTTGAGACTAGTTTCAGCATGCTCGGCAAGCAACGATAGCCATAACGTTTTCAGGTTTAAGAGGCAAGATAACTTTCGCGGCGCTTTTAAGTGTCGAACCACTAGTGCAAAGATCATCTACAAGCAGTATCTTTTTATCTTTTATCAATTCATTTGGATTTTTAAAAAAGAAATTTTTAATCGTGAATGCATTTTTGACGTTCTCTTCTTTTCGGTCGCCTGAAAGTGTTGATTGGAAAAATGTTTTCTTTTTGCGTTTCAAAAGCTTAAGCATTGGAATTTTTAAATTCCGGCTTAACTCTTTTGCGATTAATTGTGATTGATTAAATCCTCTTTTGGAAAATCGCGTCCAGTGGAGAGGGACAGGTACGATAAAATCAAATTCAAAATTTTTTACAGTGCTGAATTCTAAGATAAGTTTTGCAAGTTGTTTGCTTGCTATAACATCATCATAATGTTTTTTTAAAACTAATTTCTTTACTGGAGGGTTATAAGCAGCAGCCGCAAGAACGCGGAGTGAATGTTTTTCTGTAATTTTAAGATTTATAGAGGTTACGTATTGGACAGATTTTTTGCATTCGCTGCAAAAAATAGAATCATGCAATATTGGTACATTGCATTCAGCGCAAAATTTGGGATAAAAAACATTTAAGATATTAAAGTTTTGTAAAAAGTTTTTGAGCATTTGTTAACCGGCATTGCAAGCCAAAATTATAGATAAAATTATGTTAATGAAACCGCCAAAGATAATGCTAATCAAAAAGTGTCCAGATGCTTTTGGCAGTTCTTCTATTTTTTTGAAAATATCGATTAATAAAATTATTGGCTGGAAAAGTATTAATAAAAAGTATATTAAAAATCCAAGAATTATTAGTTTCCAATTAGCAAGTGCAAAAGGAAATCCTGCGAAAGCGATTATAATACTTATTGTTTTTAAAACGATTAAAACAGAGATGTGTTTTTCGCCTAATATTTCGCTAGCTTTTTCTAAAATTATAAAAATAAAGAAAAAGAATATGACGGTTGAAAAATAGAAAAAGTTTTCAGAAAAATGATTGATTAATCTGCCCACTAAAATTATCGGAATTCCAAGTAAAGAGGCTAAAATGCCGCTACCAAAATGTTCACCCATGTAGTTTAGGGTTGCTATTTTATAGCAAATATTTTTAAGACTCATTTTTAAATCCTTCTTTTAGCTCTCGTGCAAAGATTATAAATAATCCAACAAATATAAATGTATCAGCGAGGTTAAATGTTGGCCAGTGGTATGTCTTTACGTATGTATCTATAAAATCTATAACTCCATGGTGAACAAATCGATCTAAAATATTTGAAAGAGCTCCTGCTAATACTAAAATTTCAGGAGTTATATCAAAGTTTTTTTTATATCTCCAAAATAGGTAGGTTGCAAAAAATATTGATATCAAAATTATGATTGAAGAAACGATTAAAAATAGGACTGTTGAATTTGAATTAAAAGTTCCAAAAACTATTCCGCGATTAAAAATTAGACTTAAGTTTAATCCGGGGAATATGTTTATTGAATTGTTAATAAGATTTTTAATCGCCCAAAGTTTGGAAATTTGGTCTATTAAAAAAACGGAAGTAAATAAAGACAAATATAAAAAAAACTTTTTTTTCATCAGTTTCCTTTTAGCGTAAGTTTAATCCTTTTTGTTCCATTAATTTAATGGCTTTTTGTCGCACCGCTTCAATTTCTTCTTTTTCTAAAGTTTTTTCGGAACTGTTTAGTAGTATTCTAAAAGCAAGCGCTTTTTTATCCAGCCAATCTGATTTTTCAAAGAAATCGATAAGTTTTACATCAGTGACTAGAGGATCTATTTCTTTTAAGGATTTTTCAATTTCACCTGCAGATATGGTAACTGGAACTATAAAACTTAAGTCGAAAGATGATTCTTGAAATTTTGAAAGGGGCGAATATTTTATTTCTTTAGATTGAGTTGTTAATAAAAAGTCACCGTCGATTTCAAAAATAAACGCTTCACTTTGTGGAATTGTTTCTAAATTGGCTAAAACCATCTTATCAGCCATTCCTGCAAATCCGATTACTTTATTTTCATAATGGATTTCTGCTGTTATGTTTGGATTTAGGGCAAAAATATTTTGAGATGATTTTTGCCATGAAACTGTTAAGCCTAAAATTTCAAACATTTTGCTAAGTTGATATTTGAATTCGTAGAAGTCGACCGGTTCTTTTTTGTGAAAGAATATTCCAGCAAGTTTTTTTTGTTCTATTGGAGCATTTTGATTATCTATTTTCCACGTTCTACCAAATTCGAAAAAATAAAGTTTGTTTTCTATTAAAATATTTTCTTTTATGTTTTTTAGTAGATGTGGTATCAGCGTGGTAACTAGTCGTTTGTTATTTTCAGAAACGGGATTTAAAACTTCTACCGTTTTTACTTTTTCTGATGGGTTAAATTTGATTTGTGATAAGAACTCTTCATCAAACATTGCATAGTTTTGTTGTTCGATCATGTTTGCGCTGCTAGATAAATAGTTTTTGATTTTTCGTAGTTTTAGAAGTGGTGTTAAATCGTATTTGTTTCTAAAAAAGATAGGTTGGGTAGGTGTAATTTTTTCGAAACCATAAAAGCGAACAACTTCTTCTAAAATATCTTCTTTTTCTTTTATATCTTTGGCAGCTCTAAATGATGGAACTTCAATTTGATATAAATCATTTTTGATTTCTATTTTAAAACCTATTTTTTCTAAGTTTTTAATTACCAACTCTTTGCTGATGCTAAATCCAGATTTGTCTTCTAAATATTGATGAGATAGGGAAATAATTTTCTTTTCTAAAGGTTTACCAACGACAATCACAGGATCGGTTGCTTCATATTTTAAATTTATCTGTTTTGCTAATTTTAAAAATCTTAAAGTTGCTGCAGTTATTTGATTAGGATCTAAAGTTTTTTCAAATCTTGCAGAGCTATCAGTTCTTATTTTATGTCGAACTGCAGTTTTACGAATTGTGGCTGCTTCAAAGTGGGCTGATTCTAAAAATATAGAATTTGTTTCTTTACAAATTGAGGCATATTCTCCGCCCATAACGCCAGCAAGAGCCATTGCTTTTTCACTGTTTGCGATAACAAGATCTTCACTTGTTAATGTTAATTTATTTTCATCGAGCAATTTTAGAGTTTCGCCATTTTTTGCCATGCGAATTATAATTTTTTTGCCTAATATTTTAGAACTATCAAAAGCATGCATAGGTTGTGACCAGTCAAGCATTACATAATTGGTTAAGTCGATTATTGAATTAATTGGTTTTGTTCCAACTTTTAGTAAACGACTTGCCAAAAATAAATTGGAAGGTTTGTTTTCGATCTGTTTTATATGAAGTCCTGAAAGTCTATTGCAAGCTTTTGTTGCTTTGTTTTCGATAGATATTGTGCTATGAGCGTGATCGTCGAATTGTTCGATTTTATGTTTTTCTAAAAGCTTATTTTCGTCATGGATAAATTCTAAATCTAAAAATGCTGCGATTTCTCGTGCGAATCCTCTATGTCCCCACATGTCTGGACGGTGAGTTATTGATTTATTATCCACTTCTAAAATTATATCTTCTGTTTCTATTTCTTTTTTCCAATTTTTTATTATTTCTTTATCCGTTGCATCGAAAGCAGGAAGGTAACCATCGCGCTCTGCAGATAAATCTTTGAATGTTGCAAAATCATTTGTTTTTAAATTAATAAGGAAAAAGCAGTTTTGATGGTTTGATGTATTATGGCATGGACTGAATTTGTTGAGATTGATTGAGATTTCTTTTTTTAAATTAGCAGCAAGGAGGGTAACTTTTTGATTATCGATAGACTTTATAGTAGCGGCTTCTAAATCTGATAAATCAATTGACAGGTGATGAAAGTTTTCTATTTCTGCCGTTTTTTGATTGAATTGTTCAATCAATTTTTTGATATCATTTTTTTTCCAATCAGAATTGATATGATCAAAAATCCAAGAGATAGAAACTTTCATGATTTTCTCACCATTTTTTTATAAAAATTTAAACAATATTTTTATTACAAGTTACAATTAAAAATGCCCCAAAATAGCTGTATCGTCAAATATTTTCTAGTAAAAAATCTTTTATCATTTTTGTTGAGTTACTGATTAATTTTGTGACTTCAATTTCTTCAATAGGAGAAAAATTTGAAAGCACATATTTGGGAACTTCATCCTTGTCGGTAGGTCTATCAACTCCAAAATAAAATCTCCAAAAATCACCACCGATGGAACTTATTATTGATTTTAACCCATTGTGTCCTTTGGAGCTTCCATCAAATTTTATTCCGATTTTGCCTAATTTTTTTTCGATTTCATCATGGATTACCAAAATTTCTTGTGCATTTATTCCGCGTTTTTGTAAAAAAGATAAAACTTTTCCAGAATTATTCATAAATGTTTGCGGTTTTATTAAATAAACGTTTTTGCTGGGAGAGTATAAAAAACCTTCATTATTATTTTGCGAATTTAATCGAACTTCTGCAAAATCCAAATTTTCTGCAGGCTTCCAAGAGGCATCCAGTTCTTCTGCCAGTTTTTCGATAATTCTAAATCCGATATTGTGCCGGTTTTTAGAATATTGTGATCCTGGATTTCCAAGACCAATAATTGCTTTAATATTTATTTTTTCATTGTTTTTTAACATATTTATTTACACTTATTTTTAGATTTTTTTAGAAAAATGATTTTAATTGTTTGACTAAAAGATCATTAATCGAGGTTATAAAAAATTTTGAACTTTCCGCTCTTGATACAGGTAATACAGAATTTGTTGTTACAAATGTTTCGAAGTTACTGTTTTGGATTAATCCCAAAGCGTTATTTGATAAAATTCCGTGAGAAAAACAGCCTATTATTTTTAGAGCTTTGTGTTTTAGTAAAATATTACATGCATTTATTGCCGTCTGTGCCGTGTCTATAATATCGTCTATCAAAACAACGGTTTTATTTTCGACGGTTCCATTCAGTTTTACGGCAACAGGGTGGTCAGGACCTATTCTTTTTTTTGTTACATGAACAAAATTTAAATTTAATTTTTTAGCAATTCTTTCAACCCGATTAACTCCTCCTGCGTCGGGGGATGCCAAAATTAAATCATTTTTATTTAAATAATTTTGTGAAATAAATTCGATCCAAAGTTCATCCAATTTTATTTCATAAATAAAATTTTTGTAAAATTCTAGCGTTATTGGTGAATGAATATCACAGACAAACATTTTATTTACACCGATTGATTTTATGACCATTAAAAATGTTTGAAGCAATCCTAAATCTTGGTCTGAAAACCCCTTTTCTTGGCGAGAATATGGTAAGTAAGGTATTAATAAATTTAATTCAAAAGTATCAGTTTTTTTTATAGCGTTTAATGTAAAAATTAAATCCAGGATCTGATTATTTATAGGGTCATTTTTATAAGAAAATTGGTGAACAAACAAAACTTGCTGATCTTTGAATGATGGAAACTTTTTTAAATTTAAATTGGTTTCGCCATCTTCGAAGTGACTTTTTTTTAATAATGTTAAATTGGCCGAATATGATTTTGCTATGAAGGATGCAAGAAGGCTACATTCTTCATAAGCCACTATTTCTGTAATCACAATTTATCTCCTTAAAACCATCTAAAAAATTTTCGAATAAAAGATTTTTTAGTAGTTTTTTCTTTTTCAAGGATAGATTGCAACTCATTAGCTAATTTGACCATTTTTGGTAGTTTTGATAAGGAAATTGTTAATCGTTTCCATTCATTAAATTCGATAGCGGGCATTCCGGCAACGATTGCACCATCTTTTAAATCTTTTAGAATTCCACTTTTCGAAATAATTTTTACGCCATTTCCAATTTTTATGTGATCTTTTATTGCTACCTGTCCACCGATTTGACATCCCATTCCGACAGTTGCTCCGCCAGCTATTCCTGTTTGTGCAATGATTGCAGTGTGGGCTCCAATTTTTACATTGTGTGCAATATGAACAAGATTATCTAATTTTACCCCATCAGAAATTATTGTTTCATCAAATGCTGCTCTATCGATACAACAATTGGATCCAATTTCTACATGATTTCCAATTCGCACGATTCCGATTTGCGGAACTTTCCAAAGACCATTTTTTCTAGGTTTATAGCTATACCCATCAGAACCTATAACTGATCCACTATGAATAATTGTATTATTACCGATAATGCATCGGTCTAAAACTTTTACCCCAGGATAAAAAATAACATTTGTACCTATTTGGCAATTTTTACCGATAAAAACATTACTATGAATTATAGAATTTTCACCGATAGAACAGTTTTCTTCTATAGTTGCAAATTGTTTGATAGTGACATTTTGTGCAATTTTTGCTGTTTTGTGAATGCTTGCAAGTGGTGAAATTTCACAAGAACAATTTTTGTGTTCAATGAAATTTGTTAATTTTTGAAAAGCTGCAAGAGGATCTGAAACGATCAAGAAACTTTTTTCTGGAGTCCATGCCTTGCTTGCTATGATTAATTTTGCGTTGCTTTTTTTTATCAAATCAAGTGACAGTGGATCAAAAACAGAAGCATCTTCATGATCTAAGAAAATAGATAAATCATTTTCGGACGCTGTTTCAAGCGATTTAATTTCTTCTATCAAAAAATTAGGATCGAGGGTTGTTGTACCCTCGATCAAATTTGACAGCTCATTAATTGTTAAATTAATTTTCATAAAGCTTTATTTTTAATGGGTTGCAGGTTTAGCAGTTTTAGCTTTTTTTGCACTGTATTCACTATCAGCCATTTCTGTTACTTTTGCAGTTAAATCTATTTCAGGAGCTATATCAAGTACAGCATCGGAACGCGTATTTAAAAGAATGCTACCTTTTGCTTCTCTAAATAATGATCGAGCAATTTCTTCATGTTTCATAGAAATTATTTGAAGCTTTGTGTTGTGTTCTGCTTTAAGATCTTCTTCTTTTCCTGTTCCAAGCCTGTCTAGTTGACGCATTTCTCTGTTAAGATCTGCTTGTTTTTGAATAAATGCTTCAGGTGTTAATAAATTTGCTTTTGCTTGGCTTTCGAATGCTTTGCCTTGTGCTTGTATTTTTTGAGCTTTGTCTTTGAGTTCTTTTTGAGCTGTTTCCTTCTTTTTTTCAAGTTGAGTTTCAACATCGCGAGCTTCTTGGCTATTTCTAACTGATGCTTCTACATCAAATCCATAAATTCCTGTATTTGCACAGATGAAAGAGCAAGTTAAAAGTGTTGAGCTTGCAAGACCTAAAATTAGTTTTTTCATATCTAAAATCCTTCTTTATAATTTTAAAACTTATTTCATCATTCTTCTAAAAAAGAAGCAAAAATAGCATATATTCTTTAAAAGTTATCGTCAATTTCGAATATCACTAAATATTTAAAATATTTCATCAATTGTCTTTTTTATATCCATTAAACTTACTGAAGTTGTAAGTACTTTATATAAATCCTGATCATATTCACGAGTTTTTATAACTATTGGCATTGGTACAGCATGTCCCATTAGAAGCGCTTGTTTTTTTGTATCTAAAGTTGCAAGGACGCCTCGTAATTCTGAAGAATTTGAAGTTCCGCAAAGAACTGATTGAATATCTTTTTCATCGCTGAGTAGGGCAACTATTTTGGTGCCGATTTGTGACATTATTTCTTGGTCAATTCCGGAAGGTCTTTGATCGACTATAAGTAATGAAACATAATATTTTCTCATTTCACGTGCAATGATACCAAAAATAGTTTGTCTTGCGGTTTGAGGATTTAAAAATTTATGAGCTTCTTCGATGGTGATTACAAGTTTTTGTGGTTCATGTTCTTTTTGCATAGAGGAGAGAAATTTTTCAGTTTTTTTTACATAAACTTCATGAATTCTTCGCGTAATAATGTTTGAAACGAGTAGATAGCAAAGCATCGATGCATGAGTGCCAAATTCTAAAATTACGTTTATTCCTCTGTCTAAATTTTCTAAAAGTTTATTGATAACAGATTCATCAACTTTTTTTTCTGTTAAAAAAGGAAAACTTTCAAGGCGGCGGAGTTTTCTGTAAAGAGCGCTGAGCGATTCGGCATGAGCTCCTATTTCTTCCGCAAATTCTTTTAAGCAATCACCTTTTGATAAAAGGACTGAAAGCCATTGATTTCTGTATTTGCTTGAAATTAAATATGCAGCTTCGATAGCAGTTGGGTGCAGATTTAATTCATCCTGAAGAGACATAACATCATCAACGCGGATATCTTGATAATTTAATAAAACTTCGACGTCTGGATTTCCGCCACGTCTTCGAGTTGAGGTTGGATCTAGGGAGAAAATAGAAACTTTATTAGGGAATAATGTTTTTAAACCTTTAACAAAAGATTCGCCGCTTCCTTCTTTTCTTGCTTGAAGTCCATATTCACTATGCATATCAAAGATCAAATTAACTGCTTTTTCATTTTTTATTAAAGCTGCAAGTATAAGCCTGGTGAAAAAAGTTTTTCCTGTTCCTGTTCGACCAAAAATTCCATTACTTCTTTCGACTAAAAGATCAAGATTTATACAAACTGGTGTGTTCATATCAAGTGGGGTTCCTATGTTGAAATATTTATTGCTTATTTGTTCATCACCAAAAATATCATAAACATCTTGCTGCGTTGCTTCATAAACCGGCGTAAAATGCGGAGGAACAGTTTTTACAGGCATACGATTTTTTGCTTTGTCGAGCATAAGCATCGGTCTTAGTTGGACCGTGGCATAAATATCTCTTTTTTTTAGTTGATCTAGTAGAAGCGATTCTTTTTCAGATGGTGGAAATAGTAAAATATCGGGGTTTGTTACTTTTAGTTCCAGGTTGGTTATAAGTGAAAAAAACGTATAATTTTCTCCAGGTATTGAGATAAATTTTCCTGTTTTTATGTTTTCGATAGCACATGCCGGTTCGAGGCGCATTGTCAAACCTTCGATAAGCGATCCAGATAGAATGTGTCCAATCTTTTTTTTCATATTTTTCTTTTAGCTGAGATGGTTGTTAATAATTCTAATATTTTGATGTATTGTTCATCAATTAATTCTAAAAAAGAAATTTGTATGGTGGGCGTTAATGAGAGGCGATTTATTTTTATTTGATCTTTTTTTATACGATGAAATTGAAGAGCTAAAAAATGATTATTTAAGTTAAATGTTTTTTCTATTTTTGAAATAATTCTGTCAAATAAAATTGATGAAATATTTAAAAGATTAGATCTGTTATGTTTATATTTGTTTTGTAAAAATTCAAAAGTCATTTCAAATATTTCCAAATATTCAGTTGCTATACGTATGTAGTTATATTTATTTATTTTTGCATTTAACATGACATCAAAAATATAATGTCCTTGCTTGTCAGTTTCTTCAATATTTGCTTCATGATCTAAAAGTAATTTTAAAATATCCAAATTTCCAAGCGATGCTGCATAAAGAAGATAGGGCCTATGGTTTGTTAAGGGTTCGTTTATATCAAAATCTTCAGGAGAATTTGTGAAAAAAAAATTTAATTCTTGAATCTTATTTTCCTTGATTAATAGGCATAAGGTAGCTTCATATTTTGAGGCATTTAAAAAGGTAAAAGCTAGTAACAAAAACAATAAAATTTTTTTGAACATGATTTTCTTTTAATTTTTTAGTTATTTAAAATTTATAAAAAATTATAGGGATAAAATGACAAATGCAATGGAATAATTTTTTTCATGAGAGATTGATAAATCGGTTTTTATTTGGGGAATTGTTTTATCTATTTTTTCTTCAAACGATTTCCAATCTATTTTTAAAGTTGGAATATCCCAAGTTTCTAGTATTACCTCGACATGTTTTCTTGCGAATTGAAAAGAAAATGTTGTTGAATTTAACTTGAGGTGTATCAAAGTGTTACTTAAAGATTTAAAAAAAGCTTCTTTGGCTGCAAAACGAGATGCAAAGTATTGTTCAGTTTTTAAATTTGGATTAGCCATTAGAAAATTTATTTCTTCTGGCGAAAAGATAGAGGAGAGCTTTTCATCCGAGTAGCTTTTCCATTCTGAAAATCTACTATTTTCTACGATGTCGGTTCCTATTCCTAAAATCATTTTTATCCTTAATTTTGAATCAATTATTTTTAAAATGTAAAAAACTATAAAATAATATTTTACGTAGTTTAAGTTTCAATTTTATTTACTTTACTATTTTTAATTAATTAAAATAAAAAATCAAAATTTTGAAGTGAAGGAGAGTTTTTATGAAAAATCACTTTTTATATGCATTAATTTGTAGCATTGTTTTTAGTCTTAATGTTAATTGTGCGGAATTTAGAAGTTTTATAGGTTATTTCGCAGCTTTAATGCCGACTGAAGAATTTAATAAGCTTGCAGTTGAAAGAGAAAATTGTAAGATAGAGCCTTTTTATGATGAAGCTTTGGGCGAAGAAGCCGTTATTAAACTAAAAATGGAACTAGATGATTCTATTGCAGAACTTTCTGATTTAATCTCGAATTCAAAAGATTCTTTGATTTTGCAATTGCAAGATTTATTTTCTCAGATTCAAAAGAAGTCTACTTTTTTAAAGCAGCAAGGCTTTGATTCTTTAATTATCATTAAATACATAATTCCTTATTTTGATGAGATTACAAAGTCATTTGATTCTTTAGATTTTTTTCTTTTGAGTGATGAGATGCAAAAGATTTTATCAAAAATGGAAAATATCAAAATTATGCTTGCAGCTTTAAATAATTTAAATCCGGATGCAAGCGAAACTACAAAATCTAAATTACTTGGGTGCAGCCTAGAATTAACCAAAACCCTTGTAGGTTCTATATCATCAATTTCTGATTATGCCTTAATACTATCAGCTATTTCACTCGATCTTGTAAAATCGAATGAATCTTATTGTGAAGAAAAACAAGATAAGTTAAGTAAAGATGCTTTTATAGAAAAATATAAACAATATAATGCTGATTTGAATACAGCTATGACAAAGTGGGGTGATTTGCTGCTACCTATAAAAAGCAAGATTTAAAAATTGTTTTTTTGGAAAATTTGATCAAAAGATCTATAAATTATTGCTTCTTGAATATGCTGTTTGTTTATCAATTCTTTATTATCAAGGTCTGCAATGGTGCGAGCGATTTTTAAAACTTTATGGTAGCCGCGCATGCTAAGGTGTAAAACTTCAAAAGCTTTTTTCAAAATATCTTCTGCATCTTTTTGTAAAACGCAATATTTTTCAACTTGATCTGAAGACATATGTGCGTTTTTTAAATTAGGGGTTCGTTTATTTTGAATTGTAACAGCTTTTTCAACTTCTAGGTAAATATTGCGAGATGATTTTTCGTTTAGAGCAGAAGATTTTAAATCTTCATACTTGATTGTTGGAACAGTAACATGTAAATCAATTCTGTCCAAGAGAGGACCGGATAGTTTACCCAAATATTGTTCTATTTGTTTCGAAGAACAAGTGCAATTTTTAGTTTTATCGCCAAAATATCCACAAGGACATGGGTTTAGAGCGACGACAAGTAAAAATGATGAAGGGTATTCGACCGCCGTATTTGCTCTGGAGATTAAAACTTTTTTATTTTCTAGAGGTTGGCGCAACACTTCAAGTGTTGGTCTTTTAAATTCTGTTAATTCATCTAAAAATAAAACTCCATTGTGGGCAAGACTAACTTCTCCTGGTTGAGGCATTGTCCCGCCGCCAACTAAACCTGCTTGAGAAATTGTATGATGGGGCGCGCGAAATGGTCTTGCGGCTAAAATAGAATTTTCTTTTAATTTTCCACAGACAGAATAAATTTTTGTAGTTTCTATAACATCATCAAATGTTAGTGGCGGTAAAATTGATGGTAATCTTTTGGCGAGCATTGTTTTACCAGATCCTGGAGGTCCTACAAATAAAATGTTGTGTCCACCAGCAGCTGCTATTTCTAGAGCTCTTTTTGCCTGCCATTGACCTTTTACTTGATTGAAATCAAGATCGATTGTTTTATTATTGATATTAAAATTGTTTGAATTACCTATGATTTTTTCTATATTTTTTTCGCCACGTAAAAAAGCAACAAGATCTACCAGATTATCAACACCTATTATTTCTAAACCGTTTATTAAACTTGCTTCTTTGATATTACCTTTAGGTAGAACTATTCGTTTTTTATTGTGTTGATTTATGCTATAGGCAATTGGCAAAACTCCTCGAACAGTTTTTATACTGCCGTCTAGTGATAATTCGCCAAGAAAAATTGTTTCATTTATAAAGTCGGATGAAAGTTTTATCAATTCACTTGCTTGCAGTATTGCTATAGCAATTGGAAGGTCAAATAAAACACCTTCTTTTTTTATATCTGCGGGAGCAAGATTGACTGTTATTAAACGTTGAGGAAGTCGTAAGCCGCTATTTTTTAATGCAGCTTTTATTCGATCTTTGCTTTCTTTGATTGCCTTGTCAGGAAGTCCGACGATATTGAAACCTAAAATCCCAAAAGCAAGATCTACTTCGACATCAACAAGATGCGCATCGATTCCAATAGTTGTTGCTGAAAATATTTTTGAATTCATAAATTTTGTCCCTTTGCCTAAAAATCCCCTTTATTTTACGCAAATTTTCTAATTTTGGTCCAAGTAGGTATAACATGCTTTTTTATTTTTGAAAAGATGGTTAATTTAAAATTTTGTTTACATGATTTTGTTTGTTTATATATTTTGTTTCTATTGTTTTTTATTAAATAAATGATTCAATTTTTTGTTAAAAGGAAACTTATGAATTTAAAATTGCTGTATAGTTTTATTTTCTTGTTTTTAATGCTGCAATTTGAAAAAATATTTGCAGACGTTTCTCATAATCTTCCTCCAATGACTTTTTATATATCGCTAAGTCAAAATGCCAACCCCAATATTTATGCATCATTAGTTTCGGAATTACAAAAAAATGGCAATTATAAAAAAATAAATTTTGAAAATCTATTCCAAACTAGTCTGCAAGGGGAAACTTCTATTGATCAAGCCAAATCCATATTTGAAGGTGCCATGGGGAACCTAAAAAGTTTCAAATTTTGGGTAGCTGCGACAGGAGCGACATTGTTATCTTCATATCTTTTAGTTTTATATAAATTGAAAAAAGCAGAATGGGTTTTGGGAAAAACTGATTTATGGTCTTTTTGGAAAAGTGAGAAAAATATTTTTGAATTAGCGTCAATGAACGAAAAAGAGTTTATAGAATTACTTTTATTTGAGATTCAAGCAAAATATACTTCGATAAATGCTGTAAATGATTATTCGACTCCTTTGGGCTTATTCTTTAAAAATATTGATTTAGAAGTTGAGAATATTGAAATGTATGTGTGGCTTTCTTCGAAAATTAAACAGTTACATCTTACAAAGATATTTCCAATTGATGAAAAAATAATTTTAGGATCTGCGGACAGAATTAATAAACTTACTTTTCTGAGATCTAAAATTTGGAACTGGATTTCAAAACAGAAAGCTGTGAATAGTTTAGAAAGTTTGTAATTAGCAAGAGGTAGTGATGAAGGTTGTTGATTTAACGGGTGGTTGTATATTTCCAGAACATGCTGAAAAATTAAAAAAATATGCAGTAAGTTATGAGGTTTATAAAAATGTTCCCCATGATGACAAAGAGATTTTGAAAAGAGTAGGGGATGCAGATATTTTAATTAGTTTTTTGATGCATATTTCTGCTTATGTGATTGATAATGCTCCTAATTTGAAACTTGTTTCTCTGGGTACTACAGGGTTTGATGATGCAGACTTATATGCTGCAACGAAAAAAGATGTAAAAGTTTGCTATGTTCCTGGATATGCGACAAATGCTGTTGCGGAACATACAATCGGGTTAATGCTCAACGCAGGTCGTCTTGCTTTTAAATCTATGCTTGATCTTAAGGGCGGAATTTATGATCACTGTAGGTATAGAGGAAAAGAATTAAAACAAAAAACTTTGGGTATTTTAGGATTTGGAAAAATTGGTAAAGAAGTTGCTAAAATAGCACAAAATGGATTTGCAATGAAAATTATTACATATGATGTAGGGTCTTCGCGAGCCGATTTTGAAAATATTTTAAAGCAAAGTGATTTTATATCTATTCATTTGCCGCTAACTCCACAAACCAAGCATATTATTAGTTTTAAAGAATTTAATTTGATGAAGGATGGGGTTGTCTTAGTTAATACTGCAAGAGGTGGAATTATAGACGAAAAAGCTTTGATAGAAAGCGTAAGGTCTGGAAAAGTTTTTGCAGCAGGGCTTGATGTTTTGCAAGATGAGCCTATGAGTGTGAAAGATCCTGTTTTTAATTATTCATCAATTTGTGTTACTCCTCATATTGCATATAATTCTGATGAAGCAATTTATAATCGTTCCTTGATGGTAACTGAAAATATAATTAGTTTTATTAATGGAAAACCTCAAAATTTAGCATGTTTGTAAAGGATAAAATAATGGCGAATATAGCGATAAGTGGATTTGGAAGAATTGGAAAAGCTTTTTTGAGAGCTTTGATAGCTGATGAATCTGTTCATAAAAAAATAAATGTTGTTGCTATTAATATTGGTCCTGCAAAGCCCGAAATGGTAGCATTTTTATTTAAGTATGATTCGATTATGGGGATTTTCCCTGGCAATGTTGAATACAAAAATGGTTTTCTACATATTGATGATTATAAAATAAAAATAATTGCAGAAACGGATCCACTAAAAATAGATTGGAAAAGTTTGGATGTGGATTGGGTTGTAGAATCTTCAGGACATTTTACGTCTAGGGAAAAAGCAGAGTTGCATTTAAAAGCAGGAGCTAAAAAGATTTTGATTACAGCTCCCTCAACTGGCGAAGATATTACAATAATTCCTGGAGTTAATGATTCTTCATATGACGCTAAAAAGCATTCGATAGTTTCGCTTGGAAGTTGTACAACAAATTGTTTTGCGCCAATTGTGAAAGTCATAAAAGAAAATTTCAAATTAAAATGCGGTCTTATGACAACAGTGCATGCTTATACAAATGACCAAGTTTTGCTTGATGTCGAGCATAAAGATCCAAGGCGAGCAAGAGCTGCTGCGCAAAATATTATTCCAACTAAAACAGGCGCAGAAAAAGTTATTGTTAAAATTTATCCGGAACTTGAAGGTAAACTGCAAGCAGTTGCTCTTAGGGTACCTGTTCCAAAAGTTTCCATCGTAGATTTTTCATTTGAAACGGGTGATTCTTTAACAACCGAAGTGATTAACAATGCTTTTAAAAAAGCTGCAGAAAGCGACTTGAAAAATATTTTGCAATATACCGAAGAGCCTTTGGTATCATCAGATTTTTCAAATAATCCACATTCTTGCATAATCGATGGTTTGATTACAAAGGCAGCTGGAAATATGGGGAAAGTTTTCGGATGGTATGATAATGAATGGGGTTACTGCGAAAGATTGAAAGATTTTCTAAAAAATAGCTAAAATTTATAGATTTAATTTTTCTAAAAACGTCAAAAAAGAGCGGAACATTAATATTCCGCTCTTTTTTCATTAAAAAGTTTAAAAATACGTATTTTATTGCGTAGCGGTTGATTTATTTTTTTTCCAAATTACAATTATGAAATATTTTTAAATAGTAATAATAACAATAATCATAATTATAGCGAATATAAGAGGAATTTAAGATGTTTTTTAATAATTTTAAGAAAATAATAAAAAGTTTTATATTATTGGCGATATTAAATGTTTATTGTTTAAATGCGCATCTTGCAGGCATAGTTAAAATTGAACCTTTGGATGAAAATAGATTTTTAGTTTATTTTCAGTTTTCATCAGAAAATCCGTTTAAATTTATTCCTGGTTTATATGTTGGGATATGTGATCCAAGATACCCTAATAATTCATTAGTATATTTTTATTTACCACAGGGAAATCCATATAGAGTTCCATATGGATGGTATATTACAAGTGTTTCGCGACCTGTAACGTTATCACATATTAGTGGTTTTCCTCGATATTCGGGTTTGGCACTCTATCCTTATTTTACTCTTTCTTCTGAATTAGTTGATTTTTTAAATAAAGAATTAGCATTGAGTAAATTAGTAAAGGACCATAAAAAAAGAGCATGCGATATTTTACAAGAAGAAATGGGAATATTTAGAGGCGAACATGAAGGCAGAGCGCAAAATATTTTATTAGATGAAGAGTCTTTTGCTTTTAGTGTTGCTACTGCAAAGCAGGAAGATTTATGGAAAAGGCAAGAAATTGAACAACAAGCACAATTTATATTGCAACAAGAAGCGCAGTTAAAAGAAGAAGCAAAGTTGAAAGCGCGAGAGGCTCTAGATAAAGACACTGTGCGTTACAGGCAAATTTGCAACAAGGCTGAGAAAAAACTAACAGAAGATGATGTTAATTTTCTTTTAGGCTATTCTCAAAATCCATTGTTATCGCTTATTTCTTTAAAAGAAAGACAAGAGGCTTGTGAAAAAGCTAAAAGATGTTGTGCAAAACTTCAAGCTAAGAAAGCCGCTGTAAAGAAAGAAGAAAAAACCGTTAATCCATCTCAAGATTCAAGTTCTTATGATGAAGCAGGGTCTTCAAAGCTGCTACAATCGTCTTTTGTTGATTCTCCAAAAGTCGGATTGCAGGGTTTGGCTGCAGATAAATCTTTAAGTGAAAAAGAAATAAAAACAGCAAAAGATGTTAAACTTGTAACATTGAAAAGTCAGATAAGAGAATGTTTAGCTAATTTAGATTGTTTATTTAATGAATACTATAAGTTTTACTATGGTTACTCTTATAGAGAAGTGTTAGATTTGAGAAATTTAGAACTTAGAGAAGGTTCTGTTAGAGAAAAGTTTTTTAGTAAAATTTCTATACCAAAGGAACAACGTGACGGTTATCAGAAGGCTAAGGTTAGCGGTAAAGAAGCTTTTGATGCTTTTTTGATGAAATATAAAAATACTCCTTTTATGGAAAGTTTTAATATTTTAAAATATTTTGATTTTGCAATTGAATTACAATTACAAGATTGTTTGGAAATTTCTAAATTATTAAGTGATTTTTTATCTTCGGATATAAAAGATATAGAGCAAGTAAATAATCTTTTAGAAGCGATCGCATGTTTTACTTGTGGGTATGCATATTTTTTAGATGAAGTTGTTTTGCAAGAGCAAATAAACGTAGTTAAAGATTCTTTTATTTTATGTAAGCTTTTCTTTAAAGGTGATCATAAAGAATTTTTGATGTATGTTCAAAATTTAGGTATTAAGGCAAAAAATTTGCATGATCTTTTGATTAAATATGCAAGTTTGTTTGGTTTTGATGTAAAAGATGTAATTTTAAAAGATTTAAAAATTGTTATTCCAGATAAAGGTTTTAGCAAGACTTATTTAAATAGATTTGATGGAGTTGAGTTATTTAGTTTTAAAATTTCTTGATAGTAATTAAGAACTAAGTTTAAAAAAGCCATAACAATAAAATGTTATGGCTTTTTATTTGGAGAGATATTATTTTTTAATATTTTACTTAGTTTAATTGAGATTAAAAGATTTTTTACTTCACAATTGTTAAAAGTTTCTTTACACTACCTAATAGTTTTTTAACTGGTCGGGCCCATAGCTCAGTTGGTTAGAGCAGTCGGCTCATAACCGAAAGGTCCCAGGTTCAAGTCCTGGTGGGCCCACCAAAATTTAAGAAGAGGAGCAAAATGACGGAGCCAATTTGGCAAACTCTTATTTCCCTTGTTGACATAGATAATCAAATCTCCTCAATTGAAAATGAAAACAAAGTTATCGATAACCAAATTCAAGAAAATCGTCACAAAATTCAAGAGCTCCAAAATTCATTATTAAATAAAAAATCGGAATTGTTAGAAAAGCAAAAAAAAGCAGATTTTGTAGAGCTTCAAATTCGTGAAATAGATCAGATAGAAGCTGAAAAAAAGAAATCTTTAGATTTAGTCAATGATCAAAAATCTTACGCTGCATTGCAAAAAGAATTATCCAATTTATCTTTTGAACGATCTGATAAAGAAGAATTATTAGTCGAAGCTTGGCGAGAGCTCGAAATAACTCAAAAAAAAGTAGAAGAAGAGTCTAACTTGCTTGAAGAACAAAATAAAAATTTTGAAAATAAATTTGGAGATTTTCAAAAACAAAAAAATCTTGTTTTAGAAAAAGTTAAAGTATTACTTGAAAAGCGATCTGAGATTGAAAAAACAGTTTTACCTATTTGGCTTTCTAAATATGAAAAAATGAGAAAACAAGTTCCAAATCCTATAGTTAAAATTTCAAATTCTTGTTGCAGCGCTTGTTATTATATGGTTTTAACTCAAGATCTTGCAAAAATTCTTAAAGGTTCCATACTTCCTTGTCGAAATTGTTATCGACTATTATATTTTGATCAGCATGAAAAAGATGAACCTGTTTTTTAAACAGTAAAGTATTTATGGAAAAACAATTATCTTTTTTCAGTAATCTTGCGAAAAAAGAAGAAATAAAATCTTCTAAAGAACCAATTAAAAAAGAAAAAATTTATTGGAAAATTTATACAGATGGAGCATGTCGAGGAAATCCAGGCTTATCCGGTGCTGGAATTTATCTAGAAAATTTGACAGGTAAAAAAATAAGCAAATGTTTTTATTTGGGTGAAAAAACCAATAACCAAGCAGAATATCTTGCTCTTGCATTAGCAATTTTTTTATTAAAAAGTGAAATGGTATCTAAGCCAGATCAGGAGCTGAAAATAACAATAATTTCAGATTCAGAGTTGCTAGTTCGACAAATAAAAGGGCTTTACAAAGTTAGGGATTTAACTTTAAAATGTTTAAAAAATTTAATTTTTTATCTACTTGAGGGGGTAGTTTTTGAAGTTAAGCATGTTTTGCGGGAAAACAACAAAAAAGCCGATGCTTTAGCAAACAAAGCGATTGATGAAAAGAAAGAAAAAATTCCATTAAAATTTGTGATGTTGCTTAAGCGATTCAATTTAACATTTTAACATTTTAAATATTTGTGTGTGGTCAATGATAAATACAAAAAAATATATTTCATTAATTATTATTTTATTTGGTTTTGTTTTAATTAATTTTGGTGCAGAAAATTTAAAACAAAAAGAACTTCAAAATGAATTACAACAAGATGAAGTTGCCCAAACAACAACTAAATCTGATAATTCGGATTATGGTGTTGATGAGTTAAAAAAAGAGTCTGTAAAAAGCGGCATCGCTTTATCAGATATAAAAATAAGAGTTTTATTGATGGATCAAGTTACATCCCAAAAAACTAATTATTTTTGTATAAAAGCTTCAAAAAATATTCAGATCCAAAAAGGAAATGAAAAAATATTACATAACCTTTTTAAGTCAGAAATTTATATTCAATATTCTGATCATAAAATTAAAATTTTAGATAAAAATTTACATGAGATCGAAGCTTTTAAAAATGAAAATTTTGCAGCTGTTACGCTATTGCCTGAATCTGATGATATTTTAAATATGAATGGAACCAAGTATGAAGGTTCACTAACTTTTTTAATTAATAAAGATGGTAAGATTCAGGTTATAAATATTTTGCGTCTTGATGATTATATTTATTCTGTTTTACATTTCGAATCTTTGCCTCATTGGTCAAAAGATCCAAACATGTTTGAAATGGCAAAAATACAAGCCATTATTTGTAGAACTTATGCAGTTTATCAATTGATTGAGTCTAGAAAAAGAAAACTTGCATATGATATAAAAAATAATAATTCACATCAAAATTATAGAGGAAATCATAATCATACTCATTTGCGTAATGCGCTTGTTGCGACTAAGGATATAATTGTTTCTTATGATAATAAGGTTGCATTGACTATGTATGATATTTGTTGTGGGGGGATAATACCTGGAAATATGAAATCTCCTAATTTTAAATCAGCTCCTTATCTTGCAAGATTTACTCCATGTACTTATTGTTGTAACTCAAAAGCATATAGTTGGGTTTGCGAGAGTAATGAAGATGAATTTTTGAGGCTTTTGAAATTAAATTCAAATAATGGTGATGAAATTGGTAAAATTGGAAAATTACTTGATGTTAAAATTGTTAACAGGGATAAAGCTGGAATAGTTTTGAAGACTGAGCTTCGCGGAACCAAAAAAACAGTTGTGTGTGATGGGAAATATGTTTGGAGATCTTTTAAATCCAAAGTTCGTAGCCAAGATTTTTCTATTAAAAGATCACTAACACCCAAAGGTGGCAAAATTATAATAAAAGGTCATGGAGATGGCCATCAAATGGGATTGTGTCAGGTCGGAGCGCAAGAGCTTGTTAAGCGTGGTTGGAATTATCAGAGAATTTTGCAGTTTTACTATCCAGGAACAAAACTTTTACAAGTGAATTCAGTTAAATTTTAAGGTTATATGCCAAATTATAAAAGTCATTTAATTGGTGGGTCTGTATTTTATGCTGTGATTTTGGTAATAATAACGTATTTGGGTTTTGCTTTTATTTTTGAAAGTTTTAATTTTGTAGCTGCGTTTGCAGCTATTTTATTAGGTTCACTTTTTCCGGATATTGATACTTTCAGTAAAGGACAAAGACTTTTTCTGTTATTGTTATTGCCTTTGTTTATTGCAGCGATTTTTTTTAAAGATGTAGTTTTTTTGACAATTCTTTTTGTTGCTGCAATCTTCCCAATTTTTGCAAAGCATCGAGGTATAACTCATAATCCTTGGTTTACAGTTTTTATTTCTGCGCTTGCATTGGTTGCTACGAATTTTTATTTTCCAATTTATTTGCAACAGATAAAAATAATCGATCTATTCTTTGTATTAGGTGTTTTTTCACATTTGATTTTGGATTTTGGACCTATCCTATTTGTTCGTAAAATTCTTTTTTTGAAATAATTGAATTTTAGTTTTGTGCTAAAAGCTTGGTAGCAAAATAATTTGGAACGTCTTTGATAGATACTAGTTTTTGATTTTTTTTATGTTTGGTTTGAAGCATTATTTTTAGATCTGAATTTTCTTTTGCTTTAGAAAATCTTATTAATAAATTTTCTTTTTCATATGTTTTATCGATGGTAACAGTATCAATCATTTTTGTAAGCGCTGGAGTAAATATTGCAACTGGATAGGGGCTTAGTAAAAAGTCTTTTCTATATAAGAAAAAGATTTCATTAAACCAAAGCTCTGTATGTAGTGGGTTTTGTTTGCCTACGATTAATCTAACATTAATTATTTTTGGAAAGCTGTTTGCAATGAAAATTTTTCGTTCGGATTTCATAGCGTTTGTTGAAATCAAATCGGAAATTTGTACCATGTCGCCTTTGGAATAAAAATTATAAACTTTTTTAAAAACAGGATGGTTTGCGAAATTTTTTGTTTCTTTTTGAATTGGTGTACCAAACATTATGAGTTTATCGATTTGAAGGTTTTTGTGTTCTTTATCTTCTGCTTTTGCTAAATATAAAGCTACATTGCCGCCATGGCTGTGTGCAATTATTTCTGTTTGTTCAACTTTTATATTCTCTTTTTTCTTTGCTTCTAGTTCTTTTGTAAGTTCTTCGTAAAGTTGATTTCCGCTATTTTCTCTATTTGTTTTATCAAGTCTTCCATCCCATCCAAAAGTGTATAATGTTACAACATTTTGATTATCATTTTCTTGTTGATAGCTTTCTAGAAATTTTTTTAAAATTTTGTTGGACGTTTGGTATTTTGAATTTTTATCATTTAGATCGATTTTATGTAAACCTTTATCGCCGATTGGCTGGTTAATGTAATCTGAATTTAGTCGAAGTTCATCTATATATTTTTGATAAAAACTGCTGGAGGTTTCATTTTTTGCAGCTTTTTCGAAAGATTTTATTGATGGGCGTGGGAGTATTGTACCATGTATAAAAATTATAATTGTTTCTGATTTTGCAGCTGTGAAGTTTTCTGCATTTTTATAATGAGATAAAGTTGTAAGTGACAAAATGGAAATGCAAATTAAAATAATAAATTGGAAAAATTTTTTCATATTTAAAATCATGGTTTTTTAGCTTTTACTTAAAATTTAAATAATTTCGTCTTTATTTAGTTGAGCATAAAAGCTTTGAAGAGTCAAAAGCTGGTTTTAAACTGCCCAAAGATGCTCATTTTTGTTTTACACTTTACAAAAATAGCCTGTTGGAATAATTTAAACAAATCAAAAATATATCGGTTTTCACTTGTTTTTTGTTAGGGGTAAAATGAATATTGCGGAAAAAGAGACTCCCTCTAAAAAAGATTCTTCAAATTTCGAAAATAAAAAAGATTTACATTGCGGATTTGTTTTGAGGATTAGCGGAGCTATTGTTGACGTTCAGTTCGGAGAAGAAAAGGTTCCAAATATTTTCAATAAACTAATTGTAATTTCAAATTTAATAGAAAACGGACAGCCTAAAAAATTAAGTTTGGAGGTTGCGCAGCATCTTGGCGATGGCGTTGTTAGATGTATAGCTTTAGAGCCTTTTGATGGTGTTGCTAGAGGTTTAAAAGTTATAGATACCGAAGAGCCGATAAAGGTTCCTGTAGGTAAAGAAGTTTTGGGGCGAGTGTTTAATGTTTTGGGCGATACCATAGATCAGGGCCCAAAAATAGCTGCAAAAGAAAAATGGTCCATTCATCGTCAAGCACCAACTTTGATAGAACAAAAAGTTACAGACGAAATTTTGGAGACAGGAATTAAGGTTATCGATTTACTTTGTCCTTACATTAAAGGTTCAAAAATTGGTCTTTTCGGAGGAGCAGGAGTTGGTAAAACAATTTTAGTCCAAGAATTAATTCGAAACGTTGCAATTGAGCATGGTGGTTATTCAGTTTTTGTTGGAATTGGTGAGCGAACAAGAGAGGGAACTGATCTTTGGCTTGAAATGAAATCTTCAGGCGTTTTGGACAAAACAGCTCTTATTTTTGGTCAGATGGGCGAGGTTCCTGGCGCAAGGCTTCGAGTAGGGCTTGCTGGGCTTACAATGGCGGAATATTTTAGAGATGAATCTAAAAAAGATACGCTTCTTTTTATTGATAATATTTTTAGATTTGTTCAAGCCGGCGCGGAAGTTTCGGCCTTGCTTGGTAGAATGCCTTCTGCTGTTGGTTATCAGCCAACACTTGCTTCTGAAATGGGAGCTTTGCAAGAGAGAATTACAACAACTCAAAATGGTTCAATAACCTCTGTGCAGGCTGTTTATGTTCCAGCTGACGATTATACAGATCCAGCCCCTGCGACGACTTTCCAGCATTTGGATGCAAGCACGGTTCTTTCTAGAAAAATTGCGCAAGCAGGACTTTATCCAGCAGTAGATCCTTTGGAATCCAATTCAAATGGTTTGCGTCCAGAAGTTGTTGGGCAAGAACATTGTGATGTTGCTTTTGCTGTCAAAGAGTTGCTTCAAAAGTACAAAGAGCTTCAGGATATTATTGCCATCATGGGAATGGATGAGCTTTCAGATGAACAAAAAACTACTGTTTATAGAGCGAGAAAAATTGAAAAATTTCTTACGCAACCAATGTTTGTTGCGGAACAATTTTCCGGTGTTCCTGGTAAATTTGTAAAACGTGAAAAAGTTGTTGCTGATGTTAAGCGGATATTATCAGGTGAATTTGATAATATTCAAGAGCAAGCATTTTATATGGTTGGGACGATAGAAGAAGTGATAGAAAAGGCTAAAAAAAATTAAGGATTTTGAATGTCAGATCTATTATTTGATTTAGAGATTGTTCGACCATCTGAATCTAAAAAAATTTCTATTTTTTGGGTTGATATTGAAGGTGTTAGTGGTAACTTTGTTGTTGGCCCCAATCATTCACCTTTGATTTCTGTGATAAAACCTCAAAGTTTTTTGATTTATAAAACTTCATCTAACGAGGAAGTAAGATTAGAAATCGTGGGCGGTGGTATCATAAATATTAATGAAAATGGTAAAGTTGTTGTTATTTTAGACAATTAGAAATTTTAAGATATTAAAAATATATTGTTACTATTGCAAAAACAATAGCAAAGTTCTAAAATGTTTCTTTATGACTAAATTTTGAATACATTTAGTCATGCAAAAGGGAGATCCTGGGGGGTACATTTAGAAAAGTTTTCCTACTTACAGGATTTCTTGTTTTTTACGGAGTGGTTCCGAAGTTATTTAATCAACATTATGATTTTTAAGGAGTTAACATATGTTAGCGCGAATAGTTCGTTGGTTTTGGCCTGATTTATCTGAATTAGAAGTCAAAAAATATGGCCTTTTATCTTTTGCATTCTTTTTTATCATCGGTGCATATTGGCTTGAAAGACCTCTAAAAGACGGTATATTCTTTCCAGTAGTTGGTAAAGCTTGGCAACCAACAGCAAAAATTATGTCAGTTTTTGTCGTTTCCATTATGGTCATGGTTTACAGTAAATTAATCGATATGTTTGAAAAGCATAGAATGTTCTATATTTTAGGAACTTTTTATGCAGTTCTTTTTTCAATAATTGGTTATTGCATTTGGTTGATGCCAAATTTAAGCAGCCCTGCTGAATATTCTCCTTTCTTCAAATTTATCGGTTGGGCATCATACTTTATTATTGAAAGTTTTGGATCTGTTATTGTTGCTCTTTTCTGGTCATTTACATCAAGCGTTAGTGATGCTGGAACTGCAAAAAAATGTTATCCATTTGTTATTGCAGGTGCACAGATTGGTTCCATCATCGGACCCACGCTCGCTTTATTTGCAAAACAATTAGGTTTAGGCCTTCTTTTTGCAATAGTCGTAATGGCAATTTTAGCTTTAATGTTTGTTATCAAAAAATTCATGGCAGTAATTCCTGAAGATCAAATAACAATTAGCAAAAAAGAAGCTGATTCTGAAAAGAAAAAGACAGGTTTTATGGAAGGATTAAAACTCTTGCTGACAAGACCTTATCTTTTTGGAATTTTCATGGTTGTAACTATTTACGAAGTTGTAGGTACAATTGTTGATTATCAAATGAAAGTTCAAGCGGAAGCATTCTATCCAACAAAAGAAGCTTTAACATCATTCTTGGGAATATTCGGAATAGCTGTTAACGGTCTTGCATTTGTAATGGCTCTTCTTGGAACATCATACCTTATGAAAAGATTTGGTTTGAGATTCTGTCTTTTGACTTTCCCAATTACTCTTGGCGTGGCAGTTGCAATTCTCTACGGTGTTTATGTAGGTGAATTTGTTTCTCCTTGGGCATTGCTTTGGGTAACTTTTGGTGTAATGATGCTTGCTAAAGGTTTAAGCTATGCATTGAATAACCCATCAAAAGAAATGATGTACATTCCAACATCTAAAGATGCTAAATTTAAATCTAAAGGTTGGATTGATATGTTCGGTAGCCGAGGTTCAAAAGCTTTGGGTGGCGTATTTACAAACCAATTTGCAGGCGAAGTTCCTACATTAATGGCCTTTGGAACAATTTTATCCTTAGGTTTAATTGGTGTTTGGATAGTCGCTGCAGTATTTGTAAGTAGCAAATTCGCTCAACTTACAAAAGAAAATAAGATTGTTGAATAATCTTACATTTCTTTAAATTCGAAAATTAAGCCGGAAGTTTTTCTTCCGGCTTTTTTATTTGTTTACAAAATTTTGGTATTTTGAGGAAGTATAAAAATAACAAAATAAAATTGAAATGGATGCTATGAATAAAAAAGATTCGGTAAAAATGGGTTTAGGTTTTGGGGTTACTTCTGGAACGATTACAACTTTAGGATTGATGATCGGTTTACATTCGATAATTGAGTCGAAGATTGTTTTGATAGGTGGTGTTTTGACCATAGCTATAGCAGATGCTCTTGCCGATTCGTTAGGAATACATGTAGCAAAAGAAGCTATAAATAAATATACGAAAAGAGAAGTTTGGGAAGCAACATTTGTTACCTTTTTTACAAAATTTTTTATAGCCTTAAGTTTTATTGTTCCGATTTTATTTTTCTCGCTTGATATGGCGGTATTGATTAATGTTTTTTGGGGAATGTTTTTACTTGGAACATTTAGTTATCTTATTGCAAAAGAGCAGAATGCGAATCCCTGGCGGATTGTAGGAGAACATATTTTAATAGCAGTTTGTGTTGTTATCGCAACGCATTATGTCCAACAGTTTATAAAAAGAATTTTTTGTTAAGGAGAAATGATGAGTAAAAAAGTTATTTTAACTGGAGATAGACCAACAGGACAGCTTCATCTTGGACATTATATTGGCTCACTTCAAAATAGAGTAAAGCTGCAAGATGAGTATGATCAATATATTTTGATAGCAGATTTACAAGCGTTAACTGACAATGCGGAAAATCCACAAAAGATTCGTGACAGTATTTTCGAAGTTGTGCTTGATTATCTTGCTGTTGGAATAGACCCAAATAAAAGTACAATTTTTATCCAATCTAAAATTCCACAAATATCAGATCTTACAATTTATTATTTAAATTTAGTTACGGTTGCTCGTTTGCAGCGCAATCCTACGGTGAAAGAAGAGATTAAGCAAAAAGGTTTTGAAGAAAGTTTGCCTGTTGGATTTTTTTGTTATCCAATTAGTCAAGCTGCAGATATCACAGCATTCAAAGCAAATTTGGTTCCTGTCGGTGAAGATCAACTTCCGATGATTGAACAAACAAATGAGATTGTGCGAAAATTTAATTCCGTTTATGCACCTGTTTTGGTCGAAGCTAAAGCATTAGTTCCAAAATTTGGATGTCGTTTACCAGGAATTGACGGTAAAGCAAAAATGGGTAAATCGTTAGGTAATGCAATTTATCTTGCTGATAGCGTGGATGTTGTAACCAAAAAAGTTATGGGCATGTATACAGATCCAAATCATCTCAAAGTATCTGATCCTGGACTGGTAGAAGGTAATCCTGTTTTTACTTACCTTGATGCGTTTGATACAAACAAAGATAAAGTTGAAGAATTAAAAGCGCATTATTCTCGCGGTGGTCTTGGCGATGTGATCGTAAAAAAATATTTAAATGAAGTTTTACAAAATGTTTTGGAACCGATTCGAAAAAAACGTGAAGGGTTTGCAAAAGATAAAGAATTTGTTTTGAATGTTTTAAAAAATGGAACTGCAAAAGCTGAATCTGTAGCGGATAAGACATTGAAAGAAGTTCAAGCCGCGATGAAGATAGATTACTTTTAAAGCTGAAAGGATTGAAAGATGCCTATAGGACCAGATCCAAAATGTAAATATCCGCTTGAAGGGTTAGGATATGAATTTGATGCAAAGATCAATGTATTTTTAAAGAGTATTGTTAAAAGATCGAATATAGCTGTTGGAGATTTTACATATTTTGATGCTTCTAGTTCAGAGGATTTTGAAAATAAAACTGTTCTTTATCATTATTCATTTTCAAAAGAGAAATTAATTATAGGTAATTTTTGTGCAATTGCCGCAGGTGCAAAATTTATTATGAGTGGTGCGAACCATCCGCTTAATGGGTTTTCAACTTATCCATTTTTTATTTTTAGACGAGGCTGGGAAAAAGATTTTGATCCCGCATCTTTGTCAAATAAGGGCGATACGATAATTGGTAATGATGTTTGGATTGGTTATGATGCAACTATTATGCCTGGAGTTAAAATCGGAGATGGTGCGATTATCGGCGCAAAGGCAGTTGTTACAAAAGATGTTCCTCCTTATGCCGTTGTTGGTGGTAATCCTGCAAAGATTATTCGTATACGTTTTGATGAAAAAACAGTTAATGAATTGGTAGCAATTGCTTGGTGGAATTGGGATGTTGAAAAAATATCACGCAATATTCCAGCAATTGTTGGTGCTGATTTGCAAAAATTAAAAAGTGCGAAGTAGAAAGTATTAATATTTAAATTATGTGCGAGGATTTTAAATTTATGATCAATAAAGATGTTATAGAAGAAGTAAAAGATCGTTTGGTCAAAACGTATAATCCAATAGCTATTTATATTTTTGGTTCTTATGCTTGGGGTTATCCATCTGAAGATAGTGATTTGGATTTATTAATTATCGTTGATAAATCAGATGAGAAGTCTTATAAGCGTCCAATTTCTGGATATAAAGCTTTGAGAGGTTTGGATATATCAAAAGATATTATTATTTTTACTAAAGAAGAATTTGAACGCGCTGCAAATGATGTATCAACTCTTGGTTATAAGATTAAAAAATATGGAGAGTTAATCTATGCAAGAGCATGAACGTTGGATCAACGTAGCTAAAGAAGATTTGAAAGTAGCAAAATGTTTATTACCCGAAGAGTTATTTTCTTCTGTTACATATCATTGTCAACAATCAGCGGAGAAATCGTTGAAGGGTTATCTTGCTTTTAAAAAACATGAAATAATAAAAACTCATGATTTAACTAAGCTTGTTGGACTCTGTAAATTTTTTGATAGAGAATTTGAAAGCATTTTTAGTTTAGCAGAGCAATTAAATCCTTTTGCAACTAGGTTTAGATATCCTACAGAATTTGATATTCCAACTCAAGAAGATTGCGAATTTGCAATTAAGCAATCTGAAAAAATTATGAAATTTGTATTGAAAAAGATTTTAGAAACAGAAACTAGTCAGATGGATATTTTTTAATTTTTGATTTACGAATTTTTCAAAAATAATTTGGGTTGTTTCCATTTTGTTTTTCATCGCCTACCATCCAAAGATTGAATATACAATGACCCAAAAGATAGCTTTTTCGGTTTCTTTTATAGCTTCTGGATATCCTTCTAAAATAACTTCTAAAAGATTGTTATTTTTGTGATAGGGGGTGTAACGAAGAATAGATTCTATTAGTATGGCTATGTCTACAGTTTCTAATGTTTTATCTGCTAATAATTCAACTATATTTGTTCGTTCAATACAATCAGCAAAACCTGCATTTGTTAATCTTTTAGTTAAAATTTCAGCGTTAGGTAGTTTTACTTTTACGGCGTGACTAATGCCTACCACGCTCAATAACATGATTATCAAAATAAATAACTTTTTCATAAATTCCTTTTTATATTTATATATTTGATTTTTTACTATTTAAAAATGTCTTCATGTGAATTATTAAAGCAAACATATTAAAAATAAAAATAGAAGTCCATTTGATTAGGGTTACTTTTTTGATTTATTTAACTAAAAAATTTTAAACATTTTTCAAAAAATATCTGTTAGAATTCTTTTCAGTTTTGTAGTAATAAATTTTCAATTAAATTTAGGAGAGTTTCTTGTGAAGAAAATTTTTAAAATTATATTTTTATTTCTTACTTTTAATATTATTCAAGCTAATTGTAGCGTGTTAAAAGACGCAGAGCATGGAGTTACCAAGGCATACAAAGAAGGTAAATCTATCTGGAGTTGGATAAATAAAAATGTACATTATTATGATTTTAGAGAATTTGATCAAACCAAAAGAGATCTTATTTATAAACAAATCCAAGAATGCATAGAGTTATCTTTGAAAAAAAATCAATTAGATATTTTAACTTCTGATACGCAAGGCAAAACTTTCAATTTTTGTTTAGAAGCTGTACAGAAAGAAGTAGCCGCGTGTGATTGCACTAAAAAAGAAAATAAAAAAATAAAAAATAATAATAAAAATATTCCGCTTCAAGATAAAAAATTAAATTGGAAATTTCAAGAAGAAGGCAGAATAAAAGAGTGGAGAAATTGCAGCTTTAAGTATGCAGCTGCTAATTGTTTTGATTTAAAAATGAAATTAGGGGAAGTCATCACTAAAGAATTTGTCGAAGCAAATTTTTCAAAATATCCGATATTTAAGGATGCGTTTTATCAACTTTCAGAGATGGAAGCTTGTAGAAAATTTTTTAAGAAACAAAATAAATATTTTGATGCTAATTATTCTGCAGAGGGAAAATTAATTTTGTTGGCATTAAATTTTTTAGATGAATATCAAACTTTTTTTAATATGGAATTTTTTGTAGCTTGCGAGCGGCTTAAAGAGCGTATTTTTATAGCTAAGGATATGTTGAAACATATTGATCGATTATTTGAGCAAAGATTTGATATTTCTAAAGAAACCAAAAATGTATTATCTCTAAATCATTTGAATGCATCAGATTTTGAATATTCTAGAGGGAATGGTTTAGATATTAGGTTGTCTTTGGAGTTTGTCGATATTGTAAATAGAGTTTGCCCAGTTTTAGATTTATTTCCTCAAAATTATCAAGCGAATATTGCGGCAAAAATAGCGCTTCAGGTTTTAAAAGAGGGTAAAAATTTTAAAGAAAAAGGTTTATATGATATTGCTTTTGCATGCAGTGACTTAAGCTTTGCTTTTGCGATAATGGCCGAATCTTTTGCTTATCAAACTTTTAATGGTTTTGATTTTGAAACTCAAAAAATAAAAAAGATGAATTTTCCTAAAATTACAAAACAAAAAAGTGAAGATACTTTTAGGGAGAAATTTTTATCAGGAGCGTTTAAAATAGTCGCCATTTATACACTTGAAATTAGAGGTTTAATTTCGATGGATGAAGGTCTAACTCAAATATTTGAAACGCAAATGAAAAGGTCCTTAGAATATTTTCAAAAAAATAACATAAATCCCGATTTGGCGGTTCTTGAGTATATTTGGAATTATGGTGATTTGGTTGAAAATCTAAAATTAGAAGAATTAATGCAAAATTTTTATATAAAAAGTAATAAAGAAGAAATGATTTTTATAACGCCTTTATCAAATGTTATTAGAGAAATAGAAAATTTATTGAACTCAAAAAAGTAAATATTAAAAAGTTGAGAAAATTATGAGTGATGGAAAAAAGATATTTTTATTGGGGTGGCTTGTATTTTTTTGCGCCGGTGTTTTTATAAAATCAGAAGAATGTGAAATTTGTCGAAAATTTTATGGTAGGTCTAATTATTGTGACCATTGTGATCGATGCAAAGAAAGTAAAAAAAATAAAGAGAATGAAGAGTTTAATAGAGCTGTGCGGGTTGAAGAGGCTAGGCAAAGAGCTGCTAAAGCTGAAGTGGACCGCAAGGCAAAAGAAGAAAAGGCAAAGCGAGACGCTCTGGTAATAGAGCAAAATAGAAAGAATGAAGAACTTAAGAAGCAAATTGAAGAAACTAAAAAACAGCTTGTGCAATTAAAAAAAGAAAGAATAGCAGAAGCTAAAGCGGAATTATTACAACAAAAAAAGCGGGATGAAGAATTTAGAAAAGCTGAAGAAAAAAGAAAAAAAGAAGAAAAATTAGAGCAGGAAAATTTTGAGAAAGCGCAAAAAATTATTAACGAAATGGATATGGATTTATACGAAAGTATAGTTAATGGCGATGTAGATTTTAAAGATGTAGCATTATCTAATCCTGCTTTAAGTAATCCAATTGTTATAGATAGATTAAATCAAATAAAAAAGGTGAGAGATGGTGTTAAAGTAGCCGAAAAGGTAATGGCTCAAAAACCCCAGGATAATGAAGTTCAAAATGTGTCTGCCTTGATAAATGATTTTGCAAGTAAAGTAGAATATGAATCAAATAAAGCTAAAGATAATTTTGTTAATGCACAAAGAGTTAGAGAGATGGCTCAGAGTGTTGGAAATTTAGATAAAACAGAAAGCATTGGATATAAATTTGCTGACAGATCAATAAGCCGCATGACAGATGTTTCTCAAGGAGGAGATTTTAATCAATTACAACAATATGTAAGATTAGAATACATGGGTAAATATTCGCAGACATTGAATCTGGAGCAAGAGTTTAAAGAAAACTTACAGATTAGAAATATTGCTCAAATTGCATGCAAGGCTCTTGATAATGGCAGCGATTATATAAGAACCAAAGAATATAAAGAAGCTTTTAATGTTGTTGATACAGGTGAAAAACTCCTAGAAGTTGGACGCAAAATTGGAGATTACATCACAGAAGGTAGAGATTTTATTTTTGGTGGCATAGAAAAAGGTGCAAAAAACGTAGATGAGGGATTTGAATATTTAAAAACAAAATTGCGAATGAATGCAGATGAAAGTATGCAGTGCATAGAAGGTGCTAGAGAAGCGTCTTCCAACAAATATGCACTTGAAGATGGTGAAGTTGGAGTTGAGGTTTCTCTCGGACTTGAACTGTCTGTATGTGATATTGCCTGTACAACAGCCAAAGTTGTTGGCGCATTGGCAAATTCTATGCGGCCACTAAATGCTAAATTGGCAGATATAAAAAAGGCTACCGATGAAGCATCTTTGTCGCTTGCGCGAGATATGCTGAATGCAACAAGACCACATCCTCTCGCAGATGGCATATCAATGGTTGCAAGTTCTATTATTGAAGGCGAATTAATTGGTGCGGCTATTTATCCATTTGTTTCCTCTGCGGTAGAATTTTTAGCCCCTTTAGTTAAAACTGCAATTCAAGAAGTTGCGATAGCTAAAGCAGCGCTTTTAGATGGATTTGAAGTTTTGACCCCTGTTAATGATATTTTAAAAGGTGCCGGAGAAGGTGCAAAAGTTGCACAAAAAATAGTAGAAGAAAAAGGGATTGGATTTGCAGAGAACGTTTTGGATATTGTTGAACGTAATCCAAATCTTATTAAAACAGAAGGTTCTGCCGGAAAAGCGATAAATAAAGTTTCGAATATTGAAACGAAACTTGAAAAGAATAATTTATTTGATTTGTTAGAAAAAGCAAAGCCAAGAGAAAAAGTGTCTCATCAGTTAGAGGTTATGGCGGATGATCAGACAAAAGTTATATTTAGACGAGGTACTGGAGCTAGAGCACATTCTATTGGTAATAAATATCCTAAACCTGTAGATCATTACAATATTGAGATTCAAGAAGCTATAGCTAAAGATGATTACATTCCTATCTATGATCAGCATATAATAATTGAGGATGGTAACGTTCATTCTTTTGGTAAGGGTAAAAATCATTATAAACATCTTAAATCGGACAAAATGTATAAATAATTAAATTTGTAAACATGAGGAGGCAATTTAATGGGTATAGCTTTTGATGGAGAAGAACTCATCTGGGTAATGATATATGATGCAAGAGATAAACATGCATTTGAAAATGGGTTAATAGTTTTTAATAGAGATAAAATTGCGCAAGTTACTGATGGTTTAGACGAGGTAATTGAATGGATAGATAAAATATTAGAAAAAGAAAAAGTTGTGCAATACAAATTTTTAGGAGGAAATAAAATAGAAATAAAAGAATACTTTTTTTCGCCTTCTAAAGAAATCTGTGAAAATGTTATTTCATTTATGCTGAAAACTATTGATCTTTATGGAGCAGATGAAAGTACCTTGTTTAAATATGGGTGCAACTTATATACAAGAAAGGAATTAGTAAGCGTGGTTTATTTTGCCATTAAAAGGGGTTTTGTTTATGTCGACGTACAAAAGCCTTGGGATGCAAGTAAATATGAATATCTAAAAAATATAAAAGTATATGAACTTCGTATGCAGCAATTAGATATACATTCAACTATGAGAGAAGGATCTGTAAAAATTGAACGAGTGTAACTATTGCAAATAAATTGTTAGTGAGCGTAAAAATGAGTATAGCTTTTGATGGTGAAGAATTAATTTACGCAATAATATACGATGCAAGAGATCGGTATGGATTTAAAGATGGATACATAATATTTAATAGAGATAAAATTGCGAAGTATCCTGAAGATCTAGATTTGGTAATTGGTTGGGTGGATTGGGTATTAGACAGAGAAAAAACAGCGCAATACAAATTTTTAGGGGATAACAAAATAGAAATAAAAGAATATTTTTTTTCGCCATCTAAAGAAGTTTGTGAAAAAGTTATTTCATTTATATTGAATACCCTTGATGCTTGTGATTATGAAAATGCTTTATTTAATTTTGGATATACCTTATATAAAAAACGGGAATTAATAAAAGCAATTAATTTTGATATTAAAGAAGGCTATTTTTCTGGTTTTGTGTTGAAATATGGAGATGAATGGAATGAGTATAAAGAGCTTCTTGTGGGTATAAAAATACATAAAGTTTTTATGCAAACATTAGATTTATATTCAGCAATAAGAGAAGGATATTTCAGCCTTGAAAGAGTTTAAAGATAAAAACGGAGACATCGGAAAATGATTTTATATTACGAATGGTTAAGTTACCTAAAAAAAGAGATCAAAAGAAAATTTAATATCGAAAATCCTACTTTCTATGCAAATAAAAAACTAGTTAAAGAGGAAGAGGAGCTACATCAATTTGTAAAAGAAAATTTCATCATGGGTTCGACTTGCGTAAAGTACAGGTATTTAGAAGGTAATAATTTTGAACTAAAAGGATTTTACCCAGATCCACCTGAAAAACTGGTTGATAAAATAATTAATGATTTTTTAGATTCATTAGAAAAAAGTAATTTAGTCAAAAAGTTTGAGCTGGGATATACGGTTATCAATTATTATGAAGCTTTGTACAATAATGCCGAATTAAAAGAAACGTTAGATATTGCAGGTTCCGTTTATGATGAATCGGAAATCAAAATCGAGTTAACTTGGCTTATAAGTAGAGGTCATTCAATAATAACATTTTTCAAAGATCCAACAATTACAGATACAGATATCACTTATCACTTAAAAGTAGAATTAGATACGATAGAAAATATGTTAAAAAGTGGATATCTAACTTTAGAATATTTATAAATTAGACCTCTTTTGAAATTATTTTCGTAATTTAAATAAATATGCAAATATGAAAATAAAAAAAATGTGGATCCTTATTGCAAGGCTACTGTCGCAGTACAACGACCCGTCCGACGTAGCCATGCGAAGTCTGGGAGTTGTATCCAGACAGTTTAGCGTTGCGTTATAGGAAATCCAAAAGTCCCTTTTGGCGCACGGAGATTGATAAGAGGGTTTTGCGTAAAAACCTCTTATCTCCACTGCGGAAGGCAGCCAGAGTCATTTGAAATTAAAAAAGAAACGAAAGAAGAATTAAATTGAAAAAACGATATAAGTAACGATCAATAAATTTTAAAGTTTCAGAAGTGGTCTATTTTTGAAATTAATGATCTTGTTAATAAGTATATTAACGCGAACTCGATAATTAAAAACCATCAATTAAATGAGTCTTTGTACACATAATTGATGGTTTATGTTTTAAAAAAGCGTAAGCATTTAGCGATGCAAAAATATTAACAAAAAAGTTACAAACA